>WNFZ01004427.1_pt1 | contig 20393 bp, 19 predicted proteins | sample 5400081 | NCBI WGS metagenome assembly WNFZ01 (sample SAMN13153365, study PRJNA577476) | soil metagenome | isolation source: 80 cm soil or saprolite under grassland replicate 1 | place: USA:California | collected 2016-06-15
TTTCCCCCGAGAGAAGCTGCAATATCACACGGGCTTTGAATTCTGGTTTAAAACTACGATGTTTTTGCATCGGTGGAATCCCCTTTCTGGACTGTATCTGGTTTGAAAATTACTGTCCAGTTTTTGGGGTCCACTACAGAGGATAATTCGAGATCCTCATCCTGAGGGTCAAAGAGGGAAAATAAGAGCTTCTGCCGTCTGAGTAATCCGTCTAACTTTGATCCTGATAGTACGAGCAGGCAACTGCGTGCCGTCGCTGGCTTCCCACCATGACAAATCCTCATTTGCTTCACCAGATAACGAGTCACCGAAAAACACTTGGAAAATTACTGATTTTTCCGGAACTCGCATGTTTTCATGGATGATGAACCGTTCTTCCCTGGCTTTTTCGTTGGAGGAGACTTCCACGGCTCGCAGAGCGGCCTCCGGCGGGTCAAGAAAAAAGAATCCCTGTTGGGCAAGTTTTGATTCCTCGTCCCGGCGATAACCCATCTCAGCTCGCAGAAATATACATGGCGTAGGCCAATATTTGATGAAGTTGATCAGGGATGACTGTAAGCTCGCTTCAGGGCAAAGCTGCCGGCGTAAATCTTCGATCAATTCAAAAGAAATCTCGCCAGCGATGTGGCGATGCACGAGAGGCGGATAGAATCCAAACTTCCCCGCGATTTCATCCATCAGCCGCTCTTCAGGGTCCTGCTTTGACACAGAGTTATGAGTCCGTCGAAAAACCAGACGCATCTGATTCGTCATTGTCAGAAGGTGGGCGATCTCATGCCATTTGGTGAAGTAAGCCCGCGCCGCCTTGGAACCTCGGCAATCGATCACGGAGACGTATGATGGCTCCCAGGGTTCCTGGTTTCTCAGTTTTATAGTCTGGCCGAAGACCTCATCTGAAAGGTCTTTCTCGAGTTGGACGAATCCGCGTTCGTTCCTTTGCAAGTAGCGCTCCTGCACCTCCCTCAATTCGTCGTCCGTTCTGATCGTCTCAAATGTGGTTCCAACCTTGTTGGCAATCCAATCAAGCATCTGAAAGAGAGACTGGCAATCATCAATATCGGCCATCATCTCAACAATACGCTTCTCACAATGCCCTAGAATCGCGTGGGCCGGATCGTCATCGACGTCGAGTTCCAGATCTTCTGCCAATTTATGTATCTGAAACGGGCGCCTCGGTTTGCTTTTCATTTGTCGAACACTTTCTTAATCGCTTTGCGAAGTTCCTTCCAATCTTCTTTGGAAAACTGGCGCTGTGACTTGCCGCTTCGCCTCGCCACTATAGAATTGTGGGCATCAAGCAGTTCAAGAGTCTCGTTATAGCTAAGACCCTCTTCTTCGGCTAAGGACGACAAATTCGGAGGAATTATAATCGGTTCTTTCTCCGCAGATTCCCTGACCACCCCTTGCAATAAAAAATCAACGGATGCGCCTAGGGCGTTGGCGATGCGAAGAAGAGCCTGCGAACTGATGTTTTTATTGTTGTTTTCGACGTCACTCAGAAACCCCTTGCTGATTCCGGCCGCCTCCGAAAGCTGATCCTGAGTCAGGCCGCGCTTCTCACGTATTTGACGAATTCTTTCTCCCGTCGTCGCCATAAGCTAAATCATCCTGGCTATGGGGCACACCGGCTTTGACAAATATTTGTATTTCCCAGTTGATTAATGAATCCAATGTTCGCTATACTTGATATTGTTCATCTATAGCGAACTCAGTGCGCCGATCAAATTTCAGGCAATGACTGAGTTCACTTCGTGAATACACTGTAAATCAGGCATTCCCCTTCCACAAGCAAACATAATAAGCCTGTGTGTTGTCTGATGGCAATGGGGAAAGTTCTATCTGGGTGCATCACGTATAGTTGAATTAGGTTCTCTGATCTCGCTTCTGCCGTGATTTATGAAGAGCCAGATAGCTGATAGCGGAGTTGCGGTGGAGATCAGAGGAGAGAGTGTTATGGCCAACTCGATTGTAGCGCGAAATCAGGGTGACGAGTATCAGGCGCGATTTTTCTGGCTGGGCGCCTGCCGCCTTTTTCAATCCCACACAAAGGTCGTACGGGTCGGCTATGAGGTCGACAGGATTAAATCGTTTGACGACGTCGTAGTTGACTACGCTACCCCGCTCAGCTTTGAACGCGGAGATCTGGTGGCGACCGACTATTTCCAAATCAAATTTCATGTCAATCAGGCTGGGGCTTTCACTTGCGATGCGCTTACTGACCCGAAATTTATCAACGCATCCAGATTCTCGTTCCTGCAAAAGCTCCACGATGCGCAAAGGTCAGTTGCGAACGGCGCCGGTTGCCGGTTCATCATCGTTTCTCCGTGGGGAATTCATCCGGACGATCCGCTCGCCGCGATCATCAACAATAACGGCGGCGAAGTTCGTTTGGAAGTTCTTTTTGACGGGAAGAAAGCCAGCAGGATGGGCCGTGTGCGAGCGAAATGGAAATTGCATCTCGGGCTGACAGATGATGATGAGTTGGCCGCGGTGCTGCGCCCTCTCCGCCTTTATATAAACGCCCCCGATCTGAATCAAATAAACGATCGGCTAAATCTTCATCTTGAGAACGCTGGCCTCGTTCCAATAAAAGCCGGGGAACTCGTTCACCCCTACGATGACCTGATTCGCAAACTCAAAGCGCAGGGAAGATATGAATTCACACGTGATGAGTTACGCGAGGTCTGCGCGCGTGAAAATTTGTGGCGGGGCCGCGCCCTACCAATTGAGGATACTGGACAGATCGGCATCCGCAGCTTTATGCGCTTCGCCGAGCACATGGAAGACGAGACCGAAGACATGGCTGATCTCGTTTTGCATTTTGATAATCGCCGCGTTCGCGCGCAGGATGATTGGTCACAGGTCATCTTCCCCAAAGTCAGCGCTTTTTTGTCGAAATACGCTCGGCTTGTTAAACCCTACACCCTGCTCTTGGACACGCATACCTCGATAGCCTTTGCCGCCGGCTATTGTCTCGAGATCAAGTCGGGCGCAAACGTCTTTCCGGTCGAGCAAACGCGAACTGGGAAGGAAGTATGGGGACTTCAAACCGGCGCCAATCCCGACGGACGCGTCTCTTGGACGAAGACCAACCACTCGATTTCGTCGAAGGGGAGAGATGTCGCTGTTGCAATCAGCATCACGCACGACGTTTTCAATGACGTTCAGGATTTCGTCATCCGCAACCTTCCGCAGGCGGGGCGAATTATCCATTGCCGCGTCCATCCGCAGCCGGGCAACACGGCCGTGGTCGATGGAGCGCATGCTTTCGCGCTTGCGCAGCAACTGGCCGCCTTATTCAAACAGCGGACGCGCGAAGAACGCGAGGGGGCGCTTCATCTGTTCGCCGCCGCGCCAAACGCCTTCATGTTTTTTCTAGGTCAACTGGCCCACGGGTTTGGAACCTGTGTGCTCTACGAATATGACTTCGAGAGTAATGCTCTGGGAGCCTATCAATCGTCAATTACATTTTCCCGCCAGCGATGATTCAGTGCCGGCGGCGCAGGAGTAAAGGAGATTTCAGTCTATGGAAATACCAACTTACTTTACGGACTTTCTTCATGAAATACGTCCTACCGCGAGTCAGAGGGAAGACGCCAAAACCGGACATGAAACGTTGCGCGCGCGATTGCTCGCCGACGAGAAATTGTCTCGCATCATAATCTCGACCTTCCTTCAAGGGAGCTATCGCCGCGCGACCGCGATTCGGCTCATTGGTGAAAGCCGCTTTGATGTTGATGTAATCGTCGTCACCAGACTCGACGAAAAGTATTTCACGCCTCAACAGGCGATGAAGCTCTTTGAGCCGTTCCTTGAGAAGTATTACGAAGGCAAATACGAGTATCAGGGGCGGTCAATCAAAATCAAACTGTCCTACGTAGAACTCGATTTGGTTATCACCTCAGCGCCGTCCGAGGCCGATATCCAGAAACTATCCGCAAAAAGCGTCATTACCAGTGAAACTCTGGAGGAGGCTGATGACTGGCGTCTTGTCAAATCGTGGGTTCCGATTGCCGACCGCTCACTTCCCGGCGCAAAAGCCCTGATGGAGGCGGCCAGAAAAGAAGATGAATGGAAGATCGAGCCATTGCGAATTCCCGACCGTGATACTCAGAAGTGGGAAGATACTCATCCACTCGAGCAAATCAAATGGACGCGAGCCAAGAATAATGCCTGCGCTGGCCATTACATCAATGTCATCAAAGCCCTAAAATGGTCGCGGCGCATCAATCATCCCACTCCGAAATATCCCAAAGGCTACCCCCTGGAACATATTATCGGTCAGTGCTGTCCGGATGGGATCCCCAGCATGGCGAGCGGAGTCACGTATACGTTGGAGGAGATCGCGAGACGCTATAAGGACGATGTGAAGAATAAGCGGTTCCCCTTCTTGCCGGACCATGGCGTGCCGTCTCACAACGTCTTGCACCGGCTCACCTCCGAAGATTTCGCGGCCTTTCACGCTCAGGTGTGTGAAGACGCGGCGGTCGCCAGGCGCGCGCTTGACGCCACTACGGTGAGTGAGAGCGCAAAAGAATGGCGAATACTGTTCGGAGACAAGTTCCCGCCGCCGCCCGATTATGACAATGACGGCGGCAATGGCGGTAGCGGCAAGCGGGGCGGATTTACTCCTCGTGAACAACGTACCAACATCGCCGGAGGTAGATTCGCCTGAGCAATCGTGCATTCACGGCCCCGGTGCCAGAATTATCAGCGGAATTACGGCAGGCTCGGCGCGCCATCATTGGCATCAAGGAATTGTCGCTTTTGCGTGATTGGGAATGGCACAAGCCTTCTCAAGCCTGGGTGTTGCATTGCAGGCTCATGCCGGACGTGCTACCTGGCGGGCCGGTTCCTGCTGTGACGGACTGGTTCGTGCTGGTCAGCACGGCCTACCCATTCGGGGAGATAAAATTCTATCCCGCAAAACAGGGCGGGCTGACGGCCACTTTCCCTCACCAGAGATACAACTTTACTGGCCTGGATGACGCACCGTGGCGCGCTGGTTCATTATGTCTTGAAACTTCGGCTCACGCATTCGGGCGGAGAGCATTTAGCGTTGAGCCATATGAAGCTCATAAGCGACTGGCATGGCACATTCGTCGCGCCTGCCAGTGGCTGGAAGACGCTTCGCGCGGCGCGCTGTTCCAGCCAAGCGATCCATTCGAATTGCCGGATTACCCGGTTGATGAATCGCTTCCTTTTTCAGTGGCGTTTGCCGAATCTATCGATTCATTCTCTGTCTGGGATGAAAGCCCGGACAGGGTCGGCATCGTCGAGTTTTTTGTGATACGCCGTAGATTCAGTCTGCATGTAGTCAGATCATTTCTGACCCTGAAAGGGACCAGGATACTCTCACCGGAGTGGGGACGCGCAATCACTGATGAAGCGGAGCTGATCTCTCGCGGTATTTGGCTGCGATTGAAAGATACGCCGGCGCTCGACCCCTGGCAGTCCCCTACAACTTGGGGGGAACTGCGAGCCGTCTGCAAAAAGCAAGGGGTTGATCTGGATAGCCTGATGGGTGCCGCCTTCGGCGCCTTTAAAAAAGAATACGAGATGGGGCGCATAGCGCTGATCGGATTTCCGATCGCTGTCAGGTTTGGTGAACGACCTGAACGAATGCACTGGCTCGCAATCAGGATGCCGGAACTGGTCGCCGGTGACGGGCAGGCAAGAGGATTCCGCCCCGGCAGACATGGGGCGTGGTATCACAATCGTGAGCGGATGTTGCGCGATAGTGTCGCCGTTAACTGGCTCCGATCCGAGAACTGGCACAATGACCAACTCGCAACACGAGGAGTTTTACCATTGGCCCTAACTTCCAGAAAAATTCTACTTTTGGGCGGCGGCGCGCTTGGATCTGCCATCGCTGAACTGCTGGCACGAGCTGGCGTCTGCAACATGCTTTTGGTTGATGGTGACAAGCTCGAAACCGGGAATCTTGTACGTCACGTACTCGACCTAAACGATCTCAAAGAGAACAAGGCCGTTGCTCTCGCCAAATGCCTCAATCAAATATCTCCCCACGGAATGATCGAAGCCATAAACGCCGCATTTCCGCCTGATCGCGTATCCGAAAGAGCGCGCCTCGCGGAATGCGACCTGGTCATCGACTGCACCGGTAGCGATGAGGTCATCCATCGTCTGTCGGTATTTGAATGGAAATCGGAAACCCTGTTCTTTTCTGTTTCCATGAGTCTCGGAGCGCGTCGTCTCTATTGCTTCTCAGCGCGTGGTCTAGCTTTCCCGGAGGATGCGTTCCGGGAACAGATAAGGCCCTGGTTGGCAAAGGATATCGAGGAACAATCAGACAAGGAGATGCCAAGAGAAGGCATAGGGTGTTGGCATCCGGTTTTTCCGGCGCGCGCCGACGACGTCTGGCTGCTCGCTTCAGTCGCAATCAAGCAACTCGAACGGATGATCTTGTCTCCACACGGCGAGCCGGCGCTGACCGTTTTCGAGCAATTTCAGGATGAAAACAATTTCTTTTCCGGCATTCGCCAAGCGTCAATTGGGGAACACAATGGTTGATATGGAGTTCCAGTCTGAAGATGGCCGCTATGGACTCCAGATCGCCGCGAATCACGTCAGTTCATTGCTACGATTGTGTCGCCGGGCCTCCCCGCTTGAAACGGGCGGTATTTTGCTCGGCCATTACTCTGAATCTCACGACCGCGCCATTGTGACCAACATTGCCAAAGCCCCTCCGGATTCGCGTAGCGGCAGAGACTGGTTCATTCGTGGCGTTCGCGGGTTACAGCGCAAAATCGATCGCCTTTGGCGTCGAAATCAGGGTTATTACCTCGGCGAATGGCACTTTCACCCCTATGGATTGCCGCTGCCGAGTTCTACAGACATCGGTCAGATGCTTGAAATAGCCGAATCAGAACAATGCCACTGCCCCGAGCCTGTATTACTGATAATAGGCGGCGATCCGGCAGATAAATGGTCAGCGACAGCCTTCGTCTTTCTGCGGAAAAAAGACTTCATCGAAATGCGAAGCGCGACCAATGAGATAAGGTGAAGAAATGGACCTCGAGGTTAGAAAAATCCTCTTGACCTTACCGAGTTGGCTATCCCATTTTCCGGACGCGAATGATTATCCTCTCAAGTCGACTAACCTCATCCAGGAATAGGCACCGCGGTTGATCATTGAGCAAACGAGCCTCGTTCATACATACTATGTACCAGACCACATACGCCGCGCGACGATCGACTACATCACGGCCCTGCTCCGCCCAGTTTGCCCTCCGTCCTCAATCCACTTGAGAAGCTCGGACCCGATTATCCGAGGATGATTTCCGATAGTCGTCGCTTTGAGTTTTCCGCTGGCGACCGCCCGCCAGATCGTCACATAACTGCATTTGCTCAACGCCGCCGCTTCTTTGTAGGTGTAGATTCCAGTCAGATGTATCGGAACGCTGATTATCTGTTGTGAATCTGAAGCCGGCTTCAAAAGCGATCCATTTTCTTTTGCAGAGTTATTCATAACCTATGCCTCTCACTCGGCTCGCAGGGTGGGAGCGGCGCCTAAGATCAGTTTATTTTAGTATCGTAGTGCAAGCCCTTGTTCCATATCTCGCGCAACATTGTGGCCTACGGCGCTGACTACAGATGATAGCGCCCGCAATCGAGCCGCTTCGAAGGACGCATCGCGCACTTGCTTGGCGGCTGTAATCGCGCCGTCGTAGGTTTTCCAGTTTGCCTGCAGGTCGAGGTGATAGCCTTGATTTACGCCGCCTTTGGCGACCGCCGCGCCGCGATTGGCTCCGGCCACGCCCCAACTCGCGCCGGCGACCTCTGCAGCCGTCAACCCTTCTGCCCGCCACCGATTCGCCCTTACCATTTCCCGGACATAGGCTCCCTGGTTTTGGACAAGAGCCCATGACGCTGTCTCCTGGTTGGCTATCCTCGTGTCAAACGCTTCAGTGAGCGCGCGCTGCTTTCCATCGGCGCGATTCTGAATCGACTGATACTGTTGGTATAACCCGTAAGCGCCGCCGCCAAGCTCTATGACGGAACCCGCTACACGCCCTTGAAGCGTCTGTCTGCCGGTTTGAGAATCAGACAGTCCTGTGCGTACGGCTCCGCTAAGCCATTCCGATCCCTTTATGATCTTGCCGCCCGCCCAGTTCTGTGTGTCGGCGGCGCGATCGGTTTCGAGATTGGAGCTCTGCTGCCTGCGCTCCGCGTTCAGATCGCCGATGGCCTGATCATTACGCGCCCAGATGTCTCTCGCGTTCAACCTGGCTTGGGCGGCAGCGCTCTCATTGGCATACAATCTCTCAGTGTTTATCGCGCCTGCCGCCCGGACAAGCCCGCCAGAGATGCCTCCGACCGAAGATATGCGGTTCCCTTCGATTCCGGTTATGCCCCGAATCCGATTGGCGAGAGCGTTCAGTTTACCGACATCATATGCGGTTCCGGCGCGCGTTATCTCACCCATGAATTGTCCCTGCGCCTGCGCCCTCTCAGCCTGATTGCTGATGGAAGACGCTATCGCAGAGCTATACAACTCGATCCCAGCTCCGACCAGAGCGCCGGCCCAACTCGAAACGGTCGAGGACACTGATTCGTAGACCTGCCCCATCGCGACTTTGTAAGCGATCACCGGCGACATCCAGAGCGACAGCCCGGCGATGGTCATTATCACTATGGCGAGGATGACCGTGTAGAATGGCTCCGCGCCCGAGGTCATGATCTCTCCCATGGTCTGCGAGTCCCACTGGTAGACAACGTCGCTGGCGTCCAGGGACATCGCCAGGTTGCCTCCCATATAGGCGAATGCTCTGATCAATTGAGAAACGACCGGCCAGATGATCGTCAAAACGATCGTTCCCCACAGGAACGGGTAGGAAATCTTGTTCGCCAGGTTGCGGTCGATCGCCAGCGCGATCATCACCGGCGCGGCCAGTCTTACGGCGATCATCAAGAAGCCGCCGAGGACCAACAGGTACAGGTCTCCGAAGGCGAGTATCCCCCGCGCAAAGCTCAAGATCGAGAAGAGCATCGGCATGTCGTGCGAAAGGGTCTCGAACTTGTTATTGACATCCTTCGGGGAGGCGACCACGTCCCGGATCACGCCGAGCACGGCCTCTCCTCCGCCCGGAGGCGGTTTCAGCTTCTCGCCGGTGGGCTCGACGGTAAAATGTCCTTTGGCGAATCTGCGGTAGCCCTCTTCAAAGCTCTTACGGTGATTGTTGTAGAACCTATACAGAACGCTATTGTTGTTTCCGCTCCCGCCCCAGGCCATCTCCTGGCCGATCGCGTCGAGTTTGCTGACGATTGTTGGGCCGCTGCCCGCCAGCGCGAAAATAATGGCGACTCTACCGAACCACCAGAAGAGATCGGCGCCCGCGCCTGAGTTCTCCCTCCACAAACGCGCGAAACCGAAGATGATGACGAGTACTGCCAGCCACCAGGAGAGGTTCTCCAGCCAGGGCAAGAGAGGACCTTCGATCTCGTTTTGCAGCATCGGTATGAGAGCGCCCGCACGCCCGATCAGCTTGTCGAAGAATTGCGGTAAGGAGCTACCCGCCGGGCTGGCAGGCGCGGGAGACGGCGTGGGGCTTGGCGTCTGAGCGATGGCGGACAGGCTCAGGCAACTGATGATGGCGGTGATGCGCAAGATAGATAGTGTTGATCGCCTGAGTCTGTTTGCGCGCATGATTCGTTCTTGCCTCTATAGGTTGCTGTATTGAAAGCTCCGCTTCGAAGTGGTCCCTTGCGTCGTGAAGCCGTACTTTCGATGGGTACGGGGTTAATGAACCTTGCTTAGTACCCTCTGAAGCTTGTCCAACGAGTTGTTGAACTCGCTCCACGCTTCATTCATGGACTGCACCTGCTCGCCGAACTTGACTCGTTCCTGCATCCGGATATTGTACTGCTTGACGCGATTCTCGATTTGATATTCAAGATCTGCGATCTGAGGCCTAAGCTGTGTGATCAATATGCCGTAGGCTGCCATCTCTTGGTTGAGGTCGGCGATGCATTGCGCGCATCTTTCGTACCCTTGCGGCAAAAGTGCGTGATTACGGACGCGATTTGTGCATCGCAAAAAATTGCTGACAATGAGGGATCAAATATGATAGACAATCGGCAGTGCCTTGACTGTGCTTCATAAAGTTATGGTGAGAGAGCATGGCCGAAGCAGAGAAGATTCCCAAGATCGATCCAGCCGAAGTAGAAATCCTGATCGAGCGTGTAAAACAAAATAAGCTTGAAGAGCGAGAGGCCGAGCTGATCGCCGGACTGTTGCGAACCCTGCTGTATTTAGTCGCGATGCTACAAGAAAAGAAGGCGACGCTCCTACGTTTGCGGGAAATGATCTTCGGCCGCAAAAGCGAAAAACGGAAAAAAGCCGATCCTGAATCGGCGAAGGATGAAGAGAAGAAGGATGTGGCTGGCGATACTGACAACGGCGCGGCAAAGGATCAGGCGGGAACCGAAAAGAACGAGAAATCTGACAGTGAGGCGCAACCCAAGAGGCGAGGCCACGGGCGAATTCCGGCAGCAGCATATCGAGGAGCCAAGAAGGTCTATTGCCGTCACGCGGAACTCTCCTCTGGCAGTCCATGCCCTGACCAGAAATGCGAGGGCAAGGTTTATCCGGTTATTCGGCCGCACGGCTTCATTCAGTTTACAGGCTCTCCCGTGATCCAGGCGACCCATTATGTGCAAGAAGTAGTCAAATGCGCCTCTTGTAATCGGGAATATGAAGCGCCGCTCCCCTCAGGAGTCAAACCACAGAAGTTTGACGAAACGGCGGATGCGACGATCGTCATCATCAGGTTTCTGGCGGCGACGCCGGGTTTCCGGCTCGCCGGCATGCAAAAGATGTGCGGAATCCCGCTGCCGATCTCGACCATCTCAGAACGCTGCGCAGTAGTGGCCGAAGTCTTGTTGACGATATACAAGGAAATGGAGAAAGACGCGGCCAACGCCAAAATTTTATACGGCGACGACACGTGGTTAAGAATCCTGGAGTTGATGAAAGAGAATGAAGCGAAGGGCAAAGGCGAGCGAGTCGGGATTCAGACGACGGGGATCGTGGCTGAGAGAGAAGACGGCGTGAAAATCGCGCTCTACCTTAACGGTCGCCGTCACACTGGAGAAAACGTGGAGCGGTTGCTCGAAAAGCGTGAGGATGATCTCGGCCCGGTGATTCGGATGGGTGACGCGGCGGCGGCCAATTGGAGCGGAAACGACAAGAGCATCGAATGCTGTTGCCTGACACACGCCAGACGAAAGTTTGCCGATCTGGAGAAGGTCTATCCCAAGCCTTGCGGTTATGCGCTCGATCAAATCGGCAAGATCTATGGACAGGAGGCGGCTGCCAAAGAAATGTCGGATGAAGAGCGCCTGGCGTATCATAAGAAGCAGAGCCTGCCGATCATGTCGGAGTTGAAGGAATGGATGGAGCGGGAGTTGAGGGAAAAGCGAGTAGAGCCGAACTCCAGTCTGGGCAAAGCAATGGCCTACTTTCAAAACCACTATGAAAAGTTGACGCAATTCTGTCATGTGGCCGGAGCTCCAATTGATAATAATGTCGCGGAACAGGCATTGAAGGCGCCGGCGATGATCCGGAAGAATTCATACTTTTTCAAGACGAGTAACGGAGCTTGCGTAGGTGGAATCATCCTGAGCGTGCTGATTTCGTGTCGCCTCAACGGGAGGAATATATGGAACTATCTGGTATGGGTTTTGAGAAACATGGCTGAGGTGGAAAGAAATCCCCGCGCTTTCCTACCCTGGATTTACAAAGGAGATGGAGAAGGAGAGGAAGAGGCGGAAGCGCTGGCGGCCTGAGATGGACGCAGCGAACGCCAGGGCGAAACAAAGGAAGCCTGCTCAGGCAGACCGTTATAAATGAGGACCTGAAGTTGCTGCGCCTCCAACTGGCGCGTGAGTGTGTCCGCCAGGGCTTTGGGCCACCACTGAAGCCGTCCCTGAGAAAATCTTCTGATAAACAACCACCAGCCGACGCCGTCGAAGCAGATGATTCTGAGGGCCGTGCCGCGACGATTTCGAAAGACGAAAAGGGTACCGTCATAGACTTCAGCGCCGAGTTGATCGCGGCACAAGCCGATCAGCCCATCGATTCCCTTGCGGAAATCGACGGGCTTGTAAGCGAGCAGGATTTTCAATTGCGGTGTGATCTGAATCATCGGGATGAACCTCGAAGGAAATCGGCGCACAGAGCGTTTAAGGTGGCCCCGTCGAGTGGAGGAAGAGTTAGAGTGAGTCGCGAACCGTCCGGACGTTCGATTTGCAAACGATAAGCGGTCGAAGATTGAGAGGTCAAAGATTCGGCCGGGGCTTGGGCCGCAGGCAGCGGCAACTTGAAGAAAGCGGTTTGTGCTTGTTGTCGTTTTGATCGGCGTGTGTGTGTCTTCGCCTTCGGCGTCAAGCGGCAAAGCTGGATTTTCAAAACCCGCCGTAGAAGCGAAGGCGGATATCGGCGGCTCATTTCCAGAGCCGCATCGCGCAATTGATCAGGAACTATGCCGAGTCCCGGACTATGCCGAGTGAAAGTTTGATCGATTGTCAGAGTCCCTTCTTATAAAGGCTGCGCTGAGATTTATTGGCCCCATCTCTCGGCATAGTTTCCCCCTCATTCCAAGGCCCTAAAAACTGGTCATCTGGGTATCGAGCTCGATCGTACCCCGAGAAAGCCGCAATAGCTGAGGAAACTTGAAAAACTGTTCCTCGATGATTGTCTTTCCACGGCGGGATGTTGTGGGAAGGAGCCCTAAACTATGCCGAGTAATCTCACGTCAATATATTGATTGATGCGGTGACGACGATTCTAGTCGGCATAGTCCGGGACTCGGCATAGTTCCTGCTATGCCGCATGCGGCATAGCAGGAATAGGTTCGCGTTTGCATTTGCGGTTAGCCCGCCACTGAACAAAGCGGGATTGCAGGTCGAGCAAGTCATCAGGAATATGATCCATCGAATACCTCCAAAAGTAAGATCGGGCATCGATGGAAAGGATAGATGAGGTGGCGATCACAAATCACGTACCCTTGCCGAATCAGGGGGATGGGAAGGTTGCCGAAAGGACACCGAGTATCGTATAACCAAATTGGATCTGCGCCATCGTGACACTTTGGTGCCAAGTATGAGGACGCCTAGAAATGCTTGGTGCTGACGCTTGCAAAGCCACGCGGCACAAGCATGGCGTTCAGCAGATTCGGAGAGACACTCGCCCTTATGAACACGGCATTCCACGACGAAATCGTGCGGCGGTTCCCGGAAGTGCTGCCCTTCATAAATGACGGAGATGAGGAACTCCCCTACCTCGTCGCCGGGTATATCGTTGATTGGCTGCGTACAGTCGCCCGTCCGGTGCTCGATCCAGATGTGATCAGGCGGGTCGTCGACTTTCATCTGTGGTGCATTAATCACCCCGAAGGGAGCACAGCGGCAGATGATGTATTAACGATAGAGACTGTCGGATTGATCGAGAATCTGTTTGAGCACGACGAACTCCTGCCGATCATTCCGCACCTGTATAGGATGGACGAGTTCGTTGCCAACCGTGAGTACCTGATCACCTGGGTTGGAGCCGACCGGTATCAGGCCGCACTCGTTATGATGCAAAACTTCGTGTCGTGAGTGGCTCTAGAAGTGCAGTAACTCTGGCGCGAGATGGCGGTGGACCTTGTCCGGCTGCCGAACAGTGGTGGTAGCTGAGCGCGCGCAACAGATGTGCTTGGTTCATCGAGCATGTCAGCGCGCGCAAGTTCCGCGCCACACGAATTCTTAATACGTTAGGCCGCCAGCCACTGGGCCACCTAACTCCGCAGGAAAAGTTCACGATGCAAGATTGGATGTCCCGTATACGATCCGCGAAACTGGAAATCGTGGCGGCGTGGTAGCGCAGGTTGCGTCGGTCAAGGGCAGCATCGGCCGCTAATGGTTCCTATCCCTAACAGGTGGACCGATCACAGGTTGGGTCACTCGCGCGCGGAGGGGCATTGAATCTTGTCGGAAGGAGGATAGCGAGATGACTGAACTAATTTCGTTGGAGGGAAAGGTCACGGTTGTGACTGGGGCAGGCCGCGGGCTGGGGCGGGCATACGTCGAACTTCTCGCCGAACGCGGTGCTCGGGTCGTGGTGAACGACCTGGGGACCGACGTATCGGGGTTCGGGAAGGACTCTACGATAGCGGAACAGGTGGCCGACGTCATTCGGTCACGTGGAGGCGAGGCAATCGCGAATGACAGCGATGTTTCCACCCCTGAAGGTGGCAGTGACCTGATCGCGAAGACCGTCGAGCATTTCGGGAGAATAGACCTCCTCGTGAACAATGCTGGTATCTGCGGAAGCCAGCTATTCGAGGACGCCACCCTTGACGGTTTCGATCACTATTGGCGCGTGCACCTCGGCGGGCCGGTCAACACGGTGAAGGCTGCCTGGCCGTATATGGTCGCACAGCGGTACGGGAAGATCATCCTCACGACGTCAGTCAGCGGCCTGTTCGGACTACGTGGCCAAGCCACCTATGCGGCGGCCAAGTGTGCAGTAGTCGGATTGATGCGCATCCTTGCAATTGAAGGTGCTGAGCATGGGATTCTCGTGAACACCATTTCGCCAGTCGCGTACACGAGGATGCACCCGGCCGCGGGATCCCGCTTGACCGAAGCAGATGGAAAAGCCGCCATGCCGGTTGAGGCTGTTGCGTCAGCGATCGTCTGGCTGGCAAGCGATAGTTGTTCGGAGACGAACCGCATCTACCACTTGGAAGCCGGAGCAATCCAACGTATCGCTATCGTCATGGGACCTGGCTTCTACGATCCACATCTGACACCCGAGAGCATCGCCGAGAACTACGCAAAGGTTGAATCGATCGAGGGCTTCTCCGAACCGCACCCGTTCGAGGTTGGCGGTACGTAGATACAGATATGTGCAACGGCGAAGTCTTGAGGGAACGGCCTTACGTCATGGAAACGATGATGTCACCCCCATCACCTGTGAAGCGTAAGGTTCCCCGAACGTAGCTTCCGAGCGGGAGGCACGGATATAGTTACATGTTAGACTGCAAGGATGAGACATCTAGAGGAGCCTTCCATGTCGTTCAGATCAGTTGCCGCAAAGAACGTGGTCCTGCGAATGGTCGGGGTGATGACCGTCGCCGGGGCCGCCCTAGTTACAGTTAGCGTGGCGAATGAGTCTTTTATTCGTGCTCAGCCGCCCCAGAGTGCGAGACGGCCGAATTTGCGCCTGCCAGACGAAGCCGCAGGGATCGACGGGATTGTCCGGACCCTGATTTCCGCGTTCGATCAGGTCGACATTGTCGCGCTAGGCGAGGCGCACATGCGGAGACTGGACTCCGACATTCGGATCGCGCTTATCCGCCATCCCGATTTCGCGAAGAAGGTGCGAACGATCGTCATCGAGTGCGGTAGCATCGCGGAACAATCCACACTGGATAGGTACATTCGCGGCGAAAGCGTCCCGAAAGCCCAACTGGAGCGTGCCGCACGCGAGGTCAACTCGACACTGCCGGCCGATGCGCGCATCCGCGTTCTCGGCGGCGAAGGCGGGGCGGCGAGCACGGGTCGCGGGAACTCGACGACCTCCGTGCTGCGGGAGCCGGTGTTTCAAAGGCGTGGGAAGGCGTTGATCATCTACGGCGCTGCGCACTTCTATTTGGACGCCCCCGCGGACTACCGGGCGTCGATGGGCGACAACATCCCTCTGGCAGGAGCTCTTGACCTCGAGTATCCAGGTCGTTGGCTCTCAGTGATTCGCGTTGGCGCCCTCGATCGTCCGCCCGCCGTCAAAGAGGAGGACATTGATCCAGACTATCAAAAGTTCGACCGGGTTCTAAAGACGCAGGTGCGTCCGGTTCTGGCGCCTCTCCAACGATTACCCTTCCGGGACTTCACCGCGGAGGAATTCCTTGGCCGAGCACTGACGACCTGCCGCGGCGCCGGCGGCTGCAGGAGCGTGTTCAAGGGCAGCACTCTGACACTCGGCCAAATGGCTGATGCGTGTGTTTACGTCGGCCGGGACGCCGACGCTCTCATACAAGCGAAGCCAACTCGGTAGCGGACACGCCGGGGCTGGAATAGAGGCCGGGCTGTTAGCGTTACATTTTCTTCGTGCGATTCGTTCGTCAGAAATGTACACGAACAGCAATTTTCGCGTACAAGGATTGGCGACAAAGAGCCACGGCTCTTTGATAACTTCACTTTCGTGCAGGTGAAATTCCTGCCTCCCAGGCGCTGGGATGACAGCGCGGCCCCCACGGTAGCGACTGACCATCAATCCGTGAAGCGGGGCCGAAAGGCGGTCACTCGGAATCCGACCGGGAATCCCGCCGAGCACAGTTGGAAATGGCCAGGTGCACGAACCTGCGTCTGAACCGTCGTAAATGTAAACAGGCCTACGCGGATTATCGGCCTGGACCAAAATGGTCGTGGATAAGAGCCGGGCACTGTTGAACTGACCCGGATGCGCTCTCGCAAAACCCGGCGGAAAGCAGGGGCCTTCCTCCAACGTCAAACGGAAGTGCGGAACGAAGTAACTCCACAGGCGGCTCTCTGTCATCAACAGAGCAGGTGTCAACCGCAAGCCCTTGCGGAGAGGGATTGTCTCAGAAGCCAAGGCTCACGGGAAAGCTGTGAGATATGCAGACGGAGACACGATCATCCGGAAGATAGAGGTACAAGTAGAAGTTGATACGCTATGACCACGGTCGCAACACAACCGATGGATGGATGGAACACGATCGACTGGAAGGAAATCCAGCGCGGCGTGTTTAAGCTTCAAAAGAGCATCTATCGAGCCTACTCTGCCCGAGCAGGTACATTTGACAAATGCCAGATGGTTGAGGAGCCGTGTGATGTGAAAGCATCAAGCACGGTTTTGTAGCCGAGCGGCGGGAGCGATCCCGTCGCTTAGGCATCTACTATTCCCAAACACCGGGATGGTTTCAAAGCCCGTGCGCGGAATGCGCCACGACTCCTCACAGCGAGTGAACTGGAGCAGGTTGGTCAGGGGCATACGCTAAGGATACATTTTTGTCACCCTTTTGTTTTGTGTCTCATCAACCAAGAGAATAAGGCTGATGCCGACAGTGTCATAAGGGTTTCAGCTCATATTGCTAACCACAATATATCGCGGGTTTTCTCTATTTTGAGATAGTTTTTTAGTGTAAATTTCTTCGCGATTGGCAAGCCAATGCCAAATTGCTCGGCGAAATGTTCCACTTACGTCGGAGGTCTATATTCGAATCACCTCAACTCGACGACTTGCCCTGGGCGCCTTCGCTTTGCCTTCGGGCACTGCCCATAAGACCGGAAATGCGGGCACAACGCCGGCTTCGCCTTGCAAGTCGGTCAGTAGATTAGCAGATCAGGCTTCCACTTAGCTGCTACGTAGATGGCCGGTATGAAATTCCCGCCCCCGCCTCGAAATTTGAACCCGCGCAGTAATTTTGCGCCCTCGCTTCCTGAGAAGTCGCTTGCGCCTATTCTGGGAATTAACCGGACGTGAATCTTCAGGAGGGGGGCCGCGGCCTCAGCGATCCTCCAATTTGGTTGGATTCCCAGGTATGCTCCTGCCAAACCAGAGGTTCACCGTGTCCTTGCGGTGAGGCGTCGTGATCAGGAAGCGCTATTCGCATATCCTCCGTTGATGTCACATAGCTTTTACACGGAGGCTCTTAATGAAATCGGCAATTCCATCTGATTTACTCAAACTCAAAAAACGCTTCGAGGCTTGGCGGAAAACTCGCGCCAAACGATCCAAAACTCCAGATCGCCTTTTGAAAGCCGCAGCGGCTTTGCTCGATCGTTATTCCGCCTCAATGGTCTGCCGCGTCTGCGGTGTCAATCTCCGCACTCTCCGGCGGCGATCCTCCTCAAGCGCTTCTCCGCGCCGCTCATCGGTGCCCGCTCCTGATTTCTTTCCCCTTTCTCTCACCCTTTCTCAACCAGAGGTCTCATCTTCTCCTCGGCGAATCGGTCTGAGAACTTCCATCAGCTCCGGACCGGTGATCCTCGGCTCTATTTTTAGTTTCGTCCTTGCCCCGCTTTTTCTCCTTCATTCCAAGCAGGAGCTCTTTCATTCGCCGAATCGATGTGTGTTTTCGCTGAAGGAGAGAGACGATCATGAGCAGAATGTTCAGCAGCTTCTCGATCAATAGCGCGTCGCCTTGATCGAGTTCGCCCCGTTTGACGCGATTGATGAGCTGCTTGATCTCGTCCGTATCAGTGGTGGGAATGTCATCGTTGTTTTTCATAGGCGCCGATCGCGCCGATCCTATGCCAGGCAAAAACGAACGCCAAGGCCGGAGCGCGAATATCTTCTTTTTTCACGAGGGCTCACTGCAGTGACACACCCCCAGAAAATGACGGCGCTTGTGTAGAGACATTAGCTAGACAGTTTGCGCTACGGTTGCCACCGCAACAGATGATCTTTCACGCGTTCACAAACTTTCAGTTCGATTTCGTTCTTCGCGACTGCGGCTTCGCGGCGGAGTTTCGTGCGTTCGACTGCGTCCCAGGCGAGGGGGCGAGCCTGATCATTGCTCGCTTCTTTCTCAGAGACCTGTCGCGTATGCAACAGATATTTACCCGGCGCGACGTGTCTGAACTCGAAGCCGCCGCCGGCGCGAACCATCGTCTCGGCGTAGCGTAAAACATCGTCCGCCGCCGAAACCTCAGCCGGAATCAAATGAACGCGCAGCCGCGAAGGCAATTTGGATTCCCCATTCGCTGGAACAGCTCGCCCATTCAAACTTGCCGCGCCTTCGGCGATGACCACTTCAACGCCTGACAGCTCTTCGCCTGCCTTTACGGCAATGCCGTTGTGAGAAGCGTCGACCGGCTTTTTCGCCGCGCCCGAGGCCGGTTGCGTAATGGCGCGGATATACCAGCCGTCGTCAGGCAAATCCGCTTTGATCCGGAATCGTCCCGCAGCCAACCCCCTCAAAGCGAAGTTGCCTTTTTCATCGGGTGCGGAGTCCATTGCGTCGAAGAAGTAACGAAACTGAAACGCGATTGATTCTATTGATTGTCTTGATGACACCAACTCATTATCAGGCGTCGCGCTCAACAGAACCTCTTCAATCGACGACCGATCCTTCGTCTGCGCTCCGTCTTCGCAAGGACTGTTTCTCACGCCGCCCACGGCGCCCAGACTGGAGGCATCGATCTTAACCAGCCCGGAGATGGAAGCAGGCCACGCCACACTCAGCTCGACACCAGATACGTCGGCGCCCTTCACGACCACACGGCAGGGCGTCGAGCTTGAAAAACAGATTTCCATGCCCATCATCCAGAAAGCGATCATCTCGTACTCGCCGTCAGGCACGCCAAACATCTCGAAGCCTTTCGTTGCGTATGCGCTTGTCATTCCTATCAATTGTCTGCCGGCGCCGCTCACTAGCATGATGTTTGTGCGTTCGGACGCAGCGTCGCCGATGATTATTCCGCTGATCGTGTGGCCTCGTTCTTCGCGGTGGCGGATGTCGGCGCCGGCGACCACTTCGCCGCTCCGCACAACGATCTCCTTGGCCGTCGCGCGCGGAGAGGACGGATGCCATGTCATAACCTCGCGCCCGTGGTAAAAACCGCTGTACAAGCCCGACTGGTCGCTTGAAGCGCCAACGACGTAAACCCCGGGCGCCAGGCCGTAGAGACGATAGACGCCGCGGTCATCGGTCAATCTTGTATTCCAATCCGCACCGTCGCCAGGATACTTCCGCCCGCCTTCCAGATCGCGGACTTTAACGGCCTTCACGCCAACGCCGACCATCGGCTCGCCATATGCGTCGGTGACGCGGCCGGTGATCACTCCGCCCTTGACCAGATTGATCGTGACGTTCTCGCCAGGATGATGGTGATTGCGCTCGGAATCGGTCATGGCGACGACATATCCCGGAACGATCGTGGAGATCGTGTAAGAGCCCGGACCAAGCCCGGTCGCCTTGAACGCGCCCTCGTCATCGGCGTTCCCTATTCGCAATCCGCTCATACCCTTATCGCCGACTTTTTCGACGAGGATCGGCGCGCCCGCGATGGGCTGCCCTGTGTCATTGACGACGCGCACGGTGATTACTCCGTCGCGCCGCGCCTGATTCGCCGCCTTCGTATTCTCCTTCGCCATGGTCTGGGCGGTCGCGATCCGAAACGTCGTCGCGCAGATAATAATCAGCGACAACACTTTTAACGCTTTCATTGACGCTCCTTCTGTTGTTGACGCCTATTTATGCGGGTCGGGCCGATAGTGATTGTGACCGAGGTCTCCTCATTTTCTCTGACGGTGACACGCTGATTCGATCCCGGCGAATTGACCGGCTGCTGGCTTACATCCGCGATCCAATTTGCGGCAGTAGACAAATCATATTCGCCGGCCGGCAATCCCTCGATCG
>WNFZ01005810.1_pt1 | contig 20358 bp, 20 predicted proteins | sample 5400081 | NCBI WGS metagenome assembly WNFZ01 (sample SAMN13153365, study PRJNA577476) | soil metagenome | isolation source: 80 cm soil or saprolite under grassland replicate 1 | place: USA:California | collected 2016-06-15
CTGGCTTACTTCAGTGCATGGATTACTCCATACCACCTTGCCACTTGCTAATGCTTCGGGGCGTTACTCCCGCACATAAGAGACTTACACTCTCTGGCTTCTTTAAAGAACTATATTTACCATTCAGGGCACACACATGGGGTTTGGCGTTATTGGGGCAGGACGTTGTTAGCTTCGGCTTTAGTTCGCTATCAACTTCAGTTTCGGCTCGACGTTAATAATTTAGCTTTAGTTCTTAACTTCAACTTTTAAAAACAATATTGGGATTCAGTTGTGGGCAGAGATTTTTCAAATATCCCAACAACGCCAAGCCCTGTTCGTGTGTGTCTTGAACAGAATCCAATCAATTAAATAAAGGATTCTGATGCTGTACAAAAGATGGAAGACTCCTCAAAGTAATGATTGACAAGTGCGGAGGTCAAGCGAACCGACTGACTGACTTGGATTAAGGCAATGAGCAGAACTGAACTTCCGCAGACGACTTTCAGGAGTAGTTTGCAAACCACCTTATGTTGCATTAAGCGGAAACACTTTTTGTGGTGAACGATAAGGAAAAACGAGAACTTGATTCTTGTAGGTGTGTATTGTCGAGCTGAATAAATTGAATCAACTATGAAGCCTCGTAAGGTAAAATAAATGATGTCGAAAGCAAGCAGTTACGAATGTGCTTGTTAAAGAGTGTAAAGGAAACCTGATTACTGTTTACATGACATCCGGGGTAAAGTTGACAGGAAGGCAATACAGGGTTTTGTACGGAACAAGAGAAGTCGCTATTGTTCTATTAACTGTAAAAGGAATAGACATACAAGGATAGTATGAGATAGCGGCGGCGGACTAAATCGTAGTAGTGATGAAGTTTCTGTAATGGGAATGGAGCGAAGGGTTTAGCCTGTTTTACGTTTCATAATTATTTACACCCGTAAAAGGAATGATTGATTATTATGAAACAAAATCACAGCCGATTACCAGTGTTTCCACACGGGCAATTGGCATATCCATAATGTAAGAATACATTTGTGATTAAAAAAGGAAGAGCGGTGTGAAGTGAGACTTTCACGCACGGTTCTGTGAGAACGCAGAGGTGAAACTCCTCTGTGTGACTCGACTAGCTGCAACCCCGTTGGTACATTCGTTTAGGTTTAAAATGCGTAGTGACGAAGTTTTTACACTTGATTATTAAAACCAAAAATAAATGAGTAATAACTCAACTGCTTCAGAACAATTTACAAGTTCATTAATAATCGGTTTTTTACTTGGACTTATTATTGTTTTTGTAGCACACTTGTTACCGAAAGAGTGGTCATTTATGCCTGTTTCTTCTGGTGGGTATTTTACTTATAATGCTAAAGTTTTGTCTTGTGGTTATAAATGTGCATTGGGCGCAATGCATTCAGCCGATTGCAGTGGACTAACAGCTTATGATGTTGGCAAGCATCAACTAAGTTTTGGTGAACTTTTATCAGCGACTTTTGATGGACACTTATCAACCATTTTGATAATTGGAGCTATATCATCAATACTTATATTTATAGTAAGACGGTCAGGCAACAATGAAGCAACAAAACCAACTGAGACCCCTAAGGTTGACACAGAAAGTTCAAAACAAACAAAATCTACTGCTTATGACTATGACCGATTTGATGACAGGTGTCATCGTTGTGGCGGTCTTGGCTGGGAGTATTATTGTACAATTTGCTATACACAAGCAGCTTTAGAGCCTTCTACTGAAAAATATGACGGCGATATGTATTGTCCTGAATGCGCCAAAAACGGAAGGGATTACTACAACATAAAAGAAGATTTATGCTCTGTTTGCGATGGTACGGGAAAAGACCCCGACCCTTTTTATGGATAAACGATTTTATTGAAATGGGTGTGCAGCTAATAAAAGTATTTGCAATAGCAGGACTGGACATTGGAGCAATCAGTGGCATAATTACCTAATGTTAATTTCTGCTTTGGAATAAAGCATGATGAACTCAAGGAAAACTAAATAATAATGTTTTTCAAAAAACAATGATTATATTTCTAAACGAACCCAAAAGATCATGAAAACTTTAATTCTTATTGTCCTTGCTCCAATCATATTTTCCTGCGAAAAAGAAGTAACAAGTAAATTAGAAGTAACAAGTAAATTAGAAGTAACAAGTAAATTAAATACATCAACGACAAGCAATGCAGTAACAACACACATCAATTATGTTTTACCCATTGACCAAGATGATTCTTACAATTCTTGTACAGGAGAGCACGTACACTTAACGGGAAATATACGAATAGAATCAACAGACGTCATCACGAGAGACTTAGTAAACAGCACCGTAACAATTCACTATGATAGTTTGCGCGGAATAGGCTCCTTAAGTCACATGATCTATCACGGAATGGGACAAATTCATTTAAATACACAGGCGATACGGGGCGATTATTATATAGTTAAGAACAGCAACTATTTAAGCAGGGTGAATTTAACCGTTCCAGGTAGTAATAATAACATGACCTTTTTATACACCTTCAAATTAGTAGCTGACGCCAAGGGAAATATAAGAGTATCAAATGAGAAATTGATTTATGATACGTGTAATTAACTTATACTGCTCACATCTTTGAAAATCATGAACACTGCACTGGCAGCATGTTTGAAATATTCAACCCAGTTTTTTAGTACGCGTTTAAACCCGCAGATAGGAGTCGGACTTAGTTTCTACAAAGTCCTTTTTTTATTTCATTTTATGAGACCTGCCAGGCATCGTAACTGATTAGGGTTTTATCTTCGCAAGTCTTTTGCTAATATTAATATTATGGAACAACCGGTTTACGGCCGTGTGCATCATATACAGATCGATACAGTGCTTTGTCAAATTCAATCAATAGATGAGCCCTTCAATACTTCTTTTATAATAAAAAGATCCGGCGAACTGCTTTGCAGCGTATCAATGAATGATGAAAATGAGTGGGTGACAGATCCGGAGATTGATGAAGAAAAATTAATCGCCATTGTACAATGGATAAAAAGACTGTACAAATAAATGATTGGATTGGGAACAGGTTTGCAGGAAAACATGGAAGACTTTGATGATGGAAGGCACTTAGAATAATCACTTTGAAACAGCTAATCAAAATCATCTTTTACTTATGCCTTACGGTTACCGCCAGGCCGATCTTTATAGGGCTTCTTTATTTGATTGTGGGCGGCTTAGACACTTTTCTTCAGTACAGGTTCTATATTCTTTCTAAGTCTTTAGCTTATGTTGTGTTAGCTGTAATGACAGTGTGTGTTATAGGCAACTATTTATCAGAGAGGAAATAAATTATATCAGTGCTCCAGTCGCTGGAAAATTGATTTCTTGTGAAGTAGCAAGCCAGGTAATATACTTCAATATATGAATAAGAAAGAGTATAAGAAGCTGATTGGGTAAAAAATTCACAGTAAAAACAGTGTGGGGAAATTGCAAGAAGATCATCCATTTCATATTTTCGATGCTTATTAAAAAGAAAACATTAATAATGAATTCATTCTTTTAAATCTTTTAATTCAACAAGACTAATTGTGCTTCCATTTTTTCTTATAACTGTAAATTCATAGTCATTTGAAATAATCTTTTCATTTATCTCTGGTATTCTTTTAAACTTGTAAATAAGAAAACCTGCAAGTGTTTCATAATTGTCCTTTTCTTCAATAGGATGTGGAAGTAACTCATTAATGTCCTTTAGGGTTGCCAATGGTACAACCCTAAAAGCTTTAGGACCCGTTTTTTCAACAACGGGACTCTCCGTATCATATTCATCCTGTATTTGACCAACCAGTTCTTCCAAAATATCTTCCATGGTAATAATCCCTTTTGTAGTTCCATATTCATCGATTAACACAGCAATTTGCTGATGTTTAATCTGAAAGTCTTTAAGTAATTGACCAATATGTTTTGTTTCAGGGATCATCATTATCGGTCGTATAATGTCGCGGATATTAATGACTTCATGTTTACGCATCTTCAGGAGAATATCCTTCAAATAAACAACCCCAATTATATTATCCAAAGTATCTTCGTAACACGGAATTCTCGAATAATTTTCTTCGATCACTTTTTCAAGAACCATCTCATTAAAATCATTTATATCTATTGTCAATACTTGTGTTCTTGGAACCATGATCTGTCTTGCAGTCCGTTCCGAAAAATCAAAGGCGTTTTTAATAATATTGTAGTTTGCGATTTTGATTGTACCTGTTTCCTGGCTTTGCTGAACAAGGTATTTGAGTTCATCACTGCTATGTACTTCTGTGCCATGAACAGCACTTATGCCTAGTACTTTAAGTATTGCATTAGAAATACCATTCAGTAACCAAATAAATGGTCTGAAAATAATGAAAAAGAATTGCAGTGGATATGCAATAGCTAATGTAGTTTTTTCTGAACGCTGAATCGCTAACGATTTAGGAGCAAGCTCTCCAAAAACAATATGCAAAATGGTAATTATCGCAAATGCAACGGGTAATGCAATATCATGCGCCAGTTCAGGTTTTATATCAATACCGAGCAAATTCATTAATTTTATAATGAGCATCGATACAACAGGTTCGCCGATCCAGCCAAGCCCCAGACTCGCAAGAGTTATGCCTAATTGTGTTGCTGCAAGATAATTATCCAAATGCGAAGAGATATGTTTGGCTAAAACGGCAAAGCGGTTGCCGGATTGAATTTTGATTTCGAGCTGGGATGCACGAACTTTTACAATTGCGAACTCCGCAGCTACAAAAAAACCGTTCATTAAGACAAGTGCAAGTGTAAGAATTATATCAAGTGTCATCAATATTAAAATGAATTACAAAACTATTTCAAGCTTGTTAAACGGGTTAGATCTTTACAAAGTAGCCGATTCACAAAAATAAAAATGTTATTATTCTTCCTCACCTATATTTTTCATCTTCATAAGCAATGAATAAGCTCCTCTTGTTACAAAGGTTGCGTTGCTCATCATTGAGGAATCATTTAAAACATTTTCGGTGAAACCTGTTGCCGGTTTTTATTTCGACTATTTCAAAAAGTATTGTTGTGCGTTTGAATAAAAACATCAGTTTTATTCTCATAATTTATGATTGCTTCAGAAGGCAAAGCCCACTTATTGTTATTTTCCGTTTTGAATTTCTACATTCATGAACATGCTGGGAATTAAATTGTTACTGTATTGCTCAAAATGACAATGCACTTCAATATTTCTGTCTTGCTAAAGTTTTTTGCCGATCAATATTAAATTTCTAAAAATAAAAACCAAGAAAAATTAGTAGCTTAAAAAGAGGGAAATTATATTTATAAAGACACCATTAGACACACTAATATAAAATAAAAAAGCCTTAAACTATTGATTTGTAATAGAATAAGGCTTAATTGAAGCTGTAGGGTAGGATTCGAATAACCTGCAAAGAAATCTGACATTTTGCTACCTTTTTTACTACCAAAAACATGAAACCCTTTCCCGTATTTAATTTGATGTCTTTTTTTGTGGAGCTGAGGGGAATCGAACCCCTGTCCAAACACAATTATCATAAGCTTTCTACATGCTTATTTCATTATTACTTGTCGGCATGTAACAGGAAATGAACAAACCAATTATACGCTTAGCTGCATAATCTTTTGCAATGGTCACAGCCTTCCATTGCAGCATTCTATTTTTGTTTTGAGTCGGCGGCGGAGCGTGGTAACAGAACGACCTGCTCACGCGGCCCAAATGACTACGCTAATCTCTGATTAGGCAGCCATAGCGAAAGATGTTTCGCCATTTGATTGTTGAATATTCAGATTTAAGTGCTAATTATCCAACGCACTGCATGCTTACACTTACCGTAATCTGTGCTGTCAAAACCTGTACAGCCCCAATCCACTAATTTCATTAAGCCCAATATTTTAAGAATTTATTTATAAAAACAGTATTCAAATCTGACATGTTAAATGCACTTCTGCTTTTATCACATTGTCATATTATTCCAATATATTCACTTCACAATGTTTGTATCCATCATTTATGAATAAATCTTTAGCATTTACAATTTATACGCAAAATATTGACTCATTTAAACAACAACTGACTTTATTAAAAACAAAAAGAACACGCATTGCATGGTTACGTTTTTTAATTTTTATCATTACAATTTTAGCTGTTACAGAAACATGGCACAATGCTCTCTGGGTAATAATTGTTATTGCGGTAGCAGGCATTTCAGGCTTTTTATATGTAGTTTCTATTGATGCTGACTCGAAAGAAAAAATTTTCAACCTGGAAAAATTAATTCAGATCAATATCGAAGAAATCAACATTCTTCAGCATAATTATTTATATAGAGAGCATGGTAACGCTTTTGCACCTTCTCATCATTTTTATGCTGATGACTTGGATATTGTTGGAAAAACCTCTCTATTTCAATATATCAGCCGGTGTACAGCAGAAAAAAGTAAACAGCTTTTAGTAAATAATTTGTTGAAGCCTTCGTCAAAAGAAAATATTCTTTTGAAACAAGCTGCAGTAAAAGAACTAACATCAAAAATTTACTGGAGGCAACAATTATATGCTTATGGCATGGCTAACCCTTTATCATCATCAACTGAGGAAAGAATTAAAGAATGGCTTAAACAATCACAAATTTTTACACAAACCTGGTGGCAATGGGTTGCCTTTTTATTTCCGTTTATTTCATTGAGCACCGTTGTTTTATATTTAACCGACATACTTGATGCAACCTTTTTTTATTCACTTGTTTTTATCTTTTTCGTTTTTGCTTTTTCATTAAGCAAAAAAATAAGTGCTACATGGCTTTTATTGTCCCGCATTGTACCGCAGGTTAACACATTGTATTATCAACTTAATCATTTGGAAAAAGAAACCTTCAATAATGAATTCATTTCAACTTTAAAAAAAGAGTTACAAAACAAGATTGGAGTAACTGCATCAAAAGAAATATTACTTCTGAAACATATTCTTGATCGCTTTGATGTTCGCCTTAACGTTTTAGTCTTTTATTTTTTAAATACCTTCCTGTTATGGGATTTATGGCTGACACTTGCGTTGAATAAATGGAAAACAAAAAACAGAGAATCAACTTTAAACTGGTTCAACGTTGTCGCAGAAATTGAAGTTGTATCAAGTTTTGCGTCTCTTGCATTCAACCAACCGCACTGGTGTTTTCCCGTTATATCAGATGAGTTTTTTACTTTAAACGCAAAGAATATTGGTCACCCTTTAATTGCAGCAAATAAAAGAATGGATAATTCTTTTGTTATGAACGGAAAAGGAAGAATAGCTTTAATTACTGGTTCTAATATGGCTGGCAAAAGTACCTTTCTTCGTACGCTTGGTGTAAATACAGTGCTTGCATTAATGGGTGCTCCTGTGTGTGCGGAAGCATTTACCGTTTCATGTGTGCAGCTCATAAGCAGCATGCGTATTGAAGATAACCTTGCTGAAAATACTTCCACATTTTATGCAGAGCTAAAAAAACTGCAAACAATTATTGAAGCAGTAAACAGGAAAGAAAGAATATTTATACTATTGGATGAAATTTTACGCGGCACAAATTCTTTTGACAGGCACACAGGTTCCAAGGCTTTAATCAAACAACTGCTACAACAGGAAGCAGTAGCAATAATCGCTACACATGATGTTGAATTAGCGAGCCTTCAAAATGATTTTCCAGTCGCTATCACCAATTATCATTTTGATGTTCAGGTTACAAATGATGAATTGTTTTTTGATTACAAACTAAAGAGTGGAATTTGCAAAAGTTTAAACGCTTCTATCTTAATGAAAAAGATCGGCATCAACATATCTTGACTCCTTAAAACCCTTTAAATATCCGCATGAAATCCAGCCCAAGTGCATAAGCCATCAGACCAAGCAGCAGTACCATACCCGCCATTTGTGCATACTCCATAAATTTATCACTGGGCTTTCTGCCGGAAACCATTTCTACTATTGTAAACAAGGCATGGCCGCCATCCAATGCAGGAATGGGTAATATATTCATGAGTGCAAGTACCAGGGAAAAAAATGCTGTTAAAGTCCAGAAATTTATCCAATCCCATTCTGCTCCAAACATATTGCCGATACTTATTACACTTCCCAACGATTCACTGGTTTTTACCCTTCCACTAAAAATAAGTTTTAATTGTAACCAATATGATTCCAGTGTTTCAAAACCTTTCCTTAATCCTGCTGGAAAAGATTCAAGAAAATTATATTTGATTTCTTTGTAGGGTAACAGTTTTGTAAGATTGGTAGAAGTATAAATGACGCCAATTATACCCGTTTGAGGCACCTGTAAACTTGTATTTAGTGTATCGTTATTACGGAGATAACCGATTTGAATGTTTTTCTGTTTGTTTGATAAAACCTGTTTTCTAAATTCATCATAGTACATTACAGGAGAGCCATTAACAGATAAAATTTTATCGCCTTTTCTCAACCCTGCTCTTTTTGCCACTGAAGTATCTGTTACTTCATCAATTTTTGGAACGGGAACTCTTTCAGTAATAAAATTTACGTCTTTATTGCTGATTAATTTTCCTACAAAATCATGGGGAATAGTTATTACAACATTTTCACCATTCCTGTTTACTTCAAATGTTTTGGCATTGTGTAATATCACTATTAAGGGAATGCTTCTAAACTTTTCAATATATTTTCCATCTACGCTAACAATCTTATCACCGCTGCGTAAACCAATACTCTGTGCCAGTGAATCTGCAGCGATACCATAAGTCATTTTATTTGTAGGAAGATATTCCTCGCCCCAATGCCACAGCATCATTGAATAAATTAAAAAACCAAGTAATAGATTTACCACTACACCTGCCACCATAATAATGAGCCGCTGCCATGCGGGTTTGCTGCGAAATTCATAAGGTTTTGGCGGTTGTTTCAATTGTTCTTTATCCATGCTTTCATCAACCATACCGGCAATTTTTACATAACCTCCGAAAGGTATCCAACCTAAACCATATTCTGTTTCACCAATTTTTTTCTTCCATAAGCTAAACCAGGGATTAAAAAAAAGATAGAATTTCTCAACACGACATTTAAACCAGCGCGCAGTAATAAAATGCCCGAATTCATGCAGCGTAACAATTATCGAAAAGGAGAGAATAAATTGTAATGTTTTAATGCCAACACTACTCCAGTCTATTGCTAATAATGGTCACTCACTTTTACGTTCTGATTCAACTTTTGAATTTTGTCTTCGTATTTGCTCATTATTATACAACAGTAAAAGAGTGTGACGCAAGTAAAGTTGTGCAATGTTACAAATGTTGGGCTCATAAAAAACATCGTTCATCAAATTTAATAGCCTTACATCTGTATAAGCGAAGCCGCGAAGTTACGTGCCTCACCATCGCTTTCAAAGTATTCTTCAAGCGAAGGATTTGCTATAAATGAAATTTTGTTCATGTAAAATCATATCGCGGAAATTTACTGGCAAGGCGTTGTGGAAATGCGAGGGCATATTGAATAGGTAATTTCATATCCGGCAAACCCATTTGCGCCTTTAGGCTTCCATCTTCAAACTGCACAATGCTATGAATGATACTTTGCGGATGGATAACTACCTGTATTTGCTCCGGCTTTAAATTGAACAGCCATTTGGCTTCAATCATTTCAAGACCTTTATTCATAAGGGTTGCAGAGTCAATGGTAATCTTCGCACCCATTGACCAGTTAGGATGTTGCAAAGCATGATCTCGTTTCACATTCACGAGGTAATTTGGTTTTTTACCAAGAAAAGGACCACCGCTGGCTGTGAGAATTACTTTATCAATTTTATTTCTTCCTTCGCCAACAAGACATTGAAAAATGGCTGAATGTTCACTGTCAACAGGAATGACCGGCGCCTTTTTTTCTGATGCTTTTCGCATTACAATATCACCCGCAATCACCAGTGTTTCTTTATTGGCCAGTGCAACTGTTTTTCCATTTTCCAATGCGCTTAAAGTTGGAGTAAGGCCTGCAAAACCAACAATAGCGGCAATCATAATATCATAAGAATCCATCGCAGCTACATCATCCAAAGCATTTTCCCCTGTGAATACTTTTACATTTGTTTGTGCAAGTGCTTCTTTTACTTTCTGATATTTTCTTTCATCCCCAATCACTACTATGTTTGGCTTAAACTGTAAAGCTTGCTTAATTATTAACTCATCATTTGTATGGGCAGTGAGAATTTCAACAGAAAATTTATCAGTATGTGCAGCAATAACTTCAAGTGCCTGTGTGCCGATAGAACCTGTTGAACCAAATATTGCTATGCGTTTTGTTTGCGTCATGATCGTTTTATAATTCGTTTGCTTGTTGAAGAGTAGTTTGGTAAACATCAGCAGAAATCCAAAAGTTTGCCTGATTAATCATTTTATCAACAATTTCTTTTACAGATGTTATAATACCTTGTCGTTTTGCTTTTAATAATTCGCGTAACAATCCTATTGTTTAAGATTTCTGTCATGTGCAATCTTAGTTGCTTTTCGTTCATCAAGCAAAATTAAATCGGCGTTTAATTCTATTGCTAATGCAATAGCATGAGCTTCTCCTGTATCTAATATCGCTAAAAGCTCATTTAGTGGTTCCCTATTTGAAGGTTCCAATATGTGAATCCATTCACTTTTTTTAATTTTATTTATACTAATATCTTTCTCTTCTAATCCCTCTAACTCTTTAAATACCGTAAAGGGTATTATTATGTAATCATGCAACTGCTGCAATAAATTTAATTTTCCAACCAAGAGTAAATTACTTATAGGGGAAGTATTACTTATTACGATCACGGAATATTTGTTTTGCTGTTTCAACTTGTTCTAATAATTCTTCCGGCGTAATTTTTATGGTAGGTATTTGCCTTTGAGCAGTTCTTTTTGAAAGTCAAACCAATTTATATCTGCTACCTCAGCGGCTTGTTTCAATGTAAGAACATCATCTATATATAGCTTTATTGCCAAAGCAAGTTTCGCATCCTGCTCTGTGATTTTATTTTTAGTGGCAAACTTATCAGGTACGTTTATAGTTAATTCCATAAAATAAAGTTACAAATTATTGCAGGTATAATTTCAGCCCATTCGCAATCTTCCTGTCATTACTTAATCTCGGCAATTTATTTTGACCACCGAGTTTGCCAATTGATTTCATATAATCAATAAATCCGTTTTTGCGCACTTGTGTAATTTTTAAACGCTCTAAAATATTTCCACTTATTAAGTCATCATAGTAAACATTTTTCTTTCGGAGATTAGTGTCAATTTTTTCTGCAAAAGCATTTATATTTTGCGGAGCTTTTTCAAATTCAATAAACCATTCATGATAACTTTTTCCATGTCCCTGTTCAATCATTGGCGCTACAGTAAATTCAATAATTTTTGCTCCTTCTTCATTAGCTGCTTTCATTAATGCATATTCCACTTCTTCACCTATTACATGTTCACCAAAAGCAGAAATATAATGTTTGATACGACCGCTTACAACCAACCTGTATGGCTTCGTTGAAACAAATTTTACTGTATCGCCAACATTATAAGCCCATAAGCCTGCATTATTACTAACAATGAGTACATAATTTTCGCCGGCTTTTATCTCAGATAAACCTAAACGTGTTGGATGCTCATTAAAAATTTCTGCTGCAGGAACAAATTCATAGAAGATACCTGAATTGGTATTTAATAAAAGCTCAGGCTCTGTTTGGCTATCCTGAAATGCAAAAAATCCTTCACTTGCAGGAAACAGTTCAATGCAATCTATTTTTCTTCCGATGCTTTCAAAGAGTTTTGCTTTGTAAGGTTCAAAGTTTACACCACCCTGCACCATAACACTAAATTGAGGAAAAAGCTCACCTACTTTTTTGCCGCTTTTTTCAATCAGCCTATCAAAATACATTTGCATCCATGGCGGTATGCCACTAATGAGCGTCATATTTTGATGAATCGTTTCTTCAACAATTTTATCAAGTTTTGTTTCCCAGTCTTCTATACAATTTGTTTCATATGTAGGAAGCTGGTTGCTGCGTAAATATCCGGGCACGTGATGATTTACAATACCGCTTAATCTACCCGTAGGTATGCCTCCCACTCTGTCTAGTTCCGGTGAACCGCTTAGAAAGATCATTTTTCCCTTGGTGAAATCTGTATTTCCCGTTTGCGCGATATAACATAACAATGCATCCCGCGCAGAATTAATATGATTAGGAATAGAATCTTTTGTGATGGGAATATATTTTATGCCACTTGTAGTGCCGCTGGTTTTAGCAAAATATATGGGCTTGCCTTTCCATAATACATTTTGTTTTCCTTCTTTTATTTTTTCTATATATAATTTTATTTGTTCATAATCGCGAATGGGCACCTGCTTTTTAAAATCATCGTAAGATTGTATGGTTTCAAAACTATGCTCTTTTCCAAATTGAGTATCCTTTGCCGATTTGATTAAACTCTTAAAAATGTTCTGCTGATCTGTTACAGCAGTTTCCATTCCTTTGGAGATTTTATTATAAATATAATTTGCAAATGGCCGGGCTAATAACGATTTTAAATTCATGGTATGACAATAAATCGGGTATCAAAAGTAGTATACCTTCATCAGTAGTTATTCAAAAGCCGGGTAAATTTGCAAAAACATTACGAGTGAGATGAGAAATCAATAAAAGAAATTTTACTTATGAGTTGTAAATTTTTAAATGAAATCTCCTACCTTTGCCGTCCTAATTTTTGAAAGTTATGTTAGCAGTTGTAAAAATAGCAGGCCAGCAATTTAAAGTTCAGGAAGGACAAAATCTATACGTTCCTCACCTGCAGGGCAAAACCGGAGATAAAGTCGAATTCAATGAAGTATTGCTGGTTGATAATGACGGCAAACTTTCTGTTGGAAGTGATGTGACAGCTATTGTAAAAGCAGAGATAGTAAATGACCTTGTAAAAGGTGATAAGCTTATTGCTTTTAAAATGAAAAGAAGAAAAGGCTTTCGTAAAAAACACGGACATAGAACTCAGTACACACAAATAAAAATTGAAAGCATCGCATAGATAAATCTCAAATCACAAGAAACAAATTCCAAATAAATCTCAAATCTCAATAACAAATTACAGGTTTGAAATTTGGAACTTGAATTTTGAATTTTTAAAATAAATAATTATGGCGCATAAAAAAGGTGAAGGCAGCGTAAAGAATGGACGCGACTCACAAAGCAAACGTCTAGGGGTAAAAATATTTGGTGGTCAGCCTGCAATTGCAGGTAATATTATTTTGCGTCAAAGAGGCACTGTATATCATCCGGGAAAAAATGTGGGTGTAGGTAAAGATTTTACTTTGTTTGCATTGACTGATGGTGTCGTTGAATTCAGAAAAGGTCGCAGTAACAGAACAACAGTATCAGTTATTAACATTTAAAGCAGCAGCTTGATTATATTTTTTTGGCAGTTATCATAAAGTTTTTTTATTTTTAACACATATTTACTAACCATTAAATTTTAAAAACATGGCAACTGCAAAAAAAGCCGCTAAAAAAGCTGCTCCTAAAAAAGCTGCTCCTAAGAAGGCTGCAAAGAAAGCTGCTCCTAAAAAAGCCGCAAAGAAGAAATAGTCTTCATGCTTTTAGACAGCGAATAGATTTAAGTCCCGGTTTTGTTCCGGGACTTTTTTATTTTACAGAACTTTACTCTATGGACAACTATATAATTGCAGATAATTTTTCTCTTCTATCAAAATTAATGGACATTCATGGAGAGAACAGCTTTAAAGCAAAATCATATTCTATTGCTGCTTTTACTATTGAGAAATTACCAACTCAACTTATTTCATTGCCCGAAGAAAAAATTTTTTCGATAAAGGGAATAGGCGAAACAATTGGGAAAAAAATAGTAGAGCAACTTAAGACAGGTGAATTTCAATTGCTGAAGGAATATGTTTCAAAAACACCACAAGGCATTTTGGAAATGCTTCATATAAAAGGTATCGGCCCAAAAAAAATTAGTGTGATATGGAAAGAATTGGAAATAGAAAATGCCGGAGAATTATTATATGCTTGCAGCGAAAACAGACTTTCATTGTGCAAAGGATTTGGAGAAAAAACACAGCAAAATATAAAAGAAGCAATTGAATTTTATTTAAATCACCAGGGAAGATATTTGTATGCACAGATTGAAAGTTATGCACATGAAATAGATTCAACAATTAAGGATGCATTGTCACAACAAAGATTTGCACTTGCAGGTGATTATAGAAGACAGTTAGAGATAATTGACAAACTGGAATGGATCACAACTGCTTCATCGACTGAGTTAACCGAATATTTTGCAAAACAAGTGTATGACGTTATTGAAGCAAATAATGAAGCAACACAATTTAAAAGCAAGGAAAATGTATTGCTGATATTTTATCATAGTGAGCCCAAAAATTTTTATCAATCCTTATTTGAAAAAAGTTGCTCTGAAGAATTTTTACAATCATGGAAAACAAAATTTCCTATTAATAATAATTATACTTCCGAAGATGAAATTTTCATAAATGCAGGAACAGATTTTATTCCCCCTTATTTAAGAGAAGCGGCGAACGTAATTGATAAAGCGCAGCAACATCAGATGCCTGCCATAATACAGCCAAATGAAATTTCTGCAATTATTCACAGCCACAGTAAGTGGAGCGATGGTATTAATACAATAGAAGAAATGGCTTTGGCTGCTATGCAAAAAGGTTTGCAATATATTGTGTTAAGTGATCATTCCAAATCTGCTTTTTATGCAAATGGCTTAACAGAAGAAAGAATTCTTGCGCAACATGCCGAAATAGATGAACTGAATGCAAAGCTTAAGCCATTTAAAATTTTCAAGAGCATTGAATCAGATATACTCAATGATGGTAATCTTGATTACAGCGCTAATGTGCTAAACAGTTTTGATTTGGTTATTGCTTCTGTTCATTCTAATTTAAAAATGAAAGAAGATAAAGCAATGATGCGGCTGATAAAAGCAATTGAAAATCCTTTCACAAATATTCTCGGTCATCCAACAGGCAGATTATTATTAAGTCGCAATGGTTATCCTGTTGATCACAAAAAAATAATTGATGCTTGTGCCGCCAATAATGTGGTGATAGAATTAAATGCGCATCCCAAACGTTTGGATATTGACTGGCGTTGGATTGATTATTGTCTTGAACAAAATGTACTCATCTCCATTGACCCCGATGCACATAGCATAGAAGGTTTTAATCACACACGCTATGGTGTGCTTGCAGCGCAGAAAGCAGGTGTTACAATTGCAAATAATCTGAGCAGTTTTTCTTTGGAGCAGTTTGAAGAATTTTTAAAAGTGCAGTATTTGAAAAGAAAATAATATGGCAATAGTTGTTTAGAAATTTTTTGATAAGCTTTTGAACTTTGCTCATCACCGAACATGCAGGTTGGGTCACTAAGGTTCTAAACTTTATCGAGCTTTTTCGATAATGATAAATAGTGGGTGTTCAATATATAAAATCAGCTTCGCAATTAAGTGAGCATGCAATTGCTGCCATGAAAACTGAAAGCACGAGTGAGTGACACAACAAAAGTTTAATAGTAATTCTGCAGCTAAGTACAAAAAAATAATAACGATTTATAATAATGTGCATTGCTATACAAGCGGAAACGAAACAAAAAATTTACTTCCCACATCTTCTTTTGTTTCAAACCAGATATTGCCATTGGCTTTTTCTACAATGCCTTTGCAAATAGCAAGACCAAGTCCTGTACCTGAGGATTTGGTGGTAAAGTTGGGAGCGAAAATTTTTGGTTGCATAACTTCAGGTATACCGGTTCCTTTATCTTCAACAGAAACGATCACTTCATCCTCTGTCTTAAACTGGTGAATCACGATCCTTACTCTTTCATTGTTTTCATAGGCTTCTATTGCATTCTTAATAAGATTAGTGAACAAACGATGTATCTGTGTTCTATCAGCTTCAATCATATAGGTGCCTTCTTCCTTTCGCCATACTATATTTATTCTTTCGTCTGTGCGGAATAATTGAATGATCATTCCCAGTACATCCGATAAATTGAATACCTCTTTACGTACATTGGTTATATTGGCGAACTGAGAAAAATCTCCGGCGATCTTTGACAACTGATCAATTTGCTCAACCAATGTGTTGGCAACCTGGCTTGAAAGATCTTTTACATTGGGTGCATTATTATGTATTGCCCGCTGCAGATATTGAATGCTAAGCTTCATGGGTGTAAGCGGATTCTTTATTTCATGTGCCACCTGTCTTGCCATTTCACGCCACGCTCCCTCACGTTCACTTCGTGCAAGCGCCTTTGCACTTTCAGCAAGTTTCTTTACCATTTTATTGTATTCGCTTACAAGCTCACCGAGTTCATCATCTTTCTTCCATTCAATTTCTTCATTTGCAGTGCCAAAGTTGATGGCCTTCATTTTATTTCCAATTAGTGTAAATGAAGAAGTGATGCGCCTCGTTATCCAGAGTGCAATTGCACCGGCAAGTATAAAAATAAGTGCATTAAGATTTATAAGCGTGATGAGGAAATTTGAAATTTCCAGATTAAGTTCACTTTGCGATCTTATATATGGCACATTAAGATAGGCAAGCAAACGCCCAGCATCGTTTTTAACAGGTATATAAATACTGAGATAAGAATAATCAACCACATCTTCCTTTTGAATGAATTGAATGCTGTGATTATAATGCATCTCATAATAAGCAGCGGAATTCATTTTATTGCTGAGGATCTGGTTATCGTAAACATATCGCTGTGAAGTAATCTTAAGGTTTCCGAACGGATCAAAAAGGTTGACATCAATATTATGTATCTCAGCTATTTCAAGAATTCTTTTTTCAAGATCATTCATCTCATAGTTAATAAACATATTGTTGGTTATACTCCGATCCCTGTTTAGCCTTTCTATTTCATTTACTAAAATCTGCCCGGTAGTTCTTAGTTTCTCATCATTGTTTCTGTTAAATCTTATAATGAAAAAAGATATAGTGGCAATTCCTATTACAATAAATGAGATTACGCTGACAGTAACAATTATTACCTGTATTTGTGTACGGATATTGAAACGGAATACACGCTTTATTTTATTCCATTTAAAATGAGTTTGAAGAATAAGCTGACCAAAATGCTGAAGAAGAATAAGAACAATCAGCAAACCAAATAGGTAAGCAAAAAAAGTAATGGATTCAGGAAACCAATTATTTTTTCTAACCAGCACAATTACTTTATTACCACCTGCCTTGTACCAAAGTTCACTGTAATCCTTGTTCTCCCGGAATTCATGTTCAAATTTGGGTAAGTCTTTAGCATAAATAGCATCTCTGAAACTATAGTTACTTGTACTTTTTATAAGCCGGTTATTTTGATAAATAGCTAAGGCATAATCCTGCCCTAAATTTGACACATCGTTTACAAGTTGTTTGAATAGTTGCGGTGTCAGCTCTTCTTCTTTGTAGCCTTTGGGTCTTATTATTAAAAATATATAACCAAGAGGTGTGGAGTCAGCATCGTATACATCTTTTTCATAAATGTAACTAAACTTATCTGCGGCATTTTCATAGTAATATAGATCAGGCACTGTAGTAAATCTTGCCTGGTTCATGATTATAGACTTGATGACATTGTAAGATGCCGAATCATCATTATATAATGGCTGATAGGCCTGATCAAAAGTGTAGATGCGTGTATAATAATTTCTAAGGTACCCCTGGAAATTGTTATTAATAATATTATTCTTCAGCGATTTATTTTCACTCTCATCATAAAAGCTTGTAAAATTATTCAGGAAGATAAAACTGGAAAATCTTGTAAGTGCAATTCTTAGAATTGTTTCGTTTGCCTGATCTGATTCTGTGGTTATTTTTTCGGCTATTGTTATTCTTTTATCCTGCTCCAGCGATTTATTCTGGTATATTAAAAGTGCAGTTACTGATGCCATAAGAAAAATACTCCATGGCATAAAAGACGACGAATGAAAAAAAGAAAGCGAAATATCCTCAAGCCTGAAATTGAGGGAAATATAAAATATAAGCAGCCATGCAACTAATGCAAAGTTGAGAACAGTATCATTTGCGCCGCCCATTTTAAAACTTAAGAATAAAAAAGCGAAAGACAACAGGATTATTATTCTCCAATACATGGTTAACTGAGCGAGTAAAGAAAGTTTAACCAGGAATTGAGAGATATAAAAAAAGCTGAGAATTATAAAACAAATGATAATGAAACTTACAACGGTGTAAATATTCATTGAAAAAAAGTTAGTTACATTAAAAGACAGCTTTGATTCTGCTGAATCTTTTACCAGGCTGCTTAAGAAGCCGGCCATCTTTATTGTAAATAACGGTATACTGCTTAAAGAGACAATCCCGATTGTCTTTTTTGCAACATCAGACATTCCAAAATCAACATTAAGCTCATTGATATTATTTTTAATAAAATTTACAAGCCAGTACAAGAGAATAGCATTAATCAAAAGGTCTCCCAGTGATGGATGCAGAACGCTTGAAGCATAGACTCTTGGATCGAACAGATCAAGCCTGCTATAATCGAATGGAAAATTAAAAAAATAGGTGAGTGATCGGAAAAACACTACTATAATCAGCAAAAATAAAAACCCGCTGAAAAAGCCGGTTTGCTGAACCAGTTCTGTTGCCAGCGAATTAATAAAGATCATCAAAATAATAATTGCAATTACACGCAACAGAATCGAAATAGCACCAGGCTGATCATCAAGAAAAGTATTGGCCTTTGGCTGAATGTAGAAAAGTGTTTTCCCTGCGCCATTTAATACCGGTGTACCAATATCGGTTAATGATATTGTATAACTTTTTTCAAGCTGCGGATAAGCTGCAAAACGGCTTTGCACATTTTCATCTTCAATAGAATAATCCCAGTGTACAGGTATCAATCCAACAATAACATATTTATGATTGTTTTTCTGAATGGTTTTTTTTAATAATTCAAAAAAACTCTTTTGATAAAATACCGGGTAATTTCCATCAGCCTTTTTTAAATCTTCATTATTTATGGCCATAACATTGGTATTCCAATATAATTGGACCGGGCTACCACTTTCATTAATAACATAAGAGAAAATACCGATGTCATCTTTCCAAAGATGCGTTTTAGCTGTGGAAGGTTTATCTGTAATAATGCTTTGTATTAACGAGTTATCCTTCAGTAAATCATTAAAATGCTTTTCACTCCTGGTTATATACTTTCTTAAAACTTTAGCTACTTTATCCGGACTTGAATCAAAAGAAAAATAATTGGTAAACAAAAAAGAAACCGTATACAGCCAGGCGGCTGTAATAAAAAGATAACCATACCTGAAAGCCGAAGTTTTGAGGATCTTAATCAAGAAGTGTGTTTTTGTTTTTTAATACGGTTCCACAAAATATCCATTTCATCAAGAGACATATCCGCCAGGTTTTTGGATTCTTCTAAAGCAGCTTCTTCCATTCCTGTAAATCGCTTTATAAATTTTTTATTTACTTTTTCTAAAGCCGCTTCTGCATCAATATGCAAAAATCGTGCATAGTTTATCATGCTGAACAGCACATCGCCAAATTCTTCTTCCATCCTTTTCTGATCTTCTTTGGTTACTACTTCTTTCAATTCATCTATTTCCTCTTCCACCTTTTTCCAAACATCTTCTTTATTGTGCCATTCAAAACCAACCTGTTTTGCTTTTTCCTGTATGCGTGTTGCTTTTACAACTGCAGGTAATGAAACCGGTACTCCATCCATAACCGATTTTTTACCTTCACTTATCTTTATAGCTTCCCAGTTCTTTTTAACGTCTTCTTCATTCTGCACTTTCACATTACCATAAATATGCGGATGACGAACAATTAATTTATTGCAAAGCGTTTCAATTACTTCTTCCAAAGTAAATTTTGATTGCTCTTTAGCAATCCTTGCATAAAAAACAATGTGAAGCAATAAATCTCCAAGCTCTTCTTTAATATTTTGCCAGTCTTCTTCTATTATGCCATCAGCAAGTTCATAGGTTTCTTCTATAGTCATGGAACGAAGCGTATGAATAGTTTGCTTTCTGTCCCAGGGACATTTTTGCCGCAATTCATCCATAATATTTACTAACCTTTCAAAAGCAGATCCATTATTTTCCATGTCTCATATTTGAAAAAATGAAGTAATCACAAATATTACCAGCAATATACCCGTCAATATAGAGGCAACAAATAATAAAATAAAATACTTAACAAAAGTTTTAAAAATTCTCTGTTTATAAAAATTATACATGGCCAGGAAGCAGTAAAGAAAAATATAAATTCCTATAAGAGTCGCAATCCAACTGAATAATCCAAAATGCGTTACATCAT
>WNFZ01001823.1_pt1 | contig 20331 bp, 17 predicted proteins | sample 5400081 | NCBI WGS metagenome assembly WNFZ01 (sample SAMN13153365, study PRJNA577476) | soil metagenome | isolation source: 80 cm soil or saprolite under grassland replicate 1 | place: USA:California | collected 2016-06-15
AGTGTATAATCACGCCCAACAAAACAGCGTGAAGACAAGTATCTGTCCATCCGTTCAGAGAGCCACCGGGTTTCGGTACGCCCTGAAGGTCACGGGCTACTCAACCAACAGTGCGAGGTGGTCGGGCAAACAGAGAAATCCACTTCACCAGGTTGCTCTCGCAGGAATATTTGAACAATATTGTAAGAGAGACGGGATGCGCTCGTTACAGCGCACTCCAAGGCCCCCACCCGTCCTCCCCCAAATTCGATAATTGAAATTGGGGTTGGCACACAAACTCCCCCTTTCGAATTTGGGGGAGGTGCCGAGGGCGGAGGGGGCAAAAGCAGGTGGCACCACGAGACGCCCCCTCGTCCTGCAAATGGACCGGGGGCGTATTTTATTTGACGATAGACAATAGACTGCAGACCATGCTCATGGTCTAACGTCCACAGTCTACCGCCCATCGCACAACGGAGGTGCAACCATGCTAGACCTGAATTTGATTCGCGAAAATCCTGATCTTGTCCGCACGGCGCTCAAGAACCGCCAGATGGAAATCTCTCCTGTAGACGAGATCTTGCGGCTGGATGAAAAACGCCGCAGCCTGCTCACGCAAGTGGAGGCATTGAAAGCGGAACGAAATGTTGCGTCGAAAGAGATCAGCAAGATGAAAGAGGCGGCGGAGCGTGAAAAGAAAATCGCCGCGATGCGTGAAGTCGGCGACAAGATCGCCGCCCTCGATAAAGAAGTGGCTGGCGTTGAAGCGGACTTGACCGCCGTTGCTTCCGCCATCCCGAATCTTCCAGATGAGCGGACTCCCATCGGCGCGAATGAAGATGACAATGTCGTTCTGCGCACCGTGGGTCAATTGCCTGAGTTTGACTTTACACCCAAGCCGCATTGGGAGTTGGGTCCCGCATTAGGAGTGATCGATTTTGAACGCGGCACAAAGATCACCGGTTCTCGTTTCTATATCTTGAGCGGACCCGGCGCGCGTTTGCAACGCGCCCTGATCGCTTTCATGCTCGATCTGCACATCCGCCAGGGATACACAGAAAAATATCTTCCGTTCATGGTGAAGACAGAAACCGTCTACGGAGCGGGGCAGCTTCCAAAATTTGCTGACAACCTTTACAAAGATCAGGAGGAAGATTTGTATTTCGTGCCCACCGCCGAAGTTCCACTGACGGGTATGCACATGGATGAAATTCTGGATGAGGCTTCTTTGCCTTTGTTCTACACGGCATACACTCCCTGTTTCCGGCGTGAGAAGATGAGCGCGGGCCGCGATGTGCGCGGCATCAAGCGTGGACATCAATTCGATAAGGTTGAGATGTACATGTATACCAAGCCGGATGAGTCGGACGCGCTGCATGAGAAGATGCGCGAAGATGCCGAGGCAACCTGTGCCGCTTTGGGTCTTCCTTACCGAATCAAACAATTGTGTACCGGAGATATTGGCTTCGGAGCGACGATGACCTATGATGTGGAAGTCTGGGCGGCGGGCTGCAACGAGTGGCTGGAGGTCTCATCCGTCTCGAATGATCGCGACTTTCAGGCACGTCGTGCGAATATTAAGTATCGCCCCACAGATGGAGGCAAGGCTCGTTTCGTCCACACATTGAACGGCTCGGGCCTGGGACTCCCGCGCACGCTGATCGCCGTCCTCGAAAATAATCAACAAGCTGACGGTTCGATCCGGGTGCCTGAAGTGCTCCGTCCATGGATGGGCGGCGTGGATGTGATAAAGCCGTAATACAGTGCAATTAACCTTGCGAAGGCTCACAGCCTTCGCAAGGTTAAAAGGAACCTATGCCTGACTGGTTTCAGTTTCTGCTTGACTGGTTTACACTATTTGTCCTGATCGTTGGGCTGGTAGGGCTGATCGTACCAGTGTTCCCCGGTCTGACCGTGATGTGGCTGGGAACGCTGGTCTACGCCTTGCTGGAGTATTCCGCCAATCAGATGTCTGGTTTGAATTGGTTTCTGTTTGCAGTCATCACGCTGATGATGATTCTCGGAAATATCATAGATAACATCATCATCACCGCCAAGATGCGCGACCAATATGTGCCATGGGGATCTATCATTTTCGCGTTTGCGGCAAGTTTAGTCGCGAGTGTATTTCTTACTCCCATCGGTGGACTCGTCGCCGCACCGCTTGGTCTCTTCGCTGCGGAAGTGACTCGCCTGCGAGACCGCAACAAGGCATTCAACTCTACAAAGGCATATATGATCGGTTGGGGCTGGGCGTTCGTGGCGCGGTTTCTGATCGGTCTGGTGATGACCGGACTATGGATGTTGTGGGCATGGGTTTTCTGAAGAAAAGGGCTTCCAATTGCTGATTACAATTAAACCAAGCAATCCAAGCAAACCATTTGAACCACGGAGACACTAAGTCACGGAGTTTTTTAATAGCTTTTCCACCTGTACCGACCGTGATTTGCTTGGCAAATCATGCGGTGTCAGTGCCTTCGTGACTCCGTGGTTAGGCTTTTGATCTTCCAGATTCGATTTATTGCCCGATTAATTTGGAAAAGTACAAATGGAAGCCCAATTTTATTTCTTGGCATCTTGTACAGCGTCGATCACCATTTGCGTAAATTTCTTTCCCACTACATTCTCTTCCAAACCAATGAAGGCGCTTCCATTTTCGGCGACATCGGTAAATTTCCCGGTGACTTCAATGCCCGTATCGGGGATCATTTTTGCAAATTGGGTCTTGGCATAATCCTGAACGACAACATCTTTCAGTAGAGCAGAAAGCGCCGCGGGCGGAGTCTTGGTTCCGCTGACAGCCCACAATAACCAACGCGGCGTTAAGACCACACCCTGGTGGACAACTTCCGCCGAACCGAATAATCCCTTTTTTGCTTTTTCAGAATCAGTTTGTATGCAAATCAATGCATCGGACAAAATATCGCCGAGATTGTATAACTCGATGTGTTTTTGGATTTGTGTCTTCAGGTCTGCTGGCAATTGATCAAATGAAATTTCACGCGTTGTTCTCTTCCATTCGGACATCGTTGCTGTTCCTTGGATTACTTCATTTTTTCGATCACACTTCTTGCCACCGCGTCGGGCTGCTCGCCTTTCAACACACGTGTGATTGCCTCTTCCATGGCAGGGCCTAGAACTGACATGGTATCCGTTGAGGGACTGGGTTGTGCAGCTTCGATAATGGCAGGAATCGGCGAATCAGAACCTTGCTCTGCCGTTGATCGGCGGGTGGGAAGATAACTCGTCTCTTTCGTCCACTGAGCGAGGAAATCATCCGCGGTGAGAAATGCTATCAATTGAGTGGATAACTGTTGGTTATCGGGATTCTGTCCGGCAAGCGCCCATACCCAGCCTGTAGAAAAAGTATAGTGATCCTGTTTTAATCCCATCAATGGCTGGATGAGTCCATCCTGTGAAGCATGATATTCAGAAAAATGCACAATCGCCATATTCGAGCGTCGAACACGATATTCTTGCAAGACTTGACTATCCGTGGAGATATTTGTCACAGCATCGGGAAATAATGTTGCTGCTCTTCCTTTTGCAAAAAGTTCCAGGACTTGGGTCAGAATTTCCTGATCCAACGCGGGATGGCCTTTGGCGTCGAGCAATTGTCCGCCAGCAGACATATATAACGATAATCCAACTTGTGCCTGTAGATCAGCGCCCGGAAACATCAGATGTCCTTCGCTGAGCAAAATATCATCCCAGTTCTTGATCCAAACCAATTCAGGGCGATAAATAATCACCCACGCATCGCCCGCAAAAGGCAGTCCGTAGGGCGTCCCATTGATTTTCGCCAATTCCTGAGCGTAAGGATACCAATTCGAGTTTTGCAACTGTGTTGAAAAATCATTGAGTGGGCGGACAAGTTTCTTTTGCACCGCGGTTTCTAACATGGGACGCGGCAACGCGATCAGGTCTGGAAGTACGTTTGGTGCAGCCATGCTCGTGATCATCAGGGAGTTGAGCAGATTAGCATCACCATCTTCTGATTTGATACGAACATCAATTTCCAAGCCCGGATGCTGCACCTCAAAGCTGTTCAATCTTTGTTTCAATAGAGCAGCGGGAGCCGTATTTGTTTCAGGATTAAATTGGGCAGGCAACCAAATGCGCAAGGACCGAGGACCTACTCCGCTAGAGTCAGGTTGCCCCGAAGATGCTTCGCTTGTTTGAGCAGGATGAGGTGTAGGTATATTTGTTTTGGTGGGAACAGGTGTGGGCGTATAGAGAATGTTATTGATCCAGCTCGAATCAAATGAGGAAAGAGATGAGCATCCGGCGAGCAGTACCAGGAATCCACAACATGCAATTCGTAAAATACGCTTCATTATCCTACCGCTTGTCTTTGAAAGATCAAAATCTTGCATCCCTTGCCAATTAAGAATCAAATTTGTAATCAGGTATTTATGTGGCACTGTTCAGGTTGATCGGTGTACGGAGCACAGCTGTCAGCAATTTGACTGTATTCTGCACGTCAGTAATATCTACCATTTCTGATGGCGAATGAACATAGCGGACTGGAATGGAGATGCAACCTGATGGCACGCCCGCTCGCACGGATTGTATCGCTCTTGCGTCGGTTCCGCCAATGAGCAGCACTTCCCGTTGATAAGGAATCTTATTCTTTTCGGCGGCAGCGATCATCCACTGCACAACGCGCGGATCAGAGATCGAGCCAACATCCTGAAATTTCACACAGGGACCATTGCCAAGCGCCATTTCCATTTTGAGTGCCTGCGGTGTATCTCCAGTAGGAGTGACATCGATCGCAATACCGACATCGGGATCCACACCGTAAGCAGATGTTCCCGCGCCGCGCGCCCCAATCTCCTCTTGGGTAGTGAACACAAAATATAAGTCATGCGGCGTGGATTTTCCCTGGAGTGCGCGTAATGTTTCAATGGCGACCAATACACCAACGCGATTATCCAGTGACTTGGCGACGAGACGATTACCCATTTCGGTAAACGGCCGTTCGAACGCGGCGACGTCACCGACCTTTACAGGACAATCTTTCTTACTGGAGGCGCCGACATCGATGTAGACTTTATCCAGCGTGGGCAATTCATTAAGATTATCCAGGCGGTCGTACCCGATCACACCCTGGATACCATTTAAAAAGCGGACTCTCCCACCGGGGACGTATCTTCGCAAAACTGTACCAATTGCCGAAAAGCGCACAAAGCCTTTTTGATCCACATGACTGACAATGAGACCGATCTCATCCATGTGCGCGGCGATCATGATTTTCTTTGAATCGCCGTTTTGTTTCAACCGTTTTTTCCGTACGATGAGGTTGCCGAGCGCATCCACTCTGATTTCATCGGCGAGCGATTTCACTTCGGCACGCACGAGAGCACGAATATTGTCTTCATAGCCCGAGGGTCCGAACGTTTCGGTCAATTGTTGCAGCAGTTTTTTCATGAACGATGAAATTTCCTTGTTGTGTTCTAACCTTGCGAAGGTTTTAAACCTTCGCAAGGTTATATTATGTCAGCGGTACTACATCTCCGCTTTTATATTTGCTTTTCTGATCCCGCGTAAATATCTGTACGTTACTCTTGCCCATTGCCTTCCATTCCCCGTTGAGTGTTCCAATGAGTGTTGTATCTTCATCGACGCCGATCATGCGCTGGTCGTTTTTGAGTTGTTTCTGCAAAGCCAGAATCATCGGTTTCCATATGGCAGGAATCGCATCGAAATGCGGCATGATGAATTCCGCCGGGACAATGCCAAACCCTTGCTGTGTTCCCGCCAGACGGAAACTGGGCATACGATTTCCAAGAATCATCGCACCGGCAGAACAACCGGCATAGATGGCACCCTGCGACCAGGCGCGTTGTGCAGCCAACCAGGCACAGCTATCTTTCATCGTCTCGTATAAATAGCCGGGGTCGCCGCCGGAGTAGTAAATTAGATCTGCATTTTCGATAATTGATTCATACTGGATATCATCTGCAGATCGACGATCGATTATCTTCAGTGCCGCGACCTCTGCGCCAAGTTTCTTGAAATGTTCCAATCCCATATTCGACCAGCGACTGACGCTTTGGTCGCCTTCCTTGCCCGCCGCGGTTGGCAGGCAGACGACGCGTGGTTTGCGCCCATTCAAATGTAAGCTGTCCAGTAAGTAACGATCCACATCTTCCATCACCGGAAGATACTCACCAGAACCGACCAGAGCAATTAATCCTTTCATACATCACCTATAAGAAATTCGTAAACAGGTAGGCACGTAAACATGTTAACGATTTGCAATTAATTCCGGCGTGATTCGTTTTAGCGCGGCGTGGAGTAAGTTGAGCGTATTCTTCCAATCCTCTACGCGCGAAATACTGACCGGCGAATGTGTATAACGATGTGGCACGGAAACCGACACGACCGGGATTCCGGCAAGCGCAAGCTGAATCGAACCCGCATTGGTTCCCCCTCCGCCGGGCTGGCGCAATTGATAAGGAATCCTTTCAGCTTCGGCGGTCTCTACTAAGAAGCGGACAAGCCGCGGGTCATGGATCGTCGAACCGTCTGCAACATAGATCGCCGGACCAAGCCCCAGCATGGTGTTGTACGTCATATTCTCGCTGTCGTCGTGCATCGGAAAATCATGAGCCGGCGTTGAGTCAACAGCGATCGCCAGATCCGGGTGGAAATATTGGGCCGCCACCTTTGCTCCGCGTAGACCAATTTCCTCCTGCACCGTGAACGCTGCACACACATCGACATTGGATGGCGCATGTTTGAGCAATTCAATCACCGTTGCCACACCAATTCGATCATCGATAGACTTCGACAGGATGGATGGACCGACGCGTTTGAACTTTGTCGCAAAACCGGCGCGGTCACCGATATTGGCTTTGCCATTGAGTCCCATATCCATACGCAAGGCTTCCAACGGGACTCTTTTCGTGCGTTCCTCTTCATCCATCAAATGGACAGGTTTCCCACCAATCACAGCCGGCGTGCGTTTTTTTCCAACCAGCATTTGCTTCCCAAGCAGGTGACGAGCATCAATGCCGCCAACTATTTCGAACCGATAGATTCCTTCGCCATCATCGGCAACAATCATGAAACCAACTTCATCCATGTGTGCATCGAGCATGAGGCGCAACCGATTTTTTCCGGTGCCAGGTTTGGTCGCCAGCACATTGCCGATCGCATCGACTTTGACTTCCTCCGCGAAGGGCTTGATCTCTTCCAGAACAATTTTACGAACTTCGCCTTCATCGCCCGATACCGCGATGACATTGCAAAGTTTTTCCAGAAGCTGAAGTTGTGGTTTTCCAAAGGCTGGCATGGTTTTCAGTCCCAAACAATCGTTTCTACAAATTTTTCTTCCAGCGACGCAATGAACTCAGCAAGTAGACGTCCCGCGCGTTGAATATCTTTCAGGGAGACCGCCTCCACCGGCATATGCATATAACGCATCGGGAATTCCACCAGTGCTGTGGGAATGCCATCAGCAATGACCTGCATTGCATAAGCATCAGTCCCTGAATCTCTGGGAGTCACGTCCAGGAACCAGGGGATTTCTGTGCGTTCGGCAACTTCTTTGAGCTTGGCATGCAGGAATGGATGCATATTCGGACCAATGCATAAACCGACTCCCTGCCCCAAAGGAAATGTTTGCCACTCGTTCGAGTTAGGACCTTTGGCATGTGTCGCATCGACAGCGATTGCCAACTGAGGGCGCAACTGGAATGCCGAACTGTACGCGCCCAGATAACCGGTTTCTTCCTGCGTGGTCGCCACTGCCCATACATCCCAGACATGAGATTTATTTTGGAGTTCTTCGAGACACACCGTCAACGCGGCGACAGAGGCGCGGTTGTCCAAAGTATGACCAGAAATTACATCACCACTCAATTCAATTGGATCATTTGCAAACGAGACCAAATCACCCACGCGCACTTTCTTTTCGACTTCAGGTGGAGTCAAGCCCGTATCTACAAGCAGATATTTCATCGCCACAGCTTTCCCGCTCTCGTCCTTGGGCAACTGTCGCGCCGAAGGCATCGCGATCACTGCTGGCAATTCTTCGCCGGAGCCCGAGGCATGGACAATGACTTCTAACCCTGGCAAAACGCGAACGTCAATCCCGCCGCTGTTCGTAATGTGCAAAAAACCATGATTGATTCGCGAGACCTGCAAGCCGATGGCATCCATATGCGTGGCAATCATCAGGGCAGGACGCGGTTCTTTGCCGGAACCGCGCTTGAGTCCATGCAAAGACCCGACGCGGCTGATATGAATTTCATCTGTCAGCGGGCGCCATTTTTCTTCGATCAATTTAGCAACAGGTCCCTCAAAACCAGAAAGACCTGAAACACTCAGCAAGGATTTCAGGAACGGAAGAAGTTCTATCATGTTAGGGGAAAGGTGTCGGAGATGGAGTGGGAGTATCAGTAGGTTTTGGCGACGGAGTGATAGGCGTGAACGAAGCTGTTAACGTCAGGCTGGGCGTTAATGTGGGAGTTAGTGATGGAGTCCAGGAGGGCGTGATCGTTGGCGGTTGGAAAGGCGTCCAGGTGACGGTCGCTGTTGATGTATTTGTCGGTGTGAGCGTTTCGGTGGGCGTGAGGCTCGCCGTGCTGGTCAGAGTCGGAGGCGTTGGACTGAGCGTGGCGGTCGCCGTCAATGTGGGTGTTTCTGTTACTGTAGGAGTGGGATTTAAACTTCCTGGTGAGGGTGCCAGAGCGATGGCAACGAATCCAATACAATAGCAGGGAATGGTAAACAGTATCATTGCCATCAAAATGAGACGTCTGCGTGCGCGGGCATCAGAAGATTCCAGCATGATGGCTAGATTATAATCTATGATGATTTTACAAAGTGCCGCATCATTCGTTCCCTTTGAAATTGAATATTGACTTGTAGTTCCCATCCAAAGTCCAATTGAAAAGTAAAGCGGCAGGAGACTTACCCTAAATGATTCCGATTCACTTACGTATTTCAGGTTTCCTTTCTTATCGTGAACGTGCTGAGCTTGATTTCACTTCTTTTGATCTGGCATGTATCTCCGGTCATAACGGCGCGGGCAAATCGTCCCTGCTGGACGCGATCACCTGGGCGTTGTTCGGTGAAGCGCGCGGCAAGAGCAGTGAAGTCATCAATTTGAATTCCAGTGCTGCTGAAGTTGTTCTCACGTTCACTCATGAAGATAACACTTATCGGATCCAACGAACCCTGCCCCGCAACAAAAGCACGGTGCTTGAGTTCCAAATCAAAAACGATAGCGACTGGCGACCACTCACCGAAAAGACAACCCGCGAGACACAGGCGCGCATCGAACAAACGCTGCGTCTTGACTACGATACCTTCGTCAATGCATCCTTCTTTTTGCAGGGCAAAGCCGATCAATTCACCCAACAGAATGCCGGCAAGCGCAAAGAAGTATTGAGCAACATCCTTGGGCTGGGGATGTGGGAGGAATATAAAAACCGGTCGGCCGAGAGACGAAAATTGATCGAACGCGAAGTGGATGGCATTGAAGCGCGTATCACAGAAATTGATATTGAGCTCAACGAGGAAGAAGCGCGCAAAACCCGGCTCGCTGAACTGGAATCGTTACTGGCACGGCTGACTGCCTCGCGGAACGCACAAGAGTCTGTTTTGGAATCGATCAAGATGACGGTCGCAGCCCTGGATGAACAGCGCAAACTTGTCGATACTCTGAACGCATCTTTGGAGCGTTCGCGCTCGAATCTTTCTGGACTGGAGAGCCGTCTCGCCGTCAAACAAGCGGACCGCGACTCCTACGCCGATCTCGTCAACCGCGCCAAAGAAATTGAATCTGCACACAAGGAATGGCAAAAGGTTCGCAAAGAACTGGAAGAGTGGGACAAGACCGCCTCCCAATTCCACGAACATGAAAAAGAGCGTGCGCCACTGCTGACACGAATTGCCGCAGAAAGAGCCAAACTGGAACAGGAATTGACACTTTTGCAGGAGCAGGAGAAAGTAGTCAGTGAGCAGTCTTCGGTGATCAGTGAACTGGAATCGCAGATTAGGAATTCGCAAATGTTGTTGCATGAGACAGAAGCGAAGGTGAATCAGCGCGGAGAATTGGAGAATGAGAGAAATACTGCGCGTGAAAAGCAAGCGGCTATGAAAGTGGAAAATGAAGCCTTGCGCCTCGATATGAATGAACTCAAAGAGCGCATCGGGGCATTGAAATCGGCAGAAGGAGCCACTTGCCCTCTTTGCGGACAGGAATTGAGCGAAGCACATCGCAAGTCTACGCTGGAACAATTGGAAGTTGAAGGTAAGCAAAAGGGTGATCACTATCGCGGCAACCAAGCCGAATCCACAGAACTTGCCAAGCAAATTACCAATTACGAATTACAGATTACGAGCCTGGCTCCTGCGGAAAATGAACGCGTCCGTTTTGCCAGCGAGATCTCACAGTTGAAGGAACGATTGGAAAACCTACAATTCTCTGCGAATGAATGGGAAACCGCCGGGAAAACGCGTCTAAAAGAGGTGACCAATATTCTCGAGAACGATCAGTTCGCACTTGAGGCGCACAAACAACTTGGAAAGATTGACAAGGAGCTTGCGAAACTCGGCTACGATGCCGCAACTCACGATGAGCTACGCGAAAAAGAAAATGAACTTCGCCGCACAGAGGATGATTTCAGTAATTTGAAATCTGCCAAAGAAGTGAGCAAACAGATCGAAAGCGAAATCAAAAACCTGCAATCTGAGATCAAAAGTCGGGAAGCAGAAATCAAGACTCTGGAAAATGATTATCAATCTGCTCAAACGAAACTGGAAATCGCCGAAGCGCAATCGCCAAACCTGGACCAGGCAGAACGCGAGTTATTTAGATTGCGCGAAAGTGAAAACAAGACACGCAGCGAGCTAGGTGGCGCCAAACAACGGGTGGATGTTCTTTCCACGCAACGCGCCCGCAAAGCAGAATTTGAAAGAGAACGTGAGACACTTCAAAAACAAATTGTGCAACATAGAACTCTTGAGCGCGCGTTTGGCAAGGATGGTGTCCCGGCATTGCTGATTGAGCAGGCACTGCCTGAAATTGAAGAGAAAGCGAATGATTTGCTTGACCGCTTGAGCGATGGGCAAATGTCGATTCGGTTTGTGACACAGGCGGAGTATAAAGATAAGAAGCGGGATGACCTGCGGGAAACTTTGGAAATTCAAATCAGCGACGGAGCGGGCATTCGTGCCTATGAGATGTATTCAGGCGGCGAAGCGTTCCGCGTCAACTTTGCGATTCGGCTGGCACTTTCCGAAATCCTTGCCCAACGAAAAGGTGCCCGCCTGCAAACTCTTGTGATCGATGAGGGATTTGGCTCCCAGGATACACTTGGTCGCCAACGGTTGGTCGAAGCGATCAACCTTGTCAAAGATGACTTTGCCAAGATCCTTGTCATCACCCACCTCGATGAACTCAAAGATGCCTTCCCCACGCGTATCGAAGTGGAAAAGACAGAGCGCGGGTCGATGATCAGCGTGAATTAGTTAATGTCATTGCGAGGAGGCGATCTTTGCCGACGAAGCAATCTCCACTAAACTGAAATACTCTACATGATAAGATGCAACCATTAAACGGGAGATTGCTCCCCGGCACCGACCAACCGGGGCGGTGTCGGGCTACGCCCTCGCAATGACATATACTTTTCCATGCTTTATTTCATCCTTTCCACTGCTTTCTTCCTTGGCGGCATTATTATCGTCTATTGGCTGCACAATCAATATCACTTGGATATTGTGGTTGAGCCAACGCCACCTCCAGCAAATGCGCCGCTAATTTCGTTCTGTGTTCCGGCGCGGAATGAGGAGCGGAATATTCGCGCTTGTGTGGAAGGTTTGCTTGCACAAGATTATCCTAACTTTGAAGTCATTGTCCTAGACGATCGTTCGACAGATAGAACTCCTGAGATTCTTCAGCAATTAATTGTGGAGTCCAACAGCGAGCTGTTGGGGCAGGAGCCAGCTTCTGCACTCCATATTGTTCATGGCGCGAACCTAACCGCGGGCTGGGCAGGAAAGCCTCATGCCTTGTACCAAGCCTCAGCCGCGGCGCGCGGCGAATGGCTTTGCTTCGTGGACGCGGATACGTTCCTCTCCCCTTCTGCTCTTTCCTCTTGTTATGCAAAAGCTCTTGAAACCAACGCGGATATGTTCACGATCATGACATTTCAAATCACGAGAACATTCTGGGAGAAGGTTGTCATGCCGCTCGTGATGACTGCCCTCTCGGTCGGATTCTCGCCGCGCAAGGTCAATGACCCAAATCGCAAGGATGCCATTGCCAATGGGCAATTCATTCTTATTAAACGATCTGTCTATGATGCCATTGGTGGACATGAAAGCGTGAAAGATCAAATCGTTGAAGACAAAGCAATTTCGGAGCACGTGAAATGGAACGGCCATCGACTGATTGTCGCGGATGGCATGAAAGTAGCGCGCACGCGCATGTACACATCCCTGCCTGAGATGTGGGAAGGCTGGACGAAGAACATCTATCTCGGTTTACGAGATCAACCTTCGTTGTTGTTACTAGGCGTGTTTGGCGCGTTCTTGTTATTGCTTGCGGCGCTGTTCCTGCCCGTATGGCCGCTGCTAGGGATTTACTGGTATCTAAACGGCGGCGGCTGGATGGCAGTGTCTGTGATCCTCAAATCCATAATTTTGTGGACATACGTTATTTATGTCCGGGCGCGCGTGGCAAAGAAGATGGAAATCTCTCCATCGTACGCGTTCAGCACCCCACTGGGCGCAGGCGTTTTCGCGGCGATGATGGTTACATCCACATTTCGTGTGCTCTCAGGCAAAGGCGTCACATGGAAAGGGCGGATGTACGCGCCAAAATGAAAAGAAGTCAGCCGGGAGGACACTAGAAAACGGGAAACAAGGTTCGGCTGAGAAAGAGGCGGAAATTAAGTCCGGAAGAAGTTCCCGCTTAGAATGTGACAAAAGTCACAATGAATTTCGAAGACTCATCTTATATTAAGCATGGATTAAGTCACTAAAGGATTGCCATGCCTAAACTTCCATTTTTTATTGCCATTGCAGCTGCCGTGATCTCACTCGGTTTCTTCGTTTTTGTGAGCGACGCGCCAGCCTACGGTGGAAGCACTCCTGAAACTTGTGCAAACTGCCATGTAATGGATTCTCAATATGAAAACTGGTATCACGCCCCGCACGAGAAAGTCACTGAATGCGTAGACTGTCATCTGCCCCATGAAAATACTGTAACGTATTATCTTGAAAAAGGCAGGCAGGGTGCAAAGGATGTTTACGCATTCACAACGGGCAAGATCCCGGTGGCGATTCGGGCAAGCGACCGCACTAAGAAAATCATTCAGTCCAACTGCCTGCGCTGTCATGAACAGACTGTTGAATCTGTTGTAATGGGACCCCAGGCTTTTGATCGCTATTGCTGGGACTGTCATCGTAATGTCTCACACGGCGCGCGTGGCGCATCAGAGTTCCCCTATCAAGACGCAGTCGTTTACCCTGTTAAATAAACCTCTATCCAGGAGAATGCATCCATGAAGAAGTATATGACCCTAATTCTCGTTGGCATCATTGTGGTGCTGTCTGCCGTGCTGGTCGGTGTGTTGACGTTCATGAAGAACCAACCGCCACAGCAGCGCTCGTTCCAACCGTTGGTCGAAATCAAAGCGATGGAACCGGATTCTTCCAAATGGGGAGTCAATTTCCCAAATCAATGGAACTCTTTCCAAAAGACGGCGACCAACAACATTGATACGACCTATGGCGGCTCGTCACAATTCTCGTGGCTCACACGTGACCCTCGTCAGGTCACTTTGTTCGCAGGATATCCGTTCAGCAAAGATTACAACGATGATCGCGGTCATGCCAACGCCCTCGTGGATGTGCGCAAGACGAAACGTCTCAACCTCAGCCATGAAGATGAAACGAAGACGACGCACGCCACTTGTTACTCGTGTAAATCTTCGGATAACCCGACTCTTTGGGCACAGATGGGTATGGCGCAGTACGACAAAATGTTCTTCGACGAGATGACACCGAAAATCAATAACTCGATCGGTTGCGCAAACTGCCACGAAGCCGGAACCATGCGCTTGATCGTCACGAATCCTGCCCTCGACGAAGCGCTCAAAGCCCAGGGCAAGGACTGGCACACCTTCACACGTCAGGAAATGCGGACTGTCGTTTGCGCCAACTGTCACGTGGAATATTATTTCAAAGGCGATGGCAAATATCTGACGTTCCCATGGGCAAACGGCACAAATATCGATCAAATTATTGCTTATTACAAAGACTCTGGTTTCAAGGACTGGGTTTATCCTGAAACGAATACGCCAATGCTCAAAGCACAGCATCCTGAATACGAGACATTTACCGCAGGTTCCACTCATTACAACGCCGGTGTTGCCTGTGCGGACTGTCACATGCCCTACACGCGTGACGGCGCAATGAAATATTCTTCCCACGATGTTCATAGCCCATTGCTCAACCCGCAGCAATCCTGCGGACAATGCCACACGGACGTGGATTATGTAGTCGGTCGTGTGAATGAGATTCAAGATCAAGTGGCGAAGACCAAACAAAGTACTGAGGACGCGATCATCGACGCGATCAGTGCGATCAAACTCGCAGCCGCCAATCCAAAAGCGGATGCAAAATTGCTCGATCAGGCGCGCGAACTTCACCGTGAAGCCCAATTCAAATGGGACTTTGTCTCCGCTGAAAACAGCAGCGGTTTCCACAATCCCGAATATGCGCTGAAGATTTTAGCTGAATCAACGAACCTGGCTCGACAGGCGCAAATGCTCGCCGCACAGTCCGTGAATGACATGTCGTTGTTACAGACGGGAACGTATTATCAGACAGCGAAGTAAAAGGCAAGAAGTAGAAAGGGCGAACAAGACACTGTCCATACGGACAGTGTCTTTTAGTTATTTTGAAATTAGACTTACATTACAGAGTGCCGCATAATTATCTAAACTTAAGATTTGAATTTCAACCTATCGCGCAGCATCCCCGAGTGGAACGGAGGGGACAAAAGCATTCGAAAAGCTTAATTACGCATGAAGAACATGCGTGAGACAAGCGGTAATACAAAGGAAAATAAGGGGAACTTTTCTCCGCATCCCATCGTCAGGCAGGGAGAACTGAAAAAGGAGAAGACAAGATGAAAAAGCTTTTATTAATAATTCTGGCAATCGTGCTGAGTGGCTGTGCTACCATCGCGAATGCCGGTCAACCCAAGAGTGAAGTAGAACAAGCTCGTGATAAATGGCAAGCGGCGAAGATTTCCCATTATCGTTTCAATCTCGTCCTGGGCTGTTTTTGTGCATTCAGCCAGGATATGCCATTGCTTATTGAAGTCAAAGATGGACAGGTCGTTTCCATGAAGTATCAAAGCGGCAAGGAAATCGAAGCGGGCAACCTGGAATATTTCCAGCGCTTTGCCACAATGGATAAGCTCTTCGATGAGATTGCAAATGGCTTTGCAGACAGAGGGAACGTAGATTCTGCTGGCAAGAAAGCAGATGAAATCAAGGTGACGTATGATGCAACATACGGCTTCCCGAAACAAGTCAGTGTTGACCGCATCAAAGAAGCGATGGACGACGAATTGGGATTAACGATTTCAAATTTTGAGAAATTGCCTTAAAAGAAAACCTTGCGAAGGTTTAGAACCTTCGCAAGGTTTATGTAGAAAATGTAGGGAACAGCAGCTGCCGTTCCCTACGTATTTAATTGGGTTGCGTCCATTGACGCAGAATTTCCTGGTCTGCGATTTGAATTCTACGGTCTTCGATGCGTATCGCGCCGCTTCGCTCCAGTTCCTTGAGAGAACGAGCCACCACCTCACGTACGGTTCCCAACTGGGCCGCGAGTTGCTCCTGAGTCCAATGCGGACGCGGCTCATCATGATATTCATCGATCAAACGCGCCAGCCGATGTGTCACCTGATAGAACGCCATCTCACTGACCATCCGCACCATGTTGCGCAGCATTTCAGCATAATTCTTTAGAACCTTTTGGGCAAATATCGGATGTGCTGCTACCAGCGCACGCAATTTTTCCCCTTCAATCACCCACACGCGACAAGTTTCAAGCGCCTCCACATTGACAGGGTTCATCCCACCATCAAATGTTGGCACCTCGGCAAACGTGTCGTCCTCCTGCAAGATGCGGACGATGTACTGACGTCCGTTCGGGGAGAGGCGGTAAATCTTGGCGCTGCCACTTTCGAGGATGTGAAGTCCATCGCACGGATCTGCCTCCCAAAGGAGGGCATCGCCGCGTGTATATTCTCGCAATTGCATATACGAGATAACTTCCTTCAATAAAGGCTCAGGCAAATCAGTAAAATATGAATTTCCCCGTAATTTATTAATTCGCTGCTCTGGCTTTGTATCGATTAGCTTCATCGACTCATCAAATCTTGCCGAGCATAACCTTATCTGCGCCGCGGTCGATCTCCCAGGGATAAATAGTAAATGCATCTGTGATCGCCGCATAATAATCAGGGCGGACATGACCGAACAGGTTGCGATACGGATTGAAATGCAACACACATGTCTCGGGGAATCCACCTGAGGCAGAAACGCGGTTCTTCACCGCTGTGATCGTTCGCCCCGAACCCCAGACGTCGTCCACAATGAGCGTGGGTCTGCCGCGTAGTTTGTCTTCGGCTGGAAATTGAATGAATTCGGGCCAGACCATGAGTTTTGCTTTTTCACTTGCGATCTGTGCAGGAAAGTCAACAGCAGCGGTCAGGATATGCGTGATATCCATCGCTTCGGCGAGCATTCCACCAGGAATGACGCCGCCGCGGGTGATCATGACCATAGCGGTGAATTCGCGTTTGAATTGTGGGATGAGATGTTCGATGAGGCGATCCACCTCTGCCCAGGAAATAACTTCACGACGTGGTTCTTGTGGAGGTTGTTGTGCCATGCAGACTCTTCTTTGAACAAAGATTTATGAAACCTTGCGAAGGCACTTCGACGAAGCGAGCCTTCGCAAGGTTATGAAAACTAAATATTACCAAGCACCGCAGCTAATGGTGCCGGCGCCGCGATGCGAACAGGTTGACCCGCGGTCTGTGCCACTTCAACGTTGCGCGCCCAGAGATACAGGCAGGTGTGATATGCCGTTGTTGTATAAGTTGTGATTACGCTGGCAACCATGGAAAATAGCATGAAAATCATAAAGCCGATTCCAATGCCCAGCACCAAGCCAAGCGTGCCAGTTCCTAAGACAGCAATGATTGCATAACCAACACCAAAGCCTAACACTAATCCAACAAAGCCAAGGATAAAACCAACTAATCCGGTGACCGCGCGAACGCCTACGGTGCTGATGCCTACCAGCAGCAAATTATCCTTGACAATCTGCGCCACACGTTTGGCTGAGTTGGCAAGATTCATATCTTCAATGACCATGGCAGGCAGGATGAGATAAGAAGCCTCTGTCCATAAAACATCTAATAAGCCGGCCGCGGCACTAATGACCTCGGCAGCAACGGCGCCGACCAAACCTCTGCTGCGGTTGCGGTTTCGCCGCGCTGCATTCTTCAATACATTGACAACCGTCGACACGGCGGCAAGTGTGACCAGATCAAAGAAGTCGCGGCGCACAATGGACCAGGCGGTGCTCATGCGCCCGTCCCCAGTAGTCAGATATTCGTAGATGAGATAGACCGTCATACCCGAGAACACGTAGGACACGACGAAATTAATAAAGACCAGAACGGCTCCCATCACTGCCAGCAGGAATTGCCCAATTCGCCCTGAGTCACCGAATAGGACGGCTGTAATGATAATGGGAATTGCGCCAATGATCGATACAATACTTCCAACAATCAGTGCGTAAATGGAGGGTTTGATCAGGTCCTTATCCTTGAACGCCATGCTCCAGGCTTGTTGCAGGAAAGACCAACCACGTGAAAAGGATTCCATAGTCCATGCTCCTCTAGAGGATGTCATGGCAAGGAGCGTTCTTTGCGACGAAGCAATCTCATAATAAGAGGAGATTGCTTCGTCGAGCTACGCTCTCCTCGCAATGACATGTTGTTTATCGATTATAGCAAACTTATTGGGTCTACTTCAACCCGCCACTCTTTTAGCCAGGTTTCCACAATGCGCTCGCGCAAAAGCGGAACGGGGTCAGCGCCGCGCAGAATGATCTGCCAGCGATAGATACCACCGACTTTCGCGTAAAAACAAGGCACGGGACCGATAACAGTGATCAGCTTCCAGTAGTCAGTGAGCAGTAGTTCCTGGAAACGTGCGAATAATTTGCGGGCCTCTTTCTCGGCGGTAACTGGATCTTGATTCCGAAATTCGAGTCGCACCAATCGCGAGAAGGGAGGGTATCCAAGTCTTCGACGTTGTTCCAGTTCAAATTCGTAGAAGCCATTTACATCATGCCGTGCTGTGGATTGAATAACCTGATTCGCCGTATCAAATGTTTGCAGGATCACTTTGCCGCCGCGCTCGCTTCTGCCCGCGCGACCTGCGACTTGAGTTAACACCTGGAAAACGCGCTCTCCTGCAAACGGATCGGGCAAATACATGCCGACATCAGCAAGCACCACGCCGACCAACGTGACAAGCGGAAGGTCGAGTCCCTTGGCAAGCATTTGTGTGCCAACCAATACATCTGCCTGGTGATTCGCGAAATGCGTCAGAATCATTTCATGGGCGTCCTTTTGACGCGTGGTTTCCCAATCCCAGCGAAGCGTACGCGCCTTCGGGAAGAGTGAATTCACTTCGGCTTCCACGGCTTCGCTTCCCAGGCCATATTCTCGGATATGTTTACCGCCACATTGTGGGCAGGTCTTCGGCTTTTGTCGCTGATATCCGCACTGATGACAAAGCAGGCGTTCCTTTTCTTCTACATGCAATGTAAGGGGTGTATCACAATTGGGACAGCGCAGGACATAACCACAATCGCGGCAGAAAATATAGGTGGCGGTGCCGCGTCGATTGAGGAACAGGATTGCCTGTTCGCCGCGCGTCAGCGTAGACTCCAATTCCTTAAGCAGTGACCGGCTAAAGATCCCGCGTTGTCCCGCTTTTAATTCATCCCGCATATCAATCACTTGAACAGGCGGCAGATCTGATCCAGTAATGCGACGCGGCAATTCCAGTTGTTTCGTCTCTCCTACTTCGGCTTGATGTCTTTGCACAACAGTCGGCGTGGCACTTCCAAGAACACATGCGGCACCCGTGAGCGGCGCATACATTTTGGCAACAGTGACTGCGTGATAGAACGGCGGGTCGGATTGATAGTAGGAAGAATCGTGGCATTCATCTGCAACAATAAGCCCGATATTTGGCAACGGAGAGAACAACGCACTGCGCGCGCCGATGATCACTTTCAACGCGCCGATGCGAGCACGTCGCCACGTATCGTAGCGCTCGCCTTCCGAAAGCTTCGAATGGACAATCCCCACTTGTCCCGGAAAGCGGCTCAAGAAGCGACGAACGGTCTGGGGTGTGAGCGCAATCTCAGACACAAGGACGATTGCCTGCTTGCCGCGCTTGATGGCTTCTTCAGCGGCGCGTAAATAAATTTCGGTTTTGCCCGAACCAGTAACACCCTGCAGGAGGAATGGAGAATGAGAATCGGGGGAATTCAAGGCACGAATAATTTCTTGCAGTGCTGCATTCTGCTCAGGTGTAAGTTCAAGTTCTTGTTTACTTGGATATCTGTCTGCTGAGGTGTGTCGACCTGTTCTCTCCAGCGGATCGCGAAAGATCTCGCTCTCGAATAAACGGATCAAGCCGCGTTCTTCCAATTCCTGTAAATCAGCGAGAGTGCATCCACTCTCGGCGTAGACCCACGAAACGTTGACAGGTTCGGGTTGGCGAATCAAGAATCGCAACGCGGCTTGCCTGCGCGCCAGGGTTTGCTTTGTGCCGAGATCCGGCATCTGTCTCTCCGCTTCTTCCGGCGGGACAGCCAGCAACGCAACCTTTACATATTTCGAGCGAACCCGCGGCGGAGGCAAAATACTTTTTGCTGATAAAACTCCCTTGCGTACAAGAGCAACCGCGCTATTTCGCCATTCCACCTTGCGGAAGTGGGAATCGATTTGACGACCGCGCAGAGAACCGCGTTCGATGAGCAGTTGAAGTAAGCGACGTTGGACCATTGACCATTGAGCATCGTCTATAGTCCATCGTCCATTGTCCGTGGTCTGATAAAGCACATCTGCTTCCTGACTAATTCCGATGGGTAGAAATAAACCAACAATCGCAGCTAAAGAGGCAAGTGTAGATTTCGCCATCGCTTCGGCGAGAACGATCTGGGATTGCGTCAGAACTGGAAGAGGATCGACAAGCTCAATCACTTCTTTGACATCTT
>WNFZ01002956.1_pt1 | contig 20328 bp, 18 predicted proteins | sample 5400081 | NCBI WGS metagenome assembly WNFZ01 (sample SAMN13153365, study PRJNA577476) | soil metagenome | isolation source: 80 cm soil or saprolite under grassland replicate 1 | place: USA:California | collected 2016-06-15
AGACACGGCCATCGTCATCCACCCCGAGAGCACGGGAGTGCACCTCGTGCCCTCCGAGCTGCCACGCGTCGTGGCCGAGGAGGCGATCCGGCTGTACAACGCGCCCGCCACGACACGGCTGGCGGGGTTCGCGCATCTGCCGCGCGGCAACGAGTGGCGCGGCGACGTGGCGGTGCGCAACGGCCCAGTGCTGATCGAGGGCCGCGTGCAGGGCGCCGTGCTCGTCGTCAACGGCGACGCCGCGCTGACCGAGACCGCCGAGGTGACCGGCGACCTGTTCGTCGTCGGTGGGACGGTGAGCCGCGCCCCCGGCGCGCGCGTGGGTGGCGAGGTGCGCGAGTACCGCGACCCCCTGCCCTACCGCATCACCGGCGAAACGCTGGTGTACGCGCCGAACCTGCGGCGGCGGTTCCGGAATCCGCAGGCGCAGCTGACGTTCGGTACCGCGGAAGCCCGCTCGGCCCTGACGCTCGCCACTGGCGGCACGTTCAACCGCGTGGAAGGCCTGCCGATCGTGTTCGGGCCGGTCTTCGACTGGCAGGTCACCAGCACGACCCGTCTCCGCTTCGACGCGCTCGGCGTGTTCCGCACGGCGGGCGACCTCTCCGACAAGCGCTCGGACCTGGGCTACCGGCTGCGCGCCGAAGTGCGCGCGGGGACCGGGGAGAACCCGACGATGGGCTTCGGTCTGCGCGCCACCGACGTCGTGACGGCGATCGAGGACTGGGGACTGCACGCCGAGGAAGTCGGATGGGCGGCGTTCCTGTTCCACCGCGATTACCGCGACTACTTCCTCAATAAGGGATGGGCGGCGCGGGCCTACCTCCAGCCCGAGCACCCCCTGACGGTGAGCCTCGAGTTCCGCCGCGAGTGGATGACGTCGGTCACGCCGCGCGACCCGCTCACCCTCACGCGCAACGATCAGGTGTGGCGGCCCAATCCGCCGATCGACGACGGCCACTTCAATACCTGGGCCGCGACCGCGATCCTCGACACCCGCAACGATCACGACAACCCGACCGCCGGCTGGCTGGTGATCGCCACCTTCGAACGGGGCGGCAGCAAAGACGTCGCTCCCCAGCCGGGCGTCCCCGTCGCCGTGCGGGACAACATTCCGACCGACGGCTCCTACCGGTTCAACCGCGTCTGGCTCGACCTGCGTCGCTACAGTCGTGTGAGCCCGAGCGGGCGTCTGAACCTGCGGCTGGTGGCGGGCGGGTGGGCGGGGGGTGACCCGCTGCCGCTGCAGCGCCGCGTCAGCCTCGGCGGGCCGGAAGTGCTGCCGGGTTACGGATTCCGCCAGGGGGCGTGCAATCAGTCGATCATCGCGGCGGAGTATTTCGACACGCGGGTCGCCGCCTGCGACCGGGTGCTCGCCGTGCAGGCGGAGTACCGCGGCCACATCTCCCTGCACTGGAGCTACAACCCGGGCCGGGAGGAGGCGGGACGCGGCGAGACGCTGATCCGCCTCGAGGGCCCGGACCTCGTCGTGTTCAGCGAGGCCGGGCAGGCGTGGCTGGTCGGCAGTGGGCCCGGCCGGGTGCCCTCGGGCAGCATCCCGGGCCTTTCGAGCTGGCTCGCGGACGTCGGCCTTGGGGTGGACTGGGGCGGATTCGGCGTGTACGTCGCCAAAGCCGTGACGGTGGGGCAACCGCTGCGCTTCACGCTGCGCCTCGAGCACCGCTTCTAGCGTGCGGCGCGGGCCGGCGGTTCTGCCGCTCGCCCTCGCCGCGGTCGCGCTGACCGGCGCGGCCGCGGCCCAAAGCCCGTCGTTGTCGCTGACCGTGGAGCGCTTTCAGCCGCGCGTGCAGGTCGCCGGTCTGCTCGCCGACGGCAAGTTCGTGGGGCTGATGCGGTCCGGCTTCCCGCTGCGCCTGCACTACCGGCTGGAGCTCTGGAAGGTGCGCTCGGGCTGGTTCGACCAGTTCGTGCGCGAAGTCTCCTGGGATGCGCTGGCGCGCCACGATCCCCTGGCCGACGATTTCGTTCTCATCCGCACCGGGGGGAGCGTCACCCGCTATCCCTCCGCCGAGGCGCTGGAGCGGGCGATCGAGCTGCCGTACCTCATCACCCTCTCCCCGCAGGGGAGCGGAAAGTTCTATTTCCTATGCCGGCTCGAGGTGACCACCCTCAACGACACCGATCTCCAGGAGCTGGAGCGCTGGTTGAAAGGCGACGTGAGCCCGGCGGTGTCCGGGGGTGGAAGCTTCGGTGACGCTCTCGTCCGGGGGGCCCAGCGGGTGTTGGTGCGGATTGCCGGGCTGCCCCGGCTCAACCTCGAAGCGCGCTCGGCGGAGTTCCGCCCGGAACGCTAGGCTAGCTTCCGAACTGCCGGTCGATGGCCTGGCGGATCTGCCGCAGGGTGCTGCCGCGGGCCGCCAGCTGCGATGCCAGCAGCGCTTCCCCCGTGCAGATGTCGCAGTAGGCGCCGTGCTCGCTCTCGAAACACGTGAGCAGCGAGCGGTGGCCGACCGTCCGCGAGCAGTTGCAGTGGCAGTAGATCCCATCGAGCACGGCGGGGGCCCCGCGCGCCGCCGCGTACGCTTCCGCGGCGGAGGGGGTGTTGGGCACCACGAGCGGGGGAAGCACGCGTTCGGCCGTAACGCCGGGCCGCGGGTCGGGGTGGTTGGCCGCCTTGCCGCCCCGCGCCACCACCAGCACCGCCACCAGCGCCAGCGCGGCTCCCCCGGCGATCAGCCAGGGGAGCTTACCCCCACTCACATCGCCTCGAGGGTGGCGAGCACGTCGCCACCGTAGAACAGCCGGATGTAGCGGTTCTGGATCGGCGTGAGCCGCCGCACCGCCCAGGAGAGGTGCACGAAGTGCGGCTCGAACGGCACGCGGATCGGGTGCATCCCCGCCTCTTCCGGCAGCAGGTTGCCCTTGCGGGTGTTGCAGGAGCTGCAGGCCGTGAGGACGTTGGTCCAGGCATTGGTGCCGCCCCGCGACAGCGGAACGAGATGGTCGCGGGTGAGGCACTCCCGCGGCTTGAGCTGCAGCTGGTGGCGGCCGCAGAACTGGCACTGGTATTGGTCGCGGGCGAACAGGAAGGTGTTGGTGACCTGACGGCGGAAGCGCCTCGGGACGTGAACGAACCGGACCAGGCGGATGACGGCCGGCCGGGGAATCTCGAGGCGCTCGCTTCTCACCACCGCGCCCTTGTCGGCCTCGACGATGACGGCCTTGCCGTCGATCACGAGGCGCAGGGCGCGGCGCACCGGCACCATGGTGAGAGGCTCGAATGAGGCGTTCAGGGCTAGGCAGCGCATGGCCCTGATATGCTACCTAGGCGCCTAACGCACGGCAAGACGAGGCCTTAGAGCCCTGCGGCGGGGGCGAATGCGCGCTTCAGCTCTTCGATTTGCTCCTCGCAGGAGGCCCGGGAGGAGCCACCGGGAGTTCCCCGCCCTTCAACGCTGTCCTCCCAGGTGCCCAGCTGGGCGACGGCGGCCCCCAGCTTGGGGTGGATCCCCGCGGCCACGGCCGCCGGGACTTTGTCCAGCGGCACCCCCGAGCGCTCGGCTTCGCGGACCAGACGGCCCACCAGGCCGTGGCTTTCCCGGAACGGGATCCCCGCTTCCACGAGCAGGTCGGCGAGGTCGGTGGCGCGCAGCGAGGCGTCGAGCGCGGCGGCCATGCGCTCGGCATCGATCGCGAGGGAGGCCACGGCGCCGGTAGCGGCGGGCAGCACCAATCCCAGGGTGTCGATCGCGTCGAACAGCAGCGACTTGTCCTCCTGCAGGTCCTTCTGGTAGCCGGCGGGGAGCCCCTTCAACGTCGTGAGCATGGCGACGAGGTCGCCGAGCAGGCGCGCCGACTTGGCGCGCGTGAGCTCGAAGACGTCGGGGTTGCGCTTCTGCGGCATCAGGCTCGAGCCGGTCGAGAACGCATCGGAGAGGCGGACGAATCCGAACTCGCTGGAGGCGTAGGTGACCAGCTCCGCCGAGAGACGCGAGAGGTGCGTGCCGACGAGCGTCAGCACGAACAGCACCTCGGCGACGAAGTCGCGGTCGCCGGTCACGTCGAGGGCGTTGCTGGAGACCGCGCGGAAGCCCAACGCTTCCTTGAGCAGCACCCGATCGACGGGGAATCCCGAGCCGGCGAGCGCGCCCGAGCCGAGGGGCAGCTCGGCGACGCGACGGCGGGCGTCGGCGAGGCGCTGGCGGTCCCGCACCAGCGGCCAGGCGTGGGCGAGCAGCACGTAGGCCCAGCGCACAGGCTGCGCCCGCTGGCCGTGGGTGTACCCGGGCAGCAGGACGTCGACCCCCTCCCTCGCTTTCTCGACGAGCACGCGGCCCATCGTGGCGAGGTCGGCGTCGAGCTGGTCGACGGCGTCGAGGGACCTGGTCGTTGCGGGAGCGGCCAGTGTGCAGCTTGCCCGCGGCGGCGCCGACTTCTTCGTAGAGCAGGCGCTCGACGAGCGTATGGACGTCTTCATCCGGGGCGCCGGCCGCGGCGCCGTCGGCGAGGCGTTCGGCGACGCGGTCGAGGCCGTCGAGCAGCTGGGCTTCTTCTTCGGCCGCCAGCACGCCGACACGGCCGAGGGCGTGAACCCACGCCTTGCTGGCCGCGACGTCCTGCGGCCACAGCCGGTGATCCACCGGGAGACTGCGGTTCAGGGCGTCGAGCGCTTCGGCGGGACCGAGCGCAAAGCGGCCGCCCCACATCTGATAGGGCGGAGTCGCGGTCTTCACTCCGCCTCCGCGCCAACTTGTGGGCGGCGCTGCGCCTCGAGCCCGGCGGCGATCTTGATCGCCAGGCCGTAGAGGTGAATGAACCCTTCGGCGTCCTTCTGGTCGTAGACGTTGTCCTTGCCGAAGGTCGCGTAGGAGGGTTGATACAGCGCGAAGGGACTCTCCCGGCCCGCTAGCCCCACGCCGCCCTTGAAGAGCTTCAAGCGGACGGTGCCGGTGACGTGCTTCTGTGTCGCGCTCACGAACGCGTCCAGCGCCTCGCGCTCGGGGGTCCACCAGCGGCCGTCGTAGACGAGGTCGGCGTAGTGCAGGGCCAGCTCGTCCTTGAGCCGCAGCGTGCGGCGGTCGAGCACGAGCTGCTCGAGCTCGCGGTGCGCCGCGTGCAGCAGCGTGCCGCCGGGGGTCTCATAGACCCCGCGCGACTTCATCCCGACCAGACGGTCCTCGACCACGTCGGCCCGGCCGACGCCGTGCTCACCGGCGACCTCGTTGAGGGCGGTGAGCAGCTCGACCGGCCCGAGCGGCACGGTATCGACGGAGGCGGGCGTGCCTTCCTCGAAGCCGATCTCCACGATCTGCGGCGTGTCCGGCGCTTCGATGGGATTCGACGTCATCACAAAAATGTCTTCCGGCGCTTCCCGGGACGGATCCTCGAGGATGCCGCCCTCGTGCGAGCAGTGCCAGAGGTTGCGGTCGGTGGAGTACGGCTTCTCCGCCGTGGCCAGCACCGGCACGCCCTTCGCCTTGACGTAGGCGATGAGATCTTCGCGGCCCTTGAACTCCCATTCGCGCCACGGCGCGATGACGCGCAGCTCGGGGCCGAGGGCCGCGTACGTCAGCTCGAAGCGGACCTGATCGTTGCCCTTCCCCGTGCAGCCGTGGGCGAGCGCCTGGGCGCCGACTTTCTGCGCGAGCGCGACCTGGCGGGCGGCGGTGAGCGGGCGGGCCATCGAGGTGCCAAGGAGGTACGTGCGGGCGTAGACCGCGCCGGCGCGGAGCGCGGGGAAGACGAAGTCGCGCACGAACTCTTCGCGCAGGTCTTCGACGACGCAATCCTCGGCGCCGGAGCGTTTGGCTTTTTCCGCGAGGCCGTGCAGCTCGCCGCCGCCCTGCCCCACGTCGGCGGCGAAGCAGAGCACGCGAGCGCCGTAGCGCTCGCGCAGCCAGGGAACGATCGCCGACGTGTCGAGACCGCCGGAGTAAGCGAGCACCACGAGCGGGCCGGTGCCCGCGGCTGGAGTTTTATGCATATGTGTGCATAAACATACAGGCGGCCGGCGGAAGGTGTCAAGCCGGCAAACCGGCGAGCTCCTTGAGCCGCGTCATCACCGCGCGGCACGCCCGCTCCGAGCGGGTGATGACGAGCACGGTGTCGTCGCCGGCGATGGTGCCGATGATCTCGTCCCAGCCCGCTCCGTCGAGCGCGAGCCCCAAGGCCTGCGCGCCGCCGGCGGGGGTCTTGAGGACGATGAGCGCCCCGACGCCTTCGAGCGAGACCAGCGTCGCGGGGAGCAGCTGCTCCAGGTGCGGGCGGATCGCGGCGCCGGACTCGGAGGCCGGCGCGTAGTGGGAGCCGCCGTCCGGCGCGGCGACCTTGGCGAGGCCCAGCTCGCGGATGTCCCGGGAGAGGGTCGCCTGGGTGACGTCGAACCCCTCCGCCTGGAGCCGCTCGCGCAGCTGCTCCTGGCTGGCCACCGACTCGCGCCGCACGATCTTGAGGATGGCGGCGTGGCGCTGGGTTTTCATGGAGCGGAAATCTACTGCCCCACTGAGGATCCGGCTTCCGAGCGGTGGACGGTGCGCCCCGCTATGACCGTCAACAGGGCGGGCGGACTCGGGCCGGGTCGGGCAGGGACGGGCTGCGCGAACACCGCGAGGTCCGCCCATTTGCCGACATCCAGCGACCCGATTTCCGTCTCCCAGCCCAGGGCGCGGGCGTTGTCGAGGGTCAGCTGCCGCAGCGCGTCGCCTCCCGTCAGGCCCGCCGCGGCGGCTTCGGCCCAGAGGTCGATGCTTCCCACACTGACCACGGAATCGGTCCCTAGGCCGACGGGGACGCCGGCGGCGCGAAACGCGGCGAGCGGCGCCGTGCCGTGGCGGTGCGCGCGATTGGAGAGGGGGCAGTGGGCGACAACCGCCCCCGCCTCCCGCAGCGACCGGATGTCGGCGTCGTCCACCTGCACGCAGTGAATACACAGAACCCCCGACGCCAAGACGCCTCGTTGCACGAGAAACTGCACCGGGGAGCAGTGGTGTGGCTCGACGGCGATGCCCCGCGCCCGCAGCGCGTCGGCGAACGGCCCGGCACCGTCGCGGATCAGCTGCGTTTCCTCCGGCGATTCCGCCAGGTGTACGGCGACCGGAAGGCGCTCGCGGCGCGCCAGATCCGCGACCGCGCGGTACAGCGGCGCGCTCACGGTGTAGGGCGCGTGGGGGGAGACGCCGATACGGAGACGCTCAGAGGCCAAGGGGCGTAGATGTCCCAGAGCGTGGCCGAGCTCCGCGAGGCTTTGATCGCAACTCGCCGGGTCGGGGCCGAACACTTCCTGGTAGACGATACCGCGGCCGCCGAGCCGAGCGATGCCCAAGGCGACCGCCCCGGTGCTGCCGGTGTCGGCGACGGTCGTGACGCCCGCTGCCCAGCATTCCCGCAGGCCACGCTCGGCCGCCGACGCCAGGTCGTCAGGCGTGGTCGCGTCCTTGAGCTCGCGCACCCGCCGCAGCCACCTCGGGAACTCGACTTCGTCGTTGCGCCCGACGAGGTGGGTGAGCTCCAAGTGCGTGTGGACGTTGACGAGGCCCGGTACGATCACGGCATCCACAAACTCGAACGACTCCACATCGGAAGGCGTGGGGACGTGGGGATGTGGGCCGACCGCTGTCATCCGACCGTCGTCGCCAACCAAAACGGCGCCATCCGGAATGGGTGGCGCCGTCACGGGGAAGACCTGTCCGGCGCGGAGTCGCAGCACAGACGCGCGCTACGGCGAGATCGGGCCCAGCCCGCTGTGGATCGGACAGAGCTTGGTGGGCTCCGTCCCCGGATAGAACCAGTCCACGTGGTAATCGTTCTGCGGGCAGAACGGCGTGAACAGGTACCCCGTGCTCCAGTCCACCTCGCGCGAGATCAGTGAATCGGGCCGGATCCAGTCGGCGGGCGCGGGGCGGCGCTCGTAGACGTCGCGCATCAACGCCGTCCAGGCGGGCGCGACGAGCCGGCCGCCGCTCGCGTTGCTCATGATGCGCTGCGGCGCGTCGTAGCCGACCCACAGGCCGGCCACGATCTCCGGCGTGTACCCGACGTACCAGGCGTCGGTGTAATCGTCGGTGGTGCCGGTTTTGCCGGCGGCGGGGACCGTGAACCCGGCGCCCCACACCGCGCTGGCGGCCGTGCCGCGTCGCACGACGTCTTTCATCATGTCCACCATGAGCCAGGTGTGCTCGGGATCCATCACCTGCTCTTTGTGCGGGGCGCTTTGGTAGAGGATGTTGCCCTGCCGGTCTTCCACGCGCTGAATGGCGTACGGGACCACGCGGGTGCCGAGGTTCGCGAACGCGGAATAGGCGGCGATGATTTCGATCGGGTACACGGCCCGCGCCCCGAGGTGGATCGACGGGTACGGGGGCATCGGGGTGGTAATGCCGTAGCGGCGCACCTCGCCGATCACCGTCTGCTCGCCCAGCGCCATCCCGAGCTTGATGGTCGAGAGGTTGCGCGAGAGGTACAACGACTTGCGCATCGGGATCAGGCCGAGCGTAGTGTCGTCGTAGTCCTTGGGCTGCCACATGGTGCTGTCGAGCTGCAGCACCGGCGGGTTCAAGGGCGAGTCGTCGAGCAGCTCGGTCACGGGGTGGCCGGCGCGGATAGCCGCCGAATACACGAACGGCTTGAACGTCGAGCCGGGCTGGCGGGTGGCCTGGGTGATGCGATTGAACTTGGAATCGGCGAAATCACGGCCGCCGATCATCGCCAGGATCGCCCCCGTCTTCGCGTCGATCGCGAGCAGCGCGCCCTGGAGGTACGGCGTGAACGGCCCGTGGTCTTCTTCCGCCGCGCGGTTCGACTCGATGTACTCCCGGTAGGTGGTGTGTCCCGGGAGCTTCCCGTAGACGCCCGCCTCGATCGCGTCGAGCTGGTTGCTCAGCGCCCGCTCCGCCGCCTCCTGCATGTCGAGGTCCAGCGTGGTGTAGATCTGCAGGCCCTTGTTGTAGAGATCGCGGCCGAAGCGCTGGTTCAGGTCCTGGCGGATCATCTCGACGAAGTACGGCGCGACGTCCCCGTAGTTGGTGCGGTTCGACGTGAGCACCAGCGGGTATGCCTTCCACAGCTCGCACTCTTCCGGCGTGATGTAGCCCTGGTCGCGCATCAGGTTGAGCACGACGTTGCGGCGCCGCACGGCGCGCTCCGGGTGCAGCCGCGGATTGTAGGCGGTCGGGGCCTTGGGGATCGCGGCGAGCGTCGCGGCCTCCGCGAGGTTCAGGTCACGCGCCGACTTGCCGAAGTAGATCAGCGCCGCGGACTCGACGCCGTGCGCCCCCGCCCCGAGATCGATCTGGTTCAGATACATCTGCAGGATCGTGTCCTTGGGGAAGTTGCGCTCGATCTCGATGGCGACGCGCGCTTCCTTGAGCTTGCGCGTGAGCGTCTTCTCGCGGCGGATCTCGTCGGGGAAGATGTTGCGGGCGAGCTGCATCGTGATCGTCGAGAAGCCCTGGCTGTAGCCCAGGGTCAGGATGTTCGCCTTCAGCGCGCCGATGATGCGCCAGTAGTCGATGCCGTGATGCGAGTAGAAGCGCTTGTCTTCGGTGGCGATGAACGCTTGGCGCACGTGCAGGGGGATCTGTGACAGCGTGAGCACGGTGCGGCGCTCGGCGCCGAGCTCGGCGATGAGCCGGCCGTCGGCCGCGTAGACCTTCGACGTCTGCGCCGGTCCTTCCTGCCCCGGCTCGAGCCGCGAGATGCTGGGGCAGCGCTCGGCGGCGCAGACCCGCGTCCACGCGCCGTAGGCGAGGCCGAAGCCGTACGCACCGCCCAGCAGCGCGGCGACGAGGACGCGGCGTCGCGTGAACCAGCGCCGCCAGCGGGCGTCGAGCCGACCTGGGAGCGGTCTCGTCAGAGTGGCCATCGGTCGCTTACAACCTAGTCGCGGGTCCCCGCGCTTGCCAGCGTTCGGGGGCTTTCGTACGATTCGCTGCCATGACCGACCTCTTCGCCGAATTGGAGTGGCGGGGCTTCGTCCACCACGCGACGCCCGGCCTCAAAGCCCACCTGGCCAAAGGGCCGGTGAGCGCGTACTGCGGCTTCGATCCGACGGCGCCGAGCCTGCAGCTCGGCAACCTGATGCCGATCATGCTGCTGCTGCAGCTGCAGCGCGCCGGGCACCGGCCCATCGTGGTGATGGGGGGCGGCACCGGCCTGATCGGCGACCCGTCGGGGAAGCGCGCCGAGCGCCCGTTGCTCACGCCGCAGCAGATCACCGAGCACGTGCAGCGCATGCGCGACCAGATGGCGCAGTTCCTCGACTTCGACCCCGGGCCCGCGGCGGCCTTGCTCGTCGACAATGCGAAGTGGCTGGTGCCGCAGAAGCTGGTGGATTTCCTGCGCGACATCGGCAAGCACTTCACCGTCAACGTGATGCTGCAGAAGGAATCGGTGCAGGCGCGCCTCGAAGGCGGCCTGTCATACACCGAGTTCAGCTACATGTTGCTCCAGGCGTACGACTACCTGCACCTGTATCGCAAGGAGCGGTGCACCCTCCAGGTAGGCGGCAGCGACCAGTGGGGGAACATCACCGCGGGGGTCGACCTGATCCGGCGCCTCGAGAACGGCGAGGCGCACGGGCTCGTCGCGCCGCTGGTGACGACGGCGGCCGGCGCCAAGTTCGGCAAGTCGGACGCCGGGGCCGCGATCTATCTCGACCCCGCGCTCACGTCGCCGTACAAGTTCTATCAGTTCTGGGTGAATACCGACGACCGGGACGTGGAAGGATACCTGAAGTTGTTCACGCTCAAGGCGCGCGAGGAGATCAAGCAACTCCTGGTCGAGTACAAAAAGGACCCGGGCGCGCGGACCGCCCAACGGGAGCTCGCCCGGGACGTGACCGAACGGGTGCACGGCGCGGCCGCGGTCAACGGCGCCACGGCCGTCAACGCGATTCTGTTCAGCGATCGCGATCCGCGGCAGGTCGAGGCCGGCGCGTTCGACGTCATGGCGCAAGAGATCCCGACCTCGACGGTGACCGCGCGAGACGGCATGAGTCTGGTGGATGCCCTCGTGCAAGTCGGCCTGGTGAAGTCCAAGAGCGAGGCGCGGCGCTCGATCGAGCAGGGCGGGGTGTATGTGAACCAGCAGCGCGTGAAGGAAGTGGACCGCAAGCTCGAGCCCGGTGACTGGCTCGCGGGCCGCAACGTGCTGTTGCGGAAAGGGAAGAAGGACTACGCGCTGCTGCGGCTGTCCAGCTAGGCCAGACCCTCCAGCACATCGACGACCTTCTCCATCTCTTCCACCGTATTGTACCAGTGGGGAGAGAGGCGGATCGCGCCTTCGCGCAGGCTGCACACGACATGGGCGCGCTTCAAGGCGTGGTACGCCTCGACCGGTTTAGGCGGCGCGAGGCATAACGTCGCCGAGCGGTGGCGGTCGTCGAGCGGGGACACGACCCGCGCGCCGCGCTCGTCCGCCCAGCGCAACGCCGGCTCGTGCAGCGAGCGCGTCACGTCGGCGATGCTCTTGATGCCGATGTCGAGCAGCAGGTTCACCGAGTAGCGCATCCCGTGGAAGTCCTGGTACGGCAGTGTGATCATCTCGAACCGGCGGGCGTCGGCGCGGAACGACGGGTTGTACTCGGTAAGGCGGGTGAAGTCGTCGGTGCCCTCGAACGCCATCCAGCCGGTGACGGCGGGCTCGAGCGTCCCGATCAGCTCTTTGCGAACGTACACGAACCCCGACCCCCACGGCGACAGCAGCCACTTCTGCCCGCCGCAGGCAAGGATGTCCACCGGCGTCTCCCGGACGTCCAAGACCGAATTGCCGATCCCCTGAATCCCGTCCACCACGAGGTAGGCGCCGTGCTGGCGGCACGCGGCGCCGAGGCGCTTCAGGTCGGCGCGGTAGCCGTTGGCGAACTGGACGAACGACACGGCGAGGACGCGGACGCGCGGGTCGCGCAGCCGCTCGCAGAGGCGGTCCTCGTCGGGCCAGCCTTGCGGGCCCACGGGGGCGCGCTCCACGGTGATGCCCTGCCGCTCGAGCAGCAGCCACGGGTACACGTTCGCCGGAAACTCCTTGTCGGAGAGCAGGACGATGTCTCCGGGCTCGAGCGGCAGCGCGCGCGCGGCCATCGAGAGCCCGAAGCTGGTGTTCGTGGCGAGGGCGATCTCCGACGGCTCGGCGCCGATGAGCCGCGCGAGCACCTCGCGCGTCGCCGCCAGCCCGGCGAACAGGTCGCGGTCGGGGAGCAGGTGCGGCGCGGTGCGCTTGGCGTTGAATTCGTCGAGGGCGCGGCGCGTGCGCTCGGGGATGGGGCCGATGGAGGCGTTGTTGAGATAGACGGTGTCGGCGGTCCAGGGGAACTCGGTGGCGCGCAGGCTCCGCAGCTCCTCGCGCAGCGCGCGGACCTTGGCCGGATGGGTCAGGACGTCGGTCATCGCGCCCGCACGTCGAGGGCGTCGCGGAGGCCGTCCCCGAGGAGGTTGACGCCGAGCACGGTCAGCCCGATCGCGAGGCCGGGGAACAGCGAGACCCACGGCGCGACGCGCAGCAGGTCACGTCCGTCGGCGACCATCGCGCCCCACGAAGGGGTCGGCGGCTGCGCGCCCAGCCCGACGAACGACAGCGCCGCCTCGGCCATGATGGCGCCGCCGATCCCCAGCGTCGCCGCGACGACGACCGGCGCCAGCACGTTGGGGAGCAGGTGCCGCGCCACGATGCGCGCGTCCGAGGCGCCGAGCGCGCGCGCCGCCTGCACGTATTCGAGCGCCCGTACGACGAGCACCTGGCCGCGCACCAGCCGCGCCATGCCCGCCCAGCCGACGATGCCGATCACCACGAAGACGAGCGGCAGCGAGGGACGGACGGCGGCGGCGATGGCGATGAGCAGGAGCAGGGACGGGAAGGCGAGCGTGACGTCGGCGAGGCGCATGATCGCGGCGTCCACCCAGCGGCCGGCGTAGCCGGCGACCAGGCCCAGCAACAACCCCAAGGCGCAGGCGATCGTTTGACTCACGAGGCCGACCGAAAGCGACAGCCGCGCGCCGAACAACACGCGCGAGAGCACGTCCCGTCCCTGCATGTCGGTCCCGAATAGGAACGCGCGGGAGGGAGGGTGCAGGCTTTCGGCGAGCGCGCCGCGCAGGGGATCCCCGGGAGCGACCCACGGCGCGGCGAACGCGAGGGCGACGAGGCCGGTCACAAGGATCAGGCCGGTCATCGCCCAGCGGTCGTTCGCGAGGCGTCGCCAGAATAGTGGCGCTTGCATAGGGGATGCGACTACGTTACCCGGGGACTCACCTTCCGGGCAAGCGCTCTCGCGTAATGAAACCGGGTACCCGATACACACTCGTCCTGGGCGGCGGCGGGATGAAGGGCCTCGCCCACATCGGCGTGCTGCAGGCCTTGCTCGAGCGCGGGCTGCGGCCGGCCCAGATCGTGGCCTCGAGCGTGGGCGCGCTCGTGGGGGCGGCGTGGGCGGCGGGGCGCAGCATTCCCGAGCTGCACGACCGGGCCGTGAGCCTCCGGCGCAAGGACGTGTTCGTCGTCGCCCACGCCGATATGGCGTTCAAGCGCATGCGCTCCCCGGCGCTGTTCCGGCGCGAGCCGCTGCTGGCTTTGATCAACAGCCTCGTGGGCGCCGGCACCTTCCAGGATCTGATGCTCCCCACGGTCGTGAACACCGTGGACATCAACTCGGGGATGCAGGTGTTCTGGGGCCTGCCCGGCGTGGACGAGGTCCAGGTCGCCGACGCGGTGATGGCGTCGTGCGCGCTGCCGGGCTACCTGCCGCCGCACGAGATCCGCGGCCGCTACTACATCGACGGCGCGACGGTGGACAACCTGCCCTTCGGCGCGGCGCGGGCGCTGGACACGGAGCTGATCCTCGCCGTCGATGTCTCCGCCTCCAGCGCGCTGCGCGCCGACACCCAGGACGAGGGGTTCGCGGCGGTGTTCGCGCGCGCCACCGAGCTGGCGATGCAGACGCAACTCGAGGTGCGGCTGCGCACCTGGACGCTGCCGCCGGTCTACTACCTGCATCCGCGCGTCGAGCACATCTCGATGTTTTCCTTCGATCACCTGCGGGAGGTCGTCGAGGAGGGCTACCGCTCCACCAAGGCGGCGCTGGACCGCGAGGCCGAATGGCCGCAGCCCGGCGACGAAGGCGTGTTCCCGCGACGGCGCGTGGCGGTGCGCGTGGAGCGGGATCGGTGCATCGGGTGCGGCGCGTGTCTGGTGTTCGGCCCGCCGGGGATGTTCGTGCTGGACGCGGAGGGCAAGGCCGTGGTGACGACGCCGGAGCAGGAGTGGGGCCCGACCGCCGGCGTGTTCATCCGCAACTGCCCGACGTACGCGATCAGCGCGCGGCCGGCGGCGCCGGTCGCCGAGCCGCTGCGTCGATCCGGATGAAGTCGCGCGCCACGCGGTCCCAGTTGTAGTAGGTCTCGACCGCGCGCCGTCCCCCCGCCCCGAAGCGCGCCCGCAGCGAGTCGTCATCCAGTAGTCGCACGATCCCGGCTGCCACCGCCGCGGGATCCTCCGGATCCACCAGCAGCCCCGTCTCCCCGTCGCGCACCGCGTCCGCGACGCCGGCCGAGTCGCCGCCCACGACTGCGAGCCCCGACGCCGACGCTTCGACGAGCGAGATGCCGAACCCTTCGGCGAGCAGCTCGTAGCGGCGCGACGCGCCGACGTACAGCGTCGCCGCGTTGTAGAGTGCCGGCAGGTCGTCATCGGGCACCGCTCCCAGGAACCGCACCGCGTCGCCGACGCCCGTCTCCCGTGCCAGTCGCTCCAGCTCGGGCCGCCGCGGACCGACCCCAGCCACGGCGTAGCGCGCGCCCACGTGCCGCGCCCGCACGGCGGGCAGCGCCCGGATCACCGTGTCGATGCCCTTGTGCCACTCGAGCCGAGCGACGGTGAGGAGCCACGGGCCGCCGCCCAATCCGTACGCCGCGCGCGCGGGGCCGGGATCGAGGCCGGGACGGAACCGTTCGGGGCTGGTCCCGAGCGGCACGACTTCGACGCGTCGCGCGAGGTCGGAGCGGCCCAGGCGGTCGTAGACCGCGCGCGCCAGCTCGCCGGTCCAGCGGCTGTTGGCGACGACGACCGCGGCGCCGGCGAGCAGGGCACCGCCCGTCCAGCGCTTGAAGCGACTGCGGCGGATCTTGGCGTCGAGCAGCAGCAGCTCGGTGCCGTGCAATACGACGCCATACGGAATGCCGCGCCGCCACGCGAGCCAGCGCGCCGGATAGCCGGCGGGTTTGAGCTCGGCGCACCACGTGAACCCTGGAGCGTACGTGCGCGCCAGGCGCCCCGCCCGCCACGTCCACAGCGCGAGGCCGTTCAACGTGCGCAGGCGCGTCGCGCGGATCGCGGCGCGATCGACCGGTTGCGGGAAGCGGCCGTCGCTCGCGGCGCCGTCCGGCGCGCGCCCCGTGGAGACGACAAGCGATTGCGGCGGGTAACGCAGCGCCAGCTCGCCCATCATCCGGGCGATGCCGCCACCGAGGGGGGGGAAATTAAAGGCGAGGAGGAGGCTGCGATTCACACGACTTGCGCTTCGATATCGCGCAGGTCCCGAATCACCCGATCCCAGTTGTAATAGCTCTCGACGGATTTGCGGGCCGCCTGGCCGATGCGGCGGGCGAGCAGCTGGTCGCCAAGCAGGCGCTGCAGTGCGGCCGTCACAGCCTCGACCTCGGTCGGCTCCACTACGAACCCGGTCTCGCCGTCCTTGACCGCCTCGGCGAGCCCGCCGCTCTTGCCGGCGATCACCGGGAGGCCGCACGCGCTCGCCTCGGCGAGCGCCACGCCGAAACCTTCGACGCGGGTGGCGTCGGCGCGCCGCGAGACGCCGAGGTACACCTGCGCGGTGTTGTAGAGCGCGGGGAGGTCCCGGTCCGGCACGTTGCCGGTGAAGCGCACCACGTCGCCGATGCCGAGCTCGCGAGCGAGCTTCTTGTACTCCTTTCCTTTCTTACCGGCGCCGATCACGAGGTAGTGGAGGTCGTGGCCGCCCTTGCGGACCTCGGCGACGGCGCGCAGCGCGGTGTCGACGCCCTTGTACGGCTCGAGCCGCGCCACGGTCACCGCCCACGAGTCGCCGTTCAAGCGGTAGCGGTCGCGCACGTCGCCCGTGTCGAGCCCGGGCCTGAATTGCGCGGGGTCGGTCCCCAGCGGCACGACCTTCACGTGCTCCGCCAACGGATCGAGGCCCAGCTCGCGCAGCACTTTCTGGGCCTGTTCGCGCGTCCACTGGCTGTTGGCGACGACGGCGACGGCGGAGCCGAGGAGCGCCTGCGCCGTGCGCCGCGCGCGCCGCGAGTGATGCACGTCGTGCAACTTTTTCAGCAGATCACCGCCGTGCACGAGCAGGCCGTACTTGGTGCCGACCCGCTCGTGCGCCCACTTGGCGGCGTAGCCCGCGGGGCGGATCGAGTCGCACCAGGCGAAGTGCGGCTTGTGCTGCCGGGCGAGGCTCGCGACGCGCCGCGACCACAGCAGCAGGCCCACGATGTTGCGGAGCGCCCGCGACGAGAGCGGCAGCCGGTCGAGGATGGCGGTGGCGTAGACGCCGTCGGTCTCCGAGGCGTCGCGGTGCTGGCCGGTCGAGACGAGCAGCTCGCCTTTGGGATAGCGTCGCGCGATCTCCCCCATGAGGCGGGCGATCCCGGTCTGCACGGGCGGGAATTCGTCGGTCAACAGAAAGGTCTTAGGCATCGCGGCGGGTCTTGAGCTCCCAGAGGCGGGCATACTTGAGGAAGACGCTGGTCGCGGCGAGGCCCGACAGCACCGCGCCGCGCCAGCCTTCCAGGAATCCCCGCTGGAGGACGTAGGTCCGGAAGAACGTGAACGGCGGCCGCAGCAACAGATCGCCGAGTCCCACGTGGCGGCCGTTTTCGGCCAGGTCCTGGGCGCCCCATCCGGCGTACAGCGTGAGCTTCTGCCAGTGGTGGGCGAGATCGCGGTAGGGCGTGTGCTCCAGCGCGGCGTCCAAGCGGCCCACGTCGGCGACCGGCTCGAGCCCTTCGTGGACGCGCCGCTCGATGAAGCGGCGGTTGCGCCGGAACAGCCGCACCGTCCAGTCGTTGCCCCACCCCGCGTAGCGCATCACGCGTCCAAGGTAGACGTTGCGGCGGCGAATCGCGTAGGCCTCGTGGCGCGGCGCGGCGACGACCGCCTGCAGCTCCACGGCCAGCGGCGGGCCGATGCGCTCGTCGGCGTCGAGGGCGAACACCCATTCGTGGGCGGCCTGGGCGATGGCGGCGTTGCGCTGCGCGGCGATCGTGGGCACGTCGGCGACGATCACCTTCGCACCCGCGGCGCGCGCCGCGTCCACCGTGCCGTCGCCGGAGCAGCGGTCGGCCACGATCACCTCGCCGGCCCAGGCGAGGTGCCGCACGCAGTCCGCGATTTGCGCCGCTTCATTGAGCGTCGGGATGACCACCGTGAGCGGGGAACGGAGGGGGGCCGGCATGACTGGGGAATGCTAACGGCGCGCTACAGCGTCCCGGTAGACCACCTCCGTCTGCTCGGCGGTGCGTTCCAGGGTAAAGCTGCGACGCACGAGGTCCCGCCCAGCGCGGGCGAGGTCCGCGGCCAGCCCCGCGTCCGCGGTGAGGCGCTCCACGGCCCGGGCCCAGGCGGCGGGATCGCGCGGCGGGACGAGCAGACCGGTGTGCCCATCGGTGATCAGCTCCGGGTTGCCCCCGGCGGCCGAGGCGACGACCGGCTTGCCGAGGGCCATCGCCTCGAGCAGCGCCTGGGAGAGCCCCTCGATGCGGGACGGCAGGGCGGCGAACGCCGCGAGATGATAGAAGGCAAGCGGCTGATCGACGAACGGCACGAACAGGACGCGGTGGCGCTCGGGGACGGCGCGGGCGAGCGCGAGCAGCTCGGAGTCCGGATCGAGCCCGACGCAGGCCAGGGCGACCGGGCGCTGGACCAGGGGCAGCGCCCGCAGCAGCACGTCCTGGTCCTTGCGGCGTGAGACGACGACGCCGAGCGGCCGGTCGCCGACGTCTCCGAGGCGGGCGCGCGCCGCGGCGAGCGCAGCGGGCGGCAGCGGCGCGTCCACCCGCGCGAGGTCGATGCCGTTGGGCACGACGACCAACCGGCCCCCCGGGTGGAGCCGGCGGCGCAGCGCCCGTGCGACCGCGCCGCTCACGGCGATGGTGCGGTCGGCGGTGGCGCCGACGACGAGGAGCTCGACCGGCGACGTGAGCGGCATCGTACGCCGGGTGACGACGAAACCAATCGGCAGCCGACCGCGCCAGCGCAGCCAGGTGAGGGCACGCCGATCGCGCGTGGCGTGACTGTTGACCACGTCCACGCGCTGGCGCGCGACGACGTCCGCAAGGCTCGTCGCGAGCGCGCCGAGGCGCCGGAAGTCGAGCGGCACGACCTCGAGTCCCGCACCCCCGGCGAGCCGGGCCAGCAACGACTCGGCCCGGCAGCCGACGAGCACGCGGTGACCGCGGCGCGCGAGCTGCTGGCTCAAGTTGAAGATGGATTGCGTGGACCCCGCGCCGTCGCCCTGGTAGGTCAGCTGCAGAATGGTGAGCGCGGCGTGCGTCATGCCACGAAGCTAGTGCCGTTCCAACTGTGCTCGCAAAGACGAATGGCCCGTCGGGCCTAATAACGCGAGGAGGAGGAGCACTCCTGATTCTAGCCGTCTTGCAAGGCGCTGGTTACTAGGAAGCCCTCCTACTGAAATGTCTCGTTCTAACGGAACCGCTCTCCGGCGCTGGACGAGAGGGCACTCACGGTACCGGCAACCTGCCATACCAATACCAAGCCCCGCTAGAGTGCACCTGATACACGAGGTATGGAATTCCGTCACCGGCGCTGAGGAGAACCACCTGCAAGTTCTCGTCGTTGCCTATGCCGGTTGCTACAGCGCTGAACGCAATGGTCGGAACTGGTAACTGGCCGTACCAGTGCCAGGTTCCATTGAACGCTGGGTAAACCGCACTACCGTCGAGACTCGCATAGATCAGGTAGGGGATTCCATCGTTCGCGCCGAGGCCGATCAGTTGCGGGCTGCCGCTGTTTCCAATCCCGGTGGCTATGGCGCTGAATTGAACATTGGGGTCCGGTAGCGGACCTTTCCAAGACCAGAAGAAGTGGTAATTCGTACCGTCATAACTGTAGTCCCGGGCGATCTGATAGGGGAGATTGTCGTTTGCGCCGAGGCCGATCACGATCGCGTTAGGGGAATCGCCTGTTGAGTACCATTCGGTCTTGTGGACCTCAATGCTCGCAAGCGCGCTGAAGGGCACAGCAGGGTCGCCGTGAGGGAGCGTGTAGCAACCAAACCAAACCGCATCTCCGTTCCGCACGCCAGCATAGGCGGGTTGGGCTGTTGTGCTAAGGCCGATCATTACCAAATCCCAACCTTCACTGAACACCCCGGTAGCAAGGGCGCTGAAGCGATCGAGACAGGGGTTGGGAAGTTGGCCATACCAGTACCAGGCCCCACTTGGAGCTTGGTAGAGCAGGTAGGGGAGCCCGTCGCTCGCGCCGATGCCCACGACGTGCAGGAACCCGTCTAAGCTGCGACCGGTTGCGATGGCGCTGAATCGAACGCCCGGATCCGGTAGCGCACCGTACCAATGCCAGGTCCCACTCTGGGTCACTTGGTAAATCAAGTAGGGGAGGCCATCACTCGCACCCAACCCGATGACCTGGAGGTTGCACTCAAAGGGATACGAGCCGCCATTTCCAGAACCCGTGGTAAGGGCGCTGAAGGGGACGCCGGGGTTCGGCAGTTGGCCATACCAATACCAGGCCCCACTTCCACTTTGGTACGTCAAGTAGGGTAGTCCGTCGCTTGCACCAAGCAGGATTACCTGCAGGGTCCCGTCGTCAAGGCAATGACCGGTCACGGCCTTGCTGAATCGAGGCGATGGTGGCGGCGGTGGCGGTGGCGGTGGCGGCGGCGGTGGGCCACAATCCTCAACGCACTGCGTGAAGCTTGGTGCGTCGGGAAGGCGGTCGCTGCTGCAGGCAGCGAGTGCGACAAAACAGAAAACGGCGAGCCACCGAGTAGGTCTCATCCTGGCCTCCAATCCTCCAATAGGCGTCGCCAAGCACGAACTCCACCGTCGGCGAATGATCCGCGCAAGTCCGGACCACGCAAGAGGGTACGAATCGGTCACGACGCCCCCGCTCCGGAATTGGACAACGAATGCGCTTCCTTACCTCGGACCACTCTAGTTGTCGCATGGCCGGAGTCTGGCACCGGACCCATCTTAGAGTCGACTCGTTATACTGTTGCGCCCATGCACATCGCGATCGCCTCGCATCACCGCCTGCCGGTCACTGGGTACGGCGGCACCGAGCGCGTCGTCGTCTCATTGGTACGCGGGCTCGTGGCACTCGGTCATCGGGTGACGCTGATCGCAGCCGCGGGCACTAAGG
>WNFZ01002677.1_pt1 | contig 20321 bp, 21 predicted proteins | sample 5400081 | NCBI WGS metagenome assembly WNFZ01 (sample SAMN13153365, study PRJNA577476) | soil metagenome | isolation source: 80 cm soil or saprolite under grassland replicate 1 | place: USA:California | collected 2016-06-15
AAAGACCCGGCGCGCCCAGCCAGCCGCGTGCCGGCCCACATCCCGCAGACGGTGCGCGCACCCGGCTGGACCAGGAACCCGGCCACCAGCGGGCAGCAGGTCTGAAAGGTCGGGGGGCCACGAAAGCAAAGCGAGCAGGTTGACCAGCGAGGGCGGTCGGCCCATGCGGGCAGGCTCAACCGCTGCTAGCTGGCGGTTAAGGCGCGGCATCTTCGGCTCCCGCAAAAGGCGCCGCGAGTCCGGGTCAGGTGCGGGCTCGCTGGTACACCTCTAGCTGGAGGGGGCTGATGCCGCCAGAACTGATGGGCACGATGTCCATCGGGCAGCTCGAGAGCACGATCAGGCAGTCCTGAGCCGCGCGGAAAGCAATGTAGTCACCAGGCCGGGAGGATGTCGGGTGGGAGACGAGAGCGCCATCGGGCTGAGGCCGCACGTCCATAAATATATCGAGCGGCTGCGGAACCATCGGCGCTTGACGACCGCGGTCGCGTAGCGCCTCACGCAGGTTCTCTGCGCAGGACCGGTGCGCGGCGCCCGCGCCGAGCAGTGCATAGCGAACGGGATCGCAAGTGGCGTACAGCATGTCATGCCGCCCGGGCGAGGTGTCCCCCGTCACAAACGGGATCGGCCGGCGCCGGTTTGTCAGCACTGGGTCACCCGGCCGCGGGAACAGTTTCCGGATTTCGACCCTCGTGTGCTCCGCGCTGGCGAACTCAGACTCATCCGCCGCGGCGAAGGCGAACAGATCACCTACCTGGCCTCCCTCGACATCCACGACGTGGACATACTGTCCCGCGTTGACACCTACCGCCCGCGCCTGTCCGGCTGACACCAGCACTGACTCGACCACAACACATCGCTCCCACATCCGGCTGTGTGAACGGCCGACAATCTCCCACTGCATCGGCCGCAAGCCGAGACACATCCTCTTCCGCCGTCCCGCAGTGGTCACTACTGGCGACATATTCCCCTCGCACCCGCCGGCCCTTCCTGTGCCCGGCTGTCTTTTTCGCTCAGCCGGCTGGCGCGCAGCGGGCGATCTCATGCAGTTGCCACTCCACCTTGATGAGGGACGGGGAGCAGGTAGCCGCGTTCCAGGCCGATGGCTTCGGCCCACCGCATGCCGGTGTAAGCGATGGTGATGATGAGTGTGAGAAGGATCCAGCCCATGTGCGGTACAGGTCGCGATCGCAGCAATGGAAAGTGACAGGCGGTTGCGGTGCGCCCCGTGCCCCGGCACCGGCGACTGATTGGGACACCCGGTGGATCTACGTCGTCGTGGGAGGCCCGCAGGGGCGCTAAGGCTGGTGGCCGCCAGGACCTGCACCGGCGGCCACCACCTTGTCGCTGGAGCCGTCGCCGCGCCGGTCCGGCGGCCGGTAGTAGTTGAGGAACATGTCCACTCCGGCCGTGATCAACTTGTCAGCGAGTACGTCATCGATCAGCGAGCCGTACGAGTTGTAGACGAGGTGCGGGTAGAGGGTGAGCGAAAAGAGCTGGATGACGGCGACGTCGACGTCAGGGACGGCGAGTTCTCTCCGTTCCGACAGCTGTTTTAGCAGGTCGGAGAGTAGTGGGAAGGATCGGCCGGGGCGCTTTGCTGCCAAGCCTGCCCCAGCTCTGGGAAGCGGCGGAGCTCGCCTGTGACGAGATTCCGCAAGGCCAGCACTGACGGCACGACTGCAACCGCTGCAACCGCCAACACCGGCGAAGCGCCCTGTCTGCGTTGAGTGCCGCACAACGTCACACTGAAGGAGAACTCGCGTCATGACTGGTCATCTGAACCGCAGCAGCCGGTCTCACTCTCTCGACCGCGACCCAGCTTCGTCGAGCTACCCGGCCGTCGAAGCGGGACGCGCAGGCCCCCTGGTGGTCTCGCGGACCAACCCCCGCTACTTCACCGTCGCCGGCACAGGTCCCGCCGAGGAAAAGGCGATCTACCTCACAGGCTCGCACATATGGAACAACTTCCACGACGGCATGGGCCAGGGCGCGCAATGTGCCGACGCTCCGGAGCCTTTCGACTTCCAAGCCTATCTGGCCTTCTTGAAAGATCACGGGCACAACTTCATCAGGCTCTGGCGTTGGGAACACGTCATGTCTCAAGCTGCCGATGGCGCGTTCCACCTCTGCATGACGCCCCAGCCGTGGGCCCGGGTCGGACCAGGAGTTGCTCGGGACGGAAAGCCGAAGTTCGACCTATCCACGTTCGACGATGTCTATTTCGACCGGCTCCGCGAGCGGGTCGCGGCCGCCGCCGCCGAAGGAATCTACGTCGCGGTAATGCTGTTCGACGGCTTCTGCATGCACCTAACGCCGCCGCCTGACAACATCGAAGGCCACCCTTTCCACACCGGCAACAACATCAGCGACATCAGTATCACCTCGATCGTCGACTACCAGGTACTCCCGCTCAATCCGCGGGTTCAGGCATGTCAGGAGGCGTACGTTCGCAAAGTCGTCGACACCGTCCAGGACCTTCCGAACGTCCTCTACGAAGTCGCCAACGAATCGTCGGGCGGCACCGCCAGCTCGGTCCGGTTCCCTGACGGATCGTCGATCCCGACGGCGATCGGCGACTCGACCCAATGGCAGTACTGGATCATCAGCGTGGTCAAGCAGTATGAGCAGCAGATGGGCTACCGCCCACACCCGGTCGGAATGACCATGCAATACCCGGTCCCTGACCAGAGCAAGGCCTGGAAGTCCTTCCTTCGCGGCCACCATCCGATCCTCATGGACTTCGGGCTCATCGAAGGTATGGACCCGCCAGACCCTTCGGCGGGGCCCTTTCCCTATGCGGCGTTCGAACCCTGCCGGCTAGCGATGGGAGACACGCGCCGCATCGCTGAGCACGTGGACCTCTTGCGCATGCAGCCCTCCCCGGACCTGAGCTCGACCGGCTACGCGCTCGCCGACCCCGGTAGGGAGTACCTCGTCCTCGACCCCACCCCGGCCGCTCACCGATTCACGGTCACCGCCGAACCCGGGACCTACGCGGTTCAGTGGCACAGCGTGCACAGCCGCGAGACCGCGGCATCGGCCGCTCTCACTGTCGAGGGGCAGGCTGCCATCGGCCTCGACCCACCCTTCGACGGCCCCGTCGTGGTTCATCTCAAGCGCGCAGCGTCCGAAGTCGGCCCAGGATGACTCACACTGTCCACGGCCGCGTCGACTGCAGCGCATGGCCCACGCATCGAGCAACAAGGACTGCGTCTGCAGACCTGCTCCGCCATCGGGCATCGGCGGGCACTAGCCAACCTCAGCCTCGACGGATTACCCGTTCTGAGCGCCTCCCAAATGGCCTGCCTCCCCGCTACGGCACGCCAGGCGGTAGGCGTGCGTGCGCCGCCGGCCGACGAGATGATCACGATGGTGTTTAGTGAGGCGGCCGAGCTGACGGGCAGCGTCGATGGTGAGGGCTTCAGCCCCGAGGAGTGCACGACCTAGACGGTGACACCGCGTTGTGCTAGGCAGTAGGCGGTGTCGTGTGATCCGCCGCACCGCAGATGGAAGGGGTTGGCTTCATCGGCGGTTTTGCGCGCGCCGCCGAGCACATGGGAGCGCGCGACCTGGCACCGAGTCGGTCCGCTTAGCGCACTCAAGCCCTCACGAGGGGTGTGCCGCAATGAGTTCTGTCGTGGGCTGCGGGCCCGGATGTGGGTGGTCGTCACCGCCTCATCGCTCGCACGTCTCCCCAAGACGGCCGTTGATCGCTTGGGTCGCGCTCGGCGCCGGCTTCCGGGTCCGCCGTGTGCGCAGGGCGTGTCTGTGTTTAGTTGCGTGCGCTCGCGATGGTCGGAATTGCCTGGCCGCGAGCCCGAGCCCACGCAATGGATCGCTCACCTTCGAGACGCGGATCCACGTGCCGCTCGACCCGCTACCCGGCACCGAGGGCATGCTCGGGGAACTCGACCCGCTCGGAACTCACGGTCTCGAAGTCATCTCCGGTCTCACGGTGTCCCGGTGAGCGAGCGTAGCGGCCCGAATCAAAGAGTAAAGAGTACAGCCCCATGAGTAGCTGTACGGCCGCGCCGCGCGCACCACCTCCGGTCGCCCCGGCGAGTCGAGTCACGGGTCAGTGCCAAAGCGCGCCGACCGGTCCCGCGACCACCGCACCGTGGAGAGATCGCAACCACGGTCGCAAGAAGCACTTTTCACCCATGCCAGCGTTCTTCGCCATCCAGCAAGGAGAGTCATGTCCATTCACATCGACGCACGTGCGGCGCGCTCGGCCGCATCCGGCGCCCTGCCGCGGCTCTTGCCGCGCACCGCGTGGTGGGCCGTCGCACTGCTCGCCGCGGCGCTGGCCGCGGCGTTCGCTGCGGCCGCGCCGGCGCTGGCGGCGCAGCCTGGAGTCACGCAGGTCAGCGCCGACCCGTATACCCCGGCCACCGCGCCCAGCGGCGAGCATGCCACCGAGGTGGAGCCGGACACGTTCGCGTTCGGCTCGACCTTAGTTTCCGCGTTCCAGACCGGCCGCGTCTTCAATGGCGGCGCCACCGATATCGGCTGGGCCACCAGCAGCGACGGCGGCGTCTCCTGGACCCACGGCTTCCTGCCTGGTACGAGTCGGGAAGCGATGCAGCCCGGCCCGTTCTTTTCTGTCAGCGACCCGTCGGTCGCCTACGACGCCCGCGACCGCGTGTGGATCATCTCCTGGCTCGGCGCGCACTTCTCCGGCGGCGGCATCGTCGACGTCATGGTCAGCCGTTCCACTGACGGCGGCCTGACCTGGGGCACCCCGGTGACGATGGCGGCCACCGGCGTGTTCTACGACAAGAACTGGACGGCCTGCGACAACACGCCGGCCAGCCCGTTCTACGGCCACTGCTACACCGAATTTGACAACGCCAGCAGCGGCGACCTGGAGCTGATGTCCACCTCGGCCGACAGCGGGCTGAGCTGGGGTCCGCCCACGCCCGCCGCTGACAACATCCACGGCCTCGGCGGGCAGCCCGTCGTGCAGCCCAACGGCCGCGTCGTAGTCCCGTTCGAAGGTTTCAGCGGCATCCGGGCCTTCAGCTCCGATGACGGTGGCGCCACCTGGAACGCCTCCGTGCAGATCTCGACCAGATCGTCCCACCGAGTCCCCGGGGTCCGCACCTCGCCGCTGCCCTCCGCCGAGATCAACCGCGACGGCACAGTCTACGTCGTATGGCAGGACAACCGCTTCGAACCCGGCGGCACCGCCAATGACATCGTGCTCAGCAGCTCGGGCGACGGCACGACCTGGTCGCCGGTCAGCCGCATCCCGCTCGACCCGGTCGGCAGCAACGTCGACCACTTCATCCCCGGCCTCGCCGTCAACCGCACCTCGGCAGGCGGCAGCACGCAGCTCGCGCTCACGTACTACTTCGACACCAATCCGAGTTGCAGCGGCAGCACCTGCCAGATACAGGTCGGATTCTCGTCCTCGCTTGACAACGGGCAAACCTGGAGCGCGCCACAGATACTCAGCGACCCGATGCAGCTCGGTTGGCTCGCCCCCACCACCCAGGGGGTGATGGTCGGTGACTACATCTCCACCTCGTTCCTGGCCGGCCAGCAGGGGGTCGTGGGCGCGTTTGCGATCGGCCTCCCGCCATCGCCCGACGGCCTACTCAACGAGCCGATGTATGCCGGCCTCGAGAAGGTCCGCGGCGGCTCGAGCCGCACCCGCCACGATCCGGTGCTGTTCACCGGCGCCGCTGCCATCCCATCCACACCGTTCTGAACGACCGCGGCGTGGCGCGGATGGCGTCGACACCATCCGCGCCACGCCGAGAGGAACCACCGAGAATGATGCGCGCACTGGCGTGGTCACAGCGCAGGCCACCTGGAGACTGACTCTCCAATGCCACGCACGCCCGCGCGCCACCTTCCCGCTCCCGGCACTCCAGTCGTGACCCTCCGCATCGGCGTGCAGACCTGGCTCCAGCTCGTGCCTGCCGCCGCAGGCAGCTGCTGAATGAGCGGACCGCCACTGGCGAAGGGACCGCTCACCTGGACGGTCGAAATCGAGTGCTATCCGGCAGCCAGGTGCTCGAGGGCACCCGCCAGGCTCGGACGGCCATCGGCCGCGGAGATCCTCCACGTGACGAACTTCGCCGGTCTCATGAGGGGCTTGAGAGAGGTCGTGAGCTGGACGTGTGGTGGCGTGTGCATGAACTCATGAAGCGCCGTTTCGTCCTTCCAGACCGAGAGGGTCCAGTAGTCGCGGGCCGATGGCGTCACCTACAGCGGATTCGTCTTTGCGACCGCGGCAGCAGCCTGACCGGCTTCTGCGAGCGGACCATCAGCACCCGGCGGAGCCACCGCGGACTTCCTGCAGAATTTCCCCCTGGCGCTGCACCAGGGATGGACCAGCTGGTGGTCTAGGGTCTCCGCGGTCTAGCGGGCAGGGGTGCCCCAGTGGGTTTCGTCGCGGAGCCGACGCTTGAGAAGTTTCCCGCCGGGGTTGCGGGGCAGGGGTTCGGGCCGCACGGCGACGTACTCGGGCACCTTGAAGTCGGCAATCCGCTCGCGCAGGTATGCCCGCACCACCGGGACCTCGATCGTGGTGCCGGGGACCGGGACGAGCACGGCGCCGACCTTTTCGCCCATCACCTCGTCGGGTACGCCGACCACGGCCGCCTCGTACACCCCGGGCGCACCGGCCAGGGCGTTCTCAACCTCGACGCAGTACACGTTCTCGCCACCACGGTTGATCATGTCCTTGGCCCGGTCGACGATGTAGACGAGCCCGTCGGAGTCGATGCGGGCCAGGTCACCGGTATGCAGCCAGCCGCTGGTGAAGGTCGCGGCGGTGGCGTCCGGCTTGTTCCAGTATCCGGCGACAACGTTGGGCCCGCGGACGAGCAGCTCGCCGACGTCCCCGGCGCCGAACGTTTCGAGCCGCAGGTCACACACCGGCACCCGGAATCCGACGGAATCGGCGTGCGCCGCGGCGTATTCGTGCGGCAGGTAGGTGGTGACGCTGGACGTCTCGGTGAGGCCGAAGCCGTTGCCCACCCGCGCGGCAGGGAACGCCTTCATGATCCTGGCCACCAGCTCCGGGGCGATCGGCGCGCCGCCGTAGGACAGCCCCCGCACCGTCGACACGTCGGTCTCGGCGAACCGCGGCTGGTTGATCGCCAGCCAGTAAATCGCGGGCACGGTGGTGAGCACGTCAATCCGCTCGGTCTCGATCGCCTGGAGGAACGTGCCGGCGTCGAACTGCGGCATGATGACGCTGGTGCCCGCGAGGTACGCCGCGAAAAGCAGCTGGCTGTTGCAGCCGGTCACGTGGAACAGCGGCACCGAGATCAGCGTCCGCGGCGGCTCGTCCGCGCCGCTGGCGTTCAGGATCCGCCGACAGCTCTCACAGTTCGACAGGAAATTCGCATGCGTGGTGACCGCGCCTTTGGGGAAACCGGTCGTGCCGCTGGTGTAAAAGATCGCCGCCGCGTCATCCGGGCCGGGGTCGCCGACGGCGAGCGGATCACCGTCCGGCAGCGGCTCTCCCGGTGCCACGACGTAGGCGGCGCCGCTGTCCGACACGACGTAGGCCACCTCGGCCTCGGTCAGCCGGGTGTTGACCGGCACCACCACGCCGCCGGCCAGCATCGCGCCGAAGAAGGCAAGCACCCAGTCGGCGCCGTTGCCCAGCCGCAGCGCGACGCGGTCGCCGCGCCGCACGCCGGCCGTGCGCAGCCCGCCCGCGACCCGTGCGGCTCGGTCCCACAGCTCGCGGTAGGTCAACCGCGGGCCGCCGCCGGTTTCGGCCAGCGCCTCCTGGCCGGGATGGCGTTCCACGGTGTCGCGCAGCATGTGGACCAGGCTGGCTGGCAGCCCCTCGTACCGCTTGATCCGGTCCGGGCCGCGGGTCACCCCGGTGGTATCGAAGGGCATACTCATGACGCGCTCCCAGCGAAGTAACGCCGCGGGTTGGCCACCAGCATCTGCTCGATCTGCCCCTCGGTCACCCCGGCTTCGCGCAGCGCTGGCAGCACATCGTCGCTGATGTGGGTGTAGTGCCAGTTGGGCGTGACGCTCGCCTTGACCGCGTCGTGGCCGGCGCCGAAGTAATCGACGAAGCAGTTCGCGTCGTGGGCGAGCACCATCCGGTCGGTGTAGCCACGCGCGGCCAGCGCCGCGATCGTCCGAACCCGCTCCGGCGTCGGGTTGAACAGATCAAGCCCGAAGCGGTCCATCCCGAGCGTGGCCCCCGAGTCCGCCAGCTCCATCAGGTAGTCGAGGTCGTTGCTGTCTCCGGCATGCCCGGCGACCACCTTGGTCAAGTCGACACCCTCCTTGCGGAACAGGTCGACGGCCAGCCGCCCCGACTGCGCGGGGCCCGAGGTGTGCACGGTGATCGGCGCGCCGGTCCCCACGTGCGTGCGGGCCACCGCGCGGGCGATGCGGTCCACCCCGGGAGTCAGCCCCGCCGCCTCGACACAGCACTTGAGGAACGCCGCCTTCATCCCGGTGGTGCCGATGTCCTCGACGATGTCACGAGTGAAATCGGTGACCATCGGCTCCGGCGCGTCCACCAGCAGCCCAGGGCCGCGGTAGGCGTACTGGTGGGGCAGCTCCTCATACGCGTACAGGCCGGTGGCCACCACGATGTTCAGCTCCACCTGTTCAGCGATCCGCTGGATCCGTGGGATATAGCGGCCGATCCCCCACACCGTCGGGTCCACGATCGTGGTGATCCCCTTGCTGAGCAGCGCCCGGAGCTTGCCCACCGCATCGGCCACCCGGGCTTCCTCATCCCACCACAGGCCGTCACCGTAGTTGTGCACATGCTCGGTGGACAGGACGAAAACGTGTTCATGCATCAGCGTCGGTCCGAGGTCACCCGCATCGACTCGCCCGCGCACCGTCTCAACTGCCGCCACGGCACCTCCCCTGCGATTCCGCACGCTACGCTCCCGGCACGCTCCCGTTAAGAGCCAAAGCGGACCGGCGCCACTTATCACCGTAGATGGCACCCCGGCCCACAGCCCCACCGGCGGAACCGGGGGCCCGGCATTAGGCTCCGTGTCATGACACTCGCGTGGGCGCTTGCGGTCGCCCGTGACGACCTGGCCCGCACGGCGCTGTTCGAGACGACGGTGCCCGAGGTCGGCGAGGGCGAGGTCCTGCTGCACGTCGACCGGGTCGGGGTGACGGCGAACAACGTCACCTACGCGCTGCTCGGCGAGTCGTTCCGCTACTGGGACTTCTTCCCCACCCAACTCGGCTGGGGGCTGGTGCCCCTGTGGGGTTTCGCGGACGTGATCGCCTCTGCGGCCGACGGGGTCGAGGCCGGCGGGCGCGTCTACGGCTACCTGCCTCCAGCGAGCCACCTGCTGGTCCGGCCAGGCCGGGCGGACAGCCGCGGGTTCCGCGACGCCAGCCCGCACCGTAGCGCGCTCCCGTCGCCGTACAACGCCTACGCCCTGACGACCGGCGACCTCGCCTACCAACCGGACCGGGAGAACCTGCAGATTCTGTACCGGCCCCTGTTTTTCACCTCGTTCATGCTCGCCGACCAGCTACAGGACAACGGCTTGTTCGGCGCGGAGGTCCTCGCGCTGTCCTCGGCATCGAGCAAGACAGGCTACGGCACGGCGTTTCTGCTGCACGGCACGGGACCCGAAGTCACCGGTCTCACCTCGGCCGCGAATGCCGCCTTCACCGAGAGCCTCGGCTGCTATGACCGGGTCCTGCCCTACGAGCGGGTGCACGAGCTCGACGCCGCCGCGCCCACCGCCTACCTCGACCTGGCCGGCAACGCGAGCTTGCGCACCGAGCTGCGCCGCCACCTCGGTGAGCGGCTGGTGCACGAGGCGATCGTCGGGGTCACCCACCAGGAGCAGGCCGGGGCGCAGGCACTGACCGGCCCGCGCACCACCGTGTTCTTCGCGCCGGACCAGATGCGCAAGCGCGCCGTCGACTGGGGCCGCGAGGGCCTGGACCAGCGGTTCGCCGCCGCCTGGCAACGCTTCGCGCCAGCCGCCGAGGGATGGGTCGACGTCATCACCGCCCACGGGCCCCAAGCGCTACGCCAGGTGTGGCTCGACGTCCTGGCCGGGCGCAGCGCACCACGGGTAGGACACGTGGTCACGTTCTAACAGCCACCAGCCCTGCTGTCTGGGGTGATCGCGTGGCAGCCAGGAGGATGACCACGCCGCTGATGACCACGCCGCCCAGAAGCACTCACGCCACATCCACCTCGACGGCCCTGCGCTGCTATCCCTGACCCCCGGGCCGGTGCTGCGCGCCGCCGCAGGCTCGGTCCTCTACCTCGCCCTGATCGCCCTGCTCAGCCTCGGCACCGCCACCATCGTGCGGGACTCCGCTTCGGCCATCGGGACCGTGCTCAGCCTCGCCGCCGCGCTGCTGGTCGGCGGGCTGCTGCTCCGGCTGCGCGACGCCTGAGCAGGGACCCGGCGGTGACATCCTCATCGCCCACATACCCTCCAGCACGCGAACAGCCGCGACGCCATATCCTGGCACGCTGATGGACCGACACGCCGGGACTGCCCCGCAGCACCTGGCTCCTGGCTTACCAGGGACACGGCCGTGACCCCAGGCTGTTGACGCTCAGCCACGAGATGACGGCACCACCCCGCTCGAGTTCGAAGACCCGTTTACGCGCCCCGCTCGAGCAACTCCTTCAGCTTCTGCTTGTCCCGGGGCAGCTGCTTCGCCAGCCGACGGGCGAGGAGCGGAACGAGCAGCTTGCCGATCCCGTGCCCCTGGAACTCGCAGGCGATCGTTACGCGCGACCGCTTGCCGTTATCGAGCAGCTCAACCATGCCGTTGGCAAAGGCGATGACCGGGACGCCGCCGACACCGCGGCTCGCCCAGCTCCTGGGAGGATTCAGCTCGGCCATCTCCTCGGTATACCGCAACTCCCAAGGACCGACCCGCCGGGTCGCCACGACTCTCGAGCCCACGGCGAGTGGACCATCACCCTCCCGGCGTACCGACACGACGCTCTCGATCCATTCGGGGTGGTGCGACGGGTCGGCCACGTATGAGAAGACGTCCTCGGGACGACGAGATATCTCGACGCTCTCCACGATCTCGGCCATCTCTTCTCCTGTGTTGCGATCTCCTGCGGATTAGTCTCGCCGGTCGTTGAGAACCGTCATGTCGAGCTGGCGGAGGTATTCCGGGTCGGCAAGGATGTCGACTTCGACGATCTTCCCGCAGGTGACTGTGAAGCCCATCACCGCAAACAGCCGTCCACGCGAAGCCACCACGGCTCCTGCGGCCCCGTTCACCAGCGCCGGTCGTACGAACGGAGAGAGCCGCGCGTAGGTGAGCGCCTGCTCGGCCACCGCCCGCGCGCCGCGGACCTGCGTCGATGCGCCGACGGGCACGGCACCGATGTGGGCTCGGGCCACGACGTCTGGGTCGAGCACCGCGAGCAGCGCGTCGAAGTCGCCGCCGCGGGAGGCGGCGAGGAAGGCGTCGACAACTTCTCGCTGGCGGGCGAGATCCGCGTCGGGAACCGGGGCCGCGTCCTGTACCCGGCGGCGTGCCCGGCTGGCGAGCAGCCTGGCCGCGTTCGGGGAGCGCCCCACGATGGCAGCGATCTCGTCGAAAGGCATGGCGAACATGTCGTGCAGCACGAACGCGAGCCGCTCGGCTGGAGCCAGCGTGTCGAGCACTACCAGCAGCGCGAACCCGACCGAGTCGGCCAGCAGCACTTCGTGCTCGGGGTCGATCCGGTCCGCGCGGCTGACGATCGGCTCAGGCACGTGCGCGCCCAGCGGCTCCTCGCGCCGCGCCTTGCGCGCGCGCAGCATGTCCAGGCACAGCCGCGCGACTACCGTCGTCAGCCATCCACCGAGGTTGTCGACGTCGCTGGTGTTGGAGCGGCTGAGCCGGAGCCAGGACTCCTGCACGGCGTCGTCGGCCTCGCTGAGGGAGCCGAGCATCCGGTAGGCCACCGCCCGCAGACGGATCCGGTTCTCCTCGAACCGCTCCGCCAGCCAGTCGCCTTCGCCCACGTACACATCCTTTGGTCGCGTTCTGTCATAGCAGTGACGAACGAAACCCAGCCGATGTGTCAAGGAAGCACGACATGGCACGCATATCGCTCGATCCGCCACGGACATTGTCGTACCGGATCGGCGGGGTTCGTTCGGCGGAGCTTCGGTGAAGTGTTCGAGCCGTTCCGGGCCATGGGTCACCACCCGCAGGTGGCGAGGGCGTACGGCCAGTTGGAGCAGCGCGTGCCCCGCTGGAAGCGGTTGGACGTGAAGATCAAGGACCTGGCTGGCCTGGCCGCGGCCGTCAAGATCGGCTGCCCGTGGTGCATGGACTTCGGTCACTGGGTGCGGCACGGGCACGGCATCTCGCGCGAGAAGATCGAGGCGGTGCTGCATTGGCGGGACAGCAAGCTGTTCGATACCCTGGAGCGGCTGGTCATGGAGTACGCCGAGGCGATGACCGAGACGCCGCCCACCGTCGACGATGAGCTCGTGAAGAAGCTGCACACCATACGGCAGCAGCGCTGAAGGTACGGACCGGAGCCGTGCCGCGGCTAGATCAGGAGCGCTCCTTCGCGCTCGGTCTTGGGATCGACCTCGACGACGGTGAGCACACGCCTGGAGGCGCTCCTCGAAGCGGCGAACCTCAAGATAGTCGCGCCATCCGGTGGCCTCTTAGCCGGGTTGATCGTGGTTGCGCCCGTGGTCGTGGTGGTGAGGATGGTCTCTCGTGACAGGTCCGCCCTCACGGGGCGGATCGGCCGGCATTCAACAGCCGGGCTGGCCGTTGTTGCCGCAGCAAACCTGGTGGTTGCGCAGCTTGGTGAAGGTGTTGGACGCAGCCATCCGCAACTTGGTAGCCAACGAGGCGTCGTAGGTAGTCCAGTTGGAAAAGAAGGCCCCTGGGCTTGATTGCGGCCGAGGTTCCTGACCGGGCTCTGGCATAACGCAAACAATACGACGAATGCGGTCGTCACTCGACTGAGGCTCCGCCCCTGACCGGCTGGGCTCGTACGCCGACGCGAACCACATCCCGCTACTCAGGCTCAGGGCCGCTGAGCGTGTCGCGTTCCGGAACCCTTGAGTTCGTATCCGCCAATCCCAAATTTGCGCACCAAGAGTGACGACTGGATACTCTGCGCATCCGAACCGCCGGCCCTCGAGGGCAGCCACACCCACCGGCTCCGATGCCTTGATCAGCCTGCCCCAATGACGGGCGGCGCCCCGCGGTCCGCCTCGCGCAGGCAGCGCCGTGCGTAGCTGACCACATGCCGCGGTGATCAACGTGCAGGTGGCGTCCGCCGGGACTGGGCTCGATGCGCGGCGAAGCCATGGCCGTGAGCCAGTTGATCAAGGCCGCACGATATTTCCGGCCGGTCCGAAGGAGCGTAGCCGCTGCCCGTCTTCCACTGATCGGCCTCGCTCAGCCCAGTTCTGCGCCGGGGAGGTCGTCGGCCTCGTCGAGCTCGACTGGGGCACGCATCCGCCACGCGTCGGTCACGAGCTCCGCTAGGCGCTCGGCGTCCACCTCCGCCAGCCGCAGCATCACCAGCGGCCAGCTGTCGTAGCCGGGCGCGGTGAAAAAGACCTCGGGCTCGCCGAGGAGGAGGGCCTGCTTCTCGGCCTCGTCGCCGACAAACAGCACCGCGATGTCGGTCCGGATGCGCCGTGGCTTGCCCGGTCTGCGCTCGGGGTAGGACCAGACGAACCCCTTGCCGGCCACCCGGAAGTCGAAGCCGTCGCTCTCGATCTCCGCCACGTGAGGCAGGGCCAGCGCGAGGCGGCGTACGTCGTCGGCGTCAGCCATCGAGGTCCCTCCCGGATCGCGACACCCGCATACGCACAGGCTAGGCGCCGGCACGGGCAGCCGGAGGTGAGGCCCTCACCGGCAAGACGCCGGGCAGCGCCTCCCCTTCTCGCATGGTCCCGGGCGCCGAGGGTGACGCGGTCGGCGCGGCGCGCGCTGGCGCGACCTCGATGCCCATGCCCCGGTTGCCGCCGGTGACCACCACGGTGCGCGTCGATGCAGCCATCTGTCTATCGTCTCCGGCCTTTCAGAGCCGAGCCAGTAGCAGCTCACAGTTCGGGTTTAACAAGGCGTTCCACCCTGAGCATGAAGCCGCCGACGTGGCGGCGATGGCAAACAGCCAAGGAAAGATCATGACTACGATCCATGAATCACCAGTTCTGTGCGGACCGGATGAGGCGGAGCCGCCGGCCTTCGGCCCGCCTCCCTACGGTCGCTACGGCCCGCAGGGCCCACAAAGCAACCGCGGCCGAGGCCGGCGCCGGATCCTTGCCTTCGTCGCGGCCGTCGTTGCGGTCGCGCTCGCGGCGGCATTGGGCACGTTCTTTGCCTCAGGCAGAATTAACACGCTGACGTCTTCCGCACAGACGGGCGCGTCTCTGACGACATCCCAGATCGCCGCCAAGGTCGACCCCGTTGTGGTCGACGTGACGTCCACGCTCGGCTACCAGAACGGCACCGCGGCAGGAACCGGAATTGTCGCGACCTCGTCCGGTGAGGTGCTGACGAACAACCATGTGGTCGAGGGCGCCACGTCCATCAGTGTGACCGATGTAGGCAACGGTCACACATACACGGCAACGGTCGTGGGCTATGACGAGACCGACGACATCGCGGTGCTGCAACTACACGGGGCGTCCGGGCTGAAGACCGCCACGCTCGATGATTCGTCGACGGAGGCGGTGGGAGACAACATCGTGGCCATCGGCAACGCAGGCGGGCAAGGCGGCACGCCCTCCGTCGCGACCGGCAAGGTCACGGCGCTCAACCAGTCCATCACGGCAAGCGACGAGTCCGCCGGCAGCTCGGAGAACCTGACCGGGCTGATCCAGACCAACGCCAACATCGCCGGCGGTGACTCCGGCGGCCTGCTCGTGAACAGCTCCGGCCAGGTGATCGGCATCGACACCGCCGCCTCGTCACAGTTCCAGTTCCGCGGAACAGGGGCGACGTCAACCGAGGGCTTCGCGATTCCGATTAGCCAAGCAATAACGATCGCGAATCAGATCGAAGCAGGTACATCGTCATCGACTGTCCACATTGGCTCCACCGCGTTCCTCGGCGTTCAGCTCCTGAACTCCGGCAGCGCGCCCGGCGGCGTGTTCGGCGGCGGTGCGGCAACGACCGGCGTCCCAGTCGCGGGCGTTGAGACGGGTTCACCAGCGGAATCGGCAGGCATCACGGCTGGCGACACGATCGTGTCGGTCGGCGGCACGTCGGTGGACTCACCCTCTGCGGTCGCCTCCGTGATGGAACAGCATCACCCGGGCGACAAGGTCAGCATCACCTGGACGGACCAGTCCGGCCAGGAGCACACCGCAACCGTGACGCTCGCCACGGGGCCAGTTGGCTGACGCGGCGGGCGGTGGGAATGCGGCGCAGAGCGTTCTGCTATTGCCCGGCGCCGCATTCCCGGCGGCGCGGGGCGAACCTGGGCGGTCACCCCCGCAAAGACGAGTGTCACCTTCACTAAGCCCTTCAACGGCCAGGACATGGACACCTACGCCGCCGACCTGCACGAGCTTGTCACCAGCCTCAACCTGGGGCCGACCATCCACGTCGGCCACTCCACCGGCGGCGGCGAAGTCGCCTGCTATATCCGCAACTGCGGCACGAAGCGGGTGGCCAAGGCCGTGCTGGTCCCCGCCGTGCCGCCGCTGATGCTGAAGACGCCGGCCAACCCCGGCGGCACGCCGATCTCGGTGTTCGACGGTCTACGGGCCAGCGTGCGCGCCGACCGCTCACTATTCTGGATGAATCTCGCCCTGCCGTTCTACGGCTACAATCGCCCGGGGCGCGAACGTCTCGCAGGGCGTTATCCAGGAATTCTGGCTCCAGGGGACGGCGTGCAGATGACGTTGTTTGAGCGCGGCTCGTTGCGAGATTGCCCGACGGCGATGAAGCCGGTCCAGCTCAGACGTCGTACGCCAACCGGCCGAGGATGCTGCGCATCCCCTCGTCGGAGGTCCATTCCTGACCCTGACCGGGCGGGCGCCCCCAGGGCGCGTCGGCCCGATACGCCTCCACAAGTTCGACCTCGCCGTCATCGCTGAGGCGAAGGCAGCAAAGGTCATCCAACAGTCCTGCCCGATCGCTGTTCACCCAGCGATCCGTTGTTCCCCGGGGCCCGAACGGCCGCCGGGCGGTCACCCGTCTTTGCCGGACCGGCGTCGCAACGAGGAGACTTTCTGGTGTGGCGTGTGGATGGTCACTGCTTTGCAGGTTGCCCGCACCGGTGCGTGTGGTGTGGCTGGCGATGCTCGCCGTCATCGTCGTGCTCGGTGGTCTCGCCTGCGGCGGGGGTACAAAGGCTCGGTCGGGGACTCGGTCTGCGGGAGGTGGTGCGCAGCTGCGGATCGTAGCGACGGCTGTGCTGTCGGCCCGGATGCGAGACCTTACCGTCGCCTCGCCCGCACTCGGCGAGACGGTGAAGGTCCGGTTGCTGCTTCCCGTGCACTACTGGGCTCGGCCCGAGGGCCGCTGGCCGGTTCTTTACTTGCTGCATGGCTGTTGTGACACTTATCAGAGCTGGACTCGGTCGACCGACGTCGAGGCGCTGTCCGCGCGCAGCGATGTGCTTGTGGTGATGCCCGATGGCGGAAAGGCGGGTTTCTACTCCGACTGGCTGACCGGACCGCGATGGGAAACGTTCCATCTGGTCGAACTGCGGCGGATCCTCGAGCGAGACTACCGGGCCGGCCCGGTCCGGGCGGTCGCTGGCGTGTCGATGGGCGGCCTGGGCGCCTTGGCCTACGCTGCCCGCCATCGCGGCCTGTTCCGCGCCGCTGCGTCGTTCAGCGGGATCGTCGACACGCGCCTGACCCCGCAGGAGTCGATGCGATACGTGGACCTGGTCCGCTCTCAGGGTGAGGACCCGAGTCAGCTGTGGGGCGACCCACGCGACGACGCTGCTGTGTGGGCCGCGCACAACCCGTATGACCTGGCGCCCAAATTGCGCGGCACGGCGCTGTTCGTGGCGGTCGGCACCGGGCCGCCCGGGCCGCTGGATCCTGCCGGTACGGCGGCTAGCACGATCGAATCGTCGCTCGCCGCAGAGAACGCTGCCCTCGCCGAGCGGTTGCGCGCGCTGAAGATCCCGGCCCAGTTCGACTTCTACGGCCCGGGCACGCACGACTGGTCGTATTGGCAACAGGATCTGCACCACGCCTGGCCGCTGCTCCAACACGCACTCGGCACGGGCTGAGCATGCCCAGCGGCGATTCTCGGCTCCGGCGCCCAGCCGGCCGTCCGCTGATGCTGCTGCACGGCGCCATGGGCGCGATGGAGAGCTGCTTCGGGAGGCCGCTGCCCACCCCCGCCGAGACACGACGCGTCGTGGCCGTCGAGTTGCAGGGCCACGGTCATACTGGCGACCTCGATCGGCCACTGAGCTGCGAGCAGATGGCGGACGACACCGCCGCGCTGCTCCGCGCGCTTGGCATCGAGGTCACCGACTTCGTCGGCTGGGTCGGCAGGTGTTCGTACCGGTGGGACACAGACCACATCCGCTGCCCTTATCCCCGCCGAGCCTGTATTCAGTGACTCCGCACGCCTCGCACTCGCCGGGTTGCCCCGGACGAGCTCAAATGCCTCGTCCCCGGCGGGCACATCAGCCTGCAGTCCGCGGACCCGGGGCGGGGCCCGACGCGGCTGCCCGGGCTCTGCGCGACGCGCAGCCCAACCGGGACGCGCTGACCCTGCAGATCCCGGGCGACGGCAGCGCCCGCTCCTCAAAGCCCCGCTCGACCGGATCGAGGACCACTCGATCGCCGTCGACACGCTTTCCATCCACAACCCGGACCTCGATGACGTCTTCTTCGCCCTCACCGGCCTGGGAAGCGCAGGCCACGACCCGCCCGGAACAGGAAGGGACGATGATCCCGTGAGCACCGTCGCCTGCCCCCTGACCGACTCGCTGACGATGCGGCAGCGCATCCAGCGGCACTCGGTGCGCAACCCCACTGATCACGGCGTTCCTGCTGCCGCTGCTGATGCTGCTGCTGACCCACGCCTTCGGCGGGGCGCTGAACACCAACGGCATCAAGTTCATCGACTACGTCGTTCCCGGGATCATCCATCATCGGGCGATCGAATTCAGCCGCGATGGGTGGGCGCAGCGCCATAGGGCATGAACTCTTGCTGCCTGTTTCGGCGCCCACGTGAGCACGCCGAACATCCGGTTCTGCGCAGCGAGCCATCGGTGGCGCAGCCGGGCATAACGGCGGCTCGGCGCGTGTTCTCCCTGACTTTGCCTGTCACTCAGGGTGACGCTGTCGATCGACTTAGCCCGAGGCCCCCTCGGATCGGTCGGCTCCGGTATGACCGGTCTGCTGGAGGTCACCGTAGGTCGCTGGCTGAGATGCTTGTTGATCCAGCGTCCCGGCCGCCAGGCAACCGCATCGTGTCCAACCTGGCGCGCTAAATGCGGCAAGAAAGTGACGGCCGGGCTGACTGTCGGACTCCCGATCGGGCTCCTGGACGGGCTCTGGCCCGGCTCGGGGCCGGGCTGGCGTTCGGGCTCTATGCAGACTCGCGATTCTCCTCCGGCTGGGGGATGAGGCCGCTCTCTCACTCCCGCTTGCGTCATGGCGCAACGATCGGAGCGCTGGGCTCGCCGCTGAGGATTGGTAATTACTAGGAAGACGGAGGGAAATAGGCAAGCAACATTTCACGCAGGTGTGATTAATGGACCACGTTTAAGTCGATACCATCTACGTGGCGGCCGGACCGGGCGGGTCCAGCTCGAGTGGGTCTCAGCCCAGCTTCACCGCCGTCCCGGAGGCGCTGACCATTAGCATGTTGTTCCCCACGGTCTCATAGTCGATGTCGACCCCGACCACCGCGTCGGCGCCCAGCTGGGCCGCCTGCTGCTCCATCTCGGCGAGCGCATCGCTGACCCCGGAAGCGAGTTCGTTCTCGTAGGACCTGGCCCGGCCGCCGAAAATGTTGCGCATGCCGGCGCCCACGTCCTTGAATGCGTTCACGCCGAGCACGCCCTGGGCGGTGACGACGCCAAGGTATACGGTCACGGGGCGGCCCTCGATCCCAGGGGTGGTGGTGACGAGCATTTCCGTTCCTCCCTACCTTCGCCTGCGAGCCAGCGGGTTCGCGATCTAAGCTCCACTGCCCTCTGCCTGCCGATCGCCAGCAACTGGCCACTGATCCACGGCTAGAGCGCCCTGACCCGGCTGGCTCACCGCCCGCCCGGTCCCGCCTGCGCTGGCCCCGCCTGGGCTGGCCTCGCCGGTGCTGCGTTCAGGTGCTTCTTCAGGCTCGCCCATATCCGCTGCTCCTGGCGTATCCCCATCCAGGTGATCACCGGGCCCAGCTGCCTGTAGGCGCCCTTGGGCCGCACCTGCCCCGACCACCGCATCCGTGTGCCCGAGGCAGCGGGCTCGAACGTCAACGTGTAGCTGATATCGGCCTGCTGCATCGTCGTGGTGGAGGCGAGCAGCGTCGGCCTGTCATGGCCGGTACACTCGATCAGCATCTCAGCCGTGCGCCCCATGGACGCCACAGCCGAGCGGAACTGGGTTCCTTCCCGACGGGCCCTGTGGTGATCTTCTCCACCCGGACCATGCGGGGGTTGTACTGCGGCTCGTTGCTCTGATCAGCGACGTAGTCGAACACCACATCCACGGGCCGGCCGATGACGATCTCGCCTTGTATTGTGGCCATGCCATTCCCCATTGCCGGATCTGCTCCCATCAGATCCGGCAGTTTGCACGACAGGTAGAGACAAAGGTCCCAGGCCCACCTCGCCCAGACACGCCAAGCGCTGGAACGACCCGTAGCACCCTGCTCGGACGGCCTCCATGGCGGGTTCAAGCAACTCCGTATGCCGGCTTCGGTGTGGGCCAATCGCCTCCGGCCTAACGGGAAACTGGAAGCTGTGTGCGCCGATGACTGCGTCGAGGTGGCGCTTTGCACAATGGACAAGCACGACGTCGGTTGGCTGCCCGTGATGGCTGGGCGTGACGGCCCGCCAAATCGGAACTGCCGACAAGGACGATCTGATCAAGGCAGTCCATCAGCGGAAGGACGAGCATCAGCCGATCGGCACAGCCAAACAGACCGACGTGGCCGAGGAGATCCCTGCGAGGAAGGTCGAGGACATAGTTTCCGGCAGCCACAGGGTGGGAGCGTGGACAGATTGATCGAGGAGATCCTGGTATCTGCGGACGGGGGAGATCGTCATTGTTGTGCTTGTCCCAGTCCGGGCAGCGTCCTACGCGATGGTGGCATGTCGGGGGATGCAGCACATGGGTTCCTCCAGATGTGGCGTCAGCGGATTTCGCCTTGAGCGGAGCGCCACGTGACGGCTGCGCAGGACGAGGGTGCGC
>WNFZ01003423.1_pt1 | contig 20303 bp, 10 predicted proteins | sample 5400081 | NCBI WGS metagenome assembly WNFZ01 (sample SAMN13153365, study PRJNA577476) | soil metagenome | isolation source: 80 cm soil or saprolite under grassland replicate 1 | place: USA:California | collected 2016-06-15
TATCACCCGGCGCAGCGTGTCGGTGCGTTGATTGAGCGCCTGGACGATCTGCGAAGCGTTGGCCGCCAGCAGCCGGCGATACCACCCGACAAACTCCTGGTTGACCCGTCCGGCCAACTCCTCCGGCACCAGGGAGAGCGGCTGACCCAAAACCGTCTCGCAGATCAGGAGCGCCGCGCGCTGCGAAGCGCTGGCCGTGACACTGAATTGTCTCCAGCACGGCCAGGCGGCCTGGGCGCGTCCATGTAGCAGCAACGCTTCCGCCCGCTGCTCGACGATGCCCAGGTGCGCCGGGAAAAATTTGACCGCCTCCCCGGTCCAGTCGCAGGCGAACTCCAGGAATTCCGGCTTGCTCAACGCCACGCGTCCCCCGAACTGCCAGAGCCGCGCGTCCGAGGGTTCGCGGACGATCATTTGGTGGACCCACTTCAGCGCCTCGGTTTCGTGACCGTTCTCCGCGAGAAAGCGCGCGTAATCCATTTGCACCGGACGCGCATCCGGATCGTCCGCGAGCGCGGCGCGGAACGCCTGGTTCGCCGCCTCGGATTGTTTCAATGCCGCCAGGCAGACCGCCAGGCAATGGCTCGGCCCGGCCTTGAGGATGTTCTTGTTGATGGGCGAGAGTGCGGGGTTCTTGCGCTTGGCCAGGCATTGACGCATCTGTTCGGCGCCGTCGACGTAATTCCGGGACTCGAGGAAGGCCAATCCCAAGAGCCAGTGGAGAGTGGCGGTGAGCCCGCCCTGGCGGGCGATCAGCGAACGCAGCACCCGCACGACCTCGGCGTAATTCTTGGCCGCCAGCAGATGCGTGCAAAACTGCGTCAGCAGGGTCTCGCGCAACTCCGGGACCACCTCCTCCGCCGGCCGCGCGGACAGCGCGCGGAACGCCGCGTCATACTGCTCGAGGCCGTCGTCCAGGCGCCCGGCGCGAACCAGTTCGAGCCCGAGGTTCATCAGCAGGTTGGGTTCGCCCGGAAGCTCCTCCATCGCCTTTTGCAGGAGACGCAGGTTTCGCGCAATCTTGTCGCGGCTCCGCACCAGTTCCCGTGTGTAGCCGTGATGCAAAAGTCGGATCGAGCAGAACTTGTTTTCCAATCCCCACTCGGCGCGACGCGCTTCGACGCTGCTGAAGACCTGTTCATGCACCCGGCCGAGGTAGAACAGGCCCGGCGCGTTGCGGAACAGGCGCGGCACATAACTGACGCCTTCTTCCTCGCGGCCCAGGTCGATCATGGGCAGTCGAAAAGCCAGCGCCGTGCTGTCCTGCAGCGCCTTTTCCAGCGCTTCCTGCTGGCCGGGCAGCAACTCCTCGTCGGCATCCAGCATCAACACCCAATCGCCCGTCGCCCGTTCCAAGGCGGCGTTGCGCGCCGCGCTGAAATCGTCGCACCACTCGAACGAATGGCACTCCGCGCCATAGCGCGCGGCAATGTCGCGCGTCCTGTCGGTCGATCCCGTATCCACCACGACGATCTGTTGGGCGACCTCCCGGACCGACTCGAGACACCGGCCGAGAAAACGTTCTTCGTTCTTCGTGATGAGCACGACGGTGAGAGAGGGTCGAGGGCCCGCGACCGATGGCCGGGGATGCGGATAACTCTCCGCTAATTCCGGCAGTTCAGTCCGGCTTGCGCCCCGGGCCGGTGGCGACTTGAGGAACTGCCGCGCGGGCTTCCATTTCGGCGCCAGTCTGCTTGCGTGCTGGGCAAAGGATTTGGCTCGTTTCGGGTCGCCGGCGGCCTGGGCGATCTCGGCGAGAAACAGGAACGCTTCCGGATGGAAAGGGCGCGCCTCGAGGGCCGCGCGCGCGGCGTTCCAGGCGGACGGCAGGTTGCCCTGGCGCAAGCTCTCGCGCGCCTGACCCAGGTGGCCAATCTTCGCGACCGGCGGCAAGGCAAACGGTTTCGACGCTCGCGATGGTGCTTCAGGAGGCCGGGCATCGCGGCGAGACACGAGCTCATGCGCCCGTTGCGCGGCGATCCGCGCGGCCCGTTCCCAGGTCCAGTCACGGCGGACCAACTCGCTGGCGGCAAGCCCTTTGGCCCGCGCCTCGCCAGAGTGGGAGGCGACCCAAGCCATCCGCTCCGCCAGCGCGGCCCGGTCCGGCTCCAGCAGCCAGCCTTCTCGCACCAGTTTCATGCCGCTCACGCTGGCACCGAAGGTCTTCTTCAAGGCGGGCAGGCGGTAGGCGATCTCATCCGACGCAAAATCATCCGTGGAACCGCCTCCGGTCAGGATCACGGGCAAACCGCAGGCCATCGCTTCGAGCACGGGCAAACCGAATCCTTCTCCGCGGTAGGGATGCACGAGGCAATCGCACGCGGTATAGAGACCGGGCAGCGCCTCCGCCGGCAGGTCCTGGTCCAGGTAGAGGATCTCGGGCGCGTTGGGTTGCCTCTGCGCGGCGCGAATGAGCGCTTCGCAGGTCTGCCCGGCATAAGCGTCCCGGCCGCCAAAATCCTTGATCACCAGGCTCACGTCGTCCGCGGCGGTGAACCGTTCGAGGTAAGCCTTGAGCAGCACGTCGGGACCTTTGCGGTGGATCGTGCCGCCAACGAAGAGAAACTTGAACTTCTTCCGCGTCGCCAACGCCATCGGCTTCGCCTGGGGATGGAACTGCTCCGGATCAATGCCGTTGGGCACGACGTGGACCTTGGCCGGGTCGACGCCGGACTCGACATAGACGCGGCGAACATATTCGCTCGGGGCCCAGACTTCATCCACCTCGGCCAACCGCCGGACCCATTCCCCGGGCAACACGCCGTATTCCCAGGGCTGGATCAGCACCCAGGCGCCGGACGCGGGCCGATCCCAGTTCGGCGGCCAGGCATGGCGGATGGTGACGTGCGCCTGCTTCGGCCCCGGATAGTTCAAGCCTTTCCCAGTCGCCATCAGCAAGCGGTCGCCGGCCAGCGCGGGCGGCACGATGTTTTTCCCGACGCAGCTGAGCGACACTTGCGATTGCCGGGAAAGTTGCCGGCTCAGTTCCCGGTTCACGTGGGACAAACTTCCGAAGTCAAGAAAGGACCCTTCCAGGGCGACCGTGATCGATTTCCGATGGCCAACCCTCGGTGCCGGATCGGTGCCGGGCCTTTCCACACCGGCGACGTTTCGCGACTGCGCTGGGGGGCACGATGGTTTGGTGAGCTGCTCTTCAATCAACGCCAGCCGGGCGACGATTTGATCCGCCACCACATCGCTGCTGAAATGTTTTTCCATGTGCGCGCGCGCCTTGACTCCCTTCGCTCGGGCTTCCCCTGGATTCCGTTGAACGTGGCGCATCAATTCGCGCAGGTGCTTTTCCGACGGATTTGCCCAGCGCCGCCCATGATACGCCCATTCCTTCAGTTCCAGGTGCGCGGCGGAGACCAGTTCATAGTCGAGCGGATAGGCGGTCTCGGCGCTGAGGAAATCGGCGTGGCCGCCCCAATTCGTGGCAATGACCGGCCGGGCCATCATCATCGCTTCGTGCGCCACGCGGCCCCAGGCCTCGCCGCGACTCGGCGAGACGACGCAATCGGCCGCCCGGTAGAGCCCGGGCATCTCCGCCAGCGCGATTTCTTCGGACAAAATCTCGAAGCGTGGAAGTTTCTTGTCGCCTAATTGCAGCGAGCGGGTGAGTTCGCGGATCTGCTGCTCGAGGCCGGCGCGGGCGGTCGCGTCCGTTTTCTCCAGCAGACCCGCGCGCAGATAGAGGCAAACGTCGTCCTGGGCCGAGAATTCGCGCAGGTAGGCGGCGAGCAGCACGTCCCAGCCTTTGCGCGCGCCCCAGTCAAACACTGCGAGAAAATTGAAGGCGGCCCGACCAGGCAAAGGCAGCGGCTGGTGGCGGGCCGGGTCGAATTCGCGGGCGTCCACCGCCCCCGGGATGACGACCAGTTTGTCGCGCACGACCCCGCTGGAGGCGAACACCTCAACGTTGAAGCGACTCGGCACCCAGAGTTCGTCCATCTGGTTACAGATCTTGACCCATTCGAGCGGCAGGCGATCGGCCTCGAACATGGTCCGCCCGATGTGATAGGCCACGCCCCGCACCCGGTTCAGTTCCCCGGCCGACCGGTGCGAGATGCCGATGCCGCCCAGGATGAAGTTGAACCTGGACCGGCTGCGGAGCAGCGTGTCCCGCACTGCCGCCGGCAAGTGCTCATCGAACGACAGCGCATATGGCTCGCTCAGATCGACCGTGGCCAGGTCGAGCCGCTCCGCCAAAGGCAGCGCCAGGTTCAGCGCATCGCTCGCCTGTCCGCTGCGGTTGAGAAAAGGCGCGGCCAAACGCACCGGGCAGCCTGGCCGGGAACGGTTGACCAGGGAGCGAGCGCCATCCAGTCCGACGTTCTCTTCGCTGGCGGGCAGGATCGCCCCGCTCGGCACCGTGCGGGTCGCCGCGGGCGCGCCGAACTCGAGCGGCTCCACCGCCGGAGCCACGTCGACGGACGCCAGTTGTAACAAGCCGCGTTCGATCTCCGCGCGCCACGGTTCGCTGCGGTCGGCCGGACGGTGTTGCAGAACGCGTCTCTCACCCGCAACTCGTTCCTGAAGCAGCCGTGCCACGAGGCGATTCTTCGCGGCCGCCTGGTTGCGCGGGTCGGCTTGCAGCGCCTGCTCGTAGCAGAAACAGGCGTAAGGCAGGTCCTGGACGTAATTGCTGAACCACGGCACCTCATGTTGCATCGCCAGGTTCCCGAGAGCGACCCAGGCCCGGGCGACCGCGGAGGCCTCGGATGGATCCACCTTGAACAGGCTCGTGATCGGCATCTCGCGGCGATATTTGCCGAGAATGCGCTCGTTCTCGTTCGCGGTTTGCGCGGCGGATTTGCGGCTGAGTCCTTCCGGATTCTGGAAAAACAAACTGAGCGGCTGCGGCACGTGCACGGCGCGCCCACCCGCTTGCACGAAACGAAACAGGAACTCGTAATCCCCCGGCGCCGTGAAGGTGGGATCAAACAAGCCGAGCTTGTCGAAAACCGTCTTGCGCCACATCGGATGGCAACCGGTCACACAATACATCGTGACGGTGGCCGGATGATACTGCGGGTGGATGACATGCCGCAGGATGTGGGGACGGGCGAAAGAGTCGTTGGGAACGGAAGTCGTGAAGTAATCGCCGTAAGCCAGATCGGCTTCGGGATGGGCTTCGAGAGAGGCGACGAGCAGTTCCAGCGCGTCGGCCCGATGAGCGTCATCGCAATTGGCGTTGGTGATGTAGCGGCCGCGGGCCATCCCGATGGCACGGTTCCAGGCCGCATAGAGCGTCTCCCGGGTCGTTCGGAGATAGCGGATGTTCGAGTAGCGCTGCTGAAATTTCTCGACGATAGCCCGCTCGTTTTCGGGCGAACCGCTGTCGATCACCAGGATCTCGAGTTGGTCGGCGATGGTCTGAGCCTCGAGATCTTCCAGGCAGGCCTGGAGATAAGCTTCGGCGGCATACGCCGAGACGATGACCGACACCAGCGGTGTCCTTTCGAGCGAGGCCGGGGCCGCGGCCGCCGCGGCCGCGGGCGCGCAGGCCGACGCTCGTGCCGACGCCATCGCAGGCGCAGGGCCCGGCGCCGCCACCGGCCCGGATCCCGACACGGACTCTGGTGCACGTCCCGAGGTTGGCAGACGCGCGGTCGGTCGAGGCGACCGGCCAGGGTTTGATCCACCGCCTCCGCCACGACCGCCGGATCCAGATCCTTCACACAATGCACCGTCGGGAACCGGCAGGCCCAGTTGCAGCCGTAACATTCCAGGGGCAGACAGACCACCGAGGTCAACGGCGAATAAGGCAGAAATCGGCCGAAATGACCGCCGCCCAGCACGACCACGTTCGGCAACCCGACGGCGCAGGCAATGTGCGCCCCGGCGGAGTCGGCGCCGATGTAAAGACGGCACTTGCGGAAGAGGGCCGCCATCTCGCGCAAGGTGGTTCGGCCGGCCAGGTTCAGCGAAGGTCCGGGAAGATTGGCGGCCAATTGATCGGCCGCCCGGGCGACTTCAGTTCCGCCAAAAATGAGAAACCGGTAACCCTTCAGGGAGCGCAAGGCGTCGGCCAAACGCGGATAGATTTTCCAGTCGTGCTGCGCCCCGGGGAAGAGCGCGATGGTCGTGGACGAATCGAGCTGTTGCTCCTTGAAAAACGCTTCGGCCAACGCGTCGTCTTCCGGCGCGGTCCAGACTTGCGGCTGCAGCCGGTCGGACGCGATGCCGAGACCGGCGAGGAAATCGCGGTGACGCTGAATCTCGGGCTGGTGATCCCCGGGACTGGGCAGGAGGCGGGAGTAGAGTTGATTATATTCCGCGCGGTCCTGCGCCGAGATGTTGCACAGATCGCCTTCCAGGCCGATGACCTGCGGGGCGCGCTGGGCCAGGATCAGCACTTCGGTCAACGCCTCGCGGGAATAGATCGAATTCAAGATGAGATCGGGATGGAAATCGGCGATCTCGCGGAGAACTTGCCCGCGGGCGGCCGGGTCGCTCTTGACCTTCGCCCAGTCGAAGCAGATGACCGTGTCAACGAACGGGCAAGCCAGGTAGAGCTCGCTGACGTGGGCGCGGCACAGGACGGCGAGTTGAGCGCCGGGATACTTCCCGCGCAGCAACGGCAGCATGGAAGCGGCGAGCACCGTGTCGCCAATCGCATCGGTGCGGACGAACAGGATTCTCTTCGGCGGCGTCGCGGGAGGATTGGCCGTAAACCGCCAGGCGCCGGAGGCCTCCCGGGTTGCCAGGGGGACGACACCCTGGGATTCCGCCGTGTTCACCTGGGCGCCGTCGGTCACCCAGGAGAAATGCTGTTTCAAGGCGACGGGGAGAGCGGTTTCGTTCTGGAGTTGACGCCACTGGCGGAGGGCGCCGGCGTAACCGTAATAGGTTTCCTTGAACTGAAGCTGTTCCGGAGTGGCATAGGCGAAGTGCTGAAAGGTGAGCCCGGCGGCTTCGGTCTCGGCCTGGCGGAACGGGTTGACGCCAGCGAGGTCAACCCAACGTCCCGGGCCCGCCGGACGGCAGAGCCGCGGAGGTTCATGGGCCGCCCAACGGCAGCCCGGCGTGAAGCGCCAGGTGCGGATCCATTCGTAGTCCGCGTGATTGCCGTAAGTGTTGCGCGTGGTGATGACAAGTTTTTCCCCGACGAAATAATGGCAGGAGTAAAACGCCGCGGTCTTTTCCGGATGCGCCTGGAACAAATCGCGCGCGGCGCGGAGCTGGTCGATCGTCCAGAGTTCATCGCTGTCGATCTGCCAGAGCAGGCATGGCTCCTGAATCCGCGCCAGGGGAGCATTGACCATTTCGAGTTTGCCGTCCCAAAAGGCCCCGGCGGGTTTGCGGTAAATGGTGACGTTGCCGGGATATTTCCGGGCCAACTCGTCCAAATACTCGGTCGTGCCGTCATGACTGAGGCCGTTGCGGTGGAGTGCGGCCGTGACCTGGCCGCCGAGTTTTTTGCTCCAGGCGGTGTCGTGGTTGAGTTCCGCCACCCCTTCGATCACGTGCCAGTGCCAGGGCGGCGGCAGTTGCTCGAAAACCTTGATGTGATGCTCGAGAAACGGCCGGCCATTCAGGACCAGGGTGAAGAAATGCATGGGCAGCGGTGCGCTGGAGCACGGAACCTTCTTGCGCCCACAAGCGAGCGTGCTGCTGAATTCGTGGCTCTCCAGCTGCGGGGCGGCTTCTTCGCGCCAGACCTGGAGGGGGCCGGGCCAGGTTTCGACGACGTCGTGGAAGGCGATCCAGCCGCCCGCCTTGACCAGGGGCAAAGCCAGCTCGAAATCGCGGCGCACCTGGGCATACTCGTGGGAGCCGTCGATAAAAATGAAATCGATCGGCCGGCCGCCGGCCAGTTCGCTCCAACGCGACAGCACCTCCTCGGAACGTCCCCGCAGCGCCGTCACGAACGGCTCCAACTGATGCCGACGCACGTTCTCCTGCCAGACCGGGAAGGTGCCTTCGGGGGGAAGATGCGAACTCTTGCCCTCCCAACTCTCGATCGCCCAGGTGTCGATACAGTAAACGTGACGTCGCGTGCCCAAACAGGCGAAGCCCATCGCGACCGTGGAGCGCCCTTTGAAGGAACCGATTTCCACAATCACCGCGTCGTCCGGCAACGAGCGCACCTTGTCGAACAGGAATTTCTCCTGTCCGGAACACAAGAATCCAGGAACGGATTCGATCCGCTCCTTGAAAGTTTGATAGCGGTCGAGGCGGGCCGCGGTCGTCTTCGCAGCGCCGACTGGCCGAGGAGCGGACCGGGGGAGGGACGCCTCCGTTTCACCGGGCCCGTCGGAGCGGGGAATGGGCACCGCGCCGGCCGGATCGGGTAGCGCGAGGTAATTCTCATAAAACGCGTCCGAGTCGGCGGCCCTGCGGCCAATGCGCCCGTCTGCGGTGATGGCGTGGCACTGATAGCCTTGTCCGGCGAGGTAGTCGAAGACGGCCCGCGCCGTGGTCTTCAGCCCTTCGAGCATCTTCCGGGAGATCTCGAACTGGAGGAAGCGGATGGCCTTTTTCGCCAACAATTCCCGCGCGCCCCGCAGTGCCTGTATCTCCGCGCCTTCAACATCGAGCTTGAGGTAGTCGATCCGCTCGATCCGATGCTCGCGGCAAAAGGCGTCGAGCGTCACGGCGTCGACTTCCACCGAGCCAAGCATCGGGACGAACTGTCCCGGGCATTTCGGATCCTCCATGCGCGGGCGACCCAGGCTGTTCCAGGAGGAGTATTCCTCCGGGAATTGATGCAAGGTGACCGGGCCGCTCTGGCCGGCCACGGCGTTTCGGAGCAGCGTGACGTTCTTCAGCCCCGCTTCGACCACATCCAGAGCCAGACGTTGAAACGAATCGGGCGCCGGCTCAAAAGCGAAGACGCGCCCGGCCGGTCCGACCAGGAGGCTGAAGAGCCTGGTGTATTTTCCGGCGTGAGCCCCGACGTCGAAAACCGTCTGGCCGGCCCCGACAAGATGTCGGACCAACTGCTGTTCCTTGAGCTCGGAATTGAACTGGTAATCGGGCGCGATCCCGCCGGGCGCGGCCGGCGGCGGGACGGGAGAGGCGTCGACCTGGGTTTGGGGTTCCAGGCCGAAGGGGCCGGAGAGGATATCGACGTAGCGCTGCAACAGGGCGCGTTTGAACCCCTGGGCCTGGATCGCGATCTGCCGCAAATCCTGCCGTTCCACGCGGGCGATGGCTTCGGCAAAGCCGGCCTTGGTGTTCACCCAGACCGAGTGGGGAAAACCATCCAGGGTGTGCGTGTGCCGGGCGGTGTCGTTAATGATAATTCCGGGAATCCCGTGGCCGTTGGCGAACAGGCTGGAATGAAGCCGGGTCGTCACCACCAGGTCGTAGCGGGGATAAATGTCGAACAGATCCCCGTAAAACGAGGAGAACAGGACCGGGATGGAGTGTCCGCGCAGGGCCTTGAGGAAGTGGAAGTATTCGGACTTATGATGAGCCACGACCTCCACCGCATAGCGTTTCGACAATTCGAGCAGGAGCTCCACCGCCAGCCGCGACTGCGGCAAGGCGCAGGAATGATTCATCAACCCCTGGCCGTGCGGCAACTGAATGGAAAATCCAATCCGCTCGATCTTCTTGCCGGAAGCGATTTCCTTCACCTCCGGCACCGACAGGATGGCCGGACAATTGACATGGGCGTAGGGCAACTGCCGCGTCCGGAGGAACGCCGGCGTCCGGGCGGTCCGGCCGACGATGATCCGGGCGTGCTGGAAGACCGTCGCCTCCGGCTCCTTGGCGATGTGCTCGGCGACGTAATCATTCTCATAGCCGGCTCCGATTAGATACACTCGATCCTGCAGACCGTTGCCGAGGATCCACTCATAAAGGTCCTTGATCTCATCACCCGCCGAAAGACCGGCGATGACGATGGCATCGACGCTGTCGCGAAACTGATCGAGGTCGCCGCGCGAAAGCCAGTTGCCGATGCCGGAGAATTTGTGCTGCGGGAAGAAGTCGGCGTTGAAGTTGTAAAACAGGAAATTGAGCGGGACACCGCGAAAGAGCTCTTCGAGCACGCGGATGACACCGTCGCGCACGAAATCGTCCCCCGGATTCCAGAAGTTCGTGCCGGAGATGACAATGTTTTTGACCGGCGCGCCTTGATCGGACCGCGCTGGCGGATGGGTCGGTTGCATCGCTATGGCTCGTCCATGTTTGGGCCGGTCCACCGCGCCAGGCGCCACGGAGCCGCCTGCCGGGCGGGCGCCCTTCTTCACCGCGGCGGGACGACGCGGAAGAAGCGGGTTGGGAAGTGGCGCGCGCGAGGGCGGAGCCTGGAACGCGCCGTTTGAACCTGCGCGCCGTTTACTGCAAGAGCCGGAGCACGGTTTGAGGAATCTGGTTGGCCTGGGCCAGCATGGCGGTCCCGGACTGCACCAGGATGTTGTAGCGGGCGTACTGGGTGGATTCCTCCGCCACGTCCACGTCCTGAATGCGCGAGCTGGCGGCACTGAGATTTTCCTTGCTGATGGTGAGCTGTTCGGACGTCAGGTTCAGGCGTGTCTGGTAGGCGCCGATGGTGGCGCGGTCCGTGGCCAGCTGCGTGATGGCGGCTTTCGCGGTGGCGAGCGCGAGGGAGGCGCTGGTCGTCGTGGTCACGTCGGCCGTGGCGAGTGCCGCATAGGCCGCCGCGCCCAGGTCGATGCCGTTCATCGTAAACGTGCCGGCTTCGGAATCGATCGTGACATTCAGCGGGGTAGTGGCGAAGAGGCTCACGCCGTTGAAATCCTTGCTCGCGGCGCTGGTGAAATACGCGTAAAGCTGCTGGAACTCCGAGTCGTAGAGGCTGCGGTCGGCGTCCGACTTGGTCACGTCCTGGGCCAGGATGGACAATTCGCTCATGCGATCGAGCGCCTTGGAGATCTTTTTGAGATAGCCATCCTGGGTTTGCGTGAAAGAGATGGCATTGCCGACATTGTTTTTCGCCGCGGTGAGTCGATTGATCTGCGCGTCCAGCCGCATGGAAACAGCCAGGCCGGCGGCATCGTCCGCCGGGCTGACGATCTTGGAGCCCGAACTGAGCCGGGCCAGCGATTTGCTCAACATCGATTCGCTGCCCTGCAGATTGGCCGCCGCCGCCATGGCGTGCGTGTTGGTGTTGATGACCATACTTTTGTGTTTTTTCTACGGGATGTGCTCGTCGGTTTCTGAGGGGCGGCTCGGCTAAGGAGTCCCTCCATGGGGGGTTTTGTCGGACGCGGCTGCCGCGGCGGGCGCGGCGACGTTGGGGGCAGGCAACCGTGGCGGAATCGGCTTTCCTGTGGTCAAGGCCGCCTGGTTGTTGCGTTGAATCTCATCGTAAATCTCCTGGCGATGCACCGGCACGTCGGCCGGCGCCTCGATGCCCAATTTGACAAAGTTGCCTTCCGTGCGCACGACCTTCACCACAATGCGACCGTCGATGACGATGTTTTCGTTGACCTTGCGGGAGAGGACGAGCATGAGAGTGGGGGTTAAGGTTCAAGCCGCGACCGGCAGCGACGCGATCGGATGTTGCAGGGAATACTTGGCCACGTTCGTCGGGATGCACTGCTTGCCGACCAGGGTGTGGCGATTGATCACAATGGGTCCCTTGAGATTGACGGTCGCCTCGCCGCTCCGGGCGGTGACGATGTTGAGCACGATGGCGTCGCCGGGTGACTTGAGGCCGAGGAATTCCACGTCGGCCGGACTGATGTCGGGCGCATAGTTCGGCACCGCCGTCGACGGGGCGATCACGACAAAGCCCTGGTTCGGGTTCTCCAGCATCTGCAGCCATAGGAACGGCTCTTCCTCGGGAGTCGCCAGGAGCACGTACTTTTTGACCTGCTCGAAGCCAAGTAGCCCGAGCGGCATCGAGATCATATTCTCTTTTTGCACCGGCAGCCTTCGCGGCTGATCAGATTCACCTGTATTCATGCGGTTTTCCGTTTAGCAGCGGTTGTGCCACGGAACAAACCAGGCTCGACGCACCAGCCGGGGAAGGCCGATTAACAAGGGGTTTGACCTGCTTCGCGCCCGTTGGAGCATGCCGGGCAGTCCGTCGAGAGGACCGCCGGCCCCTAGGCAAGAATCTCCCGGCGATCCCCTCCGGGCGGCCAGTTATTACCGGGCATGAGGCGACCGCGAACAACTCAACCCGGAGATTCGTGCCTCACTCTGGGCTGGAATGATTCGATCAATTGGCGCATCGTCGCTCTTCGATGCAAAGGCCAGCAGCAGCAGCAGCAGCAGCAGCTCGAGCGCGTTCTGCGACGCCGCGGGTTCGCCCCGTGGCTCGGCAAAGGCTTAAGCGGACGGCGCATTACGCCGATGACCCTGCAGCCTGCATGCACGGGCGAGCCCGTTCCCGCCCGACGCGAACAGGCGCTGATCTATGGCGACACAGCTTGACGAAACCAGACCAGGACATCTGACCCACATGTCGAGGCCCACGGCCAACAGCTCGGAACACAAAGTCGTCGTCGGCATCGCCGAAATGGCGGTGTCGAACAACCAGAACGTCACGCTGACTACTTACTCCCTCGGCTCCTGCCTTGGCATCGCCCTCTACGATCCGGTGGTCAAGGTGGGCGGGCTGCTCCACCTCATGCTGCCGGATTCGACGATCGACCCGGTCAAGGCGGCCAAGCAGCCGGCCATGTTCGTCGATTCGGGCGTGCCCGCCCTTTTTCGGGCCACTTACCAACTCCGCGCCGAAAAGCATCGCATGTTCATTTGCGTCGCCGGCGGCGCAGAGATCCTGGACAGCAGCGGCCTGTTCAACATCGGGTGGCGCAACTACGACGCGCTGGCCAGGTTGCTCAAGGAACACGGACTGCGCATCCATGCCGAGCATGTTGGCGGATTGGTCAACCGGACGATGCAACTCTGCCTGACCACTGGCGAAATCCGGCTCAGAATCTCCGGCCAAAACCAGGATACTGTCCTATGCAAGAGCTCGACGACTACATAAGCAAGGTCAAGACGCTTCCCCCTGCCCCGCACATCCTGCCGGAATTGCTGACCCTGCTGCGCCGGGACGACGTGGACAGCAGCCGGATCGTCCAACTCATTTCCTTCGATCCCGCGATTACCGCCAGCGTGCTGCGCTTGTGCAACAGCGCCTACTTCGCCAGCGCCACGCCGGCCGACGATTTGCAAGAGGCCGTCACCCGGCTCGGCTTCAAGCAGGTCTACCAGCTGGTGGCCGCCGTCAGTGGCGGCCGGCTGCTTGGTCCCTCCCAGAAAGGTTACGGCATCAACACGGGCGAACTATGGCAGCACTCCGTCACCGCCGCCGTCGCCGCCGAGATCATCGCCCGGAGCCGCGGCGACGATGACAGCGTCGTTTTCACCGCCACTCTCCTGCATGACATCGGCAAGATCATTCTGGCCGAAGCCCTCGAGCATATCTACACCAAGCTCGTCGAGGACAGCCAGAGCCAGCAGGCGGCGCTGATTGAAACCGAGAAGCGGCTTCTCGGCGTGCAACACGCCGAGATCGGCGGACGCTTGCTCGCCCGCTGGAATTTTCCCCCCGCCCTCGTCCAGGCCATCCAGTTCCATCACGAACCAGGGAGCGCCGAAGGCGACCAGGCCAAAAAGCTCGCGGCTTACGTCTACCTGGGCAATATGATTGCCTACTTCATGGGATTCGGTTACGGCCATCATGCCTTCGCCGTGCGAGGTCGCGCCGACGCCCTGGATGTCCTCGGCCTCAAACCCACCGACCTGCCCGAGTTCATGATCCAGGCTTTCGAAAAGCTGCAAATGGTGGAAACGCTCGTCAAAGTCAAGCTCTGAGGTCGGCGAAGACCACGCCGCCACCCGCGGACCGGCCGGCGCTTCCTTAGAGCTTGAGCCGCAGCAAACCGACCTCCAGGGCCAGCGCTTCCTGCACGTTCGAGGAGAGCAGACGCTGCGTTTCTTCGAGCTGTTGCAAATTCTCCATCGCCTGCTGGGGCGAGAGACGACGCGCCACTTGCGCGGCGGCCTCGGCCAGGTCGGGGAAGCTGAACATCTCCCGGCCAAACTGCAGCGTCTCCAGCCAGATGTCCCGGAGCCACCATTGCAGGCCGGTGAGCAGCTCGGCCCTCTGACGACGGTATTCCGCTTCCACCGCGGCCAGCAATTCGTCCTCCCATTTCTCCTTCAGCTTCGGCTCGACATCGGGATACATCTCCAGCGGCGAGCGTTTCGTTAATGCTTCTCCCGCCGCTTCCTTCAGCTCGTTCAACTTGCTCAACAGCACGGAGAGCAGCTGGTAGCGGCCCAGCAAACTTCGCGGCTCCGCCGCCGCCAGGGCGCTGAAGCGCGCCAGCCAGGTGAGGAAGGCCGGATCCCGGTTCCGGGTTATCTCGCCGCCAAAGCTCAGCCGCAGACAGCGCGACTGGACCGTTTCGAGAATGCGCCCCGGATCGGTCGAGAGCAGGATGAGGATCGAGTCAGCCGGCGGCTCCTCCAGCGTTTTGAGAAAGGCGTTGGCCGCCTGAACATTCAACCGATCCGCCGCCACGAGGATCGCCACCTTGAACGGCGCCTGCGTCGGCTTGAGGTAGATCGTCTGCAGCAACTCCCGGATCTGCTCCACGCGAATGACCCGTGATTTGGATTCGGGACGCACCCAGAAAACGTCGGGATGATTCGCGCGGTCGATCTTGCGGCAGTTCCCGCAGGCATCACAGCAGTCCACCGGCCGCCCGCCGGCCGGACGGCGTTTCGGTTTCTCGCAGTTCAACGTCTTGGCCAGCGTCGCGGCCACGGCCTCGAGCCCGCCCAGGTCCGCGCCCTGAAACAAATAGGCGTGCCCCAGACGGCCCCGCTCCAGGCTGCGTTGCAGCAAGGCCACCGCGTCCGGCGGTTCGGAAAAGCTGCTAAAGGCCATGGCGCTCAATGCGGGGGCGAGCCACCCGGCTTCTGAGGAATCTTCACCAGCAACGGGATGCTCCCTTCCTGCCGCCCGTCCACCGCGATGTCAATCGAATACAGCCCTTCCTTCTCGAACCTGAGCTTCTGAATGTTGATGATGAAATTGCGCGACAGAAAGATCGTCTCGTCCGGCACGACCACGTCCACGGGCATCTCGATGGGCGGCATGACCGGTTTGCCGTCCTCGTCCACAAAGTTCAGCTTCACCTTGTGAGCTCCCTCTTCGACTTTATTGAAAGTCATCCGGATGGCGATGGAGCATTGCGGATGGGTTTCCGGCAACTTGGCCGTGTAAATCGTGTCGAAGGTGCCGAGGATGTTGAGCTTGCCGTTGTTGTCAGTGGCGGCGTCACACAAAACGGCGATCTGGATGTCCATACGGTTTTCGCCCAGCTTAGAGGTTTCCCTGATTAATTCACCAAGTTTGTTCAAGCGGAAGGCGGCGGGATGGCCCAGGCTCCGCCGATCATCGACGCCGCCACCGCGCCCGCGTGGTGCACCAGAGCCGAGAATACTTCCGCTCTTCTCCCGGCGAAGGGAACCGCGATCAGATCGGCCAGCGCGTGCTCAGACAATTCGCCCAGGAGGCCCTTGCGGCCCAGGGCCTGCGCCCCGTTGCGGGTGACCATCCGCAAAATCTTTTCCGGGGACACCCCGGGCGCGCGGCTGGCGAAGGTTTTCATCTCCGCGAACAGATTCAGCTCGAGGGGTTCATGGCGCGCCTGGCGCACCGTGACCAGGCTGTCGGTGCCCAGGCAGAGATTGACGCCGGCTTTTTCCAGTTCTTCCCGCGGGAAATTCTGGTGGCGGAAGTAATCATGGCTGCGCGGACAGTGCGCCACGCTCACCTGGTTGCGGCCCAGGATGCCGGCGTCGTGACGCCAGAGATAGTTGACATGCACGGCGAGCAGGTTGTCCTCGAGGTAACCACAGCGCTCCAGGTGCTGCACGGGCGAGCCCAGCCCGCAGTCGGACACATCGCGCTGGTTTTTCAGCCAGTCGAACATCGGCCCGTGGCGGTACATGAACATCTCGAACTCCTGGTCGCTCTCCGCCACGTGCGAGGTCAAGCGCCATTGGCGCCGGTGGGCCGCGCGGGCCGCCAGTTCGAGCAACTCCATCGACGTCGTATAGGGCGCATGCGGCGACAATCCGACCCGTCCATCCAAGGCGCCCAGGCCGAGCCAATCATTGACCGCCCGCTCGACCAGTTCGGCGGCCGGCTGGCGACGTTTCACGTTGATCAGCTCGCGAAAGGATATCACCCGCAACGGGGTCGACTCCCACGCTTGCGGGAGTAATTCCGGCACGGCCTCGATATCCGCGACGGTCGTGGTGCCCGTGCGCAGCAGCATCCCCGCGCCGCGCCGCCAGGAAGCGGCATAGTCCTCCAGGCCCCAGGCCGCCTTGCAGGCGACCAGCGACTGGATCCACTCGGTAAAGCCCCGCGGCGGCGGAATTTTTCCGGCCAGGCTGGTGTAGTCGAGATGACAATGGGCGTTGACCAGGCCGGGCAGCAGAATCACTTCACCCAGGTCCGTCTCGTCGGCCTGGCGCCAGCCCGCGGGAATCTCCGCGCGGCGCCCCACCCAGAGGATGCGATCCCCGGAAAGGCAGACCACGCCGTCCTCCACCGGCGGGCGGCTCATGGGCACCACGATGCGCGCCCGTAGATTCATCAGGCGCATTCAAAGACCCGCCTCCTGCCGCCGGCGCTTGCTCAGGGCCGCTTCGGTGTGTTTGCGCGCCTTGCTCTTGCTATGCCGCTTGCGGATCTGCTGCTCGATCTTCTTGGTCGCCTTGTCGATCGCGGCGTAGAGATCGCCGTCGCAGTCCTCCGCATAAAGGTCCGGCCCACGCACCCCCAGACGGATGGAACACTTGAACTGGCGTTCGGGCGCCTTCGTGTTGTCATGCTCCAAAGTCACGCGCGCATCCACCGCCCAGCGGTCGAAGTGCTCCAGCTTGTCGATCCGAATCAGCACATGATCCTCGATCGCCTTGGTCAGCGTCACGTTGTGCGTCATTAAAATAAATTTCATGGGCGGAGGATGACGATCCAGAAAAGCAAAATCCAGCGAAAGTGTGGCCAGCCCCAGCCGGACGCTTCGGTCGGAGCCGCGCCGCAAATCACCCCCGCCGCGAACCTGTTGCACACGGCCGGAAATCAGTTAGAGTCGGGTCATTCCCAGATGGAACTGAGGCTGGCGCACCGCGTCGCCTCGACTGAATAACAGACTTTTCGCATGCCGTGCGCTCCGCGTCCTCGCGCATCGCCCCCTGGCTCCGGGGGCGCCCGTATTTTTTCTCTCTTCCTTTTCCTGGCCGTGCTCGGCGGAGCGGCGCCGGCGCGCGCGGCCCAGACCGTGATCCTCTCCGAATTGGCGGCCAGCAACACCAGCGGACTGCGCGACGAGGATGGGGCCTACTCCGACTGGATCGAGCTCTTCAACTCCGGGACCAATACCGTGGACCTGAGCGGTTGGTTCCTGACCGATTCGGCCGGAGATTTGGCCAAGTGGTCCTTCCCCGCCACGAACCTCCCGCCGGGCGGCTTCCTGGTCGTCTTCGCTTCCGGCAAAGATCGCCGGGTGCCCGGCGCCCCGCTGCACACCTCCTTCAGTCTCAGCGCCGGAGGCGAGTACCTCGCGCTCGTCCAACCCAACGGCGCGATCGCTTCGGAATTTTCGCCCCAATTTCCGCCACAGTATCGGAACCTTTCCTACGGCATCGCGCAGGACCTGCGCGTGACCAGGCTCATCTCGAATGCCTCGCCCGCCCTGATCTTCGTGCCGACCAACGCGACGCCGGCCACTTCGTGGGTCGCGGTTGCCTTCAACGACTCGGCCTGGCTGGCGGGCACCAACGGCGTCGGTTACGAAACCTATGTCCCCGGCTTCGCGATCCGGAATATCCGGGCCAACGTCGGCGTTTGCGACCTGGCCACCGCCGACGCGGTGCTCGCGACCCCGTCCATGCAGGCCGCGGTCTTTACCCAAACGCGCAGCGTCGTCAATTTCGTCAACACCGGCGGAGGGGCGAATTTCGCGGGTGACACGACCTTCCCGGGATTCACCATCAACGTGGATGAAAACAACTTTGTGACGGAAGCCACCGGGCTTCTCACGATCCCGGCAGCCGGCAGCTGGACCTTCGGCGTGAACAGCGACGACGGCTTCCGTTGTGTCATCGGGACGAACACGTTCTCCTATCCCCCGCCCCGCGGCCCGGGCGACACGCTGGCCACCTTCAACCTGGCGGCCGGCGATTATCCCGTGCGGCTCGTGTTCTATGAATGCGGCGGCGGCTCGGAACTCGAGTTCTTCGCGGCCCCGGGCACGTTCAGCGCGCCTGGACCCGCCTTTCGGCTCGTCGGCGACGTGGCCCAGGGCGGGTTGGCGGTGAAGTCCCTTCCCCTCAGCACGGGCACCACCGGTCTGCGCGCGCTCCTCGCCACGGATTTGCAGTCCTCCATGCTTTCCCGGGCCAGCTCGGCGTTTCTCCGGTTGCCGTTCAACCTCGACGACCCCGCCGCGTTCTCCACCCTCACCCTGCGCCTGAAATATGACGACGGGTTCGTCGCTTACCTCAACGGCGCCGAAGTCGCGCGCCGCAACGCTCCCGCCTCGCCGCAATGGAACTCGACGGCCACCGTCGATCGCCCGAGAGCCAACGCCCTGGTCTTTGAAGACTTTGATCTGACCGACCGGCTGAACCTGCTGCAGGCCGGCCCGAACGTCCTGGCCATTGAGGGCCTGAATGATTCGGCCAACAGCACGGATTTCCTGATCCTGGCCGAACTGGTGGAGAACAAGGTCCTGGGCCTGACCAACCATTATTTTGCCACCCCCTCGCCCGGCGCCGTCAATGGCAACGGGTTTTATGCCTTCGTCGAGAACCTCAAATTCACCCCGGGTCGAGGCTGGTTTGACGCCACCAACTTTTCTGTGACCATTACCAGCGCCACGCCCGGCATTTCGATTCGTTACACGACCAACGGCAGCGCCCCGAGCCCGACGACGGGAATACTCTACCCCGCCGCGGGCCTCCCGGTGAACGGCACCACCCTGATTCGCGCCATCGGCTACCGGGACGGTTTCGAGCCGACCGGCGTCGAGACGCACTCCTACCTTTATCTCGACCGGATCCAAGGCCAGTCCACCAACGCCAACTGGGTCGGCGGATCCGCGGACAATTACGCGCTGGCCACGAACGTCACGCAAAGCGCCCTCTACGGGCCGACTTTCAAAAGCGACCTGCTCAGCCTTCCGACCCTGAGCATCGTGATGGCCTGGGCCGATCTCTTCGGCCCAGGTGGCGTCTGGTCCAATCCGCAAGCCGAAGGCGTCGCCTGGGAACGACCCTGTTCCCTCGAGTATTTCCGGCCGGATGGCCAGAAGGGATTCAACGTGAATTGCGGCCTCCGCATTCAAGGCGGCGCCAGCCGCAGCCTCGTCCTCAAGCATGGTCTGCGCGTGTTGTTCAAAAGCATTTACGGGCCCGGCAAACTCAATTACCCTCTCTACCCCGACTCGCCCGTGCAGGAGTTCGATACTCTGACGCTGCACGCCAGCTTCAACGACCATTGGCTCTGGGGCGGCGCGGCGGCCCAGTTCCAGCGCGATCAATGGTGCCGCGATACGCAGAATGCCCTGGGCGGCTACGGGCCCCACGGCACTTACGTCCATCTCTACCTCAACGGCCTCTACTGGGGCCTCTACAACATCGGCGAAAAAGGCGACGCCTCCTACGCCGCCCATTACCTCGGCGGCGAGAAGGAGGAATACGATGCCTTCAACTCCGACGAACTGATCGACGGCAATCGCGCGGCTTGGGACACGATGTTGGCCATCGCGGCCGCCGGCGTGACCAATGATGTCGCCTACACCAACCTCAGCGAGTATCTCGACATCCCGAACCTGATCGACTACCTGCTGCTGAACTTTTACGCGGCCAACACCGACTGGCCCTGGCACAACTGGAACGCCGCCCGCCGTCGTGTGCCCGGCGCGGGATTCCATTTCTTCAATTGGGATGCGGAATGGACCTTCGGCATCGGCAACGATGTCAACACCGACCGCACCGGCATCGGCTCGGCCGATGGCGCGCCCGGTCGGCTTTACGCCGCTCTGCGGGCCCATCCGGAATTCCGCCGACAGTTTGCCGATCATGCGCAAAAGCATTTGCTCAAGGGCGGGGCCCTCACCGCCGCGCCGGCCGAGGCGCGCTGGATGCAGCGCGCCGCGGAAATCGATCGCGCCATCGTCGGTGAATCCGCCCGTTGGGGCAGCGGCAACACGCGACAAACCTGGCTCACCGCGCAGACCGCCGTCCGCGCCTGGTTCCCCCAGCGCGGCACGATCCTGCTCAACCAACTGCGCAATGCCGGCCTCTACCCTCTGCTCCAGGCCCCGGCCTTCTCCCAA
>WNFZ01004173.1_pt1 | contig 20299 bp, 14 predicted proteins | sample 5400081 | NCBI WGS metagenome assembly WNFZ01 (sample SAMN13153365, study PRJNA577476) | soil metagenome | isolation source: 80 cm soil or saprolite under grassland replicate 1 | place: USA:California | collected 2016-06-15
TCCTGCACCGGCTCCTCCTACGGCCCCAACACCTTCTGTGCCCTTCCCGTGGCTTTCGTTGAATGACTTGATCGCTTCTTTATTCGGCTGGCCGTGGTTCTTCGACGCTTGAAGACTGGGATCCTTCTTTGCTGCCTCCTGTCGGGCGAGCTGTTGGGAGGTTGGCGGCATTTTCTTGGCGTTTTCCGCAGCGGCTTTTTGCTGTGCTGTCGGTTGCGCTTTCACTCCATTGGGGCCGTTAAAGCTGGTGTGACTGCGGTTCACCTCTTTGTTCACGACGTTGCGATCAACGTAGGTGTTGTGAATCACGGTCTTATTCACGTTCGTTATGGCGGTGTTGTAACTGAAACTGTTCCCCGACCAGTGGCCGCCCCAGTAACCGTCTCCCCAGTAGCCGTGACCGTAGTTGATGCCGCCGTAAAAACCGACCGTCGGTCCCCAGTAGCCTTCATTGAATACATAAGCGCCATTGTTCCAGCCCCAGTACGGCGGTGTCCAAAGAAGACCCACTGCCGGCGGCGCGACCCAGACACCCGGGACCCAGTAATAATCCATGTCATAGGCCCAGTAACCCGGAGTCCAAATGTAGCCCTCCACCGGACACGGCGGTTGCTCGAATACCGGGAGGACCGGCGGAGCAATGTTGATCGATATGCCTACCTGTCCGAACGATGACGCCAAAGGCAGTGCGAGAAATCCAGCTAAAACTAAAGAACTCAATTTCATCATGGTCCGCTGTAATACGAGAGCACAGAGAGATAATCAATCACGTTCTTAGTAGGAAAGTAGGAGGTAGGAATGGAGTGAGTGGGATGAGCGACATAGAAGGCAAAGCTGCGCGGGCAGCAGCGAGCAAACGCGGGCAGTGAGCGAGTTTCAATTAAGAAGGAAGAAAAGTCGGCATGAGTCACTGCTTTGGTTCGTGCGTAATTCGCCTTACTTCTTAATTCTTCCTTCTTACTTTTTACTTTCTCCAATATCATCGCGGGCCCATGAACAAAGTAGTTCACCTCTGCCGTCGGACCCTGATTGAAAAAGTCTTCGTGGTGTGCGCGCTTGGTTGCCTCTTCGGATGTGGATCGAAAAACCAGGCGGCGGACGACATGACCGATTCCGATGCGATCAAAACGCCGGCCACAGTCGAACAAGCGGCGCAGGTCTTGGATCTCTCGACATTCCCGCTCATGGACGGTGCGAAGCCCCTCGAGTCGCGCCAGGTGGCCTACCTTTTCTATCTCGCAACGGGCGATGTTAAGAAGGCTTTCGAATTCAACCAGAAGGCGCTCGTCGGGCAAGGTTGGAAAGAATTGCCGAACAGCTCCGTGACTGATCAATCGGCCAGCGCGATGTTTTCGCGTAACGGGTTCGTCGTTTTTGTCTCGGTCACTCCAAATGGCGACGGCAGCCTGCAGGTCAGGCTGCAAAATCAGGGCAACGTGAAGCCCGGCAAGCTCCCGGTTCCTCCGAACGCAAAGCCAGTCTATGTCGGCGACTCCACCGCGATGTATAGCACCGAGGCCACCGTCGCTGCGACCGCCGACGCGTGCCGCAATCTCTTTGTCGCGCAAGGCTGGGTGCCGTACGGCGACGCCGGGGATTCCGCCGTCTTCAAACAGAACGCAAACCTCGTCACCGCGACTGTCTCGTCCGCACCCGCGCAGGGCGGGAAGACCATGATCCAGTATTCGACCCAGCTAATTTCGGCTGACATTCCCGCGCCGCCGAACGTTGAGGATTTGCGCTACGTCGACGAGCCCCCGGAATTAACGTTTGCGACGGCGAACCAGGACGCCGCCGTCGATTTCTATCGAAAGACTCTGGCGACCGCGGGTTGGAAATCCACGATGGATCACATGGTCGACGTCGATGAGAAACCGACCATGATCTTTCGCAATCCCGCGAAGGATATGCTGACGCTTGCGGCGTCCGGCGTGCTGCGCGGCAAGCTCCTCTTCTCCGTTCGTTTTCAAAGCGCGGCGGAAATCGCCGAGCGCGATCGCAAAAGAAAAGAGGCGGCCCCCAGGCTTCGCGCCGCCGCGGAAGCGAAAGCAGCGAAGGAGGCGAAGGAGGCCGCCGAGTTGGCCGAAAGGAACAAGGTGCCGAAAGTCGCCGTCACTTTGCCCGCGGATGCGAAAGACGTGAAGCAGACGAAGGACGAGATCAAGTTCACTGTCGGCAAGGGGAAGGCCAAAGCCGCCGTTGAATCGTTGCGGGCACAATTTCGCGAAACGGGTTGGAAAGAAGATGTCGCCTCAGTCACAGGCATGAGCGGCGTAGTCTCTGTCTCAAAAGAAGGCGGGCCGAGTGTGACGATCACCTATACCGACACAGGTTTCTTGCCGACTGAGCTCAGTGTGTCGGCGATGCGCGCCGAACTGGAACGGCGGTAGAAGCAATCGCGAAGAAAGTCAGAAGGAAGAAGGATGAAGTAAGACTAAAAACGACGTCACTTCATTCGATCGAAGGTTTTCTGAAGAATTTCTAGATCGCTGGCATTGCCAGTCTTCTCTCGCGTCGTCTCGATCCACTTCTTTTCTAGGGCGTTTTTGGTCGGGCGATCGGTTTCGTAAAAGACGCCGAAGACACCGGGGAAGGGAAGTTGCGCTAATTTATACGCAGCAAGCTCATCGGTGACGTCGTGACGGAGCTCGTCCTCGGGTGTGTTGTCCCATTTCTTTTCCTGGATCAATTCGAAACTGCCGCCTTTTTTCGGGTTGGCGGGATCGAATACGTCCGGGAAAAACTCGACGCATTCGCTTAAGCATTCGATGACGCTGAACCCCTGGTGGTCCATGGCGCGCTCGATTAGTTGGATCATGTGAGGTACCTGAGCGGCGTGCGTGCGCGCGATGAAGGTTGCCCCGGCCGAAATCAATTTTTTCATCGGATTGACCGGCTGATCGATCGCGCCGGTGGGATCGGTCTTGCTCTTGAATCCGATGGGCGATGTCGGCGAGGTCTGTTTCTTCGTCAGGCCATAGACGAAGTTGTCCATAATGAAATAGGTCATGTTGATGTTCTTGCGCGCGCCGTGATCGAGATGGTTGCCGCCGATGGAAAACCCGTCGCCGTCGCCGCCGAACAGGAAGACGTGCAGATCGGGCCGGGCGAGGCTGATGCCTGACGCGAGTGGGACGGCGCGCCCGTGAATGTAATGCGCGCCGTGGCCGTTGACGAAATACGGAAAGCGCGATGAACAACCGATCCCGGCGAGGGTGACGATCTTTTCGTGCTCGAGATTGCGTTTCTCGAGCACTTTGTAGAACGCGGCCAGCACGGCGAAATCGCCGCAGCCGGGACACCACGTCGGGTGATCGGCTGTGATGGCCTTTTTAGTTAACTTCTCGCGCGGTGGCTCCGCGAGCGCAGGCGACACGCCTGCCGCTACAGCTGCGCTTCCGTCGCCGTTCCCTGTTGTTGTTTCACTCATAAATCACTTCGGCGTCTGATACAGACGCCCTACAATTCACATCAAACATCAAACCTCATATATCAAACATGCGTCGGCTCACCCGACGCCTTGCGGGACGACTTCCTTCAAGTGTTTCACATTTTCGGGCGCAGTATCATGATGCTGCACTTCGGCGCCTTCGCGCGGGATGTGTCGCGCAAGGAAGGACTTGCCCTTGAACACGCCGTCTAAAATTTCTTTTACCCGGAACGTGAGCCCGTCGGTCTTGGTGAAGCTCGTAATTTTCGGTTCGCAATAGCGCGCACGCAAAATAGTGGCCAACTGGCCGAAGCCGTAAACTCCCTGGTCGTTCATCTCGACGGTGACGATGCGCTTGAATTCCTCGAAAATTTTCTCGAGTCCGCTCGGCAACGGATGCAAATGCCGCAAGTGCAGCGCGCCGACTTTTTCGCCATGATCGCGCGCTTGTTTCACGGCGTCGTGAATCGGACCATAAGTTGATCCCCAGCCGACGAGCAGCGTGTCTCCTTCCTGATCCCCATAAATTTCCGGCACGGGAATTTCCTCGGCGAGCTTGCGCAACTTGTTGCGGCGTTTGGCGGTCATGGCCATGTGCAGCTTCGGGCTGCCAGTCGGGTGACCCATCTCGTCGTGCTCGAGTCCGGCGAGAAGCGGGTATTTTCCATCGAGAATCCTCGTGCCCGGCGGGACGTGCTGCGTGATTTGATCGATGGGATACGGCTTGTGTGTCTGGCGCGGCGTCAGGTCGGGCTTGGGATCTCGCATTAGCTTCGGCAGATCCGGTTCGTCGAATGCTTCGATGCGCGTTGCCAGAGATGTGTCGCTCAAAATGAAGACGGGTGTGCTGTATTTGCGCGCGATGCGAGCCGCTTCAATTGCGATGTAAAAACAATCTTCCACACTCGCCGGGGCGAGCACGACCCGCGGGCTGTCGCCGTGACTGCCAAAGATCGCCTGATGCAGATCGCTTTGCTCGACATTGGTGGGCAAGCCTGTGCTGGGACCGCCGCGTTGAATATTGCAAATGATGATCGGGATCTCGGCCATCGACGCCCAGCCGATTGCTTCGGCTTTGAGGGAAATACCCGGTCCTGCGCTGCCGGTCACCGCCAAGTATCCCGAATACGAACAACCGAGCGCAATCGAGACCGATGCCAGCTCGTCCTCGGCTTGGACGAAAATGCCGCCATACTTCGGCAGCTCGCGTCGCAAAACTTCCATCACGGACGACCACGGCGTGATCGGGTAACCCGCGCCGTAACGCACACCGCCGGCGATCAAGCCATAGGCGAGCGCCTGGTTGCCGTCCATCGTGATCTGGGCGCGGCCGCTCTCTCTCGGGATGTGCTCGAATCGATAATGTTTCGTGAGCACATTGCCAACCGGATACGCGTAACCAGCCTGGAATGCCATTAAGGCCGTGTTGACCACGCTCTGGTCTTTCCCGGAGAATTTCTCGGTGATCACTCTTTTCAGCTTCTCGGCGTCGAGATTAAAAATTTTCGCGATGAGACCGAGGACGAAAATGTTTTTGCCCTTGTCCTTGGCCGTGCCACCGAGCGCTTCGACGGTCAGGCCGGTAATCGGCACGCCGACGTAAAAGAAACGTTTATCATCAAGATTCGGCTCGACGTTGTCGGAATCGTAAAGGAGGACGCCGCCTTCGCGCAGAAACCCGATGTGGTCCTGGTAACTGTGCTGGTAAAACGCGACCAGAAAATCGGCTTCATCACCCGCCGATAACACCTCGCCTGAGCCGATGCGCACCTGGAAAATGGAAGGCCCACCCGAGATCGTGGCCGGGATGGTCATGTAGGTCATGACGTCGTGCTCGCTGCGTCCAGCCAGACGCGCGAGGAACGCGCCCGCAGTTTGAATTCCGTCCTGCGAATTTCCGGCGAGGCGGATCACTGCGTCCTGAATATTTTCGGGGCCCAGATCAGCTCTTTCGCCGTTTGGCGCAGCTGTTTGCGCGGCAGTGTCAGGTCGTTCGCTCACAAGCTATAACACTACAAAATTGCGGCAGCATTTCCACCGACAATTCGTTAGAAGTCCGATGCCGGGTTACCCTATCCGCTGACGCTTCGCCTCTCCTTTTTGTAAAGAGGAGAGGATTGAGGTGAGGAGATCCTGGCGCGCCACGATACGATAAACCCTCACTCCAACCCTCTCCCTTGGAAAGGGAGAGGCGGGATTCAGAACGGCTAATGAGGTGCTCAGGTGTAACGCATTGTCTTCAACGCGTTGTTAAAAAGTTTGGCCGACTCGCGATTTGATTGCCTCACGCGCGAGGGCGTCATCTTGCGCCTTGGGCGATTGTTTCTGGCATTGTCTCGGACAAGCCGATCCACATGCGGCGCGCCCGGCGGTCGCGCCCTACCGCCGCGGCTGTAATTCGACCTTTGTGTCGTCAGCTCCAGGTGCGCGATCGAGTCCGCGCCGCTTTAGCAACGGCTCGATGTAGGGATCGCGGCCGACGAAATTCTTAAATAACCCGAGAGCGTCAGCCGATCCGCCGCGCGAGAGCAATATTGCCCGAAAGCGGTCGCCGTTTTCGCGCTTCAATCCGCCATGTTCCTTGAACCATTCGACCGTATCGGCATCGAGCACTTCGCTCCAAAGGTAGGAGTAATAACCGGCCGAGTAACCGCCGGCGAAGGCGTGCGAAAAATAAAAACTGCGGTAACGCGGCGGGACAGGCGGAAAATCGACGCGAGCCTTGTGCAACGCTTCCGCTTCAAAAGCGACTGCATCTTTTGGAACATCGGATGGATTGAGTTGATGCCACGCCTGATCGAGAAGTGACGCCGACAAGTATTCGGTTGTTTTGAAGCCTTGATTGAATTTTTGCGCGGCGATCACTTTGTCGAGCAACGCCTGCGGGATCGGTTCGCCTGTCTTGTAATGTTTCGCGTAATTCTTGAGTACTTCCGGCCACGTCGCCCACATCTCGTTCACCTGCGACGGATACTCGACGAAGTCGCGCGGCACGCTCGTCCCGCTGAAACGCGGAAACTTTACTTTCGAAAACATCCCGTGCAGCGCATGGCCGAACTCATGGAATGCAGTGCGCACCTCGTCGTGCGTGAGCAAAGTGGGTTCGCCCGGCGGTGGCTTCGGAATGTTGAGATGATTGGCAACGACCGGCTTGGTCGCGAACAGATCGTTTTGCTGCACGTATGCGTTCATCCACGCGCCGCCGCGTTTTGACGGGCGGGCATAGTAATCGCCGAGGAACAACGCCAGCGGTTTGCCATCGCGATCGTAAACTTCGAATACGCGCACGTCCGGCTGATAAACGGGAATGTCATGACGTTCCTTGAAGGTAAGACCGTAAAGCTTCCCGGCGGCAAAAAAGACGCCATCGATGATCACATGGTTCAGCTCGTAATACGGACGCAGCTCCGATTCGTCGAAGGCGTAGCGCGCCTTGCGAACTTTTTCGGAATAAAAATCCCAGTCCCACGAAGCGACTTGGAACCCGCCTTTCTCTTCATCGACGATCTTCTGCATGTCGGCCGCTTCGCGTTTTGCGTTGGCGACCGCGGGTGGTGCAAGATCGGCCAGAAGTTTGTTTACGGTCGGAACGTTATGCGCGGTTTGGTCTTCGAGCTGGTACGCGGCCCAATTTGAATACCCAAGCAACTTCGCCTTTTCTGCCCGGAGCTGAGCGGTGCGAATCACGATGTTGCGCGTGTCGAATGCACCGCCTTTGCTGTTGCGCCCGAGCGAAGTCTGCATGATCCGCTCGTGCAACGGTCGGTCTTGCAATGACCCGAGCAGCGGTTGTCCTGTCGTGTTCTGAAGTTGAATCACGAACTTGCCCTCCTTGTGTTCGGCTTTGGCGGCATTGATAAGGCTCGCCATTTGGTTGTCGGAGAGACCTGCGAGGGCTTCTTTGCGATCGACTACGATTGAGGATGCGTTCTTCTCCTTCAAGACATTCTGTTCGAACTGCGTCTGCAGCGTCGCGAGCTCGGAGTTGATCTTCTTCAGTTTCTCTTTGTCGGGATCAGATAGTTTCGCCCCCGCACGCACGAAATCCTTGTAATAACGCTCCAGCAAATAAGCCGATTCCGGATCGAGCCCGAGTTTGTCGCGATTGTCGTAAAGCTCCTGGACGCGCGCGAACAATTTGCTGTTGAGATGAATCGCGTCCCGATGCGCGGCGAGCTTCGGCGCCATTTCAGTCTCGATCTTTTGCAAAGTCGGATTGGTGTTACACGCGTTCAGATTGTCGAAAGTGCGCTCGGCGCGATCGAGCAAACGGCCAGTGCGCTCCAGCGCAACGATGGTGTTCTCGAATGTCGGCTTTTCGGAATTGTTCGCCACCACTTCAACTTCTTTGAGTTCTTCGCGCATGCCCGCCTCCATTGCCGGCGCGAAGTGTTCGTCCTTGATCCTGTCGAACGGCGGAACGTGATAGGGCAGCGAGCTTTCGGTGAGCAGTGGGTTGCCTTCGACGTTGGAATTTTGCACGGGTGATGTTTGGCCGATGACTGAGATAGCGGCGATGTGCGTCATTGCCAAAACTGCACAGAGTGCTGACTGAGTAGATGTTGATTTTACCAGCGAATGAACGTGAACGCGCATGGTTCGGATTGTCCGCGCGCTCGCGCTATGAGGCAACTGCGGTTACGATCGGGCACCAGCATGAAGCGTTTCCTCGCAGTTTTGCTGCTGACGCCATCAATTGCAGTAGCAGCGACGGACGCGGCCCCGACCTTCGACCTGAAAGCGGCGGAGCGGTTCGCAAAATTGGCGCTCGCCTGTGTCGGAAAGGAGTACCCGAATAAAATCAGTCATGTCTTGAACAGCGACACAGACGTGGCACCACCGCGCAAGCTTACGCCCGCGTTTTACGGCTGCTACGACTGGCATTCGTCGGTACACGGACATTGGCTCCTGGTGAGACTGCTGCGCACATTTCCAGATGCATCATTTGCGGGCGCAGCGCGCGATGCGCTCGGGAAAAGTCTGACCGCTGAAAATTTGAAGCAGGAAGCTGCATACATTCGAGGGGAAGGTCGCGCCAGCTTCGAACGGCCGTACGGACTCGCATGGTTGTTGCAGCTATGCGCTGAGCTGTGCGAATGGGATGACGATCAGGCGCGCGAGATGTCAGCCAATCTGCGTCCACTCGAAGATGCAGCGGTGGAGCGATTGAAAACCTGGCTCCCGAAACTTTCACACCCGGTGCGCATCGGCGAACACGATCAAACAGCATTCGGACTTGGCCTGATACTCGATTATGCGCGCTCAACAAAAAATGACGCTCTCGCCAAACTGGCCGCTGGTTCAGCGAAAAAGTTCTTCCTTTCCGATAAGAATTGTCCGCTCGATTATGAACCGTCCGGTGAAGATTTTCTTTCGCCGTGTTTAGCCGAAGCGGATGTGATGCGCCGTGTGCTTCCGCCTTATGAGTTCGGCAGATGGTTAAAATTTTTCCTGCCGCAAATTCCCACGAGGGTGGACTCGACATGGCTCCCGGTGGTCATGTCACCCGATCCGAGCGATCCGAAGCTCGCGCATCTCGACGGGCTGAACTTGAGCCGTGCGTGGATGCTGGAGGGAATCGCCTCAGTACTTCTTCCGAGCGACTCGCGGCGCAACGCGCTCTCCGCGGCGGCTGACGAGCACCGGCGGGCCGGACTCGCAGCAGTCACCGGCGCGCACTACGAAGGCGGACACTGGCTTGGAAGCTTTGCGGTTTACCTCACGACGCGACGCGGTATCTCGAAAATAGCTGGCACTCGGAACCGTGAACCGAATGGTGCGTTTCCAAATGCCAACCGGAAAGGCGCGCTGCCCTTAACGCGGCTGTTATAACTCGGCTGTAAGAGTTCGCTTCGATTCCCGGCGAGGTTTACCTCCTGCGGGATCCCATCCGCGTCGCTGCCAGAAATCTTGAAGAGAATTTCGGTCACCGCGGAAAATATTAAGTTCCGCCTTCGCAATATTGGCGATCCTCGTCGGGAAAGCAGCGCGTGGAAGACCGCATTTACCATCGCCGCAGTATTGCCACATAGCCCAATAGTTCCACGGCGCGGTTGCGCGCGGCTCCTTATGATAATTTGCGATCCACAACCAACAATTCGTCAGCGTTCTTTTCTGGGCAGGAGTCACTCTCGGGCTGTTCAGAACCTGGCCAAGATGGTATTCGCCGGAATACACGCCGGGATAGACCCCGGTGCGCTCGTGGATTCGTTCAATGAAAGCAACTGCCTGGTCAGGCCGCATCGTGCCGCCCGGATAATGACCGTTCTTTTCAAAATCGAGCACCAGCAACACGCCGGCGCTCGGCCGCGTTGACGGGTTGGCTTGAGCCCAGGCATTTGATACGACGCTTAGAAAATGATCAGCCTGTCGAACCGGATCACTTGCATTGGCATAATGGTACGCCCCCCAGAGCAACCCCGCCTGGAGCGCTCCCATTTGCCGGTCCAGATACTTCGGGTCGCGTACGAAAGGCGGGTACGTGGCTTCATGAATCACACCCACGATGCCCTGGCTTTTCATCACGGAGAAGTCCGGACGCATCATGTCGTAATGGGACATGTTCACTACGTTCGTGGCGCAGAAAGCGCCCACTGGAAGAAGAAAAAATAAAGCAATGCTACGCAAGACGGACGATCTCATAGAGAAGTGCAAATCGCAGCGGAGAACTTGAGCCGTCGTGACGGATTTGCAAGAGCAGTTTTTATTGGCGCGGAGATTTCAGTTGTAGCCGCGGGCGCTGACCTCGGCATTGCACTTGTAGCCGCGGGCGTCGACGGCGGTAGCATCTAAATGACAAACTTTCCCGCGGCCGAGGTCAGCGACCTCGGCTACAGCGTTGCAAGGTCGGAAAGCTGATTCACGTTGAGAAACAATTTCCTCTCCTGCTCCTTAACAACTATCTCGCGCAATTTTCCAGCCGCGACCAGACGGCGGACGAGCGTTTGCAAGGAAAAATCGTCTCCGGCTAGCGCCTCGCGAACATCGATTTTTGCTTCTCGGGGATAAATCGCCGCCAGCGGTTCAGCACGATTGTCGATTTTCGGAACGACGCCGACCTGCGGCTCAATCTGGTCGCAAAGATGCCGCACATAACTTTCGGTCATGAACGGCATGTCGATCGCGAGCGCCAGCAGGTGTGCGCTGCGCATCCGCGCCAGCGACGCAGCAAGACCGCTGAGCGGTCCGCGTGACGGCGGATCGTCCGCAAGAAACTGTACATCTGCAGGACGCCAGATCGGATCAGTTCTCGTCGAAACAAAAATTTCCTCCGGTTCCAATTTGCGCAGCAGTTCGAGTTGAATCTGCCAGAGCGGTTTTCCGCGGAAGAGGACGGTCGCTTTATCTTTGCCCATCCGGCGAGATTCGCCGCCGGCGAGCAACGCTGAACTGATGTTTAGCCGCGAGGTGCGCAAAGTCCGCCTCTCTTCTTCGTGAAGAGGAGAGGATTGAGGTGAGGAGTTGCCCACCGGATGCGACGTGCGATAAAGCCCTCACCCTACCCTCTCCCTTGCAAAGGGAGAGGCGATTGAATGCTGGTCTGCTGTCATTCTAGGCAGTTGTGCATTCGAGCGCAGTTGGCCGTCGCACAGAATTTTCGCGCGCAGACCGCCGCGACCTTTCAAGAATTCGTGGGCGCCGGGCGCGATGGCCTGATCCATCCAATAGCATGGCCGGCATTCCTCCGTGCCGTGGAAACGAACGCCTTGCACTTCAAAGTCTTGGTCGATCAATTCGTTTAGATCGAGGCTGCTGGTGATCACGTTCCGCCGCACAAGAGCAGGCGAGCAGCTCTGGATTTGCAGTGCGCCGCAAAGTTCATCGAAAATTTCGAGCGAAAAAAATGTGATCTGGCCTTTGTAGTCATCTTTGAAATCAAAATAACGGTCGCCGCGGATTCCGCGTCCTGCAGCGCATTCAATCATCGGCACCTCAATCATCGGGTGTGTGTCCGGCTCCCGCCCGTGGTGGCCCACAAAATTGTGTCCCGCCGAAATGTACAAGTGACAGATTTCCACCGGCGGCAACAATATCTGAAAAGCTTGCAGATGAAAGACGCGCACAGCATCGGCCCGGAGAAAATCATCCGCCGAAAGGACGACGGCTCACTCGAGTATCTGGGCGACGAACTGACAATCGAAGAGCCGCTCGAAATTCGAATCGGCAGCAAAACTCTGGCCACCACAATGCGCACACCGGGACACGACGATGAGCTCGCCGTTGGGTTTCTGATTTCCGAAGCAATTGTTCGCGAGCGTCAGGAACTTTCGAAGATCTCGACCCGTCGCGAGAATATTGTAACGGTCAATCTGCGTCCCGGCGCAAAATTCAAGCTGAACACAGCGCAACGTTTCGGGACGATCTCGAGCAGTTGCGGGCTTTGCGGAAAGACGAGCATCGACGCAATCCGGCAAAATTTTCCCGCGATCAAATCTACAAATGTTCGAATCGACATCGATACATTGCTTTCGCTTCCCGAAAAACTGCGAAAGGCGCAGAGCGATTTCGCGCGGACCGGCGGAATTCACGCCGCGGGGATTTTTGATGCGAATGGTGAATTGAAAATTGTTCGCGAAGACATCGGCCGCCACAACGCGGTCGATAAAGCGATTGGCCACGCATTTCTCGATGAATTGTTGCCGCTGGATCGCCATCTCCTTCTGGTGAGCGGCCGAGCTTCGTTTGAAATTGTGCAAAAAGCCCTCGCTGCCGGTCTTCCTCTCGTGGCGGCAGTCTCAGCGCCTTCCACTCTCGCAGTCGATTTCGCTCGCGAAAACAATCAGACGCTCATCGGATTTCTGCGTCCGCCGTCGTTCAACATTTACTCGCACATCGAGCGCGTGGTTTTGGATCGAAAATCGACTTAGCGCTGGGAGGCGAACACAGCTTCAGGATCGCGACCGGAAACTTTTCCAGCCTCAATCCAGCCGAAGCGACTGATTAGTGCGCCGAGCAAAAACACAATTGCGGCGAGTGGAACCAAATTCGCAAGGCGCAGAATAAGAGCGAGCGGGCCGCTAAGAAATTCGCCGCCGCGAATGAGCCACCCGGCGCTGCCTTCGTGCAAGGCGCGATCGGCGGCGCCGTGCTTATCAATCTCAAGCCAAATCCAAAGCGCTGTCTCGATCGCCGCTACCAGAAATCCAACGGCGTTGATCGGCGCGATTCGGTGACCGAGCAACTCGAGCAGGGCGGCAGCCGATCCCAATCCCGCACTGCCGAAATGAATTGGCAAAAGCACGCGATGCAAAAACCATGCGGGAATCGCAGTGACGCCGAGCAAAACTCCTGTGTAAGTGGCGAGCAAAACTCCCCAGAACGCCGAACCGATGACGAGGAGATGCGCGAAAATCTTTAGAAACTGATCGATCCCGCCGCCGAAAATGTGCTGCGCATGAAGTTCGAACGCGATCACTCCCGGAATTACGCAGGCCCCGAAAGCAAAAACAATCCACGCGCCAACAGACATGGGGGATTTGTATTTGAACACGCGCAGCATGTTGAGAAAGAGACGCGGACGACCGAGGTCGATTGTAAGGAGAATCGGTGAGAGAACTGCGCCTATTGTTGCGAGCCACATTGCCGTGCGCGCAAGATCGATTTCGTGAAAAACTAGTCCAGCGAACGCGATGACCGCTGCCATTCCCGCGAATCCGCCAATGAAAAAATAAATCGGAATTTCCCAGGTCCAGACTGGTGGTTTGACGATAGGCTGGCCGTAGTAACCAGATCGGCGTGGGATCGGGCCGCCAGTTACATCCACACCGCGGCCGGCGACAATTCCTTTGTCCCACGCCTGCTCGCGCAATTCTTGGAGGCGTTGTTCGGCTGTCATGCTCGTCAGCCGAAAAAGAGAAACGCACCCAAAACCGCTATCAGCGCAGCAATCGAGGTCAGGAGTGCAGACGTCCAGGCGGACTTGAGATAAATCGTGGGTACCTGCGGTTTCGGCGGAAGCCCATACGCTTCCGGCTCGCCGAGGATCAAGAAGAATGCGTGAATACCGCGCACACTTGTCTCTTGTGGATCGTAAATCGCGCAGGCGGGAACGAGCCCACTCTTTTGCCTGTCGTAACAGAACGTGCATTTGAACGCGCCTCCGGCATCCGGCAGCGGCTGAGGCCGACGATCGATCACGCCGAATGGGCAGGAAACGACGCAGTAGCCGCAGCCGTTGCAAACGTCGTTTTGTACAAGAACTGAGCCGACTTCGGTCCGGACGATCGAACCGGTGGGACATGCTTCGAGGCAACCTGCTTCCTCGCAGTGTTTGCAAACGTCCGACAGAAAAATCCAGCGAAATGGGTCTTCCGATTGCGCATCGGAGAGGCCCATCAAACCTGTAATCTGATTTCCCTTTTGACAATCTTGCTCAAGGAACAAGACGTGACGCCATGTCGACGCGCCTAGCCTTCCCGTGTTGTCGTACGAATTTCCGATCCACGTGAATCCGTCATCTGGCACCTCGTTCCATTCCTTGCACGCGACTTCGCACGCTTTGCAGCCGATGCACACGGTCGGATCGGTAAAGAATCCGACCTCAACATTTTCCTGCACATAATTGTGCCGGCGCTGGTTCGTGCTTTGTGTTCCCTCGCCGATCATTGTCTCACGGCGTCTTGCCCTCCTTGCCCTGACCGCGTGAAAATCTTCCGCCATGCGGCGCGCCGGGAGGTGGCTGTTCGGGGTGTAAATTCGGCGGCAGACCAGATTGGGACGCCTGTTGCTCAATCCAATCAAGAAAAGCAGGACCGCGCGGCAAACGCCCGGGGACGATGTTGCAGGTGAGCGCCTTACTTTCCATGATCGTGACATTCGGCTCACCGGAGATGGCTACCAGATTATTGGCAGCATTGCCGCGTAACGGCCCCGCTGCGCCAAAATGAAACGGAACCGCGATTTGATGGATGGTTTTGCCATTCAGGTTCATCGGCCTGATGCGGCGGCTCACGAGCGCGCGCGCTTCAATCGCGCCACGCAAGCTCACAATGCAAACGTAATCGCTATTTTTGATCTTGAGCTTACTCGCAAGCTCCGGCGAGACTTCGACAAACATTTCCGGCTGCAACTCGGAAAGATGACTGAGGAAACGCGACATCCCGCCGCCGGTGTGGTGTTCGGTGAGCCGATAAGTAGTAAGAACAAATGGAAAACGCGGATCGCCCGGCGGCGCGAAACGGTTTTCAGCGCGCGTGAACCAATTCACCACCGGATTCGTATCGCGCGAATAGAGCGCGTTGTGTACAGGCGACTCGAGCGGTTCGTAATGAGTCGGCATCGGTCCGTCCTGCAAACCTTTCGGCACGTAAAGCCAGCCGAGTCCGTCTTCGTGCAAAATGAACGGCGCATCACCGCGCTGACCGTCGAGCCCACGCTCTTGACTTTGCGGTTCGTAATCGGGCGGCTTGTCTTTTTTAAAATCGGGAACGTCGATCCCAGTCCAATTTCCCGAGTCCCACCAGACGAGTTTCTTGCGCTCGCTCCACGGTTCACCGTCCGGCCTCGCGCTGGCGCGATTGTAAATGATGCGTCGGTCACTCGGCCAGCTGAAGCCCCATCCATGACCAAGGTAATCTCTGGATTTCCGTGAGTTCGCCTTGTTCACGCCGTCGCGGCTGAAAACACCGGAATAAATCCAGCAACCGCACGCGGTAGATCCGTCATTCTTTAATTCTTCGTAGCCATCGATTTGAGCTTCGTGATGATGATTACCTTCGCGATCGACACCACCAAATAGCACGCCCTCAATGCTGCCGCGGTCAGTGGCCGCGGCTACAGGCGTCTTCCAGCCATTGATCTCTGCGAGCACGGCTTCCATTTTCGGCTCGCCGAATTGGTCCTCTGGATACCACCAATCGAGTGCGCGCAACGGCTCATCGATCGGATCATCGGATGCCCTCGCTTTGGCGACCAATCTCAACGCCAGTTGATGAATGAACCATGCGTCGGAGCGACAATCGCCCGGTGGATCGACTGCTTTTTCGCGCCATTGCAAGAGACGCTGCGTGTTCGTGAAGGCTCCTTCTTTTTCCGCGTGTCCGGCCGCGGGAAAGAAAAACACTTCCGTTTCAATCTCTTCCGTTTTTAGTTCGCCGCGCTCGATTTCAGCTGAATCGCGCCAAAATCTTGCCGGCTCGGTTTCGACCATATCGCGAATGACAAACCATTTTAGTTTCGCCATCGATTTTCTTTGCAAGCGCGAGTTCGGCGCGCCGACAGCCGAGTTTTGGCCGATCAAGAACATCCCCTCCATTTTCCCGTCCGCCATGTCGTAGAGGTATTCGAAGAACGAATGGTCAGCGGTAAGTTTCGGTAGCCAGTTGTAACCGAAATTATTTTCCGCAGTCGCGTGTTTGCCGTAATAGGCCTTTAACAAGCTGATGAAATAGGAGGGTGTATTCGACCAGAGGCCGGTCTTCGGCGTATGCGCATCCAAATATTGCTGTAGCGTTTCTTCCTCTCCGCCGCGTGGCATCGGCAGGTAACCCGGCAAAATGTCATAGAGCGTCGGAATATCGGTGGAGCCTTGAATCGAAGCATGACCTCGCAAGGCGAGAATACCGCCGCCGGGCCGGCCGATGTTGCCTAATAACAATTGCAGGATCGACGCAGTGCGAATGATCTGCACGCCCTTCGAGTGTTGCGTCCAGCCGACGGCATAACAAATCGCTGCCGTTTTGTCTGGGCCTGAAGCTTTAACGAGCGTGTCTGCGATTTTATGAAATAGCGTAGGCGAAATGCCGCAGACTTTCTCCACCATTTCCGGTGTGTAGCGCGCGAAATGACGTTTCAATTTTTGGAAAACACATTGTGAATCTTGCAATGTGAGATCGCGCTCGGGAAAGCTGAGGCCTTCGCCTTTGTACTGCCAGCTTTGCATCGAGTAATCGCGCGCGTCCTCGTTCCAGCCAGAGAAGTAACCATCAGCGTTGTCTTCTGGGTCGCCGTAGTCGTCACGCAAAATGCAGGATGCATTTGTGTAGTGCACGACGTAATCGCGGAAGAACAATTCGTTCTCGATAATGTGGCGGACGAGTGCGCCGAGAAATGCGATATCACTGCCGGCACGAATCGGTACCCAGATGTCCGCCAGCGCGCTCGTGCGCGAAAATCTTGGATCGACATGAATGACGGTCGCGCCGCGTTCCTTCGCTCTCATCACCCAGCGAAAACCGACCGGATGCGCCTCCGCCATCGACGAGCCTTCGATTAAGATGCAATCCGCGTTGGCCAGATCTTGTTGCGCGGTCGTAGCTCCGCCCCGGCCAAAGGAGGTGCCCAGACCGGGCACCGTGCTGCTATGTCATATCCGAGCCTGGTTGGACACACAGACCATGCCCAGGCCTCCGGTAAAAAGTTTTTTGATCAGATAGTTTTCTTCGTTGTCGAGAGTGGCGCCGCCCAGGTGGCAAATGGCTGTGGTGTGATTGATTGTCGATCCATTTTCCTGGGTGATGAATGTGCGTTTGCGCGATTCCCACAGGCGCTCGGCCACCATGTCCATCGCCCTATCAAGGGACATTTCTGTCCACTGTTTGGCGCGCGGCGCGCGATACTTCACTTTCAATTCGCGTCGCGAATGTGTGAGCAGCTGATACGATGCGGCGCCTTTCGGGCAAAGATTACCCTGGCTGATGGGCGACTCCGGATCGCCCTCGATGGAAATCAGTTTTCCGTCCTTGTGATAAATCAGTTGCCCGCACCCGACTCCGCAGTAAGGACAAATCGAGCGCGCGACCTGCGCATCATCAATCCTGGCATGCATCGCACGCGTCTTGTCAGACATCGACTCAAGACCGGTGCCGTCCTTGTGTTCGCGGATTTGCCGTACTAGCGGCCATTTTGAAAAGAGTGAAAACATCAAGAAGTCATCGCAAAAATAAATCGCGCATGCAAGCAGGCTGGGACGCCTTCAATGGCCTGTCGGACGACTCATACATCGCGCGGTTCCCGTGCGAATTTGAAGCCTGCCAATGGCGGCGCCCCGGGATCTATTTTTTTTTCAAGCGCGAGGACCTGAAATGCACGACCGAGCATTTCCGGGTGCAGTAGCGTGTGAAGAGCGCGCTTGCTCCTGTAATCGGGATCGGCAACTTGAACTCGACTGCTTAAAGCAGTCGAGTTAGACAAGCGGGTTTGGAGCACGTCTGGCCAGGTAGAGATGATTCCAGTGAGGAAATGATGTTGATCGGTAAATCCGGCGACACGCAGCCCGTTTGCCTGCGCGCGCTCGATAATGCTCGACCAACCCACTTGCATCGTGATGTCTGCATGCCCGATTTGCTCGAATGGTGAATCAAGGTTTCGATGTTGCGCGCGCACCTGAACGCTTCCCTGAAATTCTTCACCCAAGCGCCCGTAATCGATCGCGATGACATAGCCGCGCTGCAAGTTCGTTGCGACACCGTCGATCCAGTCGAGAGCTGGTTGATTGAAAGCACCCGTTTGCTCCGAAGGCTGGCACGCACTCGCTGGTTGTGAAAGTGAGCGCTCGACCAAGACAAACTTGTCGCCCTGCAGATCGACAAATTTTTCCATGCTGCCGTTGATCAAACGTACTGGCATCGCATCGAGCAGTTCGTTGGAAAAATGAATACCCACGAATGATCGCAGCGATTCGCACCATTCGACTTTCTTACGAAATGGCTCCAGCGTCCGCGATTGTCGCTCTTGCAAAACGGGAAATGGCTCAACGATTCGGTAGCACAACGCTTCGAAAAATTCCTGCGCGCGGTCTTGCGCATATTCGAGAACGTCGCACGCGAACTGCCCATCGTGCGCGCCTTGTTCGACAATCACGAAATTGTTGATTTTGCCGAAGCGCTCCCAGATTTCGACAAACTGCGCGCCTAACAACTGCCCAAAAAGCGGGCCTACGCTGACGTTGGTGAAATAGTCGCCTTTTCGTCCAATCGCACAGCGTCCAGAGGAATAGTATCCGTGCTCGGGATGATAGAGCGCCTGTTGCATGAACCAGGCAAACGAAACCGGACCGCGTCTTTCGATTTCGGCGCGAATCAACCGGACCAGCGGAGAATTTTCGGCCTGATTGTTCAACACCCAATGCTCAACGTTCAACGCTCAGCGTTCAAATTCTGCCCTTAATGAGGCGTTCGACGTTGAGCGTTGGGCATTTGCTGCCTACCTTCAGCAGAGAGTCGTTCGCCTGCTTGAAAACAACCACGACATATTTACGGTCTCCGCCGGGCTTCCGTTTTCGGCCGCCCTGGTATTTGAGGCCGTGGTTTTATGTTCCCGTCGGCATCGTTGCGGTGCTGATCGTTGCTTTAGCTGTTTTCGTTTCCAGTCTCATCGCCGATCTCAAAGCGCAGGCCAGAACGTTCGATCTAAACAAGCTCGAACAGATGGAATCGGCCAGCGTCATTTTAGATCGGAACGGCAAGATCTTTGGCCAAATTTACGTGGAGAACCGCGAGACGGTTCCTTACGAGCAGTTGTCTCCTGATCTCATCAACGCAGTCGTTGCGGTCGAAGACGCGAAATTTTATCAGCATCACGGGTATGATTTGCTCGGCATCATTCGCGCAGCGTTGAAAAACGTGACGGCCGGCCACGTGCGCCAGGGTGCAAGCACGATCACGCAACAATTGGCGCGCAACAGTTTCTCGCTCAAGGAAAGAACCTTCCGCCGAAAGCTGCTGGAGATTTTTCTGGCGCAACGAATCGAAGAGCAGTTCGGGAAACAAAAAATCATGGAGCTGTATCTTAACCGGATCTATTTCGGTGGCGGGCTATACGGGGCGGAAGCGGCGGCGCGAGGGTACTTTGGCAAGTCGGCGCGTGATATGTCGCTGGCGGAATGCGCCACGCTCGCCGGTCTGATCAAGAGCCCGAATAGATTGTCGCCATGGAGCGATCGAGCTAATTCGCGTGAGGTGCGCGACTACGCGCTCGATCGGATGCGCGATCTCGGCTTTATCAGCCGCGAACGATACGCCGCGGCGCGAGCGGAACAGATCGTCATCGGCAGTCGACAAAACGCGCAGGGACAAACCTACGCAGTCGATTATATCCGTCAGCAGGTCATCGCAGCGGTGGGATGGGACCGCGCAATGAACGAAGGCTTTCGCATTCACACGACCATCGATGTCGATTTACAGAAGGTCGCGGAGGATTCTCTCCGGGCCCATCTCGAAACGGTCGAGCAGCGTCCCGATTACAATCATCAGACTTACTCCACGTACGCTGCCTCATTCCGGAAGGCCAAAACAAACGGCACAATGTCTGATCAGCCTGCGCCCGAGTATCTGCAGGGCGCAGTCATTGGCCTCGACAATGCAACCGGAGACATTTTGGTGCTCGTCGGCGGACGGGATTTCGAGCACAACCAGTACAACCGCGCGCTGCAATCCCGGCGGCCCGCTGGGACTGCAATGTTGCCGCTTGTTTATGCAGCAGCTTTCGAGAAAGGAATGTATCCCGGGTCATTGGTGGAGGATTCGCCGCTGGATAATCGCGCAGTCATGATCGGCGGGACAACGGGAATTCTCGGCGAGTGGGGCCCGGAAAGCGCTCAGAACCGTTACGAAGGCACAATGACGGCGAGGCAGGCGCTGGCCAAATCAAAAAACGGCGCAACCGTCCGCATCGGAATGAACGCAGGAGTCGATGCAGTGTTGCAGCTTTGCTCCGCGGCGGGCGTTCATTCCACGCTTCGTCCTTATCCGGCGACATTTCTGGGAAGCAGCGAGGTGACCCTGGCTGAGCTCGCACTCGCATACACGATCTTTCCAAATGGCGGATGGCGGCCAAATACACCGCACATTTTAGGGCGGATTGAAGAAAAGGATGGAACGCTGGTTTGGGATGGAAAGCAGGAGAGCATCCGGAAATTAGTCATCAAGCCCG
>WNFZ01004504.1_pt1 | contig 20291 bp, 22 predicted proteins | sample 5400081 | NCBI WGS metagenome assembly WNFZ01 (sample SAMN13153365, study PRJNA577476) | soil metagenome | isolation source: 80 cm soil or saprolite under grassland replicate 1 | place: USA:California | collected 2016-06-15
CGCTGAAATTTTAGCGTGAATCAAAATAGCCTATCCTATGACTCGGGTAGGCTATTTTGATGAGAGGGTGATCTAGTGGTGGTGTCCGTGCTCGCCCTGACCGAGATACTTTTCAGGATCTTTGTCAAAGGACTTCTTGCAGCCCAGCGAGCAGAAGTAGTAGGTCTGTTCTTTATATTCGGACGTACCCGCCGCGGTCGCAGGATCAATATCCATGCCGCAGACAGGATCATGTACTGTAGTTGCCATAGGTTTTCTCCTTTTGTTTTGATTATGCCCTTTAAATATCGATGGGACGAGCGCCAATCGGCTTACCATTCAACAGGCATTTTGGCTTGCAGTTATTCCAGACTTTTTAGAACTAGGGTACCTCCTCACGACTCTCAATGAGGTCCAAACTCATCCACTTGTTTATCCAGTAAAAACTGATTGCCATAATAATCAACGCAATCACTTGCGCCTCGCGAAAGCCGCCGGGCCAGAAGACACTGTCGCCGCGGAAGGTTTCGAGGAAGACTCTTGAAGCAGAGGAAAGGGTAACCACCAGCAAAAAATTCGACCCCGCGCCCTCTGGTTTTGGAAACCGTTCGCAAATAACGAGAAAGATCGTCAATGCAATGAATGTTTCGTAAACCTGAGAGGGATGGCGGTACTCATTCCACAACCGAATCGCCCAAGGGACCTTAGTCGGCGCACCGTACGCGTCGCCGCTGAAGATATGCGCGAGTCCCACGAACGCCATAAATACTGCCAGCCCAGGCGCGATGGCATCGAGGGTCGGGCGAATCGGAAGCGACTTGCGTTGAATGAAAATCACAAACACAATCAAACCAACTACCAATCCCGTTGATGGTGAAAGCGTGGTCGGAGTCAGCGCCAGCAGGCTGAGGGGTTTGGATGCATATACAGCGGGAAACTCCAACGCATAGCCCACTCGCGCTCCAATAAGTCCTGCAACCAGGCTGTAGAAAATTGCATTGTTGAGTGTGGACTCATTGATCTTCAAGCGTGCCGCCTCGCGTTCGATGAAAGCAAGTCCCGTCCACAAGCCCGCCAGCAAAGCCAGACTGGCCATTGGAAGGATAAAGGGCCCCAAGCGCAAGTAAGGGAACATTCTATGGAACCTCCCGTAGCATTGCCTCGATCTTCGAGCGAATAAAAGTTTCATAGGATTTTTCCAGGGCTGGTGTTTCAGCGCGGCAGGGCGGACACCACGTCGCCCAAATGTTGATGACTACGATTTTCCCGCGCAACTCCGAGAGCGTTACCTTACTTCCATCCAGTGTATCAAGCGTGAAATCGGGAGCCAGAAAACCTTCGCGCGGACTCGGCAAAGAAGACAACGGCTCGCCGACCGCCGATGGGACGCGCGAGGCAACTGTCCACAGGATGCCTGCGGCGAGACCCACTAGCATCAAAACTTCCCACCGCCTCTTTCGGGACAAGATGTTGGATTCCGTCATATCAAATTTCTCCAGTCCCAGGCATTATTTCAGAAGCGAATCAATGGTTTGTTGAAATATCTCAAATGGCTGCGCGCCGACAAGAGGTTGCCCATTGATCAGAAAAGTTGGCGTACTGCGAACTCCTATGGACGAAGCCGTACTGCTTTCATCCTGGATCAGTTGAGTATATTTCCCTGAATCGAAACACTTAATGAACGCGCTCGTATCCAGTCCAAGGTCCCCGGCGAATTTTTTCAAATTATCCTTATTGAACGCTCCCTGGTTTTCTCCAGACTGACTGCTGTAGAGCATGTCGTGATATTCCCAGAACTTATTTTGATCCGCCGCGCATTCGGCAGCTTCCGCGGCCCAGTTCGATTCTTGCCCAAGAAACGCGAAACCAAAATATCCAAAACGAACTTTGCCGCTCTGGGTATATGCTTTATCAATCTGAGGTTCCGTCTGAGCGAAAAACCGCCCGCAGTACGGACACTGGAAATCGCCAAACTCGATGATGGTAACGGGTGCATTCGGGTCGCCCTTGAAATGACGGGTTTTGGCAAGGACTGTTTCCATCAATTTTTGTTGTGCTGTAGAATTATCTGCGGTTGGGATCACAACTGGCGGCGCGGAATTAACCGATGCGTCCGATTGAGCCTGGTTTGGCATGAGGGGGCGCACATAATATCCGACCAAGAGACCTAGAACCAGCATCGCAACTGCGACAATTGGCGTAGCCCATGATTGGATCGTAATGATCATTGCAGGCTGTTTCTGCGTTTCTATAGGTGCAGGTTCTTTCTGCAATTCCAGAGGCGCAGGCTCTTCAACTGTAACAAGTTTTTTTCGGCGTTTGACAGGTTCTCCAGATGAGAGGGGTTCTTTCATTGTTTTCATGTTCTTTTTCCTTTGACTCACTTGTCTTGAATTTCAAAACCTGCCTGTTCCCAACCAACCATGCCGCCTTTGAGATTCCAAATGTTGGTATATCCCAGTTTGATCAGGTTCTCGGCCGCGATCGCGCTCATGCGTCCACTGCGACAGTACAGAATGATTTTGGCGTTCTTATCAACGGGCAATTGTGCGAGATTGGCTGGTTCGGCGATCTGATCATATGGAATGGATAGATCAGTGCCTGCGATGTTCCCTTCAAATGGGATGTGCACATTCACAAACACAAAATCCTTTTTCTTCAACATGATGTCCAATTCATCGGCGTTGATGTTGTAATAAGTACCGCCATCTACGCTGACCTTTTCGACGACGACATCAACGGGTTTGCTCTGGCATGCAGCAAGAGTCAGGTTGAGGGCAATCAAGAGAATAAGAAATCGTTTCATGATGTTGCTCCTGGATTATTTCCTTTATTCTGTAACTCTAAAAGTATGACCACTCAAATAGCCGAGATACGCTGGCACCAGTGGCAGAACGCAGGGTGAAAGGAATGAAAGCAAGCCTGCCAGAATTGCGGTCAGATAAGTAGGTGCGGCGGTGTAGCCGGAAAAATCAATATACAGTCCGTTTTGAAGCGCCCAGATGGAGATGCGGGTCATTGTGTTGGTGAGCAACATGAAACCGATAATCAGAATGAACACACCGCTCGCAATCTGGAAGGCGCGTTGATAGCGTCTCATGCGCTTGACCCAGCCGGTGGCGCGTTCGAGCCCAAGCGCAAGGATCAGAAAGGGGATGCCGAGACCCAGTGAGTAACCTGAGGTCAGCCACATGGCCTGACCAACGGTCTGCTGGCTCATGCCGAGGGTCAGGATCGCGCCGAGGCTCGCGCCAATACAAGGACTCCAGCCCGCAGCGAAGAAAATGCCCATGAGGACCGAGCCGGCATAAGTCCCGCGCTGACCCGTGTATTGTGCGCGCATGTCCGCATAAAACCAGGGAATCCTGATGATGTCCAATGTCGCCAGCCCGAACATGATCACGATGACGCCGCCGATGCGTCCGAGAAGAAATTTATACTGGCCAAAGAGCTGGCCGAGGACAGTCACTGCGCCACCCCAGCCGACCGTGAAGATCAATGAGAAGCCCAGGACAAACAGAATCGCATGGATGAAGACCTCCCATCGCCTCGGTGTTATTTGTGATTGAGAAACGGCAATTGGTTCACTCATAAGGTCTCCTATGGCGCGTTCGGCTCTGGTGAGCGGTTGAGGTTGGTCTTGTAAAAGGCGCGCGCTTGTGAAGCATCAAAGGTTTCCATTTTTTGCAAACGCCCCCAGGAGGTCATCACAACGGGAACGTCAATCGAATCCCACGGGTAAGCGATCACTTTCACGTTATTGACTTGATCCATGACGGCTTTTATTTGTGACTTCAATTCAGTGCAGGCGCTCTCACTCAGGTTGGCGCAGTTGTACCAAAAGATGACGTAACCGTGCTCCAGGTTGTGGACGAGGTATCCTGCGGGATACTGGTAGGTGTTGGTCTCATGGAACCCCGCTTGCGCTTCATTAGGATAATGCGGACCCGAGGTCGGCGGGTCAGAGTTATATGTTCCGGGATCTGAATCCACGGCGATATGAGCACTGGACATAATCGGGATCTCTTCTCCTGCTTGGGGTCGCACGCCCTGCCAGACGAATAAACCAATCACGGCAAGGATGCCTGCTCCCAATACACCCCAAATGAGATTGTTGCGCATTTGCTGGCGGCGCTGTTGGACGCGCCTTTGTTCGCGTTTACTTGATCTTTGAGTCATTACTCTACTCCACAAATAATATATGCATAAAAGGGAACACCTCACATCTAACGGCCAATTGACGCGTCAGCATAATTAAAAGCAACCAAACCCGTCGAGGATAGACTCAACGGGAAACAAAAGTTGTAGCGTCTTAGATTTTGGGTGGAGGGGTTACGATTTCGAGGTGACTAATCTGCATGAAAAATGGTGAGAAGGTAACTCGCTGAGTCCCCACAGAGTGAGTCGCACAAGCAAAAGGCGGGATGAGAACGCCGCACGTTATAGACAAAGAACCGATCGCATCGCTACAACAGGGGTTTGGCGCGTTCTGCCCTGTGGGTGCTATTTCGTAGAATGCACCTGCCCCAGCTGGCATGGTCATATGCCCAACCCGCATGGACATCATGGATGGCATGGGAGTGAGCCCGCTCAAGAGCGTTACTCCCACGACGATATGAAGTAGCCATCCAGTCTGTATTTTTCCGGTCATGATAGTGTCATTGTAACATGTCAAAATCTCATTCCGAAAAATCTCTAAGCGTTCGTTAAGCAGTCTTTTGCCGTGGGTGACGGGCCGAGAACGGCACATGGATCTTCAGCCACGTGCCATGTCCCACTTCGCTCTGGACCTCCAGCCTGGCCCGGATTAAATCAGCCCGCTCGCGTATCCCAAGTAGACCAAAATGTCCGCTTGGAGCGAAGTCCGTGGGACTCTTCGGAACGCTAAAGCCAACCCCATCATCTGTGACTTCTAGTTTGATTTCCTTATCCATAGGACTGCTTCGCTGGTCAAAGGCGATCTGCAGGGTGGCATGTTTGGCTTTAGCATGATGCACAACATTGTTCAATGCCTCTTGGGCAATGCGATACAAAGCCAATTCCACTTCGCGCGATAGGCGGCGCTCCTGTCCTGACTGCTGAAAATCCACATTCAGGTGATTGGCCTGGCCTGTTTCGTTTGCCAGCATTTCGAGCGCAGTGACCAGACCGAGGTCTTCCAGATAGATAGGACGCAATGCGCGCGTGAGGCGACGGAGATTCTCGATAGTTTGTTCAGCCAAAGTTTCAAGCTCGGTGAGGGATTTACGTGCATTTTGATCTTTGACTGATCTCTGAGCCAACTGCACGCGTTGCTTGAGAGCGATTACTGCTTGAATGGTATCGTCGTGGAGCTCACGTGCCAGGCGCATGCGCTCTTCTTCCTGCGCGGAGGTGATGGCGCCAATGTAGTCGTGCAATCCTTCCTGGGCGGCCTGTACTTTGCGCGCCATTTCCATCAATTCCTTTTGCAGATGCTGTACTTCGGATATTCCACCCACAGATTCCTTGATGGTCTCGAAGTCACCCCAAGCCAGCGCAGCTGCCTTCGATTCCAAGTGTTGCAAGGGTTGCACAATTTGCCGCACACCAAACCATAGCGCAATTAGAGCAAGAATGAATGCAGGCACAAGCACGAGTGGCGCCATTTGCGTGGCCTGTAACGAAGGACTGACCACTGCCTGCCAATCCTCTTCTGTAATCAGCGCCCACGCTGTAGCGGGAATGGGACTGTAGGCGATCACGTGTTCGCGATTATCTACTTGCACATAAAGTGTTCCACTTTCCCCACGCAATGCCTCGGCCACGCCTGGATGATCGGCAGACACGCTTTGCGTCTGGGTCTCGGATATTCCACTGACAAAGAGCACCTGGCGCGAAGAATCCACAACATAAATGGTGACCTGACTGTCAGCAGGATACGAAGCAGATAGTGTCTGCATGGCGAGCGATTCAGGAGAAAACGCTCCAGCCACGATTACATTGAGGGAAGGAGAATATGTAGAAACAATGACGAAGGTCCGCTTAGAATTTGGATCAACGAACGGATCTGAGATGACAGGACCGGGATTCGAGGATGAGGCGAGGTGGATGCGTTGTGCATTGGCGGCAATCCAATCCCATAGTCCATTTGGTTGTGTTGTAGTAGTCACACGGCCATCTAAACCTAGGAAAGCCATTCCGCCATCAAAGTCGGACTTCAGATCGTTGGAAGAAGTCAGTATTTTTTCAAACGGCAGATCTGCAGATGCGTTCGCGAATGTGACCAGGCTGGAAATATTGGCCATACGATGATGCAATTCAGATTCGAGCGCGGCTGTTGCAGATTGGACAGCACGTTCGTCCCGGTCGCTAACAAGGGCGCGCATGTCCCGTTGGTGAAGTGAGACACTGCCGAACGCGATCAGCAGCAATAGTAAAGTGAGCGGCAGGATTGTGATGGCGAAGAGCTGTACGGTGAAGCCGCGCAAAAGCGAAGGGGTGACACGCGGCTTTTTCATTCTTCGGAGATCTGGCCTGTGCTTTGCGAAATCCAACCGAGCGCAACGGCGCGCATGACAGCTTCGGTGCGGCTGGTAGCCTGCATTTTGTCGAAGATGTGCGCCAGATGTCCTTGTACGGTGCGATCACTAATCCCCAACTGCATTCCAATGGCTTTGTTGGTGAAACCTTTGGCAGCTAATCGAAGGACATCGAGTTCACGGTCGGTGAGTGGCTCGGCTGTAATCTTTTCAGGTCTCTTGAACAGATTACTCATCAATTTGCGCGTGACCGCTGGATCGAGCGCGGACTTACCTTCATACACATCGCGCACGGCTTGGATCAATTCATCCGCTTTAGCGGTCTTAAGCACATAACCGTTTGCACCTGCTTGCAGGACCGCCATCACATAGGGATCATCGTTATATGCGGTGAGGATGAGCACACCTACTTCAGGTAAGTGGGCGCGCACCCAACGGGTGACCTCGATACCGCTGGCCTTTGGCATTTGGATATCCAAGACAGCGACGTCTGGCTTGTGTTTTTGGATGAGGGATTGCGCTTCTTCTCCATCTCCTGCTTCGGCAATGACCTGTAGGTCGCGCGCGCTTTCAAGCAGTTGGCGAACCCCCGCCCGGACGATGTGATGATCGTCAGCCAGAAGAACGCGGATTTTTGTTTTTGATTTGCTCGATGACTTTTTCATAATTGAACTTATCCAATTCTTGGTTCAAAGTTTGTGTCTGGAATATGTATGGGAATGCTAACCAGACGATGCCGAGCCCAGCCAGAAGTCCAGTGATGAGGCGCATGATTGAGTTGAATGAGCCGAGAGCGTCGCCCGCGTAAAATGAGGCAGAGAACGCGTTATTCGTCAAGACGGCCAACCATTGATTCGTATCACGAAAGCCCTGGCCGATTCCAGCAAGATCGCTGATTGCATGTGAGCCGCCATCCAAGGCCATCGGGAGGAGCAAGAGGATGAATCCCCACCAGGAGATCGGCTTGACCTTGCGCCGCAACGGAAACCATACGAGAGCGAACAACCAGACACTGGTGTAGAATGAAATCATTCGGTCCGACCAGGCAACCTTCCATCCCATCAATTCATTGCCGATGAATCGAATACATGGTCTTTTGCCCAAATAGGAAGAAGGAACGTTCCGGTAATTGGTGGCAGAAAAACGAGTAAATAAAGTAGATCGCTTTTCCCTCTCCGGTCCAACCCATCTGCATGAAGATAGGCGCGAGAAAAGGGGTGAACACCCATGTGCCATATACAATCAGGAAGATCTCAAACCAATGATCCGCAATCCATTGGAAGATGGATTGTTTTGACTTTAGATGGAGATTCGTAGTAATAGTGGACATAGCTTTCCTTTACAGCGTACCAGCTTCTCGCGAACAGTTCGGTTAGCGCGTGTGATATATAGTCTTTCTACCCAACAAAAAGAAGAATCGCTCCGTGTATTGGTATCAGGAAAATGAAATAGATGAAAAAAACCGCTTGAGCAGCACCATTCCAACCCAAGCGCATGAGCACAGGCGCGAGAAAAATAAGAAAGACCCACACGTCATACACGAGCACAAAACGTTCAAACCAGCGACTTGAAAGCCCCTGGCCGAGCGACAACTGTTTTTTGTTGTTCGCGATAGATGTAGGTGTTGACATTTTTCCTTTACGACGCGCCAGCTTCGGCCGCGCGGTTGAGATTGGGAATCAACTTTTGCCTTTGATTATAATCACGCCTTTGTTATCGCTTGGTTTTCTTATCCATAAGCCATACTATATTGACAAACAGAGCGCAGTAAACAATTGACGTCTGTTTCACACAGTGTATTACTGAAATGAGGACTCAATCTACTGCTTGCTATTTAACGGTAATTTGAAGTTTCATGCCTTGTTCATAGTGATTTGGTGTGTGACAGGCAAACTCAAGAGTTCCAGCAGACGCAGGTTCAGTGAAGGTATAGTCAAAAGAGGCTGTTGCGCCAGCGGGCAGTTTACTCGCTTCGATCATGGCTAGGGCCGTTTTGTCCAATTGCTCCATATCCATGGCCATACCTTCCATCAATGGAGGCATGATCATGATTTCATGCTCGACTAGACCCTCATTCGTTACCACGAAATGATAAGGAACACCTACTTGGAAGTCGGTTGCTGATGATTCAATCGCGAATTCCTTCAATGTGATCTTGACTTCAGTGGCTCTCTGCCCACCACAGGCGGTCAACAACAATCCTGCGGCGATCAGAACGATCAATACTTTTTTGAACGCAAACATTTCCATCTCCTTTTCACAAATCATTTGGACTACTGCTATCAAGTTTAGGCAATTTGATTTGGGACTCCCAGAGCCAAATGCCGCATAAGAATATAGGCAATTTTGCCTATAGGCGCTTTGATGTTTGAGCAGGCAGTTTTCCCTCCAATACATTCCTGATGGCAGTTACCAGCTTCGGATTCCTTTTCTGATCGGGAGTCTCTGCAATGGAAAGCCATGTTTGCCCATCGTTGCTATGCAGGATCAATGTGGCAGGTTCTGCTGCGTCGCCATACACCAGAAGAACAACCATCTGGCAATCGCACTGATCAGTCCCATGATGAGGGCAAGGGCAGTCTTCCAGCGCATGGCGCGTGGAGTGCAGATCAAATGTCTGCACAACGCGCAGATTCGCCGTTGCCAGCTGTTCTTTCAGCCAGACAAGGGACTTATCGCCCGGGCAGTTCCAAGATAAAAAAGGAGTGAGCGGAGCCATCATGCGCCTCGAAGGAAGTTATGGTCCCATTGTAGTCATTCCTCCGAGACAATTGAAGAGCCACCTGACGTATTTACTGTTAAGCCATATTGCCTATGAGCCTTCCCCCGTTTCGCTGGTCGTAACGGGGGAAGGCAATGAAATCGAAGAGGCGAGCGCCGTCAGGGTGTCATCCCTGGAATGTCCATCATATCCCTTTCAGGTATTTCAAGCTGCACTTCCGATGATGAAGCAGGGATAGCTGGCAGGGCCGAGAAACTAATTCCATTCGGAGCAATGCCACTGGGAATGGTAGCGATGACCGTCTTTTGCTCAATGTCAATCACTGAGACAGTGTTCTCGTAAATATTTGTAGTGAGATTTGTCCGAATTTGCTCGAGGGTATGTAGATTTGCCTATTCGACTGAATCAAATGAAACGTGACCCCGCCCTTATGAAGTCTGGAACGAAGTGGGACCAGCGCTTGCTTCGCGGGTTACCTGATTCCACTCGAAAGTTGACTTGAGATGATGACGTTATTTCTCCTGATATAGTTCCTTGTCAGCGAGTTCGATGATCTCCGCGATGTTTTGACCAAAATTACGATGATGAGGCAACACGAGCGCATAAAACAAACACGATAAAGCTAAGCCAGAACGGTACCTCGTTCTGGCTTAGCAATCTACTGGTATTTAGGCTTTATAGGAAAACTTACTGATATATAAATCGTATCAACCTATTATTATGGACCTGTGTATTTAAAGATCCACAAGCCACTATCGCGGTCACTAGCAGCAACGTATGTTTGCTCTGTGGGATCAGCAGGCAATCTGAAGACCTGCACGCCCCAGAAGTCATTTCCATTCGTGTCGATAAAATGGCCGACTTCTTGGATGCCCGAGGCATCAAACTTAATGACACGCAACCCTGCATCATAGTAGGACAGGTAAGCCAGATCTGTCTCAATATCAACAGCGACCTCATGCACCGTCAAGTTCCCAAAGCCAGTGGCATAGTTGGGATCCAAGCCTTCTGGTACGGCGTAGGTATCGATTTCCTGAAGTGTGGCTGCATTGAAGAGATGGACATAGCCCCAGCCATCAAATACGGCTGACAGATTCACTGTCGACCCTGCTGTCCCAACTGCTGGCAAGGACGGATTTGCTCCGCTAGGACAGTTGGCTGGGTTATATCCAGTGATGCCTAGAATCGCAAAGCCTGAAGAACGGCTTACGAACAGAAATGGAATGTTGCCTGTTGCAGCCATATTGACGATCCCCTCGCAGTTGCCCGGTGCGGCACTATTGAAGACGATACCGGCTACATATCCAGCATTCTGGGCGTTCGTCACTTTTTCAGTGAAAGTACAGCTGCCCCGCTGGATCACAGCAATGGCATCTGCTGAGGGTGCGGCTGGTGGCGGCGAGGTGTTACAGCCAAGCCCAACATAATACGTCGGTCCAGATAATGGGTTGCTGGGCGTGATCTGTGGAACGGCATTCCCCTGACTAGCAATGAACTTTGATCCCACAAATGGACCAGAAGTAACCTCCACAGTGGTACGGAATGCATTGAAGTCCTCATCGGTGCCAATGATATAGGTGTTGTCGTGGCTCCACTCTGCTTGGTGGGCGTTCCCCTCTGGTGGGCTAAACCCAGTTTCGGGATCGGGATCAGTGAAGTCGGTGTCGTTTACAAACACTGGTGAGGCTGGGTTATCTACATTCAGTGTGATATAACCAGCATCCCAATAAGATAGGAGCATCATCCAATGCCCCTGCACCTTCTTGACGACAACATCGTGGAAGAAACTGGCGCGGAATACACCAATTCCAGCAGATTGCGAGTTTTGCGCGCCCGGCCAACTTGCGAGTCCCACTTCAGCAACCCTGACCGGTGCGGATGGGTTGGTGATGTCGAAGATATCCACATCAGTAGCTTCCTCGTCATCAACAATGACAACATAAGCTTTCTTGCCCTGTTGCCAAGCGAAGGCGCTATGGATCTGATTGGCACGGTTCACACCACCTACCGTGTTGAAGTCACCGAAATTCTCGACTAGAGTCACTGGATGATAAGGATCTGTCACATTGTAAAGAGAGAATCCACCGACCCTGTTCGCAATCGTTCCACAGGATTCGCCGTTTACAACCAGCAAATCACCTTTGAAGGATTTTGTATTTACCGAAATGGCTTGTACACCTTCACCCACATATGTGCCTGGCGTGCTGATGAAGCCTGCATCCATAGGGTTCGTTGGATCTGTGATGTCAACAATGTAAACACCACCTCCACCATCTGGTGTACAGCCGGGCGAGAACTGTCCCAGGTAAGCGAAATTTCCCAGAACTCCCACGTCTGAAATTATGCCCGTCCTCGCATCACTGACTGTGAGCTGCCCAACCAACTCCACATTCAAGCTTGAAGCAGGCAGATGTCCACCTGGACCGCCATGTTGATCATCGTGTGACTGATGCTCCTCAATCGGTGTATCAATCACATCATCTCCTACAAGGTGTCCGCCAGTATCGCCATGGTCCGCGAAGACCGATGGGGCGGCAGTCAAAGACAACATCACCAACAACACACTTGTTGCTCGAACAAAAATAAGCAAATTTTTGTGTACCATGATCGCAGTCTCCTCTCTACTGAACATTCGGTTTCAATCAACATAACCTTGTGCTTCGAAGGTTTCCCTTATATTCTGTTAGTCACCTCCTTTCACTCCAAAACAAAAACTGCCGAAGAAAAAAATCGTTCGGCGGTCTGGCAATCTGCTATGCCCAAAAGAGGTGCAGACTGATGACTATGCATGCCTATCTTTCAATAGGTGTGCCTTTTCGATGTACTTGTGAATAATTTTGACTGAAGCTGTCCAAATTATAGCAATTTTATATTTCAAATACAAGCAGCATCGAAGTCCAGAGCGTAAAGAATGAAGAGTTGAATAAAATAAGATAGGCGTTTCGCCAGAGTCGATTCGTCGACGTGCGCGTGTGTGGGCAATATATAATAGGAATCGTTTCTCGAAAAATGGCTCATCCAATATTGTCTGCAATCCAGATATATGTACTGGGGAGATACAGCAGTTTTGCAAGTGGGGAAGAAAGGTGGGATTTGACCATCAGATGGATACGTTGCAACTCCGAAACTTATTTCCAATTGCAGAGGCCGGAAGGCAGTTCTCAAGCGATTTGCAAGAGCCCCGGCTCCCCTCCAGTCCTAGTCCAGGGCAAACGATCACAAATTCGTCTCCGCCATAGCGCGCCACCATATCCTGTGCTCGAACAAGTCTGGTCAGATGTTTGGCAACAGCGCGTAAGGCTTTGTCTCCCGCTATGTGGCCATATCGATCGTTGAGCGACTTTAAATCCGTCTACATCCACCATCACAATCGTAAGAGGCTGATTGGCGCGTTTCGCAAATTCAAAACGGGTTTTAATCAGAGTGTTGAAGGCACTTCGATTTGGCACGCCGGTCAACCCATCTGTATAGGCTTCGTATTGGAAACGCTCGACGATCCCTTTCATCGCCAAGATCTCTCTTTGCTGTCTGAACGCGCGGCGTATGGAAAGCGCCGTGATGAAAACGACAATCAACCAAAGTCCAATGCTGATGGGGTGGTTGGGAAACATACTTTTTAGCGACACCACAAGGGGGAATTGAAGGCTTATGCCATGCAGGTAATATTCGTAATCCAGAATCAACATGTGCAAAGTAAACAGAGGTAGGCCCACAAAAATTGACCACGCCAGCGCGATCCAAATATCCCTGGTGATTTCGCTTTTCAGGACGCGCATCCAACGAGTAGGGCTTCTATGAAAGTATTCCTCATCCGAACTGAGTTGGTGAGACCCATAACTTCATTCACGTTGTTTCTTGGAGGATGGCGCGCCGCAGGATGGACAAAACGACGCGCTGATTTCCATTTGATTACCACAATAGGCGCAGACACAAGACTTCATCGCAGTCCCGCATTCCGGACACCACTCAAACGCAGGAGAGACGGTCACCTTGCAATGAGGACATGTTGCCTGTCCTGTTGCAACAGGCATTGGGCGCACAGGCTCATTCGCCAGAATACTGGCTGCAACAAGGGGAAGTAATAAATTGCCAAAACCTCTACCACACATTTTTGCTCCTTTTACAAGTTATGCCATTATCCTACCAAAACGATGTAAAGAACTCATAAAGAATCGTTGAAGAACTGCATAAGCAAAATTGCTTATTGTCTTCAGCGCAATCTGGCGCAAGACACACAGGCGCATCAAGACTATCATGAACGAAAAGGAGATCATTGATGAAACGCTATCTCATTCCCCTCACCGCATTCCTGCTTGGTTCCACGCTCATGGCTGGACTTTATTTCGGTATTCTCACCTGGGCGCAGGGTTGGGATTACGCCGCAAACCAGTTCTCGCTCAACCGCTGGTACGTACTGCCGATATTTGTCACACTGGGCATCCAGGCCGCGCTCTTTTCTATTCTGCGTTTCCGCCTGTTCATTCCAACGACATCCACAGGCCACACGGGCGCCATGATGGGAGCCAGCAGTGGCACTTCTGTCACCTCAATGGTGGCTTGTTGCCTCCACCATGTCACCGACGTTCTCCCTATTCTCGGCTTGAGCGCTGCGGCCACTTACCTCACCCGCTATCAGCGCCCATTCATGCTCGTTAGTCTTGGATTGAACATCATCGGCATCATTATCATGTTCGTCATTGTCTATCGCGAGCGTCAAAAACTACAACCCGTTCAAAACCTGCAATCTGTTCTGGAGACAAAATGAAACGTTTAATCCTGCCCCTTCTTTGGACCTTGACTCTTATCCTTGCTGCCTGCGCTCCCTCGCAAGCCAGCACCGATCAAACTGACCCTCAGCCTGCATCCGTTTCGACAAAACCTTCTCAAGCTGACACAGGCGACCTGACCCGCTCTGACCAACAAGGTGCAGTGACAGTGAATGTCACGCCATTAAACCTGAATAACGCTTCCGATCAACTTGAGTTTGATGTCGCGCTCGAGACCCACTCGGTTGATCTGAGCATGGATATTGCTACACTCGCTACGCTGACAACCGACACAGGAATTAGTACACAAGCTACAAAATGGGATGCACCACGCGGCGGTCATCATGTCAGTGGAAAATTGATCTTCCCCGCGACCAAAGATGGCAAATCGATTCTCGATGGCGCAAGCAAACTGACACTTACTATTGTCAATGTGGATGCAGCCTCGCGCGTCTTTGAATGGGAGCTGAAATAAAGCAAGGAGGTTATTGTGTCCGGATCAGATCCGAATCAAGTCAGCCGTCGCGATTTCATTAAAGTAACCGCTGCCATTGTTGGCGGTTTGATTGGTGCCCTGATTGGCATTCCGTCAATTGTGTACCTGCTCTCGCCCTCTTTACGAACGGAAGAAGATACAGATTCCATTGCTCTCGGGCCTCTCGAGAACTATCCAGTCGGAATTCCAACCCGTTTTGAATTTACCCGCACAAAAGTCAACGGCTGGGAGCGAACCGCAACAAACTATGGATTGTATGTCGTGCGCAAGAACGAAAATGAGGTGCGCGTCTTTTCGGATATTTGTACTCATCTGGCTTGCCGTGTAAGCTGGCATCCGGATTATCAGCATTACATCAGTCCGTGCCACAATGGTCATTTTGACATCATGGGGAAGAACATTAGCGGTCCACCGCCACGACCCTTAGATGAATTTAGAACGAGAATTGAAGAGGGCAATTTGTTTGTCCAGTTGCCGGCATTCAAACGATATTCATAATTGAAGGCTAAAGCAGGGAAATGATTAGCCGACGCGATTTCCTCAAATTGGCCGCACTGAGCAGCTGTGTCAATGCCAGTCCTGAAGATGCGAAATGGATCTTTCGCTGGAGCCTGCCTCAAGTCCCCTATGATCCTGGAGATGTGACGGTGGAATGGCCAGGCGGGACAAAAGTCAGCGTCGAAGATCAATCCTTATGAGCTTGGCAAATACATAGAATCCTGGAGACAAATGATAAGGGAGGATCCTGAAGCTCTTTCCTTGGCAGAGATACGTATCCTCTTAGTAGAAAAGCGCCGTGCATGGCGGCATTTGCGATTGGAACATTTCTATCGGACCAGACGAGTTAATCCACTAATCAGTGAGAATTTTGATATTGAGCATTCACTAGGAAGAACAAAAATCAGCCATTCGAGAAGAACACAACGTACTTGGTTGGACTATGTCTTGGTTGGCACGGAGTTTCTGGCAATTGTGGGCCTCATCGTTATCACAGTAAACGGTTTATCAATATTGAGTACTTTAAATCGTAGCGTATCAGCCGCCCTCTTACAACCTACACTTTTACCCACGCCAATGATCAGGGAAGTTGTTCTTCCGGATGGTCACACACCGCCCAATAGCCCGGGTGGTGCGCGACCAAATGAGGCCGAAATCCCAGTACATCTCCGCCCTGTATGGCAGTCATTGTCGAGTCTTCCTACTCCCATTCCTGCAATTGAGCAGGCGATACGGATTCAAATCCCTGCGATTAATGTAGACGCGCCTGTGGTACAGGGTGATGGTTGGGAACAACTCAACAAGGGTGTTGCACAACACATCGGCACACCAAATCCCGGCGAGGAAGGCAATATTGTACTATCAGGACACAACGATGTTTACGGAGAAGTTTTCCGCTATCTGGATCGCTTAAATCCCGGTGATACTGTTGTCTTATTTACCACTCAAAGGCGATACAACTACATTATCAGTGAGACACAGATGGTCGAACCCACGGCAGTGGAAGTTATGTCTCAGACGTCCGACGCCAGAGTGACACTAATTTCATGTCATCCGTATCTTGTGGATATTCATCGAATTGTGGTATTTGCTGTTCTACAAAGTTCATAAAAAGTTATTGCGTATGCTAAAACAAGTCAACCATATTGAAGAGACCACCAGTTTAGTCACAGAAGAGAGCCCTTCTCGATTGCTTCACCAGACGTTTGTGGTGACGTGGGAATCCACCCTTGTGATCCTCGTGGCTGTTGTCGCTTTCGTCTCGCGTTTATTAATCCTAGGTGCACGTGTGATGAGCCACGACGAGAGCTTGCACGTTTATTATTCCTGGCTGCTGGCGACTGGCAAAGGCTTTGCTCACAATCCGATGATGCATGGGCCGTTCTTGTTCGAGTCCACCGCGTTAATGGATGTTCTGTTTGGAGCAAGCGATTTTACCTCGCGCCTGGTTCCTGTGATTCTTGGGACAGTGATTGTTGTCATGATCCCTCGATTGTTGAAACCGTGGTTAGGTCAAACCGGAGCATTAGTTACGTCCATTCTATTGTTGATCTCTCCCTTCATACTTTATTTTTCTCGGTACATTCGGCATGATATTTTGGTGATCACCTGGGCTCTGCTCGCCGTAATTGCTATCTTTCGTTACTTAGAAAATCGACACGAGCGCGATTTGATCTTATTAGCTGCATCCCTCGCCTTGATGTTGAGCACGATGGAAATTACGTTCATTTATCTGGCGATCTTCGCAGGGTTCTTGTTAGTGATTGGCTTTCGTAACTACAAGTTTTCCTGGAGGTTATGGAGAATATCGCCAGAGTTTGATTTGTTGATCGTGCTCGTGACACTTGGCGCGTTCTTTTCTTCGCCTATTGCCCTTCTCGCCTTGAATCCATTGTGGAGCAAAATTACCAGTGCACCCTTTGTAGAATTGCAGACTTTGGCAACCCAAGGTATAGATTGGGTGAGAACTGGATCGGGTACACGTCTATGGGGCCTCTTCGCTATTTTCTCATTCGTTTCCATCATGATCGGGCTATGGTGGAACTGGGAACGATGGTGGAAACTTGCCGGGATATTTCTCACCATCAATATTCTGCTGTTCACTACATTCTTTACTAATCCAGCAGGAATTGGAACGGGGTTCATTGGTTCTCTCGGCTATTGGCTTTCACAGCAAGACGTTGCTCGCGGTTCGCAACCCTGGTATTACTATCTGATCGTTTTCCCACTTTATGAATATCTACCTTTAATTGGTGGCGTTCTTGCTACAACAACCTTTTTGTTTTTTCGTAAGTCCATCTTGATTGCTCAAAAGCCTTTTATTTTGTTTCTTATTTGGTGGGCGACCTGGATCGTAATTGGTTTGTCCTTAGCTGGCGAAAAGATGCCCTGGCTTTCCACCCATATTGCCATTCCATTTATCTTGTTGGCTGGTTGGTGGATCGGTCGATTGACTGAGAACCTGTTTTTGGAATGGCACTGCCCCACAAGTTGGAAAACCATAATCGGGTGGATCACATTGATTGGAATTGCAGTTCTGGGCGTTGCAACGGTTCGAACATCAATCGCGGCCAACTATGTTAACTATGACTATACTACCGAGTTCATCGATTATGCTCATGGTGCGCCGGGAGTAAAGTGGGCGCTCAACGACATTGCCGCGATTGCCAACCATACAGGTATAGGACAAGATCTAAAAATTGCCTATGATGATCAGGTGTCTTGGCCCATGACCTGGTATTTGCGTAATTATCGAAATTCAACATATTACGGTGCAGAGCCTAATCGCCAGGCATTAGACGCGCCAGTTGTCATTGCAGGACCGAAGAACTGGAATAAGGTCGAAGCGATTCTTGGCAATCGCGATCATCGCTTTGAGCTGATCCGGTTGTGGTGGCCCGTGGAAGACTACAAAAATTTGACATGGGAACGGATTCGCAATGCCATTACCGATCCTTCGATGAGGCAGGCGCTCTGGGAAATTTTCTGGAATCGAGATTACCGAAGATACGCGGAAATTACGGGTCAACCCCTGGATCCTCCAGCAAAGTGGCCCTTGCAAGAGTCGATGCGAGTATATGTGGACAAAGAGATCGCTCTTCAAATGTTGGGTTTAGATATCGGCTCGACCATGCTGGAGGATTTGTCCACTCTAGCAGATGCCTATGTTGCTATCCAGAAATCAGTCGTGCCAGATCAAATCATTGCAAATGTAGGTCTTAACGGCGCGCGCGGTATAGCTCTTGCCCCGGATGGATCTACTTATATAGCGGACACAGGGAATTCACGCATTGTCCATCTAGATCCTAGCGGTAACATACTGACGACCTGGGGAAACCGTACTCCGGAAGGTCAGGTACCACCTGCGCCTGGAACATTTGTTGAACCCTGGGGCGTTACTGTGGATGAACAAGGAAACGTTTATGTAGCGGATACGTGGAATCATCGAATCCAGAAGTTCGATGCGAATGGGAAATTTGAACGGGAATGGGAAATCCTTGGACAATCTACTGATAATCCAGAATATCTATGGGGACCACGCGGGATTGCTATTAGTCCAGATGGCCGCATTTATGTTACTGATACCGGAAATAAAAGAGTGGTCGTGTTTGATTCCAACGGCAAATTTCTTCAAGAATTCGGTGAGGAAGGGGATGGTCAGCTTGATGAACCCGTGGGCATCGCTTTGGAAAGCAATGGGCTTGTGTATGTCGCTGATACGTGGCATATGCAAGTAGTCGTCTTTTCTGCGGAGGGGAACTTCATAACGAAATGGCCAGTGCAAGGCTGGGTAGGGGATTCGCTGGACAACAAACCCTACATTGCAGCGGACGCCCAAGACCGTGTGTATATCACTGATCCAGAACGATACCGAGTGATTGTGTTCTCCTCCTCAGGAACACTACTGGCTACGTTTGGGCAGTACGGTCCAGAGGACGATGCTTTTGGATTGCCGGTTGGTGTTGCTTCTGATTCAGAGGGCACGATTTGGGTTGTGGATTCCGCAAATAACCGCCTGGCTGAGTTTAACATCTGGAAATGAAAGGCCAAAAAAGTCAGGCCAGTAGTGTTATCTACTGGCCTGATTCGTTTAACTGAGTTTATGCAGAGATTTTAAAGCTACGGACAAGATTTGTCCCTAAACAACCATAGGCCACTGTCACGGTCGCTTCCCGCAATATACGTACAGCCATCGCGGACGAACACCTCAACGCCCCAGAAGTTATTGCCATTGGCATCAAGATACCCGCCGACTTCGACCAGTTCTGTACCTTGGATCTCTAATGCGCGAAGCCCACCAGCGTAGTACGAGAGATAAGCTCGAGACGAGTTGGTTGGATGAGTTGCCACTTCATGTACCGTCAGATCACCGTAGCCAAAGGCGAAGGCTGGATCGTGCCCCTCAGGAATTGCATATGTGTCAAGTTCGGGGAACTTTCCACCGGACAACGTGTTGCTAAAGAGATGCACATAGCCCCAGCCATCGAACTCTGAGCCTACTTCGATTTTCTCACCAATCGTCCCAATCGCAGGCCCGTCCGGATACGTTGAAAAGTTCACAGGCGTGTTGAAGAGCTTATGGTACGCCTCGTGGTTCGTGCAGACTCCGACGATAACATCGACGAACGCACCGGAACCACAGAATGGCGGGTTCTCTTCACCACCATGACGTTGCACAAAGACCACCGCCTCCCAACCAGCAAGGACAGCTTCGTGTGCCTTCTCACCTGGGAAACATGCCTCCTCTGGCGCACTAGGATCGCCCACCGGCCCACGCTGGAGAACAACAATCTTCTCCTCACCAGGCAGGAGCGATGCTTCATAGCCAGGGATGGAGCTTGGCGAAGGGATGGGAGCTGAGGCCGGGCAGCCATATCCACCATAGACAGTGGGACCATTTAGGGTCAGGTCTGGCAGGATGGCTGGCGCAGCCGCGCCGGGAACGATCACCGAGGGATAAACACCAGCGTTGGGTCCGGTCGTGATTTGGAAATCGCTAGTTTGGTACGGCGCGAAGTCCTCGTCGGTGCCAATGAAGTACTGGTTGTCGGCGGTGAACTCCGCTTCGTGACCGTTGCCCTCCGGAGGTTGGATCAAGCCTGTCGACTCGAGCAGTTCAGGATCGGGGTCGGTGTAGTCGGTGTCACCTATCAGGGTCGGGTTGGCTGGGTCGTCCACGTTAAGCTGGACAAAGCCACCATCCCAGTAAGAGAGCAGCATGACCCAGTGACCGTTGATGTTCTTTACAACCATGTCATGCAAAAATACCTCGGTCAGGTTGGATGGTGATGACTGTAAAATCGCACCTCCGAAGTCAGTATTTAGATTCA
>WNFZ01014272.1_pt1 | contig 20261 bp, 21 predicted proteins | sample 5400081 | NCBI WGS metagenome assembly WNFZ01 (sample SAMN13153365, study PRJNA577476) | soil metagenome | isolation source: 80 cm soil or saprolite under grassland replicate 1 | place: USA:California | collected 2016-06-15
CACCCGCTGAGGCCAAGGGTAAACTCAAGGAAGTCTACGAATCCGGCTCGGGCCCATCCGCGGCCAGAGGCAAGGTCTCCATGATCCGGCAGGTGCAAAGCCTCAACCCCGATGTTCTAGCTGCTTGGCGTGCGCTCGACGTCGGCATTATGCGGGGAGAATCGCGGATTACCCGGCGCCAGCGTGAAATGATCGCGACGGTCGTGTCGGCGACGAACAAATGTAGCTATTGAATGACCGCACACGGAGAGGCTCTCCGTACCGAAACCCATGACGACCCTTTCGTCGAGAGCATCAAACAAGACTACACCGAGGTGGATCTATCACCGGCTGAGCGGGCGATGCTCGATTACGCGGTCAAGCTGACCGTTGCGCCGTCGACGGTGAATGAGGCGGACGTGCAAACGTTGCGCACCCACGGCTTCGACGACCGCGATATATTAGACATCGTTTACGTCATCTGTCTCTACAACTTTAACGACCGGATGGCCGACGCGACGGGAATCTCGGGTCACGATTTTCTGCATGGCTGATGTGTCCGTGTTCAGGCGCGACAGCTTGGCGACTCTAGACAGTATTGACTGAGCGAGTGGAGTTTCGTTCATTTTATGTGAATGTTTCCCTGGCTGAGCCGTGCTCATACGGATAACCATCCCTGAAAGGAGGACTTGAAAATTGCCATTTATCAAAACCATCGAGGAGTCGGAGGCGAAAGGAAAGATTAAAGAGGTTTACCAGAAAAGGATGAATAACCATTCGGGTAAAGTCTCAAACATCGCGAAGATCATCAACCAAAACTACATGGAGCTGCAATTGGCGCCACGGAAAGGGAATGAGTTGCTATGAAGAAAACTATCCAAACAGTCCTCCTTGCATTGGTGTTTCTCTTTTGGACTCAAGCATGGGGTGCGGACGGTCTAACTACTGTCAAGAGTCCGCATAGCTCGAAGGATACAATGGATCGCCTAGAAACCGTTGCCAAGCAGAAAGGCATGGCGATATTCGCGCGCATCGATCACTCGGCGGGAGCGGCGAAAGTCGGGATGAAACTGCGCCCAACTGAGTTGTTGATTTTTGGTAATCCGCAGAGTGGCACTCCATTTATGGAATGCAGCCAAACAGTCGGTATCGATCTTCCAGTCAAAGCACTCGTCTGGGAAGATGCGTCCGGGCAGGTATGGCTCGGTTACAACGATCCTGAATTCCTAGCAAGACGCCATGGTGTGTCGCAGTGTCCGGCTGTAGAAAACATGCATAAGGCACTTGCCGGCTTTGCTCAAACAGCCGTGTCAAAATGACTGAAGAACAGAATACTGACAATCGCCAACACAGAATAGTTGCTGCCGTCTGTTTCGAGAACGAAAGCGTCCGGGCCGATTCCGCGAATAACGGTCGAAAATGCTCGTGAAGCCTGAGAACCGGAGGAAAAAACGATGGAAGAGATTATGAAGAAACTTATGTTTCGATCAGTATGACTCGCCGAGCTGAGCAGGAACGGGTGGTCCGAATCCTGGCCGTTAGTATCGATAGACATGAAGAATTGAAATCAACAAAGAACATCTCAGTTTGCCAATCGTTACTCATTTTGCCTATCTTCTTTACGTGCTGAAACTATTCGACTGAAAGGACGTGTTTTATGGCCGACGATGTACAGATCAAAAGAGAAATTACTCTCGAAGCGGATGCGGAAACAGTGGAGAGAATGCGCAAGGAAGGGCACGCGAGAGGCTTCACCGTCTATTGTGATGAAGCAGAACGGACGGGAGGTGACAACTCAGCTCCGCCGCCTTTAGCGTATTTTGGTCTTTCCCTGGCTTTTTGACTGCTCACTCAAATTTCCCGGTACGGGGAAATGATGAAGACTCATATCGCGAAAGCCAAGGTGTCTGTGAAAGCTCGTTTCAAAAGTGAAGGTTCGGTTTTACGCGAGACCGTTCAAGCAGTCGGTTTAGGGTTTGAGACTCGTTGTGAATTAGAATCCTATGAGCCGGCGGACAAAGTAGCGGCAGTCGTGCGCAATGCTGAGGGTGGCTGTTATGTCATGCAGACGATTCTTCAACCAACACCAGTGGAGCGCCAGTTTACACTCAATGGTGTACCATTTGACCCCGACGAATTTCCGAAAAAACAACGCTGATCGACATCAATCTTCAATCGCGAAGGATTATTTAAGGTATTTAGCCTGCACAAAGAAAATATCCTGTGTCATTCCGAACGATTAGAGTGCCCGTGTTCGGTAATATACTAAGTTGTCATGAAAGAGTGCGAAGCTAACTTGGTTTGGCTTTTAACTTAGCGAGCGCAAGCAGTTGGTCGATCGGCAATTCCGACGCCAGGATGCAAATAATGTCTCCCTCTCGGTGCAATACCGCGTTCACCCTGCCGCGGGAGAACGCATAGAAATTCATCTTTTTTGTCGTGTCATAGAATCTCGCGGCATTGCCGGGGGCATCCTGTTCGGATCCAAAAAAAGTGTAGCAGAAAAGAGTTCCCCCTTGGCCTTGATAGACGGCGACCAGGAGTGTCCGCCTACCGCGCGGGTCAAATGTTCTACGATCTCCGCAGGGTTCTCCGCTCGATGCACTGAAAGCGCGCCCTTTCGAAAGAGATCATAACTTTCTAGGGCAGTAGCAGCGACGGGCTCTCTGCTCCCTCGAATGAAGAAAAACCCCGGCAGAGCGATCGCCAGGATCACAGCGGCGGCGAACGCCGGACGGGCAAGATTCGGCATGGGCCAAAGGCGATGTCGCCAGCGGGTGGGGCTTTTTTCAGGAAAGACGCGCCGGTCCGAAAGAATTCTATCACGCAGCTCACCGGGTGCGTGCATGCGCTCCGCGCAGCCGCGAATCGTTTGTTTAAGGAGCTGTTCCTGTTCCACAGCAAATCGGCAACGCGGGCATTCCTGAAGATGAGATTGCAATGAGCCCCGCTCGGGATCGAGCAGCTCTCGATCGACCAGCGCGGTGATGAGTTCCTGTGCTTCTTCGCAGGTCATTTTTGCGTGGCTCTCTTTGGTTCGCCGCCAACGTAGACCTTAAGGTATTGCTGCATCAGTTTCCTGCCTCGAGAAAGTCGCGAGCGAATCGTGCCGATGGGGCACGAAAGTATTGACGCAGCTTCGTCGTACGACAAATCAGCCATATCGACTAAAACGATCGGCGCGCGAAACTCCTCGGGGATTTTTTTTAGCGCTTGGGAGATTTGATCGTCGAGTTCCTTGCGCAAAACGTTACTGTCCGGCCCCGGATTCAAATCCGGCAGGCGCTGCCAATGTTCAGACTCGGGATGCGTCACGGCTTCTGCTGAGATCCATCGTTTCCTCTGGCGGTAATGATCAACGAAAAAATTGTGCAGGATCTTGGTTAACCACGCTTTCATATTGGTTCCAGGGTCGAACTGTTCGTGGGCAGCGAGGGCGCGAACAAAAGTCTCTTGGACCAGATCCTCGGCGTCGACAGGATCTTGTGCCAGATGAAAAGCCACCCGATACAAATGATCAAGGTGAATCATGGCCTCATTTGCGACAGCGTCGTGCTTGGCGCTCCCTGTCTTTCGCTTCCCGGACACGCGGGCATGTTAACGAATTTAATAGAGGCTGTCTAAGCAACATAACGTTTTATTGGATTGCCAAGTTCCCGAACATGCTTGGCTGACAGCCCTGACCGTCGTCGGCGCGTCCCCAGTTGCGCGTGGAACTTTTTGTTATTTACCAACGTTAGATGAATTGGGAAGATTGCGGGGAACCCGATCAAGGGAGCAATTCGCTTATGTATGCAAGAAGAAAAAGCTTCCGTGCACTTCTAAGCGCTCTTTTCGTTATCTTATTCACCGGTATCGCTTTCTCGGTCGCGAGCGCAGAAATCGGAACCCCTGCGCCGGAGATCAGCGGCCAAAGTTGGGTCAACTCCAAGCCTCTGAACCTTGCCGAGCTTAAAGGAAAAGTAGTGCTGGTTGAGTTTTGGACGTTTGGCTGTTTCAACTGTCGCAATGTCGAACCCCACGTCAAGGGCTGGCATCAAAAATACGCAGATAAAGGGCTCGTGGTCATCGGCGTTCATAGTCCGGAGTTTAGCTATGAGCGCTCGGTCGCAAATGTTCAAAACTACATCCGGGAACACGCAATTAAATACCCCGTGGTTATCGACAACGACTTTAAGACTTGGAAGCGCTACAGCAATCGCTACTGGCCCGCCATGTATCTCGTCGATAAGCGCGGAATCATGCGTTATTTGCGTGTGGGGGAAGGAGGGTATGAGCAAACCGAGAAGCAAATTCTTGCCTTGCTTGAGGAATCATCCGGCTCGTGAGATGTGAGAACCCGAATGGCGCTCGGTTTCGCGCCATGCCGAAAGAATTCGGCGAAGGGGCTTCTTTGGAGAACTTTTTAAGACGACCGGGGTTTAACAGTAACCAAGTGTTTTGATTAAGATCAGAGCGAAGCAAAAACAATATCATCATTAACTGAAAGAAAAAGGGAGATAGTTATGACAACCAGATTGTATCCCTGGGTTACCGCATTGCTACTCGGGAGCGCGCTCGCCATCCCGCCGGTCATTCCCGCCGCTGAAAAAGACATGATGAAAGACGAGAAGGACATGATGAAAGAGGAAAAAGGCATGATGAAGGATCAGAAGGGGATGATGAAGGAGGGTAAAGACTCGATGATGAAAGACAAAATGAAAACCGACAAATCAGGTAAAACGGCAATGCCCGATGACAAGATGAAAATGAAGGACAAGATGAAGATGGATGACAAAATGAAAATGGAGGAGAAAATGAAGTAGGGTTCAGGCCGCGCGGTTGCTGCGAGCGTGGCACAGGTAAGCGAGCGCACGGGGCGTTCGACGGCATAACGCGCGCAGAGGATAGATTAGGCCTCAAGCGATCCCTTTGCCCAATTCTGTCGTGCAGGGACATTGGTCGAGGAAGCGTTCACAGTCGATCTCCGGAGCCGCTGTTGCGTTGACCTGACCGCGATCCGTTTTTATCTGCACTCTCATCTTTTGCGTGATCAGCAGCCAGACGATGACGGTGATGAGAGTTATCCAAGCCATCCAACTTGTATTGAGCGGGATGGGAATCGCTCCATCGGGCGCTGTTTGTTTGAGCCAGAAAAGAATAGCAATTATAGCTTACATCGGACGGCCTGCCAACCGACTTTTTTCAGTGACGATTCTACCACCGCAGTAAAACTCCTTGTTTTGTACTTGCGAGTAGATAAAATCAAAAGCGTGGATCTAGGTAAAATTTCCAAACCCCAATCCCCCTGAATTATGGCCGGGAAACTTTGCGCGTTTATCATAGACGGCAGGGAGTGCCGTCGCGAAATGACAGAAGAATCTGGCGGTGACTTGATCGCCCTGCATATCTTTCGATGTCCATTGGGACATAGATTGTATGAGACCGCCGCTGGAACTGAGATTAGATTCCGAAAAACCTTTACCGGTGAAACTTGGCATTTCTCGAAGGACTGCTCGCAATGGCCCGTCACGAATTTTTCCTCAATTAACTACATCTCCGGTGAAACTACGATTTGCAATGAATGTTTAGCTAAGGGCTGGGTGACGCTTTAGCAACACACTATTAGGAAGACACAGTGCATTCGCCGCGACTTCGGATTTTTTCAAACCGCCTCTGACCCCGCCGGTGGCCGCCAATGACCGGAAGATCGTAATCCATGAGTTCTCCAACCCGGCGTTTGTGTTTCGTTGCTGCCTTCCTGGTTTGTTGCCCGCTGCCCACGGTTCACTGATGGTACTGCTGGATGAGTTTGGCGACCAGTCCGGTCCAACCGGTTTGGTGACTCGCGCCGATGCCGGCGCCGTTGTCGCCGTGGAAGTATTCGTGGAACGGGATCAGATCGTGCCAGTGCGGGTCGTTCTGGAATTTTTCCGTGCCGCCGAATACGGGTCTTCTCTGATCCGCACCGTCCAAGAAGATGCGCATCAGCCGGTTTGAAATTTCGCCGGCCACTTCCCAGAGCGTCATCATCGTGCCGGAGCCGGTGGGGCACTCCACCTTGAAGCTGTCTCCTAAGTAGTAGTGAAACTTCTGCAGCGACTCAATGAGCAAGAAATTGACCGGAAACCAGATCGGGCCGCGCCAATTGGAGTTCCCGCCAAAGAGTCCGGTGCTGGATTCCGCTGGCTCGTAGTCCACGCGGTGGTCCATGCCATTCACCGATAAGTGGTAGGGCTGGTCGCGGTGAACCTGGGAGAGCGCTCGGATGCCGTACGGCGAAAGGAACTCGCGCTCGTCCAACATGTACTTCAGGATCTGGCGGAGCTGATCCTGTGTCGCGATGGACAGCAAGCGGCGCTCACCCATGCCCGGCGTCCTCATGCAGGCCACATTGCCGATGAGGTCCGGCCGATTGTCGATGAACCACTCCAGCCGCCGTTTGAAGCCCGGCAACCGGTCTAACAGCTCCGGCTCCAAGGTTTCCACGGCGAATAGTGGAATCAACCCGACCATGGAACGGATCTTCATTGGAAAATGCGCGCCGTCCGGCAGTCGCAGCACGTCGTAGAAGAAGCCGTCCTCTTCGTTCCAGAGCCCCGTGCCGTTCTGGCCGCGATGGCTCATCGCATGGGCGATATGGATGAAGTGCTCCCAGAACTTGCTGGCCACGTCTTCGTAGGCCCGGTCTTCCTTGGACAGCTCGAGCGCGATGGCCAGGAGATTCAGCGTGTACATCGCCATCCAGCTCGTCCCGTCGGACTGCTCGATGTAGCCGCCTGTGGGCAGCGGCGCACTGCGATCGAACACGCCGATGTTGTCCAAGCCGAGGAATCCTCCCTGAAAAATATTCATTCCGCTGGCGTCCTTGCGGTTCACCCACCAAGTGAAATTCAGCAGCAGTTTGTGAAAGACACGTTGGAGAAACTCGCGGTCGCCTTTGCCGCGACGCTTTTTCTCGACCTTGTAGACCCGCCACGCCGCCCAGGCGTGGACCGGCGGGTTCACGTCGCCGAAGGCCCACTCGTACGCAGGAATCTGGCCATTGGGGTGCATGTACCATTCGCGGAGCATCAGGCACAGTTGGTCCTTGGCGAAGTCCGAATCGACCAATGCGAGCGGAATGCAGTGGAACGCGAGGTCCCATGCCGCGTACCACGGGTACTCCCACTTGTCGGGCATGGAGATGACATCTCCGTTATGCATATGCGTCCACTCATGGTTGCGGCCGCTTTTGCGCTCCGGCGGCGGGGGAGGATTGCTGGCGTCACCGTCGAGCCATTGCTGGACGACATAGTGATAGAACTGTTTCGACCAAAGCATGCCTGCGACGGCCTGACGCATGACGTTCTTGGCATCCGAAGTGAGGCTCGGCGGGGTGACGGTGGCGTAGAACTCATCGGCCTCCTTTCGGCGCTCGGCAAAGATCATATCGAAGCTCGCGCTGAAGGGTCGGCTCGCGGCAGAGGCCATCTCTTTGTCAGTGAGCCGAAGCTTTACGACGGTACCCTGCCCCGGCCCGATCTTGAGTCGATAATGGCCGGCCACTTTCGTCCCCGATCCCTCGGCGTTCACCGCTTCTTTCGCTCCATGAACAACGTGGTCGTTGATTCCATCCTTGACGTGGGATGATGCGTTATCCGCGCCGAAGAGACGGCGATTGTTGGTCTCGTTCTCCGTGAAAAGCGGCTCGGCGTTCCCTTCACAGTAAAGCCATCGCTTGCCGTAATATTGGTGGTAAAGCTCTATGGGAACGACGCCTTCGACCGGCTCGCCTCGGCGCAACCAAGGCCGTTGCGGCTTCGCATTCCAGGACCAAGTGTTGCGAAACCAGAGCGTTGGCAGGAGGTGAAGCTCTGCGGCTTCGGGTCCGCGATTGATCGCTTCGATCCGGATCAGAATGTCATCCGGCGAGCCCTTCGCGTATTCTACAAAGACATCGAAATAGCGGTTTTCGTCGAAAACACCGGTATGAATGAGTTCAAATTCGAGATCGCGCTTGCCCCGTTGGCGATTCTCCTGCACCAGCCGCGCATAGGGGAATTCGCGCTGCGGGTATTTGTACAGGTATTTCATGTAGGAATGCGTCGGCGTCGAGTCGAGATAGAAATAATATTCCTTCACATCCTCGCCGTGATTGCCCTCGCTGCCGGTGAGGCCGAACAGGCGTTCTTTGAGGATCGGATCGCGGCCGTTCCAGAGCGCCAAGGCGAAGCAGATGAACTGGTGCTTGTCGGAAATTCCGGCAAGACCGTCCTCACCCCAGCGGTAGGCGCGGCTGCGGGCCTGATCATGAGAAAAGGAATCCCACGCCGTCCCATAGGCGCTGTAGTCTTCGCGCACGGTGCCCCACTGCCTCTCAGAGAGATAGGGGCCCCAGCGCTTCCAGTTCGCCTTTCGGTCGCGGTCTTCCTGCAGTCTGAGTTCTTCTTTGGTCACAACGTTTCTCCTACCTGCGGTGATTAGTGGGGGAGAAGAAAGCCTGTTGGCTGTATTCCCATTACCGGATCAGCGCGGCACTTGAGGTGCTTACATCCTTAGATGGCGCTCGCGCGCGAGAGGATGCGCGGATTTCTTTCCTTTCAGGGAGTGCAAGAACAACGCGGTCCAGGCGGAGCACCTCTGCCAGCGACCACGCTTGAAATGGGCAACCGCGCGGCGTGTGCGGTGGATCGGCGTCGGCGATCTCTGAGATATGACCGAGCCCAGCGTTGTTAAGATGTTCCATTATCGGCATGAGGAAACGTGTTCGAGCGTCGCGCTTAGCGTCGTCGTTCTCGCCATTAACACGCACTCAGGCCTCGACGAACGGACCGATGAGCCAGGGCCAGACGGTTCCTTGGTGGTAAACGCTGTCGCGCTCTCGCACACCGCCTTCATACCGCGGCGCATATCCGGCGACATCGTACAAGTAGCCGCCTTGTTCATTCCAGAAGCGAGCGCAAAAGTTTTCTTGGCCGCGCAAAAAAGGTTCTTTCCATTTCTCATTGAATTGGCTGGCGATCCAAAGGGCATTTAACCAGAGCGCCTGGACCTCGACTGGTTTTCCTGTTCTTGGCGTCACTACCCAGTCGCCGATTTTTGAATCCATCCAAGTAAGTTGAACACCCGGAATACCAGCGGCGAGAAGGCCATCCTGGTCCATGTGAATTCCAAAACGCGTGCCCTGCGAGTAGCCGGTGAGGATGGCTTCGACCGCTTGCTGCAGTGTCTTTTTCTGCCACTCGAGAAGTTTGCGGCCGCCAGTTTTCCTCGCTTCTAGGAAGTCATGAACTGCGATGATGTACCAAAGCGAGGCATCGACGGAATTGTACTCAGGTTGATCGCCCTGGTCAGGAAAGGTTGGGAAGGATCCCTTCCGAGACCACGCCGGCCCACTCAAGAAGAATATCCCGGGCGTCATCGAATCGCTCCGTGGCAAGACATAAACCGCGCAATGCAATGAAAGTGTCCCGCCCCCAGTCGGTGAACCAGGGGTAACCCGCGACAATCGTTTTACCGTTGCCGCGTTTGACCAAGTAAGCGTCCGCCGAGCGGTCCAGAGGTAAGGAAAATTTCTGTCGCCGACGAAGCTCCGCGCGACGCAGATCCTCCGCCAGATTTTCCGGAGAACTGTTCGAATTTAGCAAGCCGTTTTCAAATCCCTCCGCCGCGAGGATGCAGACTGCCTCGCCGCGCGCGAGATCCCAGCTGAATACTCCGGGCGCGGCGAGGTCTTCGGTAAAATCGAGACCCCGGGCGCGTTCCTGCTCATAGAGAAAGTTACGGTACCAGTCGGGCTGGTGGAGGTATTCACCGTTGGAGAGGGCGATGATGCCGGGAAGGCCGGAGTAGGGATGCCACGCGAGGCGTTTCCCCTGAATCTGAGGCGCGAACTGAAAAGCGCCATTCTCGTGATGCATGGAATGATAGTCCCGGCCGGAGAGAAAAGGCCTGAATGAAAGAATCGTTTTCCGATTCGAAGTGAGAAGACGCCACGCGAGTACGGTGACCGAAGCGCCGTTGCAGGCGAAAAGCTCAAACTGAATCTTTGCCCCGTCTTCAAGCGCGTAGACCCACTGTGGCCAGGGATCGGCTTTGAACTCTTCTATTCTTCGGGCGCCGTCCGGATGTGTGACATCCGGGTTGTATAGCTGGGACGAGAGGGCAAAAGTACCGCCTTCCGTTTCGACCCACGCGTCGAATCCATTGACGAGAACGACCCGCCCCGAGGGAGGCTTCGTCGCGGTAAGGAGAATGGCGTGGTAGCGCCTTGTTCTAATGCCGGAAACAGTGCCGGAGGCGAAGCCTCCGAGCCCGTCCGCTTCGAGCCATTCGTCATCTTTCATCTTGGGCAAATCATTCATCATAAGCCTTCCATTGCCTGGCCTGAGTTATTTCTCGATCAACTGCACGCCGTGACCATCGGGATCGCGCACTAGAAATCCTCTGTTGATTCCCAGCGCTCGGTCAGGAATTGTCGTGACGGCGGGCGAAACGAAGCGGACGCGTCCAGCCTTTAGTTTTTCCGCCGCCGCGTCGGCGCGGCCAACCCTCATGGCAGTTTGCCAATGCCATAGATCGTTGGCGCGGGAATCCACCGGCGTCGGCCGGCCGTCCCTTGGCGTCAAGTAGTCGAGGAACTCGACTCCGGGACCAGATTGCGCCCTGAGCCCGCTTATCCGCACCCTCGATCCAAACACATTGTTGAGATGTTCCTGTTCAGTGCCGTAGTTTTCACTCTCGCCGGCAAGCTTCATTCCCAGAATATCTCGGTAGAATTGTAAGCTGCGTTCCGTGTCCGATACCGCGATCGCCGTGTGATCGATACCCAAAAAAAGACGCCCGTTCGTGTGTTGCCACTTTGGATTGCCTTTGCCCGATGGAAAATAGATCAGCTCCAGATTGTGGCCGTCCGGATCCTTGAAGTAGAAAGCCTTGATCCCAGCCGCCGCCTTGTTCCAATCGGGAATCCGCTGCGGGCCCGTCGAGGTGTGCTGTACTTTATGAGCGCGCAGCTGCTGGTAGGCCTTATCCATGTCGCTCACGACGATGGCGATGTGTTGGAACCATTGATCGTTGCTGCGCGAGTCTACAGGAATCGGCCTGCCTTTGGGCGCGAGATATTCGATCAGTTCGATGATTTCATCGCCTAGCTTCATGCGGACGATTTTCATCCTCGCCCCGAAGACTCCCTGAAGCCGCTCGTACTCGCTGCCCGCGACTTCGATGTCTGACACTTTTTCAAACGACAGCACTTTGGAGAAAAATTCCACCGAGCGGTCCATGTCCGAGACGGTCATTCCCACCGCATCGACGGACTTGACGATCTGCGCAAGCACCGTGTTCCACGCGCCCGCGAGCACGCTCACGAACACGAACACGCTCACAAATTTTCTAATGCCTGTCGCCTCCTGCCTGTTGCCTGTTGGCTTCATCCTTCCGCCTTCCTACTTCATCCTTTGAATCAGATGGTCTCCCACCCGCAGCGCGTTGGCCATGATGGTAAGAGCTGGGTTCACCGCGCCGCTGGAGCAGAAGAAGCTACCGTCGACGACGTAGAGATTGTCCACGTCGTGCGCTTTGCAGTTAGCGTCTAGCGCGCTGCTTCTCGGATCGTTGCCGAAGCGAACCGTGCCCACTTGATGCGCCACACCTGCCAGGGGAATTCTCTGACCGACGTACAGGTTCCGAGCGAACAGTCCCTCATGGCACTCGTGGCCGTGAACCTTGCACTTGGTCTGCTGCTGCATCAGTTCTTTCAGCTTTGCGGTGAGCCGCTTGTGGCCTTCCTCATTGTTGGGTTGGTAACTGAGGACGATGCCGCCATTGGAGTCGAGCGTGACGCGGTTGTTGGGGTTCGGCAGATCCTCGGATGTAAGCCAGAAGTCCAGGGAATGTTTTGCCATCAGATCCAGCGTCCAGCCGGGTGTTAGCGCAGGCGCGCCGCCCTTAAGGGTCTCGCCGTCGAGTTTGCCGACAAAGGAGATATGGCCCATAGGGTAATTCCATCCTGCGGTGCCGAAATAGAAGTCATTCACGGAGAGTGATTTCTGAAAGATGGTCGGATTTGGACACTTCGACAGAGCCATCAATACGGAGTTGACGTGGCCCATGTAATGGCGACCGACAACGTCGGAGTTGTTGGCCAAACCGTTGGGATGTTTGTCATTGGCGGAGCGGAGCAGCAAGGCCGCAGAATTGATGGCGCCGCAAGACGAGACGACGATGTCGGCCGAAACTTCCTCGCGACTGCCATTGTTCTTGATAATCACTTTGCTGATCTCGCGGCCGGATGCATTGGTTTCAAGCCGTTCGACGTAAGAGTTGGTCTTGAGTGTTACGTTCGCATGTTCAAGCGCCGGATCGACGGCACACACCTGTGCATCGGACTTGGCGCCGACGAGGCATGGGAAGCCATCGCAAGTCTCGCAGCGGATGCAGCGGCTGGCGTGCAGGTCTTTTTCGTTGAGCATGACGCCCAGCGGGGTGTGGAATGGGCGCAGCCCTAGCCGCGCGAAGTCGTCAGATAGTTGTTGAATGCGTGGTTCATGACTGACGGCCGGGTGAGGGTAAGGCGCGCTTGCGGGCGGTTCAGCGGGATCTTCGCCGCGGTTGCCGTGGACGTGATAGAGCCGCTCCGCCTCAGTGTAATAAGGTTCTATGTCTTCGTAGTGAATCGGCCAGGCGGGAGAGAGGCCGCCGTGATGGCGAATCTCACCAAAATCTTCTTTCCTGAGGCGGAACAGCGCGGCGCCGTAAAATTTCGTATTGCCGCCGACGTAGTAGTTGGTGTGTGGATGGAGCTCTTTGCCGTCCTTGTCGTGCCACATCTCTTTGGTCTGGTACTTTCCTTCGAGGTTCACGGCGCGCGGATTCCAGTTGTCTTTCTCCCGCGGAACATAGCCTCCACGTTCCAGCAGCAAGATGCGCTTGCCAGTGGGAGCCAGCTTATGAGCCAGTGTGCCGCCGCCTGCTCCGGTCCCGATAATAATCACATCGAAATGGTTTTGTATGGACATGTTCTTACTCCTTTTAGGCAGCGGATGGTTGCTTTGCCTCGCTTACGCGGGGGCCCGTTGCAGGCTCGTTAGTTTTGAACTGAACGAGATCCTTGGAGAAGAACAAATCGAGGGACCAGCCCAATGCCACTCGCAGTTTCTTCTCCAGGCGCGGCAGCTTGCTCAGGTAAATAGTGCGCCACATCCACCAGGCAATGAATCCTGAGAACTTGACGCCCATGATGTTCGCCACTCCGGTTCGCCTGCCGATGGCGGCGAGCTGGCCGATGGTGGAAAAAATGAAGGGTTGTTTTGCCGTCCCTCGAAGAGTCGCAATGATGTTGCGTGCCAGTACCCTTCCCTGACGCAGCGCATGTTGAGCCGTCGGTGGATAAAGCTTGCCGGATTTCGGATCGCGAATCGCCGCGCAATCTCCGAGCGCCCACAGGCCAGGCCAGCCGGGAATTTCTAGGGTTCCGTCGACGATCAACCTTTCTTTTTCCTTTGGACATGGCAGCGCCGCCAGCAACGGGTTCGGCGCGGTGCCGGCCGTCCAGATGAGCGTGTTAGTTTTAATGAGCGTCCCGTCGCTCAGCATGATGCCCATATCCGACATGGAAGTCACCGCCGTCTTGAGCCGTATTTCAACTCCGCGCTGGGCGAGTTTTTGCTGAGCATAACTGCCTAAGCTGCCGTCGAGCTCCGATAAAATGTCAGGGCCGTATTCCACCAAAACGACACGGATCATCTCTTCCGTGAGGTTCGGGTAAAACTGCACGGCCTCGCGCAAGAAATCATTCACCCCCGCGACCGTTTCCACTCCGGCAAAACCTGCTCCCGCGACGACGATGGTGAGAAGCGATTCGCGGAGCGCCGGACAGCATTCGAAATCGGTTGAGCGATTTCATCGTCAGAGCGCGCTCTTCAACTCCGGGAAGGTTCAAGAAATTGGCGACCGAGCCGAGCGCGATCACCAGATGATCGTAGGACAACTCATGGGCGTGCTGCCCCTCGCCGTGACAGACGGCGACCTTCTTTGTGTTAAGGTCGATGGCTTCGACATTGCCGACGAAGAACTGAGTTTGTCTTAAGAGCTTGCGGATCGGGTTCACGATGTCTGTCGGATCGAGATCGCTGGCGGCGACTTCATGCAACATCGGAGTGAAGAGAAAAAAGTTATCGCGGTTCACCAGCGTGATCTCCACATCTGAATTCGTGCCGAGACTTTTTTCTAATTCGAGGGCCGTGTAGAGGCCACCGAAACCGCCGCCGAGAATTACAATCTGTTTTTTACGGTCATGCATCTCAGTCCCCTCAGTCTTCCCTTCTTTGACCTCACCTGTTTCCACTCCCGAGGGAGAGTTAAAGTGAGTGGCGGCGTCTTTAGCTCTTCTGCGAGCCAAGCGTAGCTGCGCCAAAGTTCACACCGAAGCGAGCGCACCAGATGCTGACTGATTTAAATTTGTTTAGGTCCGTATCCGCCGGCACTTCGTAGTTCTGATCGCCTTTGTTACCTTTCAGAGAACCGAGATCGATAAAACCCGCTTGCTTTACCGTCGCGTTGTCTTTGGCCACTTCGGCAGCGACCAGGTAGACGTGCACGTCGGGACCGTTTGAGGTCTCGAAGTTGCTGAGACGGAGAAGACGCTTGCCATCGGGAAGTTGGTAGACGGCCGCCAGACCTTTCGTTTCGTGGGCGAGCCCGCGAAAGTCACCTTGGGACAGAACCGTGGGACCGCTCGGCGCCATGGCGAGCGAAGCGGCGCCAAAGTTGACGCCGAAGCGCGCGCACCAGATGCTGACTGATTTAAATTTGTTGAGGTCCGTATCTGCGGGCACTTCGTAGTTCTGATCGCCCTTGTTGCCCTTCAGTGAGCCGAGGTCGATGAATCCCGCCTGCTTCACTGTGGCATTGTCTTTGGCCACTTCGGCGGCGACCAGGTAGACATGGACGTCGGGGCCATTAGAAGTTTCGAAGTCGGTTAGACGGAGTATGCGTTTGCCTTCGGCGATCTGATGAACCGTCGCTGCGCCTTTGGTCTCGTGGGCGAGGCCACGAAAATCGCCCTTCCCCAGAACCATGGGCTCGGTCCCTTTTGACATTGCCATCGAGGTTGGCTGAGCGGTTGGCAGCTCTTCGTTGACCGTTTTGTTGATGAAGAGCAACTCGGGCCGGAACGCGTACCAGGCGATCGCCAAGGCGATGACGCCTGTAGCGATAATGAGATTACGCTTACTCATGGGTAATCCTCCGTTAATTTTGTTTGCTGTCATGGTTGGGAAAATCTTGCTGTTTAGATGTCAGGGAGGGGTCGAAAGATGCAGAGCTAGCCAGCCTTCAATCTTTCAGAGCGAGGTTTCCTCAGCGAGACAGAACCGGAGTGCGAACCGCTGTAGCGGTGGCGCGTTGACAACCCGCAGTATTTGCTGCTTGCTGACTCGCCGATCCACGGGGCCTGTTGACTACTGAAAATACTTACAGTATATGAAATTTTCCGTGTTGTGGGGACGTAGCAAGGGGGCTAATGGGAAAATTTTAAGGTTCCAAGTCGTTTCGAAACCGGTTGAACATTTTGAGTTCCGAGAATGGTAGTAACAGTCATATACTACGTTGAACTTTGACCATTAAATTTTGAACGGCGTCCGCCACGGGAGGAGGCAACATGGAAACCGCCAACATCTACCGATTGAATCGAGACCGACCCGCCGCAAGCCCGGCAGCGCCAACGGCCAAGCCAACATCATCACCGCAAAAGCCCAAGCTGCTCGATCAGGTCCGCCAAGCGATCCGAACACGGCATTATAGTTACATGACCGAAAAAGCCTACGTCGGCTGGATCAAGAGATTCATCTTCTTCCACAACAAGCGCCACCCGGCGGAAATGGGAGAGGCGGAAATCGCTCAGTTCCTTTCGGCTCTCGCCCAAGAAAAGCATGTCAGCGCCTCCACGCAGAACCAGGCATTGAATGCGCTCCTGTTTCTTTATCACGAGGTCTTAGGAAAGGAGATCGGTTACATAAACGGTGTCGTCCGGGCGAAAAGGCCGATTAGATTGCCGGTTGTGTTGACCCGTCAGGAAGTCAGGTCTATTCTCGGCTGCCTCGACAGCTCGGATTGGCTCATGGTCATGTTGCTCTATGGGGCAGGCCTCCGACTCATGGAATGCTTGCGGTTGAGAGTCAAGGACATTGATTTCGGCGCTAACCAGATCCTCGTTCGAGCCGGCAAAGGTGACAAGGACCGACACACCATGCTTCCCGCAGCGGTGAAAGAACCTCTCGCCAAACACCTTGAGCTGATAAGGCGACACCACCAGCGCGATCTTGAGCGTGGCTTGGGCCGAGTCGCTTTGCCCAATGCCCTCGAGCGTAAATACCCGAACGTAGGGAAAGAGTGGGGATGGCAGTGGGTTTTTCCTGCCACCAGTCATTACATCGATAAGGTAACGGGAGAGAGACGCAGGCACCATCTTCACGAGTCCGTATTACAGAAGGCAGTCAAAGAAGCCGTCCGAAAAGCTGGGATATTCAAGCCTGCAAGCCCTCACACGTTTCGCAATGTTTCGACATAATAACCACCTGTTCAATATCCCTTATTTTATCGGCAACTCTGATTGTCCAGCGATAGTTGGCGGAAATTTCTTTCCCTTATGCACTCTTTGAATCGCCGTTTTTACAGCCGCTGATTCCAGGGCTTTCTCTTCGATGACCCACGGCGCGTATTGAACCACCTGCCGAGCTGGCAAGACGCCGCGACGAATCAGTCCTTTGACAAACGTGTGGCTTACTTCTGACCTTCGCGCCGCCTCCTCCAACGTCACCCATCCTTCATGTCCGCTAAACCCATCAATTCGGTGCGTGTGCCGAAAACTCACCACCCGTAAAACACGCCAACTGTTACCCTGGCCGGTGGTAAACCCCAGACGGTTCAGAACCCCAGCAATAGTTTTATCGTCGCATACTTTGGCCAACTCGCGTACTAACTCTACAACCTCGCCGCTAGCCATCCGTCGATGCATCCCCGTCTTGTTGCGCGCCACTCGCAATTCCGTATGCACTCCTCCAGCCCAGTGGATCTGCAAGCGATGCTCGGCCGGTTGCTCTACGCTATTAACCACAATCTCCTCGATCACCGTGCGCAGAATCCTCTTCTTTAATTTCACCGGCGCTTGCGGTTCATCCCATAATCTCCTCAAATCCTTTCCCATCTCCAACAACCTTCGTTTTTGTTCATTGGTGAGCGGTAGGGCTTCTCCTCTTAGCTCTTGCAACCGGCCTTCCAGTTCGGCCACCTGGGCCAAAGCCCCGTTCCACCGACCTTCCAGCTCAGTGGCCACTAAGCGGTTCTCTGGTTCCACCGCGTCAAACTGTCGCTGCGCTCGCTTGGCCTCATAGCGTGCCCGCTCCAACGCCAGTTCCACATAACGTCGTTTCTCTTGATCCTCCAACGCGGCCTGCTCACTGGCCTTGAGCGCCGCTTCGATCCCAACCGGCTCAATCGCTTCGAGCACTTGCTCCACCACCGCCCCATCGGTCCGTAAACTCCCCACCGATAAACACGAACTCGATCCCCGAAGCTCTCTTCCCCCACTACAACCATAACGGGCCACTTCACCGCGACGGCCACTATAAAGCACGTGCATCTTTCGCCCACAGCGCCCGCAGCGCAACAGTCCCGACAACAACGCCGCTCCTTTCTTCACCGCTCCTCTTCCCTCTCCCTCGCGCTGGGCTAAGTTCTGCGCCATAAGCTGGCGGTTCCTCAAATACTCCTGCCAACCAATGTATCCGCTGTGATGATCGACAATCAACACGTCCCATTGCTCTATGGATTTGTAACGCCGGCTTGGGCTCTTATGCGCCCGGCCCTCCACCACGCTCATTTTCGTGCCCGTCCGACCGAAGGCGAAGGCTCCACCGTAGCAGGGATTTTTGAGAATCTGGCGCACTCGGCTCAGCGTTGCCAACTGCCACACAACCTCGCGCCCCTCGCTCCCGGGCCTAGCCTGCGGTAAACGAATCTGCTCCTCGCGAAACCAGATCATCGTCTGTCGCGCGCTGCCCAACTGGCGAAACTTCTCAAACACCGCCTCGATCGCTTGCTCGACTTGCCGATCCGGATTCTTCTCGATCTGCCCGTCTTCCGTGCGCACAAAACCCACCGCCACCTGCCACAGCGCACAGCCGCGATTGACCTTCTGCAAATACGCCTGGCGCGCCCGCTGGCGCAGCAAGCCCAACTCATACTCGCTCATCGTGCCTTTGAGTCCCAACAGCAACCGGTCATTGAGCAGCTTCGGATCGTAGATGCCGTCGTCGTCAATCAACACCGTGGCGGTCAACGCACAGAGATCCACCAAGTGATGCCAATCCCTGTTGTTGCGCGCCAATCGTGAGGCCTCCAGGGCAACCACCGCACCAGCCAATCCCTGACACACCGCCGCCAATAATCGGCCAAAACCGGGACGTTCTTGCACTCCGCTGCCCGAACGACCCAAGTCCTCGTCGATGACCACCACTTCATGGAAACCCAATTGCCGGGCTCGTTCGGCCAACCCGTATTGGCGCCTTTGGCCTTCAAGATGAAAACGGACCTGCTGAGAACTCGATTGCCGAATGTAAACGTAGGCCGCTCGCTTGAGATGCTCGTCTCTAATCTTCTCGCTCATGTTCCCTCCGAGGTTCACGGTGGACTAAGACCACCGCTCGCAGTAACTCAACGATCAGTTCGCGGCAGCGCACTCGATGGGGTTCGGGAAGTTTGTCCCACAGCTCCTTCTTCCCAAAGGCCAGCCTCTGTTGACGATAATCTCTCTTTGGTTCTGGGCGCATCGATTCCTCCTTCTTGAGGTGATGGCCCAGATTCTGAATTGGTCACTGAAGAAGGCAAGCGGGAAATCTCGATCACCTCAGCCAGCGCCAGCAGTGCCTCAAGCGCAATCAAGGGGTGATCTCGTTGTGGAAGTTGACTGCAATAAACCGGATCGAGCATCCATGCGGGAACAGCGATCTGGAGTCCTTCGGGGAGCTTGACTACAAAACTCTCCTCGTCGAACCGGCGCAGGCCGCGCACTACTTCGACTTCGGTTCCATAAAAGGGATGATGTCGGTAATGGATCTTCTGGAGAGAGAGTTTGTGAGTAGTATGATGACGCCTTGCGGCACTGCTTTGCCACACACTTGTTAGAAGCTGGAGTGGATCTTGTGACCATTAAGACTCTTTTGGGTCATAACTCCCTTCAGAGCACCCAGCGTTATTTGCAAATTCGCCAGCACAAGCTCACCTCCACGGGGAGTCCTCTGGACCTTTTGAGATTCCCTGAGTGAAGGCGTCTTTGCCATGCTGCCTCGCGATCATCGGCGGGCAGCAGGAGAAGCGCGTCCCGAGCTGGCCGATATTTTTCGTAGTCACGGGGAGAGCTACCGTCGCACGCATTTCTTACCCGCTTCTCAGCGTAAGGTGATGCGGGCCGTCACAGTGTGCCGCACCCAAGAGCTGGGAGGTCATCTCAAGCAGTGCGATACTTGTGGCTTTGAGCACCCGAGCTATAACTCCTGCCGTAACCGCCACTGCCCCAAGTGCCAATCCTTGGCCAAAGCCAAGTGGCTGGAGAAGCAGAACTCTGAGCTTTTGCCGGTAGGATACTTCCATTTGGTCTTTACCTTGCCTCACGTTCTCAACGGCTTGATCCTCGGCAACAAAAAGATTCTGTTCGCTCTTCTGTTTAAAGCCGTCAGCGAAACGCTCTTGGAGTTTGGCCAAAGGCGATTTGGAGGAACGGTGGGCATCATCGCTGTCTTGCACACCTGGGATCAAACTCTCAAAGACCATTTTCATCTGCACTGTCTTGTCCCCGCCGGCGCCTTGTCCTTCGATCATCGCCGCTGGATCTGTGCGCGCAAAAACTTTCTGTTCCCCGTCAAAGCCCTGAGCCGAGTGTTTCGTGGAAAGTTTCTCGACCTGTTACAACGGACCTGTGAAAAAGGAAAAATCCCAGCGGCCAACAACGAGATCAAAGCTTCACGCCAAAAGAGCTGGGTCGTCTATGCGAAAAAGCCTTTCGGCTCCCCTCACACCGTCCTCGATTACCTCGGCCGCTACACCCACCGCGTCGCGCTGTCCAACGACCGCATCCTCAACGTGCAAAACGGCCTAGTCACCTTGAGTTACAGAGATCGAAAAGATGGAGATCGAAAAAAGGCCTTGCCTCTTGAGGCCCACGAATTCATCCGCCGCTTCTTGCTTCACGTCCTGCCTGAGGGCTTCATGCGCGTCCGTCACTTCGGCTTCTTAGCCAACCGCTCTAAGAAACAGGCTCTGAC
>WNFZ01001838.1_pt1 | contig 20246 bp, 14 predicted proteins | sample 5400081 | NCBI WGS metagenome assembly WNFZ01 (sample SAMN13153365, study PRJNA577476) | soil metagenome | isolation source: 80 cm soil or saprolite under grassland replicate 1 | place: USA:California | collected 2016-06-15
AAGATTGACTCTTTGTCAAATTCCTTTATCTGTCTGATGCTCCTTGTGGTTTACTTCTTGGTAGGTGTAGACTATTTGAAAGGGTTCGGATGTAGATTGAATTAACAACCTGTGGTTTAGTTTCGGCGTGTGGTCGTTGAGGGGTTAAATATTGGAACTTCCCTGCTGATTGTCCAATCCTTTGGAATGTCCCGGTCTCAAAAGAGACTCGAACCAAAGGCTCTAAGGAGTTTCCAGCATACAGCCAAATTGTTATCCTTATGAAATATAAAAGGATAGGCCTGGAACCAAGCCCACTTTGTGGAGAGACACTGGAGAGGACTGCCTTGTGTTCACTCAGTAGCTCTTAGGGCATTGATTTTATCTCCGATCTTCAAGGTTCAATAGTATCTCCTTAGAAGTTATCTTCTTAAGAGGGATCGAAGACGGGTTGTAATATTAAACTTCATAAGTCTAAGGCAAGACAGAAGACCCGCAAAGAGCCTGGATGAAATTGAATCCAAATTTTCCCAATGACGTAGTTCCTTTGGAAAAACCCGAAAGACGAAAATAGACTCCTAGTGGACGGGCAGATTTCATTGTAGTCAAACAATATGGTTTGAACAAATCATAAAGGTGTGCCAAATACTCAGTATGAACGCCACCTTGCTCAGAGCTAAAGGAGGTTTTGATAGGTACTCTATTAGGTGATTTACATTACCAGAAAACTGGTGTTTTGCACAATGCTAGGCTCCGGGTAGTGCATCTGAAGACTCATTAGCTGGGAGGGTATAGTGTCTATTACGCCCCAGCACCCCATCAATAAAGCCAGAGATCCAGTCTTTCTTTTTCCCTCCAAGTAAATTAGAGTTGTTACCTAGTGAGGTAATTGGTCTTATTTGCATGTTTTAGATTGTTCTTAACTTTGACTTCTTAGTATGGCCCGTCCACTATAACGCTGCTAAGTGGACTAGGGGACTGTGATTTACACTTTAGTTAGCCCTATTCCTTAGATTGTCTTATGAAGTTTAAGAACCCCTTTACCTTTCAGTAAAGATAGGACTATGTCTTAACGAAAGCTACAATTTCGTCACCTACGTTTAGTCTCTGAGGATCCGAGTAATCAAACCTTGGTCGCTCGACTCCTGCAGGTTGCCCCTATTAAACTATTGTAACTTTCTCAAGTAAGTTTACTTACAGGGTGTTCTTGCATTTAGTAAGTGGAAGGCCCGTAAGGGACCTTAACGCCTGTTCTGGGCTGTTGCCCTTTTGACGAATCGCCTTATCACGATACGTCTGATTGCCCACCATTGTATACTATACATTTCCGGGGTTAGAAGCCATCGATAGAGCCATGACAGCCCCCCGATTATGCAGCAAAGCTGCGTGGCTTCCAGTGCCGTACCGTCTAGTAACGAATGAACTTGAACTTCGCAACCCAAGGGTTGTTCTTACAATCCTTTAGGGTTAGATTACAATGATGGGCGACCCGCTAAAACGGGTTTCGTGGAAGACCAGCTATCTCCAGGTTAGATTGGCCTTTCCAATAAATTCTGATTCTTTCGAACCAGTTTAGACTATACCTTCAACTCTTACTAGTTTTAGAATTCTGAATTCTCATCAAATGAAGACTTTTTAAGAGAGGATTTAGCTTTCATCTTTTGGATAAACTCTTTCTTTGTGAGACGTCGACCTTTGCCCTCTTTGTTCATATTATAAGCCAGATCTATGATCTGTTGTAATCCCTCATCTGTTTTGTGTACTCTTGCCTTAAGCAGGTGACATACTTGAGAGAAAATCTCAAAGTACTCTTTCTTTACGGTGTGAAGAGGGTATTCAGCAAAATGAGGGATCACGTGGTTAATGAGTTTATCCAAGTTTTCCACTTGAAATCGAGATGCTGCAGAAGGCAAATCATACACTGCCCCACAGTTAAAGTATTTGATTAGTTCAGTTAAAACTTCTCTAGAAGAAGACTCTTGAATAACAGTGTAGGAAGCAACAATTCTCCGATTGGCTCTAAAGCTGATAAAGAAAGTTCCATCGCCCTCCGTTAATCCCGATACAAAATGGGGATCCATAGAAGGATAAAATTGTTCATAATATGAATTCAAGTATGGTCGAGATTCATGACTAGTTGAAACATAAGAGTGTCGACGTGTTACGATTAGATTTCTATCTCTAACGTCTCTCCTTTCGGATAAGTCGTTAAGGGGTTAATAGTAAAGTCCTTTAGGAATAGTACTCAATAGAGTATAAGTGTTTCTACTATTACTATAACTTCCCACGGTATTTCCATAGTTGATAAACCTTAGGATTCACCGTTATGAGTCGAATTTATGATTACTGTCACCAATAATCAGGGCGATTAATCACCCCTTGCCACAGCTCATCGGAGCCCCTTGCAACGGACCTTTTTCCCAATACTTTCATACTGGAGTAGACTATACCTTCAACTTCCTACCAATTTTAGGTGTTAGATAATATACTAACCCTACCCTTACCCTACCCTATAGACCTTACTGTAACTTGTATAGCATGGAAGGAAGAAAATAAGGAGAGACTAAAGCACGGAATTGAACCATAGAGTTGGCTTTAACATAGATTCTATATTGGGTAGATTTAACCGTATTAAGACTGCAATCTAAAGAGAAGTTCTCCTTAAGGACTTTAAGGAGCAGCAAAACGTCGTTTCTAGAGAAGGATAAAGTTGCAAGTCTAAAGTTGCCTCTGTCTTTAGATCCATCACCCTGGAGGGGATTGTTTAGTTTCAGAAGGAGAAGGGGAACATAACATAGGGAAAGAAAAGGATAGGGTCAGTAAAGCTTATACATCATAGAAGAGTGAAAATATGGAGCAACAATAGAACGAAAACGATTCATAGAAGAACAGCAAATATATAACCTAGGTTGACCGCTCTGAAGATGAATAGTGCAATCAAGATTAAATCGTTCCTTAAGAGCGTTACACAGAAGTTGAACCTCCTCATAATGAAAAGAGTTGGTAGATAAATAGAAACCCCCTTTAGCTTTGCAACCATCGGACATAGCCCACATAGCTAGGCCTTGGGGAGTCAACAATTCTGCAATACACCATGGGATGGTTTTCCGTCCATTCTTATGGAATAAGTGATAAAGCTCGGTGAAGATAGGATAGGAACGCGTACGAATAAATAGACCAAAATTAGTGCGACCTTTTCTAATACCAAAGTATGGAGCGGGGTATGATTGGCAATAATGCTGAAGTAGGGAAAAGACATGCCATAGAAAACCCGAGTTTGCCGAGCACTGTCCTAAACGAAAACTTGCATTTTTTCTCCCTTTCAAGAGTTGGAGACTACCATCACCTAATATTAGCCCAATTATGATTCCCTTAATATAAGGAGAAATATAGGTAAGAGCAATAGCTAATGGAGTCAGAGAATCTCCTACCGTAGAAAAAAGGTAAGCTCCCCAAACAACTAGAGCAGTAACCCCTAAAAAGGGAAGGATAGGAAGGCCTTTGCCATTACGGGAGCAAAGACCCAAAGAGCTGTTAGACTTGATTAATGGTTTTCATGATCATAGTATGAAATTGATTACTTCTAAGTAGGTAATTTCTCATAGATGCAAATTAAAGAGAACTTCTAGGCATAAATAAAAGGGATAAATCAAACCCTTCAATACCGAAGTATTAGGAGTCCATACACCAGTATGCTAACCCCCTTGCAGTTAATAACTCCCCTATGTTAGCTGGTACTACTTTGATACCCTCAGGGTAAAAGGCCTCACGATAGTGATTAAAACAAGGCAGACTACGGCTATTAAATCTAAGAGTCTCATATGTTGTATTGCTTCGTTTATCTAAAGATAAACTCCATTTAGGCTCAGAAGAACATAGATTCTGAAAGACAGAATAGAGATGATTCAAATACTCTTTATGAACAGCCCCTTGTTGCACGTATAGACGAGCATTGTGGGTTGGTTTAGCTCTGTAAATAGAAAGATCTCCTAATAATCCTCCTACAAGGATTTCATGTTGAATAGGAGAAAGAGCTGGCTGTGGGTTTGGTGATTTCATAATATATATGATAATATTGTTATTTACTTCTAAGTCAATTTTAACTTGTTCTTCATAGTCTTCCTGCTTTGTTAGTCTACCTAGTATATTATACTATAACCATAATTGGCTGAAACCTAGAAGTGCTGGCGTGTTGCCCTTTAATTTCATTAAAAGCCCTTCCTTTCGGTCAGTCGTTACGGGGTTCTATAAAAGACTAACTCCTCCTAAAGAACTCTTTCTATCTCTAAGAAGATGGTTTCTACGATTATAGAACTTCCCACGGTATTACCATAGCCTCTTAAGACTTTAGGCTTCACCGTTATGAGCCAGATTTTAATAAAGGGTCACCCCTAAATAGGACGTCCTAAACATCCGTTCAGTCTTATGAAATAACACTTGGCCATGGCAAGATCACCTGGGTTCGGGTCTGATGGTCGGTACTATCACCGGCCGGAGCAGAGGGCTAAACCGGGGTCGCTTTTGCTAGGGCTATTACCATGCACCCACCATCATCTTGCTGCAATTATTCAGATATTTTCATATCTGTTTAGACTATACCTTCAACTCAAAGCAATTTTAGGTAAACAATTCTTAATTAAACTCCATAAAAAGTTGAGGGGAATTTTGATAAAAAGGATAATAAACTCAATATAAGAGTAAGGTCAAAAGAAATGAATTTATAGAGAGGAATCAAGGTCAAGTTTATAATAAAAATGAGGTAACATGTAAGGATGGATTAAATTCATTAATCTCTCCCTAGATGAACTAAAAATGTCAAATCTATTTACCCTCTGAATTGTAGAATAACTCTCTATAAACGTTAAAACAAGGTAAACTCAATGTTACAAATTGAATAGCACCATATTCTTTCATTTTATCAGGTCTGCTATCAAACTTAGACATAGTTTTAGGTGGAGAACCATAATAATCTTTAAATAATGAATACAAATGCTCAACATATTCTCTATTAATAAGAGATTGCTTAAAATGTAAATTAGTGTTACCTTTAACAGAACGTTTTTGAGCACATAAATCTCTCAAAAAGAGACCAATTCAAATTTCTTTGAATTCACCAGATACTGTTAATTGTGCTCGTTCAAGTAAAGTGAATCGTTTCTTCTTTGCTGGTCCCTAGGTCCCAATGGCCATCGGTCTCAGGGACCGGGTAGGAAATTATTAGTTGATGTAATCAAACCATTTTATACTTAGCATAGAGCCAATAAGAATCTCATGTAAAACAGGACCCCGCCCTAGGACCCATGGCCTACGGTCTAGGGGCGGAGTTAAAACCATATTCACTTTTGCCGATACTCTATAAAATCGACTAAAAATAGAATTCAATTGAGTTTGCATGATTGCAATATTTTTAGATTAATTACTTCTTAAGAATGGATTACCTTGATTCCTTGGAAATATTTGAGTGCTGACGTGTTACCAATCTATATTAGTCTCTTCTTTCGAATCAGTCGTTACAGGGTTGAGAAAAAGGAGTAATCTTATTTTGATTTGCTCAATGTGTTTTTAGAATTACTCTAATGGACTACGTCCACCTATTCCTACGATTTCTCAACTTCCCACGGTATTGCCATAGAGAAATTCTCCTTAGGTTTCACCGTTAGCATTATGAACTTATCTTTAATACCGACCATTCCTGGTCATGAGTCAGTTTTACAAAGGATTTCACAACCCTAATGGGCAAGCAATTCACCCATTATGCTAAAGGTACGCTGTCATCCCACATTGACTCATGGCTTGAGTAAATGGCTGTTGTGATTCCAGCTGCTTGTGGAGCCACTAGTTCAGGCTTTTCACCAGTTTACTACCTGCTTTTTCAACATTCCCTCACGGTACTCTGCACTATCGGTCAATGGAGCATACTTAGCCTTGATGATGGTACACCTTTCCTGCCTTAACAGACAGGGTAGTATAAAAGCAGCTTGGCAAGCCGCTAATTCTCCCGGGCACCTACCCCTCGACACTGTCGAAGTATAGAAATGGGAAGTTTTGACAAAGGAATTCATCCACTGCCAAAAGGAAGCAAAGCCTTACCACCACTGGGCTATCACCATCTGTGGCTAGCTATTCCAAGCCATTGTTTATTTCTTTGCTAGACCGCAATACTACCTTTGAAAGTCTTTCCGAAGGAAGTAGAGTCTTGGCAGAGAAGACTAAGCTCCTGAGTACCTTCCCATCCTCCTGCTGCTCCGCATAAACGCAAGCAGAGGTTGCCTGAGTTCATCCCAATCCACGTAGACTGAGCGGATTTAAGGGAGTGAGTACCCTAGGTACACAGGGTAGCGTACCTGGGGACCGGGCCCTGTCAGAGATAGCTTATCCACGTTCGCTCGCCACTAATTGTGGAGTCTCGGTTGATTTCCTTTCCTCTTGGTACGTAAGATGTTTCAGTTCCCAAGGTAGATGGGATACCTTTTGGCTTTGATCGTCGAGACCGGGTTGGTTAACATACCCTTGATAGGATTCGACAGTTTGGATTTGACCTCATTCCGATCCATTGCCTAGTCATTCCTAGTAGCCCCTTTGTTATACTTGGTTTTACATTCCAGATCGCTGCGGATTTCCTCCATATGATTAAATACAAATAGTTGGACTTCTAAACTCAACGTTGAATTAAAATGTGGTGGTATCTAGTTAGACTTTACCTTTAGCAGAAGAAGCAGAAAAGAGGTGGGAAGATTTTAAGATTTCCCCAGTTTTCCTAATAGATGTCATTCCTATAGGATAACCCACTTTCTTTTAAAAATCCTGAGATTAAATCATTAAATGAAGCAGTTCCATTGGATACTTATAATAATCAAATAGCTGATTTAGAAGCTATTATAACTCCTAATGGTTATAATCAAGTATATATGGCTGCCTGGTATAATGGTATCCAATCCAATGTTTTTGATATTTCCCAATTTAGAAATAATTCTAATACTATGCTTTTCATGTTCTGGCAAGATTTAATAAAAAATAATGAAGGTAAGGTATGCTATTTTCATAATTGGGGCGGGTATGACTCAATTTTATCTTTGGTCCGGTCCACAGGGACGCTGCCTGTGTCCCTAGGATCCCAGCATTGCTCAATATTCCTGGCTATAAGTTTAAACCACTCTTAAACCAAGGTGAAATTATGGCTATTAAAGTAATTAATTTAAATGGAGAGGAGGTTTTATCAATAAAAGATTTTATTAGAATATTACCTTCTTCTTTAGCAAAATTAGCAAAGGATTGGAAAGTAGAAACTCAAAAAGAGCACTTCCCCCATTATTTCTTTTTAGATAACATAGAATCTACACTTAATTATGAAGGGGGCATGCCAGCTTATCTATATTTTGAACCAAAAAGAACAACCCAGGCTGAATATGATGAAATGGTTCTAGAATTCAAAAATAAACCTTGGAATTTCCTTGAGGCCCGGTACCCAGGTACGCTACCCTGTGTACCTAGGGTACCCCGGTTACCTACGGTTGCATGGTAACCTAGGGAACTCTCTAAAGAGTATATACTAGGGGATGTTAAAGCACTTTACCAAATCATGATAAAATTCTTTGAAACTCTTACTTCTAAATTTCCTATTGATCCCTTATCTGTATTATCTGCACCCTCAACCGCCTTTAAGATATGGAGGACAGTCCAGTTACCTAAACTCAATAATGAATCTCTCAAAGTCTATGACTTGTCAAGAACATTAGATCCTAAATTAAGAAATGGTTATTGTGGGGGAATTGTAGATGTCTATAAACCACTTTTAAAGGGTAATGGATATTATTATGATGTTAACTCACTTTATCTAACTGCAATGTGTGAACCTATGCCTGTAGGTATGCCCAAACTTGTAACTATTTCTCCTAATGAATTTGAGGGTGGTTTTTTCTTTGGCTATGTGGAGGCAACTGTTCAAGCTCCCCCTATAGATACTCATGCTGGTTATCTAGGACTTTTACCATTAAAATATAAAGGGCGTTTAATTTGCCCAGGTGGTACCTTTACAGGATTATTCTTCTCTGAGGAACTTAGATTTGCCTTAAATAATGGTTACAACTTACTTTCAATTACTCAAGCTTATGAATTCCAAAGAGGGGTTAATACATTTTATGAACTAATTCAACAATTAAATAGTATGAAAATAGAGGCTCAAGAAAATAATAAACCAACAATACGTAATTTAGCAAAGTTACTTATGAACTCTATGTATGGAAGGTTTGGAATGCATACTGATAATCTAAGACATGAAATTTTAAATCAAGGCACCCTAGGTACCATGCAACCGTAGGGTACCGGGAGCAAATAGCCAAACTATCTAAAGACTTTTTAATTAAAGAGGAAATCCCTTTTGGAAAATTAAGCTTAGTAACTTATACTTTAAGCGAATAAAATTTTAATGTAGGTACACAACCGAATACTACTCTAAGACAAAACCTCCAAGGATTGCCTGGTAATACAAATGTAGCAATAGCTGCTTCTCTCCTTTAAGTAGTTTATTTTAGCCACATTTCCATTTAATTAGTTAATTAGAATAACAGCAACCACAGCTAAGACAGCTTACCTCGCCATGGTGATTTCTTGTCTCAAGGGGTGCCCTGGGCCCTAGTAAGGGTAACACAGGGTTGGTGAGAAGACCCTTAGGCTTGGACGAGTTGGCTTAGCCAGTGCCCTGTGTCTAATGGTTGTAGTTAAACTGCCCGGCCCGGTTACTGACGGTTGCAACGTAACCTAGGGAAGTTGACCCTTAGACTAGTTCCACGGGTAAAGTCCCCTAGGTACCTTGCAACCGTAGGGTACCGGGGCGGACCCGGAGCTTTCCTACGGTTGCAGGGTAACCTAGGGAACTTCCAAGGTACGTTGCATGTGTACCTAGGGACTTAGGTTGGGTAGCCTTATTTAAGTTAATGGGGAAGGGTAGTCTAGTAGGTTATTTACTTATCTAGCTGGGTCTTCTGGTTTAACTATCCAGAGATATTTAGTCTTAAGGTAGCTTACATTATCCAAGTAGTGATAACTCTTTAGCCAGCAATAACTAGTCTAAGCCTACTAAGCAGTATCCGTCAGCTAGCCTAGGTATCTCAAGGGGTACTTAGTAGGAGGTCTCAGTGTTGGCTTAAGAGCACCTTGGCCTACTACTTATGATCCATTCAATTGTTATAGGGTATATTCTTATCTTATTAGGGGCTATTCGTAGGGGTAATTTTTCTATAGACGCTTGTGCCCCTACTGAGTAGAGAAGATATTGGCTAAGGGAGATAACTATTTGAACTGCCTACTGCTAGCTAAACTTACCCCACCAGCTAAATAGAGTGAGTAGACCACCAGCTAGGCTTAGGGAGACACGTACTGGATAGGCCCTAGTAAGAGTACCCTAGCTAGACTACCCCTGGATAACACACCAGACATACCCCTACACTAATTCTATTAAGGATAATATACCCCCCCTAACCTTAGTGCCCAAAGCTTACCCCAACTAAGTAACCCCTAGAAGATAACTGGGCTAGGTTGGAGATTTACGAAGCTCTCTGAAACAATGGCTTGATAGTTCAATCTAATACTATTGGCGGATACTAGAATAACCCTAGGCTTAGTAACAACCCTAGAAGATGACTCCTTATTAAAGACTTTGAAGAATTTGCTGACTGAGTAAAGGAGCTTAACTAGCTTTGCCCCCTGTAACCCTATGGAACACATACTAGAATAATAAATAGGGAAAATAAACCCCACCCCGTAGGAATAGTCTTCATTGTTCATAGATATTCTTATTGGAGGAGGGAATCGAGGATTACCAGGAATCAGACATACATCATAAGCTCAAAGGAATAGTTAAACAAAAGACACCCTGAGATTGGAGCAATATCGCTCACCAGGCAACTTTATTAAAATAACACATTCCTCACCATTTGAAACACCGTAGAACAAGGATTATGAAAGAAGTAGCAGCAGAGCCGTTTCACTGTACTCTAACAACGGATAAGTCGTAAAGGATTCAAAGAATGAAAGTTCCCTGAGTTTACCCTAAGACGTAGTTCCACGGGTAAACGGACCCTGAGGTACCCTACGGTTGCAAGGTACCTAGGGTGCTGATTACAATTATGACTTTTTAAGGCCATTTGTAGAAGTTTGTATGCTTAGGAGTAGTGTAATAGGAAAGGTTAAAAGAGGAGATAAAGTTAGAACAGATGAGTTAGCAAAAGACGAGGGGCTATTGAGATTAGGTAGTTTTATAGGATACAGTATGAAATCAAAGAGGTGTTTGAACGTATTTAGGTTATTATATGATGCAACTTATCTGGAAAGAAAAGAAGACAGAAAGAAAGGTAATTTTATACTGAATGAAAGTTGAGGACCTCTTGAAAGATATTTGTTAGATAATTTGTATACAGTTAGGTAAAGATCACATGTGGATAATGTTTAGAAGTATCACATTTAGAAGTTGTTTTCCTTATAGATGTCATTCCTATAGGAAAACTTACAATGCATCGTACCTTGGAAGTTCCCTAGGTTACCCTGCAACCGTAGGAAAGCTCCGGGTCCGCCCCGGTACCCTACGGTTGCAAGGTACCTAGGGGAGTTTACCCGTGGAACTAGTCTAAGGGTAAACCCGGGCAGATAATTCTAGACGTTATAGGAAACTTGGAAATAAATGCCAGATTAGGAATGAAAACATACTTTACTGAGTTGTCAGCATATTCTTTAGGTAGACTACGAATGCAATCAATTCCCCTATCTGTATTAAATCGGTTTAATAAGTCTTTCGAATTCATTGGTTTTCTAAGAGTCTTCTTTTCCTATTATCCAATTTGAGAATTTCCCCCTCCTAGTCCCCTAGGGGCACAAGCCAGCGTCCTGTGGACCGGTAGGCTCTTGAAGCAATCTTCATTTTAGCGAGCATAGGTTAGTGGTAAACCGTATCCCTTCCAAGGATGATTCGCGTGTTCGAGTCACGCTGCTCGCACTCTTTTAGAAACAAAATAAAACTCAATTAAGAACAACCAATACTACTCTGGCTTAAACCTTAAAGGAAATAAAAGGTGATGTTCATCTTTTAAATGTTGGGGGGTACGGGGCACTTGTTTAGTTCAGCTAACACTAATCCAGAGGGTTGACTATTTAGCTAAGGGGTTACTTACTTATTTGGCCCGGTTACCGAAGGTTGCTCCTTGTAACCGTAGGGAAGCACCCTAGGTACCATGCAACCGTAGGGTACCTCAGGGTCCGTTTACCCGTGGAACTACGTCTAAGGGTAAACCTGGGGGGAGTGAAACTCTAGGGGGTCAATTTGTTGAGAGGTGGTGAAATACTCATCCAATGAAAGTCTACTTGTCAGGGTAGAGGGTAGAGGAGGGAATAGGTTCGGAAGTGGAGTGATGTGATAAACTCTCGACGATGACGTCGTATAGGAAATCAAACAATCAGGTAATGTTTTATGCCTCAATTAGTTCCTTTTTACTTTATAAACCAGCTGTCTTTTGGTTTTATCCTGCTATCTCTTTTAATCTATTTAGCTTCCAAAAGACTCCTTCCTCAATTACTTCAACGTTTCATTTCAAGATTATTCTTAACTCTTCCTTAGTTTTTCTTTCTTAAACAACTTAAGGTCCTATATCTGGCAGTCTTCTAGGATGAGGGGAAAATGGCATATAAAGGTAACTAACTAATTAAGTGAGTCTTTTAAAGATTAAATGAAAAACAAAAGGCTCAAGTGCACATTGCCATTTTCTTGGAGTCTAGTAAAAGGGAAATTTATAGAGTACCTTAGACCTACTACATAAGAGGGGTGAGTTAGAATTGGACACACAGGGAATTCTCTGTTTTCTCAAGATTCTTCAACTAAGCCCCTAAATAGTCTCACCCTGGAAGTTCAACTTATAATTTTAGTCTAAAAAAAAGAATATGAAACACGGAAAGAAACCATTATCTAAATAGCAATGATTTATAATCCTCTAGAGCAATTTGAGATTTTTCAGTTTATAGCAATAGATGGGCCTTTGTTTGGATATATTCAAATCGGATTGACTAACATAGGCTTTTATCTGTTACTGTCTTCACTCTTCCTAATTTTCCTACACCTTCAATATAATAGAGAAGGGGTGTTAGGATTAGGTAATACTTTAATGCTTTGTATGGAATCTCTTTTTGGAATTGTACTCCAACTAGTAAAAAACCAAGTAGGTCCTAAAGGACAGCCTTACTTTCCTGCTCTTTATTCTCTGTTCTTATTTATACTGTTACTAAACTTAGTAGGTTTAATCCCCTATAGTTTCTGTGCGACGGCCCAATTTGCTCTTACCCTAGGTCTTAGTTCCACTATAGTACTGGGGGTAACCATTCTTGGTTTAAAACTACACGGATTCCACTTCTTTTCTCTTTTTGTACCAGCAGGTACCCCTTTAGCTTTGGTTCCTCTTTTAACATTTATCGAGACTGTCTCTTATGTAGCTCGTTCTGTCTCTTTAGGTGTACGTCTTAGCGCCAACATGCTGTCAGGTCATATCTTATTACATTTAATAGCTTCCTTTTCATGGAAATTCATAACAGGTTCCCTAATGGGTCTACTTTTGGCTCCTATTCCTCTTCTTCTTTTAACTCTTCTATTTGGCCTGGAAGTTGGGGTTGCCTTAATTCAGGCTTTTGTATTTGTCTTACTTACATGTTCTTACATTAGTGATGCTATTACTCTTCATGAAGAGTCATCTTCTTCTACCTCATCTTCTATTCAAAACTCCCCCCCTAAACCTTTTGGCTTAGCTAAGCGTGGATATTCTACTCTGTCTAATTCTTCTAAGAACTCCACATCTGTCGTTCTCTGGGGTTCTAATCTTTCTTCAACTTTGGGTTTAAGATTTGATAATAAATTACGAGCTATGGTTTCCCTGCCTCCTTTCGAATATAGTATAATTATTGGTCTTAAACTCAGTGATGGTCATCTCCAAAAAGGTAAGTTAAACAAGAATGCTAGACTAAGTTTAAGTCAGTCTATCAAACATGTTCAATTTACTGGATGGTTATTCAGTATCTTAGCACACTACTGTCAATCTTTACCCTATATTTATACTACCAATTTAAATGGAAAAGTGTTTTATTTACTTAAGTTTCAAACTAGAAGCTATCCTTGTTTTACACTCTTACATTCAGCTTGGTATTTGAATAAGGTAAAAGTGTTACCTTCTAATTTTTTTGAAGATTTAACTCCTATTGCTTTAGCAGTGTAGGCTCAGGGAGATGGAAGTAAACATAATAATGGTTTTAATTTTCACACTCAGAGTTTTACTTTAAAGCAGGCAGTTCTTTTGTTAAATATTTTAAACATAAAATATGGATTAGATTGTACTATTTATTTTGATCGAAAACGACCTGTTATACATGTAAAATCAAACTCTATGAGCACTTTCCGTTCTATTGTTACTCCTTATTTTCACCCTTCTATGCTCTATAAATTACGTTAACTATTTCTCTTTTTAACTAAGCGCAAACATGCTAGCAGGACATATACTTTTACATCTTTTTTCTACCTTCCTTTTTACCATGGAATTACATGTTTTTCAAAGGAATTACATCTATTGAAAAAGTCAAAGGAAAAAAGCCCGGTACCCTACGGTTGCAAGGTACCTAGGGTGCTTCTCATGGAAATTTATCACTGGATCCTTTTTAGGTTTACTGCTTGCTCCTCTTCCTTTACTCTTTATAACCCTTTTATATGGACTGGAAATTGGGGTTGCCTTTATCCAGGCATTCGTTTTTGTCTTGTTAACCTGTTCTTATCTTCAGGATGCAATCAAACTTCACAGTGACTAATCATTTTCTCAATTCACATTGTGCCTTATAAAACTACTCCTCCCTCCCTACCTTAACCAATAAGACTAGATGTAATAGTAGTTGTAGTAGATGAAGAGTTGTGGACTATTAGATGTTGTAGATGACTCCATTGGTCTAAGCTTCATAACTTCTTGATCTCAACTGTATTACCTGAACACTAGCGAAACTTACACTAAACCTTTAAACCTTTCTTGTCCGGCCTGGGACCAAGGTCTCCCTGAAGCCCGGTACCCTACGGTTGCATGGTACCTAGGGTGCTTCCCTACGGTTACGTTGCAACCGTCAGTAACCGGGTCAATTGTCCCAACTCTTAAGGAAACGTTATTTGTTCCGCACCAAGAAGTAAGCAAAAGCAAACCCTAAAGTAATGAGTCCATTCCTACTGGAATTACTGCCTTTCGTGGCTGTGCTCTCTGCTATCTTTGTTATAACAGCGGTCAACCCCATCCTTGCTGTGCTTTATCTGATAGCTGTCTTCATTACCGTCTCGGCTTACCTAGCTCTTCTGGGACTAACCTTTCTAGCCCTGAGTTATCTCATCATATATGTAGGGGCTATTGCCATACTCTTTCTATTTGTTATAATGATGCTAGATATCAAACTTGCTGAATTAAGCTCTTCAGGAGAAGAGGCCAGCAAAGTATATCCTATCGCATTCCTTATCGGAACACCGTTCCTTTGGACCCTAACCGGCTCACCATTATTTAGAGGTGACACTCTTTACAGTTGGTTTGACCTAACCACTTTGGGCATTGCTCACATCTCTGATCCTTCACCCCTCCAATGGACAACCATTTTCGCACCTTTCTCTAATATTCATTCATTAGGTGTATGCTTATATACTATATACCCTCTCTGGCTAATCTATGCAGGAATCATTTTACTATTGGCTATAATAGGTCCAATTATATTATGTCTAGATAAAACTAGTGTATCCAACTCTTAATTTAATCTTTTAAATAAAATAACTTTTAGAAGTAAGATTGAAAAAGTAATTAAAATGTTCTTTTCTTTAATATTATACTTGATAGGATTGATGGGTTTCATAGTAAACCGTAAAAATCTTGTTCTCATGTTGCTCTGTTTAGAGCTTATGCTTCTTGCAGTCGCTCTTTTACTTTTATTGAGTTCTTTTACTTATTCGGATATTTTGGCTCAAGGTTTCGGTATTTACGTAATTGCAGTTGCGGCAGCTGAAAGTGCTATAGGTTTAGCTATCATAGTCGCTTTTTACAGACTTAGAGGTTCTATAGCAATTAGCAACCCAAAAAGGTAGTAAAATATGCTACTAATAAAAAATACCCCAATTTAAATTGTTATTGATCAAACTCTATAATTAAAAAGAAATTAACTGATAATTGAAATATTAAACCCTAACAGTTTCCTTAACTAAAAAAGAAACATCTTTTAGTTTTCCCTACCCCTTTAACTTTTGTTTACTACATTACATGACTGACCTTGTTCCTATGTAGAGTGTTTTAAGTTTGGTAGTCTCCATTCAAGTAGGTTACCAATATAACCCCTCACAAATACTTTGGCTTAATCTTTGTCACATACCTCATTGCCTTTTACCTCTCTTCCCCTCATTAGCTAACCCACCAATTAGGAGTCCCCTACCTTCCCTATTAAGAGACTATTTAATCGAACAACCAACAAGTAAGACAAACATGTGTAATTAGAAACAGTAATGAATTCTTCCCCTAACCTAGTAGGAGACAAAAGGGGTGTACGTTAGTTACCCTTTATGCATAAAGACATTTGATGAAACCCCCTTCCTATATTCACCTAACTTAACCAGTGGACTAAAGGTAAACTCACACTAAGCTAATTAACAGGTCAACCATCTACCCTTTATGTCTCCACTTTAGTAATCTACCAACTAAGGGTTTTCCTTGCTACGTCTATAAGTAAGGCTTAAGATTAGAATAAGCAATTCATTGAGGTGGTGAGTTAACTAACTATACAATAATAAATTGGGCACATAATGAAGACAAGGAAAAGGTAAAGGATGAATCTCCCTCCTATGAATAAACCACTCTGACACTATAAACTAACTTCAGCAATAATAATTGACTTACCACTAATACCTTATCCTTTATTAATTAGCCAACCCCTGTAAATTCCTAAATAAAATACGTTAACCTACTTGACAACGATTAAAACAATTAATGTATTCTGATGCTAGAAAGGATTACCCTTCTAAACCCTATCAAGAGTAGGTTCTTGACAAGAAGAGATACTGAGCTTAAAGGATAGATCTGATAGACAAGAATTATGATAGATCATCTAAGAGTGATGTAATCAAATCAAAGGAGTATCACAACTGTAATCTTGAGGAGACAAGTAAGATCAATATAAAACCTTTGTCAGGTGAGTTAAACACTAAGATAGATGAGATTATCAACAGATACAGAAGATTATACTCAGACTTAGTTGAAAATGTTTATTTAGATGTTTTAGAAAAGCCTATAATCAAACAGAATGAGTTTCCAAATGTAGATTACAGGAAACTACTTGATGATCTGAATGACGGAATTGAAAAAGATGGTAAAGAGTGACCAAATATTCCCTCTACCTTTATTTATTGATACTACTGGCATGCTTACTACACTTCTCCTGAGAAACACTTTAAACCAAGGAAGAAGAGAGAGATGAGGAGTTGGAATACCTAATATTTCTATATCCATGGCCTCCATTCTACTTTACTTCATTTAGGACTCTACCAGTATAACAGGTACCTCAGTACCCTAGGTACAGTTCCCTAGGGACACAGGTAGCGTACTGGGGTACCGGGCCATTATTGGGTTACTCATTTCTTAATTTCCTCAACTCTTTCTTGTAGTTCCGCTTGGTTAGTGTTAAGTTCCAATTCTTCAACAATGTTTCGTAACTTATTAGAGACAAATCCAAAGGTTTAAACTTGACTTACTTATTAGGCGCCCTTACTGTTTCTCCTAAAGAGCTCGTAGGGTAGGGGACTGTACTTTAGCCATAATTTTCTAGATTTTGGACTATAAAAATAGGGGATCATCTCGCTTTGTTTCTTTTCTTTCTACATCTAAGGGCTCATAATTTGAATGACTAATATGCTTAGATTTCTATTCAATACCATTTTTACGACTAAAGTAGTATGCAATGATGCACCTCAGCCATGGCAATTAGGGTTTCAAGATGGAGGATCACCTTCATTCGAGGGCATCATAGAGTTGCATGATCAGATTATGTTCTACCTCATAGTTATCCTGTTAGGAGTTGGCTGGATGCTAGGCTCAACGATCCGTAAGTTCAATAGCCACCATAACCAGATTGTGCACAAATACCTTAACCATGGTCAAGAAGGGCCCTCAGGGGCAGCAGAAACCTGTCTGTTCTCCTCAAAGTTCTCAGGGTCGTCACTACTCGACTTCTAATCCTCATAGTGCTACTCAGTCTACTATACCTGTAAAGAGCTTTAAGGGTAAGGATACGAATAGCCTTGTACTAGACTATCTACAGAGTAATGAGCAACTTCAACATCTGATTACGAAAGACCCTAAATCATCACTTGCTGTGCCAAATAGCGTTAATGTGATTGACACTACAACATACTTCAAACTGATTGGCTGATCACATTATAACCAGTAAATTATTGGCAATATTCTTACAGACAATGAAATACTCTGCTGTCCTGTGCATTCCACTGTATGCTGGGACATCACTACATAAGTCAACTTTCCTGTTAACCAGGGAGTAACATAGGTATATGTTATAGTGACTATCAGCAGGAAACCTTTAGCTGAGGAATCCTCAGAGACTATATGTGGAACATGCTAATTAGTAAGGCATGAAGAGATAGTCCGACCTCTCAATCCTATTGCACTTTTAGGAAAAGAGGTTGACACTTATTGAGCTAATTTGGACTATAACACCAGCACTTGTACTGATTGCTATTGCTTTCCCTAGTTTCAAACTTCTGTATCTTTTAGATGAGGTGATAGATCCAGTCATCACTGTTAAAGCTATAGGAAACCAATGGTTCTGGACTTATGAGTATAGTGATTATGTCAATGACACAGGTGAAACTATAGAGTTTGACTCTTATATGATTCCTGATACAGAACTTGAGCCAGGGCAATTACGTTTACTGGAAGTTGACAATAGAGTTATCCTTCCTGTAGATACCCACATACGCTTTATCGTAACTGCCCGTGACGTTATTCACTCTTTTGCTGTACCTTCCCTTGGTCTTAAACTTGATGCCTTACCCGGAAGATTAAATCAAACCTCAGTTATCATAAACCGTGAGTCTGTCTTCTATGGTCAATGTTCAGAGCTCTGCGGAGTTTTACACTTTGGTATGCCTATCGTGATCGAATCTGTCTCTCTTGAATCTTACTTGTTATGGCTTTCTTCTCAAAATTCCCCCCCAAACTCTTATCCTTCTGAGATTGGTAACAATGGAGCTGCTAATCCTCTTGCTTCAGGTAGTAACTGAAACAAAGGTCCCCAAGGTACAGTTCCCTAGGGACACAGGCAGCGTCCCTGTGGACCTCAGGGGACTGTCCCAAGGAACCCCCTCGTCAGATTGAACTTAAAGCCATAACTATAACTCCAGAACAGCATGAGGTAATAGTAGACAGTCTTCTTGGAGATCCTAATTCGAGACCACATTTCTAGTTCAATGTTCTACTGGAGTAGGATTGTAAGGCTACTTTTCTATTGGTTATCTTTTTGTTGTTGTTTCCTCCTAACTTACCTATACTCCAAAAAGTGTCAACTCCACACTGAAAACACGGCTATGTTGGAATTGGCAGACAAGTGTGACTTAGGATCACGTGGGTAATACCGTGAGGGTTCAACTCCCTCTAGCCGTATTCTGAACCTAACTAACCTGCCATAATTTAAGGCTTCGAGTTAAACTCTCCAATCCTCAAGGTCAGACTCATCCATTAGGATGCTATCTTATGTACTTAGGAGACTTTTGGTTTATCCTTTAGAGTCGTTAAAATACTGTAAGTTCCCTAGGTTACGTTGCAACCGTCAGTAACCTCAGGGTCCGCCCCGGTACCCTACGGTTGCAAGGTACCTAGGGGACTTTTCCCGTGGAACTACGTCTTAGGGAAAACTCGCTAGGACAAAACTCCCCTAGGTATACATGCAGCGTCTCTATTGACCGGACAATAACCTCAGAAGTAATTGTGTTAACACAATACCAAAAACATGCTTACTATATTGTTACTTACTCCCCTTATCGGAGTTGTAGGTATCATCCTGGGATGCTCTAATGAAAGACAGAGTAGACAAGTAGCTTTACTAGCTTCATTAGCTAACTTTGCATTATCCCTTGTGCTCTGGGGTGAATATGACGGCAATTGCGGCCACTTCCAGTTTGTCCAGGATTGGAGTAGTGTTACATTCTGTCACTTTATCATAGGGCTTGATGGTATCTCTCTGTTCTTCGTGCTTCTGACTACCTTCATAATACCTACTTGTATCCTAACTACCCCCGCCCTAACCAATATTTCATCCAATACAGCCAATATTCCCTTGTTCAAATCTTTCCTGATAGCGCTACTAGTGATAGAGACGCTCCTGATCGCTCTGTTCGTGGTTCTTGACCTGCTGCTATTTTACATATGCTTCGAAAGTGTGCTTATCCCTTTATTCTTAATGATAGGTATATGGTCTCATAGCCAACATAAAGTTAGGGCTAGCTTCATGCTGTTCTTATATACTCTGTTTGGCTCCCTATTCATGTTATTATCCTTTATTGCCATATATATGTCAATAGGTTCAACTGATTACCAACTAATAGCTACAAGTTGTATTAAACCTGAAGTTCAAAATATTCTGTGGTTAGGAATCTTCCTAGCTTTAGCTATCAAAACACCTCTCGTTCCTTTTCACATTTGGCTTCCCTTAGCCCACACGGAGGCTCCTTTAGCAGGTTCAATGCTATTAGCTGGTGTAATTTTAAAGATGGCAACTTACGGTTATTTACGAATCCTGCTTCCTCTTTTCCCTGAAGCCTCTTCTTATTTTACCCCTCTGGTGTACACCTTGTGTACGATTAGTATAATTTATACCTCTCTAAGTACCCTGCGGCAAGTTAATCTTAAGAGTATAATTGCTTACGCTTCCATATCCCATATGGCTATTGCCACAATGGGCGTCTTCTCTAATACTGTTCAAGGCATAGAAGGGTCTATCTTACTATCAGTAGCCCATGGCTTAGCTTCACCAGCCTTATTCATTTGTGTCGGTGTGCTTTATGATCGCTGGCACACACTTATTCTGCCTTATTATCGGGGACTAACCTCAACCATGCCTTTGTTCTCTCTTCTGTTTTTCGTTTTTTGCCTAGCTAATATGGCAGTACCACTAACGGCTAACTTCTTAGGGGAGTTCCTTTCCTTTGCAGGTGCCTATCAACGGAACCC
>WNFZ01004422.1_pt1 | contig 20209 bp, 17 predicted proteins | sample 5400081 | NCBI WGS metagenome assembly WNFZ01 (sample SAMN13153365, study PRJNA577476) | soil metagenome | isolation source: 80 cm soil or saprolite under grassland replicate 1 | place: USA:California | collected 2016-06-15
GCGACGAGGACGCCTGGGCCGCGCAAGGGGAGGTCCTCGCGAAAATGGGCCGGGAAGACGACGCCATGCGGGCGTATACGGAGGCGCTCAAGCTCAGCCCGGGCGACGAAGGGATCCAGCGGCACATCCTCGAACTCGAGGCCGCAAGGACCGCCCCGACCGAGGTCCTGGACGAACTCCGCAAGATCAGAGGGGTCGGACAGGTGCGGGCGAAGGCGCTCGTCGACGCGGGCTTCACGACACCGGACGACTTCGCGAAGGCGAGCGCGAAGGACCTCATGGTCGTACGCGGCATCACGCGGAAGATCGCAGAGGACGTTGTCGAGCACTTCAAATCCGCGATCGCCGAGACGGCATCGCGCTGAGCGCCGCAAGTTTTTAAGTAGCCGGGCTCCTTGCCACGGCGCTCCATGAAGGCATTTCGGATTAGCGGCCGCTTCCGCATGGGCCGCGCGTGGCAGCCGTACGCGAAGGAAATCGCCGCTGCGGACGAGGCGGCGGCGCGGGAGAAGCTCCTGTCGGTCCTCGGCAGCCAGCACGGCGTGCCCCGCAAGTACAGGCGGTCGAGGAGGTCCCCGTCGAGGGCCTCACGGACCATGCCGTCCGGTACGCGGTCGAGGCGGGACCGTGAGCGGCTCCGAGGCCGACCTGCGCCGGGGCATGGCGGTTCTCGACCAGTTCCGCGAACAGATCGAGGCGCTCGGTCAGCAGCAGTCGATCATCCGGATCTCGCTCGAGGAGCACATGCGCGCGCGGGAGACCCTCGCCCGGTACCAGGAAGCGGGGAACGGTGCGGAGGTCCTCGTGCCCGTCGGTGCGAATTCGTTCCTCGTCGCGGAGTCGAGAGACGTCACGAAGGCGTTCGTGTCGATCGGCTCGGAGCTCCTGGTCTACGACGACATCGCAAAACAGATCGAGCGGCTCGACGCGCGCATCCAGTCGATCACGGACGCGGCGAATGCGGTCGGCCAGCGCCTCGCGGACCTCCAGCGGCGCGCGGAGGCCCAGGGCGAGGCGGTGCAGGACCTGTACGACCGGCTGCAGGGGCAAGCCGCACCGGGCGAGCGGAGCTAGATGTTCAAGGGGCTCCGGGAGCGGCTCGCCGGCTGGAAGGAGAAAGCGGACGCCGAGGTCGCCCCCGCCGCCATTGGCGAATCGGGACGGAAGATCAAAGAAGAGAAGCTCGAGGAAATCCTGTACGACCTCGAAATGGCGCTCCTGGAATCGGACGTCGCGTTCCCCGTGGCGAAGGAGATCGTGGACCGCCTCGCCGAGGACCTGAAGGGCAGACGGGTGGCGCGGGACGCGTCCCTCGCCGACGCCGTGACGGCCGCCCTCCGTGACGCGATCACGCACGTCCTGAGCGTCCCGCCCATCGACTTCTTCGGCCTCATCGAGAAGGGCCCGCGGCCGTTCGTCGTCATGTTCGTGGGAGTCAACGGGACGGGGAAGACGACCACGATCGCGAAGCTCGCGTACCACATCCAGAGGAAGGGCTACACGTGCGTCGTTGCCGCCGCGGACACGTTCCGCGCGGGGGCCATCGAGCAGCTCGAGAAGCACGCGGAGTCCGTTGGATTCAAGCTGATCAAGCACAAGGCGGGAGCGGACCCCGCAGCCGTCGCGTTCGACGCGGTCGAGCATGCCCGCGCGCGCTCGAAGGACGTCGTCCTCATCGACACCGCGGGCCGCATGCAGACGAACCAGAACCTGATGGACCAGATGAAGAAGCTCAAACGCGTGACGAACCCGAACCTGGTCCTGTACATCGGAGACGCCCTCGCCGGCAACGATGCGATCGAGCAGGCGAAGCAGTTCCACGAGGCCGTCGGCCTGGACGGGGTCGTGCTGACGAAGCTCGACGCGGACGCGAAAGGCGGCGCGGCGCTATCGATGGCGAGGACGATCGGCAAGCCGGTCGTCTTCGTGAACCTCGGGCAGACGTACGAGGACATCAAGCGCTTCGACGTGAAGTGGATGGTGGACCGACTCCTCGCGGAGGCCTAGGTTGACGTTCCGCGAGCTCCTCGAGAAAGGACAGATCGCGGAGTTCCCGACGATGCAGCTCGCGCTCGGGGCGATCAAAGGCCGCATCGACCGGATGACCGTCAAGTCCCTGGGTCCGGGTTCGAAGGAGGAGTACCCGATCGTCGATATCGTCGGGTCGCCGACGGAGTACCGGGTCAAGGTGCTCGAAAACAATCCGGACTACCTCGACTGGCTCAACTCGTCCCTGCTGAGCGCCGGCATCGTCGAGCCGATCGGACTGAGCGCGATCGCGCGACGCCTCGCGGAATACGAAGACATCATCGTTGGCATCGACACGAACGTGCTGTACGCTTGCATCCTCGGGGAGCACCTCCTGGACGAGTTCTCCCGAATCCATCCGCGGCCGTACCGGGAGAGCGTCAACTGGATCCTCCTCGTCATCCCGGGCGTCGTGATGAAGGAACTCGAGAACTCCGCGAACATGCGGAAAGGGAACCGCCTCTCCCACGCGGGCCGACGCGGCTATCGGGCGTTGCAGGAGATCACGACGCTCAAGCGGACGGAAGGATTCCAGGGGCTCAGCGTCCTCGTCGTCGGCGCGACGAACCCGGAGCAGCTGCACCTCTCGCCGGACGGCCTGACGATCCTGAACGCGGACTCCATGATCCGCGATCAGTTCAAGGCGTTCCTGCGGGGCATCGACTTCCGGAAGGGGATTTTCTTCCTGACGCTCGACAAGACGAACGCCTCCCTCGCGGCGGCGGAGGGCCTGACGGCGATCCGCATCCAGCACCCGCGGCGGTTGCGGAAAGGGGACGAACTCTCGATGGCGCCCGAGGAGTCCATCCTCATCGGACGTCTCGTGTACGAGCTCGCGATCGAGTTCGGGAGCATCCGTGTGGCATGGGAGGACCGGGGGACCCACTACATCGACCTGGAGGGCGCGTGGCCGTGGAAGTCCATGGAACACTGGGAGGCGTCCGAGCTGCTGTGCTCCGAGCTGGACCCCGGGTTCCACAAGGCCCTGAGCCGCTACGTGGACGGGAGCTTCGACGCGCGGCGCTTCCTGAAGGAGTGGGAGAAGCTCCGCGAGGTCCTCGAAGAGTGATCAGCCCGCCGCAGGCGTCCAGCCGAACCGCTTCCGGGCGAGCCACACGAGGTTGCGAGTCGCGTCGTCCACGCTCCGGATCTTCTTCTCCCCGACCCGCGGCCGGTACTCGATCGGGATCTCGAGGAGGCGGAATCCGCGGTGGATCACTTCGAGCTTGAGCTCCTCCGAGAACGCCATGCCGTCGTGGATGAGCCGCAGACGGGGCAGGATCTCCCGCCGGAACGCCCACATCCCGGACTGGGAGTCGCGGATCGGATGGCGATACAGCACCCGGAACGCGGTGTTGAGGATCGAGTTCCCGACGCGGTGCATGCCCGTCATCGCATCGTCCCGGAGGTGGCTCATCCGATCCGCGGAGACGAAGTCCGCGCGATCCTCCTTCAGGGCCGCGAGGAAATCCGGGAACCGATCCGCCGGGTACGTCAAGTCCGCGTCGAGGGCCGCGACGAACGTCCCGCCCGCCTGCGCGAAGCCCGTCTTGTACGCGCGGCCGTACCCTCGAAGGGGCTGTGCGACGACCCTCGCGCCCTTCGACCGCGCGATCTCGTTCGTCCGGTCCCGCGATTCCGTGTCGACCGTCAGAATCTCGAGGTCCCAGCCCCTCAGGGCGGACCGGACCTCCTCGAGGACTGCGCCGATCGAGGCCTCCTCGTTCATCGTCGGGATGACGACGGAAACCTCGGGCATCGGCGCGCCATGCTGGAAATTCCGGATAAGTGTTTGCGCTCACGTGGGGAGGGGCTTGCCGAAGAACTTGTATCCGGCGTAACCGAGGAGGGCGGCGCTCAAGCGCAGCAGGGACCAGAACGTCGCCTCCCGCCGCACCATCTCGAGCGGGCGGTAGTGGCGCCACAGGGCGCCGTGCTTCAGCGTGAGCTGCTTGCGTCCCGCGCCGTTCCACAGCGCCTGCCGGAGGAAGTCGAAGATCGAGTCGCGCGTCCGATGGTACACGACCGCGTTCGCGCGGAAGCCAATCGGATGGCCCGCACGGACCGCGCGGAGGTTCAGGTCGATGTCCTCGGCGGTCACGAACCACTCGTCGAACCCGCCGATCTCCGTGAGCACGCGCTTTCGGTATGCGAGGTTCGACGACGGATACGTGACGTCGGTCCCCCCGACGATCAGCTCGACCCGCTCGAGTTCCTCGAAGGGCCGGTACCCGATCTGGATCGTGCGCCCCGCGACGACGTCATACTGACCGAGGCCTTCGCGGATCTCCTTGAGCCAGAACGGATTGGCGATCGCGTCGCCGTCGATGAACGCGACCGCCTCGCCCCGGGCTTTCGCGATCCCGACGTTGCGACCCCGGCCGCGCGTACCCCCCTGGCCGTAGAGCCGCACCGTGTCGTACTTCTTCTCGTACCCGCGGACGATGTCCCGCGTCGCGTCCGTGCTGTCCGAGTCGATCACCAGGACCTCGAACGGCGGCTCCTGCGTCACGAGGCTGTCGAGGAGCGCCGCGATGTTCCGCGCTTCGTTGCGGACGGTCGTGACGACGGAGAGGAGCAACGTCGCTCGTAACCTCCGTCTCGATATGATGGTTTCGGGATTGCGCCGTCTCGAGGCGACCTTTAATAGCGTCCCTCGAATACTCGCGCGTCCTGTCCATGGGCCGCATCGTCACGATCATCGGGACCCGGCCGGAGATCATCAAGATGGCCCCGGTCGTGAAGGCCCTGGACCGGCTGTCGCACGAACACATCCTCGTGCACTCGGGGCAGCACTACGACATCCTGATGGACCGCATCTTCTTCGAGGACATGCGGCTCCGCGAACCGGATCACCAGTTCGCGCTGAAGGATCAGCCCCCGCACCTGCAGGTCGCGGCGACGATGCGGCACGTCGCGGGCGTCGCCGCGGGAGCGGACCTCGTCCTCGTCCACGGCGACACGAACACGACCGTGGCCGGCGCGCTCCTCGCGAACAAACTCGGGCGAGTCCTCGGACATGTCGAGGCGGGCATCCGCTCGTTCGACAAGACGATGCCGGAGGAGGTCAACCGGATCGTCGCGGACCAGCTATCCGACCTCCTCTTCGCCCCGACGCCCACCGCGCGCGACAACCTGCGACAGGAAAACGTCCGGCGAGGCGTGTCCGTCGTCGGGAACAGCGTGATCGACGCGTTGCGGGCGAACATCGCGCTCGCCCTGCGGCGCTCCGACGTCTTGGAGAAGCTCGACCTCCGCCCGCGGGAGTACCTCCTCCTGACGTTCCACCGCGCGGAGAACGTCGACGATTCGAAACGCCTCGCGCGCGCGTTACGCGCCTTCGACGCGGCCGCGAAGGCCGCGAGCCTTCCGATCGTCTTCCCGATCCATCCACGCACCGCGAAGAACCTGCGGCGGTTCGGACTCGAGAAGCGCGCGCGGAGCATCGAGGCGCTACGCCGGATCGAGCCGACCGGGTACCTCGACATGCTCCGCCTCGAGAAAGACGCCGCGTTGATCCTCACGGATTCGGGCGGCCTCCAGGAAGAAGGCTGCTACTTCCGGGTGCCATGCGTCACGCTACGGGAGAACACGGAGCGGCCGGAGACCCTCTCAATCCACGCGAACGTCCTCGCGGGGACCGAGCCGACGAGGGTCGCCGCGGCCGTCCGGCGGCAGATGGCGGTCGCGCGGAGGTGGCGCAACCCGTACGGCAACGGGACGACGTCCCGACGCATCGCATCGATCGTCGACGAGACGCTGGGTTGACGGACCGTGACGCGCGTCGTCTTTCTGCGGTCGAAGAGCCCGGCGGGCATCGAACCGAGGCTCGCGAAGGAAGCCGGGACCCTGGCGCGCGGCGGATACGACGTCCACGCGATCCTCTGGGATCGGACCCGTTCGTACCCGACGCACGAGGTCCGCGACGGGATCCGGATCCACCGATACCGCCTCGCCGCGCCGGAAGGCACGGTAGGGCTCGCACGCCGGCTGCCGCGATGGCAGTGGTTCGCCCTCCGAAAGGCGGCGCGTCTCCGTCCCGACGTCATCCATGCGATCGACCTGGACACCGCCTGGGCGGCCCGGGCCGCGGCCCGGATCACCGGCGCCAAGCTCGTGTACGACGTCTTCGACTTCTACGCCGACATGATCACCGCCGACGTGCCTCCCAAGGTCCGCGAGCGGCTCGCGAGTGCGGAGCAGCGGATGATCGAGCGGGCCGACCTCGTCATCGTGCCGGACCTCCGCCGGCAGGCGCAATTCCGCGGCGCCCGTCCCAGGCGGATCGTCGAGATCATGAACGTCCCCCAGGACCGGCCTCCCCGGGTCCGCGCCGCGCCGGATTTCACCGTCTTCTACGGCGGCATGATCGCGAAGGACCGCGGACTCCTGGACCTCCTGGCGGCCTGCGAGTCGACCGGGGCCAAATTCATCGTCGCCGGCCACGGCCCGGACGAGAACGCGTTGCTCCCCCACCTTGAGACGTCGCCCGCTTGCATGTTCCTCGGGACAATCCCGTACGAGGAAGTCCTGAGTCAAACAGCGGCCGCCCACCTTATCGCCGCCCTCTACGACCCGCAAGTGCCGAACAACCGCTACGCCGCCCCGAACAAGGTGTTCGAGGCGATGATGTGCTCGAAGCCGGTCCTCACGTCCGACGGCACGACGATCGCGGACTTGGTCCGCTCCATCGGTTGCGGGGTCGTCGTGCCGTACGGCGACCGGTGGGCGCTGCAGCGGGCGCTCGAGGGGCTCATGCTCTCGCCGGACAACTGCGAGCGGATGGGCGCCCGGGGCCGCGCCGCGTTCGAGTCCGGGTACCGATGGGAGGCGATGGAGGCCCGCTTGCTCGGCGCCTACGGATCGTTGCTCGGGTCGCCGGCAGCCGCGGCTCCGGAACCCCCCTCGATCGGATGAGCACGACCCTCGGCGTAGCCGAGGATCTGGGCCAGGTCCACCGCGAGCGCGACGACGACCGAGTACGGCACTTGAGCCGGAAGGCGGGCTTCGAGGACCTTGCGGACCCGGTACACCACGTACGCCAAGGCGCCGGCGAAGAGCGCGACCCAAGAGATGGGCCACCAGATTCCGAGGATCAGTAGGACGACGCCCGCCCCGTAGGTTCCGAAGAGCGGGCCGTAGTGCGTCTGCGGCGCCGCCAGGAGCCGCGCGCGACCGTCCGAATTCGCATATTGGCGGTACGTCCGGAAGGCTTCGCGGACATACCGCCAATATGCGAATTCGGACGGATGCGGGGACGAACGAACCCGGTTCGATCTGCTCAATCGAGTACAGGGTCATGCAGCCCATCGCGCGCTCCCGAGGCGTGTCCCCGATCGGCGCGTACCAACCCGCCACGACGTCGGCGTCCCGACGCTCCAGCGGCTCGACGATCCGCTCGAACCATTGCGGCTCGAGCACGTTGACGTCAGTCACCGCAATCGTGGCGGCGTCCGCGAGCCGAATCGCCGCGTTCCGGCCGCGAGAGCGGTTGCCGGGCACGACCTCCCAATGAAACGGAAGCTGCGTGGCGGACGCGAAGTCCTGCAACATCTCTTGCGTCCCGTCCGTCGAGCCGCCATCCGTAATCACGATGACCTCCGGGATCCGCGTCTGCGATTCGAGCGAGGTGAGCAACTCGCGGATATGCCGCGCCTCGTTCAGGACTGTCACGATGATCGCAGAGCGCATATCGGGTCATATTCGGAGGACCTTAAACGGTTTGCAGCGATAGGATAAAATCGCGGAGGTCCCGTGCGGGCGCAATGGATCTCCGTACCGATGCGCCGCCGAGGGAATGCTGAGCCGAGGGGCCCCGCGTCGCTAGGAACTCGGGTTGGCGGGAGACTGAATCGGGAAGAAGGCGCCGGTCCCGAAGCGACTACCGATGCCGGACCCCCAAGGCTTGAAGGCGAATGTCCATCGCAGGTAAAGAACGTCTCCCCATGAAAATCGCCGTCGTGTTCCAACAGCGTGATATCCCGAATCTCCGAGCCGAGCGTGAGATTCGGACGCTCAAGCACGCGGGATTCGACACCGCGCGAATCGCCTTTGCGACTCCCCGATTCTCACCCATAGGAAATCTTGCATGGCGGGCCGTCGAGTTTGAACGCCACGTCCGCCGCGTTGCTGATGCGTTATCTGCGAGCACGCCCGATCTAATTGTCGCGCACGACCTGGAAGCGTTGCCCTCCGCGGTCCGGACGGGAAGAAAGACAATCTACGATAGCCACGATGACTGGCCGGCCGTGTACGCCGACAACTCGCGCCTCGAATCGTGGATCGCCGCCGTGTTCGAACGGTGGCTCATGGGGCGGGTGGCCCATGTCGTGACGCCTTGCGAACCTCTCACCCGCAAGTTCCGCGACATAGGCGTCGCTGCGACGACCCTTTACAATGCCCGCCCCTCCGGAGAGATCGTCCGCGCGGGGCCGCGCGAAGCACGCGCGTCCTTTGGATACACCGACCAAGATTTCGTCGTCGGCTGGGCCGCGAAGTTCCAGCCCGGCGACGGCAGCGGCGTGCTGCTCGACTCGCTCGGCCGTTTACCCAGGACGGCCAAGGCGCTCATCGCCGGCGGCCCAGCACACGAAGCGGAGATGATCCGAAAGGAGGCGCGAGACCGCGGGATTGGAGATCGGGTGGAGGTGCTGGGATATGTTCCCTACGAGAAAATGGGACCGGTCTATGCCGCGATGGATGTGGGAGTCATCCTCCTCGATCGGCGCAAGAACTTCTACAACGCGCTGCCGAACCGCCTCTTTGACTACATGGCGCATGGCGTTCCCGTCCTCGTCCCGGCGTACCCGGCGATGAGCGAGGTCGTTCAGGACGCGAGGTGCGGGGTCACCGTCGAGCAATCGGACGTCGAAAACGTCTCGAGCGCGGTGAGGGATCTGATGGCCCGCCGGTCGGAAATCGCCTCCCTCGGGGCCCGGGGGAGGGATGCATTCGAGTCCGTATACTGCTGGGAGCGGCAGGAGACCGCGTTCCTCCGTGTCGTCGACGATGCAGCAAAGGGGCCTCCATGATGTTCGCCCGGAGCGTCGCACGCGTTTGAGGGGACCGGGCATGCGCCTCTGTTACTTTGCTGAAGCGTTGAGCGTGCACGTCCAGCGATGGGCCGGTTGGTTCGCCCGGCGTGGCCACGAGGTCCATCTCGTGAGCCTCTCGCTGCGGGACCTTCCCGGGGTCCGCGTCCACTCCTTCCCGGCAGGGAACGCACTGGCGTTTCCCCGCAAGGTCCTCGCCGTGCGCCGGATCGTGCGCGAGATTGCCCCAGACTTGGTCCACTCCCATCAAGCCATCGGGTACGGACTGTGGGGCGCCGTGGCCGGACACCACCCGTTCGTCGTGAGCGCCTGGGGGAGCGACGTCCTCGTTCGCCCGAAGGAATCGTGGGTGCAGCGACCCGTCCTCCGGTTCGTGCTTCGACGTGCCGATTATTGCATTCCCGTGGCGCAGCACATGCTGGCGAGCCTCGTCCCGTTTGGGCTTCGGATGGACCGGTGCCAGGCGATCCCGATGGGCGTGGAGCTGGACAGGTTTCCTCCGTTGGTCTTCGAACGAGGCACGCGCGCCCCATGGTTCATTAGCACGCGGGCCCTCGAGCCCCTATACGACGTGAAAACGCTGGTGCGCGCCTCCCGGGACATCTTCGCTGCAAACCCGGAGAACCGAGGCACGATCCTCGGTGACGGGTCGGAACGGGACGGGTTGCAAGATCTTGCGAGTCGGCTAGGCGTCACGGACCGCCTTCGCATTGAGGGATTGCAGCCCCCCGAGCGCGTCATGCGGGCGCTCGCGTCCGCGCGCGTTTACGTGTCTACCGCGAAGTCCGACGGCGCCTCCGTGTCGCTCATGGAGGCGATGGCCCGGGGTTGCTACCCGGTGGTCACCGACATCCCCGCAAACCGTGAGTGGGTCGTCGACGAAGTCAACGGCTCGCTCTTTCCGGTGGGAGACGCGCAGGCTCTCGCAGCACGGGTGACGCGTGCCCTGCGGGACGAAGACCTCTTGGAAAGGGCGAGCGAGAAAAATATACGGCAGGTCCGGGAGCGAGGAGATCTAAGCATCAACCTGGCCCGCGTCGAAAAAATCTACCAGGATCTGGTCAAAGGGTGAGGCATAGAAAGTAGTGGCGGTTGAACCTCGGATCTGGCCTCGACATCGAGCCGGGCCATCAAAACGCCGATCGGGTACCCCCTTCCCTGGGTTGAGCTCGTGTTCGACGATGTCCACGCCGGGCAAGGGGTAATTGGTCCATCCCCACGTACCCAAGGGGCTTCGCGTTCCCGCATCCCAGCTCGAGCTTCAGGTCGCCAGCTCCGGATACATCAACTGTTCAATCGCGGTAAGCCGGTACGTGGTTGCCCAGCCCATCTGCCTCTTCACCCGCGTCCCGAGGAACCCCGTCCTCCGGTTGAGGGCCCAGAGGCTCTGGGCCATAGCATCCCGCAGGCTCGGTCTCGAAAAGGAGTTGGCCACCCGCATGTGCTCGAAGAAATGCCTCGCGGCATTCCCCTGGGTCGCCTGACCGGGATGAACGCGGTACCGGACGAGGGGCGTGCATATATGGAGCGCGCGTGCTTTGGACCCCGAGAGTCGGACAAAGAGGTCCTCGTCCCCGCGAGTCCGGAATGACGGATCGAACGGGCCGGGTCCCACGTCCATCACCCGGAGCAGATTCCGCCGAAAGAGGGAGACGTTGAGATTGAACGCGCCGAGGGCGGGCGTCCCGTTGCCAGCCGCCGCGGCCCCGGGATTCGTCAGCCTGCAGGGCATCCGAACGGCCCTGCCGTCGCCCGTGAAGGCGATGTAGTCCGTCCCCACCAGATCGAGCTCCGGCCGATCCGCGAGCGCCCCGACCCCGAGTTCGAGGAAGCGGGGCTCGAGCAAATCGTCGTCCGCGAAGAAGTGGAGGACGTCCCCTTCGGAGGCCTTGAACCCGGCATTCCACGCCTCCGACAGGTTAGCGCGCGGATCGTAGAGAACCTTAGCCCTCTTGTCCGTGTTCCCGATTCTCCGGGCTTCGGGTAGGGACTTGGCGTCTCTCCCGTTCACCGAAATCACGAATTCAAAGTCTTGGAGGGTTTGACCGAGCAGGCTGGCATAGGCCTCCCTCAGCATGTCCGGGCGATTGCGGGTGGGAGTCACGACCGAAACAAGGGGCAGCTCTTTCACGGCTCCCAACGGGGGCGAAGGCTCACGGTTCTGCGAACGGGCCTGCTCCGGCGAGTCCCGGAAGAGGTCCCCGTCTGCAACATGGGCCGCCGCGTCTCCACGGCCGGTCTGGGCCGACCGGCAATGGAGGGCGGCTCGAAAAGGCGTCCGAATCGAGACATCCTTGTCCCAACGCTACCGCGGGCCACTCATACGTCCCCGTGGGAGCTGTCGCGCGCGATATAAAGACTTTATCCGACAAGAGGCGTGCTCGTCGGGACGAGCGCTAGCGGCAGGAGCGACCAAGCATGACGGTTGAATCGAAGGTCCAGCTCAATCTCGGCTGCGGCAAGGCGACCAAACTAGGGTGGATCAATGTGGATCAGATCCCGGGTCCCGGTGTCGATCTGGTGCTCGATCTTGCAAAGCTCCCGTGGCCATGGGCAGCAAACAGCGTCGACGAGATTCAGGCGCACGCACTCCTTGAACACATATTCGCTTGGGAACAGGTTCTCCTCGAGATGGCGCGGGTGCTGAAGCGAGGCACCGGTTCCGTGTCAATCATCGTTCCGTACAAACTCCTAGCATTCGACTCCCCATATCATGTGAGGTTTTTCAGCAGCACCACCTTCGATTTCTTCTGCGACAACGTCCGAACGAAGACGGCAATCCCGTTCCGGAGAAGGGCAGCCACGACCGCTGATTGTGAGCGTCCGGAGAACCCCCCGTTCTCGCTCGTCAGCAAGCATACAGGCAAGCGCTACCCCTTCAATTGGCACCTGGTGCAACGGTTCGGACGAAAGGCCTTGTACTGGCCATTTGGCAGAAGGACTACGATTGAGGTCGTCCTCCGCAGAAACAACGAGCTCATCAGCTGATCGTCAAACACGCCGCTCGCCCATGTTCGTGCTGCTACCATGGGCGACCGCAAGAAGTTATCAAGCGGCGCAGCTTGGCGGTGCCGCATGGGCGAAGGAATGCGGACTCAACGCCGCCTCGATTGCTACCTGTGTGGGTCCGCCGGTGAGACGATTTACAAAGGGCTGACGGACCGCTTTGGGATCACCCGTGGGACATGGGGCTTCCTCCGATGCACGTCCCCTATCTGCGGGCTGGTTTGGCTCGATCCCACTCCAATCGAAGCGGACATCGGAATGGCCTATGATGGGTACTACACGCACACCCCGGCGCGTGTTGCCGATGGGAGTGGACTCGGTTCGCGGACAGGTCTTGCACAGATCGCCGGAATGGTCCTTCGGCGAACCCGAGTGTACCGCCCCATTGCCGATGAGCATGACCGACGGTTGCGGGAATATTTGGACGACATCAAACCGGGACGGCTCCTCGAAGTCGGCTGTGGGAACGGTTCGCGGCTTCAGAAGATGCGCGACCTCGGGTGGGATGTGGTGGGCCAGGACGTCGATCCGGAGGCCGTTGCCGTTGCGCGCAAGAGCGGTCTGACGGTCCACCTCGGGCCCGTCGCCACCGCTGCGTTCCGATCGGAGTCCTTCAATGCAATCTTGATGGCCCATGTTATAGAGCACGTCCACGACCCGATCGCGCTTCTCCAGGAGTGCAGACGCGTCTTGCATCGTGGAGGCCGTCTCGTAGTCTTCACGCCGAACTTCGAAAGCTACGGCCATCGGCGGTTCCGCGAATCGTGGCTGGGACTCGATCCGCCTCGGCATCTCCATCTCTTCACCGTCACGACTCTCCTTGCCACGTCGATCCCGGCAGGCCTCGATCCCGTCGGTTTGTGGACAACGGAGGCAAACGCGTTCAGTGTCTGCTCAGGAAGTGCTAACCAAAAGCGGAGCGACCGGAATCGGATCGGAAGTGAGCCGGAATTGCTCGGGACCCTCCTCGCTCGGGGATTCCAATATTGGGCGTCGGTAGAGTTCATCGCCGACCCGAATTCCGGCGAGGAGTGCGTCCTCGTTGCCGCTCCCTCGATGCGCTGACTGCGTGCGAACCCTTGGTCGACGGGGGGAACCGGTAGGGATGCCGAGGTGGCCGGGCCAGGACCCGAAAGGACCGGTCTAATCGCGGTCGATCGTGGCGAGATCGTGTTCCATCATGATCTTGACGAGCTCGGGCACGCGAACTTTCGCGGACCATCCCAGGATTCGCTTCGCCTTGCTCGGGTTGCCACACAGCGTATGGACTTCCGCGGGCCGGAGGTTCTTCGGGTCGGACCGGACGAACTGCAAGGGATCCCCTTGCAGGCGCGCCTCCTTCGCCGCCAACTCCAAGAATTGACGGACGGACCACGTCTCCCCGGTTGCGATCACGTAGTCGTCGGGCTCTTTCTGCTGGAGTATCCGCCACATCGCCTCGACGTACTCGGGCGCGTACCCCCAGTCCCGCTTCGCGTCGAGATTGCCAAGCTCGACGACCTTCGCTTTCCCGGCGACGATCTGGGCGAGGCCGTGCGTGATCTTGCGGGTGACGAACTCGAGGCCTCGCCGCGGGCTCTCGTGATTGAAGAGAATCCCATTCGACGCATGCATGCCGTACGACTCGCGGTAGTTGACGCACGCCCAGTACGCGAAGACTTTCGCCACGCCGTACGGGCTGCGGGGATGGAACGGCGTTGACTCCGATTGCGGGCTCTCCTGGACCTGGCCGAACAGCTCGGAGGTCGAGGCTTGGTAGATGCGCGCGTCGGGCGCGATTTGGCGGGCTGCCTCGAGGACCCGCACGACGCCCAACCCGTCAACATCGGCGGTCAACACGGGCTGGCGGTACGAGGTCGCGACGAACGACTGAGCCGCGAGGTTGTAAATTTCGTCGGGCTCCGACTCCTTCAGCGCCGTCACGATCGATGACTGATCGGTCATGTCCCCGTCGAGGAGATGGACCCGATCCATGATCTGCTCGATATTCCGGGTGTTCGGGGAGCTGAGCCGTCGGACGAGACCGTAGACCTCGTACTCTTTCGAAACCAGGAGTTCTGCGAGATACGAACCGTCTTGCCCGGTTATTCCCGAAATGAGGGCGCGTTTCGCCATCTGGGATCGACGAAGGAGAAAGGCCTATTTAGAGTGCACCGGCTCAGAACCGAAGTCCTCGACGGCTCACGAACTCGGCAGTCCGAGATTACGCAAAATGGTGCCGGCCTCCCGTTGCGTCCAATTTGTCAAGACGAATCGGTAATCCCCGCTACGCTTTTATAGCCATCAGCGCCTTCCGCGAATCTGTCCGACCCTCGTCGGACGCCAGAAGGATATAGATGGGATGGATAGTAGCAGGCCGCCTCAGTGCTGACCTTCCCTCGCTCAGGTGAGGACCGTGTTTCTCAAAGAAATCCAGATGGAGAACTTCAAGTCATTCGGCCGAAAGATCTCGATCCCCTTCCTGCAGGGCTACACGTCGATCACGGGCCCGAACGGATCCGGGAAGAGCAACATCGCGGACGCGATCCTGTTCGTCCTCGGGCCGAAGAGCTCAAAGGCGATCCGCGCCGGCAAGCTCACGGACCTGATCTGGAACGGCGGGAAGGACAAGAACGCCTCCGATTATTGTCAGGTCAGCCTGCTGTTCGACAACGGGGACCGTCAGATCCCCGTCGAGGCGGACGAGGTCAAGCTCACCCGCTACATCGGACTGAGCCCGTCCGTCGAGGGCGGCTACAACTCGTACTTCTACATCAACGACCGGAAGTCCTCTCTCTCCGAGTTCGACTCCCTCCTCGCCCACGCCCGCATCTCGGCGGAAGGCTACAACCTCGTCCAGCAGGGGGACGTGCAGAAGATCGTCTCGATGTCGTCCGTCGACCGACGACGCATCCTGGACAACATCGCCGGAATCACGAAGTTCGATGACGACATCACGCAGGCGGAAGGCAAGCGCCGGGAGACGGAGGAGAACCTCGAGCGGATCCGGATCATCCTCGAGGAGATCGACAAGCAGATCAAGCAGCTCGAGGCGGACCGAGACGGCGCGCTGAAGTACAAGGACCTCAACGGCCGCCTGACGACGGCGAAAGCCCAGCTGGCCTACAAGAACCGCGAGCTCATCGAGCGGCAGATCGTCGGGACGAAGGAACAGATCGGCAAGCACGAGGCGGACAAGGCGAAGCTCGAGGCACAGAAAGCCGACCTGCGCACGCAGCTCGACGCGGCGGTCGCCCGACTCGACGAACTCGAGCGGGAGATGGCGGAGCGCGGAGGCGAGGAGGCGAAGCAGATCAAGGAGAAGCTCGACGGCGTTCGGATCGAGCGGGCCCGCGCGACGGACGGCACGGAGACGTCGAAGGAGACGCTCAAGCAGATCCGCGCCGAGACCGCCGAAGCGAACAAGGAGCGGGCGAAGGTCCAGAAGGAGACGGAGGCGCTCGCGCGGGAACGGGGGACTCTCGACACGCGGGTCGCCGAGCTCGAGGGGCAGATCAAGACGGCGGACGAAGACCTCCACGAGGTGGACGAACTCGCATCCAAGAGCGACGCGAAGGTCCTCGGGATCCAGAAGCAGATCATCGCGCTCAATAACGAGATCGACGCGGTCGAGGAGAAGCTGAAGGGCATCGTCCTCGAGGGCGACCGGACGCGAGAAGCGATGGCGCGCGTCGAGTCCGAGATCGGGCAGCTGGAGGACGCCCGCAAGACGTACCAGACGGAGTTCGAGGATGCGGACTGGCAGCTCAAGGAACTCCGGTCGACGACGAAGGAGTCCGGGAAGGGGCTCCAGAAGCTCCAGCAGGAGTTCCACGACCGCCGGACGGAGGAGACGAAGCTCGCCCGGGACCAGGCCGACCTGCAGACGGCGATCCTCAGCCTGACGCGGCGGTACGCCCAGCTGCGGGCGGAGGCGGACGTCGCGGAGAACCTGAAGCGCGGCTACACCGCCGCGGTGTCCGCTATCCTCGACACGCGGGAGACGGGGTCGATCAAAGGGATCCACGGGACCGTCGCACAGCTCGCCCACGTCGAGCCGCAATACGAGACCGCCATCGTCACGGCCGCGGGCGCCCGGATGCAGGCGATCATCGTCGACGACGATTCGGTGGCCGCGACGTGCATCGATTACCTGAAGAAGCGGAAGATCGGCCGCGCCACGTTCCTTCCTCTCAACAAGATGCTCGTCGGCAAGCCGCGAGGCAAGGCCATCCTCGTTGCGAAAGAGTGCCTCGGGTTCGCGATCGACCTTTGCCACTTCGACGAAAAGTACCGCGACGCATTCTTCTACGTCTTCGGCGACACGCTCGTCGTCCAGACGCTCGACGAGGCCCGGAAGTGGATGGGCGGCGTCCGGCTCGTGACGCTCGAAGGCGAGCTGATCGAAGCCTCCGGCGCGATGATCGGCGGGGACATGGAGCGCTCGACGCTCAAGTTCGGCGCGGGGACGGCGAACGACCTCGAGAAGATCGCGGAGAAGCTCCGCGAGGCCCAAGCGCAGGCGGAGGGCGTCGCGAACCGCCTCGATGAGATCCGAAAGGCGATCCTAGACCTCGAGGCGCAGATCAAGGACTTCGGCGGCAAGACCGGAGCGGTCGAGGTAAAGACGAGTACCCTCGAAGCGAAGCGGAGGGAGTTCGAGGCGAAAGTCAAGTCGGCGGACAAGGACCTGGCGGACCGCACGGTGCGCTTCGAGGACGCCCGGAAGACCGCGACCCGAATCGAAGAGGACCTCACGAAGTTCACGAAGGGTCTGGACGCGCTCAAGGCGAAGCGGGACGAGCGCAAGAAGGCCGTCATCGAGGCGACGCCCCAGCAGATCTCCTCGCGGATGAAGGACTTGATGGGCCGCCGCGCGACCCTCGCGGAGGAGCTGAGCGGCCTGCGGTCGAAGCTCGAGGCGATGGCCACGCAGACCGCGTTCCTCGACGAGCGCCGCGGCGAACTCGACGCGCGCCTCGCCGCCCTCGAGGCCCAGCGGACGGACCACGAGACGCGGATCGAGACGTTCCAGGAGTCCCTCGGCAAGCTCGAGAACGAGATCCGGGGCCTGGAGAAGATGGAGGCCCAGATGGGCAAGAAGATCAAGGACCTCCAGGACGCGCGCGACGCCGCCTACAAGGAGAAGACGGACCGTGAAGGGGACGTCGACAAGGTCTCGCACAAGATCGAGACGAAGGAAGACTTCCTCCTAAAGATGGAGACGGAGCTGAGGGTCCAGGAAGAGCAGCTCGCGGAGGCGGAGCGCGTGATGACGGAGATGGCGGTCGAGGTCGAGGAGGGCCGCCTGCCGAGCCTCCAGGAGCTCAAGGCCACGATCGGCGAGTGCGAGGCGGCAATCACCGCCCTCGGGCCGATCAACTTGCGCGCCCTCGAGGACTACGACGCCCAGCAAGCCCGGGCCGTCGAGCTGAACGACGAGTTCAAGCGGCTCGAAGGGCAGCGCGAGGAGCTCATCAACCTCGTCACCCAACTGACGGACAAGAAGAAGGAAGGGCTCGCGAAGGTTTTCGTGTCGATCAGCGAGAATTTCCAGCGGGTGTACTCGGAGCTGAGCGAAGGCGGCGAGGCCGAGCTCCTCCTCGAGAACCCGCAGGATCCGTTCCTGGCGGGGCTCGTCATGAAGGTGAAACCCGCGCACAAGAAGCCGTTGCGGCTCGAGGCCCTGTCCGGCGGCGAGAAGTCGCTCGTTTCGATGGCCCTGATCTTCGCGATCCAGGAGTACGATCCATCGCCGTTCTACATGCTCGATGAGATCGACCAGAACCTCGATGCGATCAACGCGGAGAAGGTCGCTCGGATGATCCGCCGCAACAGCTCAACGGCGCAGTTCGTGCAGATCTCCCTGCGCAAGGTCACTCTGAAGGAGGCCGACCACCTGATCGGGATCACGATGACCCCTGCCTCGACGTCCGAGGTCATCATGCGCGTGAACCTCGCGGACATCGAGGACGAGAAGCCCACGGAGGCGATCGCGGCATGAGCGACAACTACCAGGCGATCCTGAACCACCTGCTCTTCCACAAGGCGCTCATCAGCGAGTCGGAGGGCGGACAGCGGATCAACCGCTACCTCGCCATGCTCAACGAGATCGACCAAGGACAGCACGTCGCGGTCCGCGATCCGTTCGAGAAGAGCGTCGTCGCGGCGTTCGAGCTCGCGCTCGAGAAGCAGCTGGACCCGTGGGAGATCAACCTCGTGCCCTTCACGAAGCTCTTCATGGACAAGGTGCGAAAGGACGGCGCCGTGAACTTCGTGACGGCGGGGAAACTCGTCTTCCTCGCGTGGTCGATCCTGAAGATGCAGAGCGACAAGGTCCTCCTCGATGCGATGCCGCCGCCCCCCGAGGAGCCCGCGGACGGCTGGGACCTCGACATGTTCCGGGACCCGGCGGACCTCGACTACAACCAGGTCGTCCTCGCGGGCACCGCGACGCCCCTGACGGAGGCGATCCGGCGCGAAGGCCGGCGGGCCGTGACCCTGATGGAACTCATGGACGCGTTCGACGAGGCGCGGCAGGAGGCGGAGGTCCAGTTGCAGCTGAACGCCCTGCGCGAGCAGGCGATCAAGCGCTTCGCCCCGAACTTCCACCAGAAGGTCCACGGCGAGGATCTCACGGAGGACATCGCCCTCACGTGGGGGAGGCTCGTCCAGTTCGACGGCGAGCCGGTCCCGCTCCGCCAGTTGACGGCGGGCGGCATCTGGGATGAGGTCACCATCTTCATGTCCCTCCTGTTCCTGGCCCACCTCGAGAAGGTGAAGCTGTGGCAGAAGGACTACCCGTACGGAGAGATCTTCGTGAAGCGCCTCTCGGCGGAGACGGACCTGACGATCGAGGAATTGCTGGCGCTGCCGGACCTGACGCCGAAAGCCGACGCCGGGCCTCCGGGGGTCCACCCATGAGCGAGCGCGCGATCGTCGAGGCGGCGCTGTTCTCCGCGGGGCAAGCCCTGACGGCCGAGGACCTCGCGCGGACGACCCGGCTCGATGTCGAGGTCGTCAAGGGACACCTCCGCGCCCTCGCGCGGGAGTACACGGCGCGGGGGAGCGCCATGGAAGTTGCCCAGATCGGATCCAAGTGGACGATGCAGATCCGCTCGGAGTACTCGGAGCGGGCTCGGACCTTCGCCCCGCCGGAGATCGATCGGGACCTCCTCAAGACGGCGGCCCTCATCGCCTACCACCAGCCGGTCCTCCAGAGCGACCTGTTCGACATGATCGGATCGAAGGTCTACGAGCACACGAAAGCGCTCGAGGGCCTCGGGCTGATCGCGCGCAAGCCGTCCGGCCGGTCCCTCGCCCTCACGACGACCCGCTACTTCGCGGAGTTCTTCGGGCTCAAGTCGTCGAACCGCGAGGAGATCCGGCGGATGATGGCGCGCAACGCCGGGGTCGCGTACAAGGAGAAGGGGGACCCCGCCGAGCCGTCGCCCGACGAGTCCGCTCCGTCCGCCGAGGGGCTCCCGCCCCCGGCGCCGGTCCCCGCGCCGCAAACCGTGGCCTCGGCGAGCGGCTGACCCGTGCGAGGCCGCGGCCGGCACCCCGGCCATGGGTGAATCACAACTGATAATCACAGGCTAAGCCGTTTATAACGTCCATTCGCTAAATATCGACGCGATCCTCGGAGGAGGAGCCCTGGCCTTCTCCCGGGATAGCGGAGCCTCGGACCGTGAGCGGGTACCTACGCGACAGCCAGCTGCGTCGGCAGCTCGAGGACAAGGTCAAAGAGGCCACCCGCACCCGCCAAGCGGCCGAAGAAGGCGTGAAGGCGGCGCAAGACCTGATCGACCAAGCGCGCCGGATCGATGCGAACGTCGTCGAGGCCGAGAAGGCGCTGGCCGAGGCGAACGCCGCGATGGCCTCGAAGGACTACAAGGTCGCGGTCGACAAATCGAGCGAGGCGCTCGAGCGCGGCAAGCGGATCTACCGGGACCGGGCGCGGGCGATCGTCGACTCGAGCTCGGCGCTCGCGACCCTCGCCAAAGGACTCGGCGCGGACCTCGGCGAGACGCAGGCCGGCCTCGCGAAGGCGGAAGGCGCGCTCGCGTCGGAGGACCTCACCACCGCAATCGACCTGGCGAAGAAGGCATGGAAGCGTTCCGAGAAGATCCTCCAGGAGCACC
>WNFZ01002025.1_pt1 | contig 20208 bp, 18 predicted proteins | sample 5400081 | NCBI WGS metagenome assembly WNFZ01 (sample SAMN13153365, study PRJNA577476) | soil metagenome | isolation source: 80 cm soil or saprolite under grassland replicate 1 | place: USA:California | collected 2016-06-15
ATCGAATAGGATGGCTTTCCTCATCGCACCCGTGAACAATTCCTCGGCGGGATGTGTTTCCCCGCGTATCTTACGCATTACGGATTCGATGGCAAGCGAAAATTTGCTCCTCGGGCGGAACTTGGGACGTTCCTCTGGCTCCGTGTCTATTGGGTCAACCAGATATACCCCGCAATTGGGACACTTCAATAGTCCCTGATAAACGTACGCGCCGCAATTGCCACATTCGGTTTCATCTTCAGCAGGCGGAGGGGTGAGGCTGGTGGGCATAGGTTATTTATACTTCTGTTTTGATTGCATCAATATAGAGAAATTGATTCGATTCAACAACTTCACCAATGAGTAAAAATCTAGAATTAGTAATATTCGAAAGTAATTCTTCTCTTTTGTCTTGCCAGCGATTGATCGGTTCTGCGATTTTGAGCATTCCGCCAAACTTTAACGTTCGATGGGCTTCTTGGAGATATTCACCATAATTCAAGCCCATGAGAGATAAGGAGAATACAACAACATCTAGTGTTGCATCTTCGAGAGGAGTATGCGTCATGTCGCACGCCGTAACTTTCTCGTTGACTGCGACATGGTCAAATGAATGAACTTTGTTTGGGAGAATTTCGGCTAGTTTTGCTTCACCACAGCCAAAATCACCAATAACCCAATCTGGGCGCTTCTTGAGTGATTTGGCAATTTTCTCGAAGGGAATTTCCTCCCATGTTTTACGCGCCTCTCGATAGAGCGTATGATACAGATACCATTCTTCGGGATTTTCCTTCAATCTATCATGGGTTGTTTTACTGTATGCCGTATTGATACGACTGTTCATCATGGACAAATCACCAAAGCGACGCTGAATGATTTGTGATGTTTCTTTGGGTAACGGCACGCGTAATTCTGCCCGTTCGATGAAAGTAACGCCTTCATTTTCGATACGAGTGATCCACGTTTGCAATGCTTCCCGCGCTTGTTTGAACATGGTTTCGGGAGATGCCAGTTCACCTTGTGGAATGACACCATCCAGAGCTGCATCTGCCAGTGTTTTTTTGTATTGGATGCGATGCATCCTCATCTTGTCCCATGACCAAATATCGCCATTGTGTTCAAGCAAAACTTGCGGGATGATGACTTCCACTTTATCGAACGCCGAGCCTTGACGATAAAGCCGTCCGATGAGTTGTTCATATTCTGCGCTTGTCCACGGCAAACTAACGACAATCATTCGATTGCAGACATTTTGCAACCCATCAACACCTGTTCCTACTGGAACGGAACCAATCAGAACATCTACTTTCCCTTTTTTGAACAAATCCAAGCCGCTTTTATCGTCGCCTGTAAACATTCCAACTTTGAAGCCCGATTTTTCAATAGCATGACGTAAAGGGCTGATCAACCCCGTGAGATAATGAGTGTAGATTAACGTGCCTTTTCTCAATGAAGAGATAATCGTTTCAATCTTTGCATCCAACAAGACTTTTTCAAGGTCAAGGATTGCACCTTTTCTGACCTTACGCAAGCGCGGCAGGTACTCATTACCTTCGATTTCTTTGAACTCTGTTTCAATCGTTTGTTTGTATTCGGGGCGATAGCGAATGCCATACAGGATCAATTTTTCGTGCATTGCACTGGCATTGGCGATACTGCTAAATGTGTTGAGATCGTTGAATTCAACGCCTTTGACCAACTCTAACAAGGCTTCGGCTTCATAGAGATTGTTGATGACAGGCGTAGCACTCATGCCAAGCACGCACAAATCAGGATTCTTTTCGCTGGCAGCAGACAATAACCCACTAACCACTTGCCTTCGCTTACTCGTCACTTTAGGCGTGCGTTGTTTCACGCTTTGAATTTCATCCAATACGACAAAATCGATTTTGTGCATTTCGACAAGATTTTGAACCATTGCGACAGAATCAGGCTGTTGAAAGGATTCGAAATTCAGAACGAGATAAGTATGTTTATTTGGATCAACCCGAACATCACCGCGCTCTTTGATATGGACAACACTATCAGGAAAGGCCTCTTTGATTCGCATCGCCCAAGGTTGAACCGTGCTATTGAAAGCAACAACGATGGTCAAACGCGCATCAATAACTCGACTTGCCAAAATTGCCGAAAGTGTTTTCCCTGCTCCAACTCCCGACCAATTTCCCAATCGCTTCTCTGTGAGAATGCGATAGGCGGCAAGGCGTTGCATGAGATTAGGCTGTGCTAATTTACCTTCGACGCGAAAATCATAGCCAGTAGGAATATCAAGGCTTTGTGCGCCATCATATTGCGAAAGGAAACGACTGCGAATCGTGTTGAAATACACTCTGCCCGTTTCATTACGAAGATTTTCAAGTTCAACAGCTAAATCTTTGTTGAGCACATCCTGCCATAAACCGCTGACACGATTTGCAACAAGGAACTCAATTGTCTCTTCGTCTGATGTTATTCCTGCTTCAACAAGTGCGTCAACCACTTTGAGTGCAGTAAGTGATCGTAACTCTGGCAGTTCTTCTTTGGCTTCTTCATCTGTGGGAATAACCTCAATAATTTCTTCGTTTTCAAGTTCTTCTTCAGAGGCTTGATCTTGCCTTTCGATTTCGGCGACAAGTTGCTCAAATTCCGCTTCGGGATCGGAGGAGGAGCATAGGTCTTGGATCGATTTGATGAGTTGGGCATTAGCGTTTTTAGAATTCTTTGTTGCTACCACCATTCCGTTTTGGCGCATGATGGCATATAGTTCAGCAGATTGCAAAGAACCTAAAATAGGTTTGATACTGTTAAGAAAACTCAATATAGCGTATTTATTCCACTTATTGAAGGTGCCGAGCCAATCGCCCCAACCATTCCATTTAGATTTTCCATAAGCTGAACGAGGGTCGGATGGAATGTCGTCAGGCTTTGCCGATGTCTTTACCCAATTTACCCATTCCGATTGACCCGCCAAATTTAATTTTCGTACAAAATTACGTGCATCTTCGTATGATTGCCAACCACCTTTTTTGTTTTTGGTTTTCAACCAATCGCTCCAAGAAACCCATCCTTTATTTTTATAGATATCGGATGGATATGCAGGGATGTCAGTAGGACGCTTATCAGTTTTAGCCCAAACAAGCCATTCAGCCGTATTTTGAAAGCCGAGATTTCTCGCATAAATGCGAGCTTCCTCAAAATCGCGCCAAGATTGCTTTGATGGAGCAAGAGTGCCTGTGCCCAACCAATCTCCCCATGATACCCAGCCTTTGTCACGATAAACGCTGTTTGGATATGCTGGTATATCATCAGGCTTCTTATCTGATTTTGCCCACTTATTCCATTCTGTCAGGCTTTTCAATTTTAGGCTTTGAGCATATTTACGCGCTTTTTCAAATGGAAGATAAACTCGATTAGCCGACCATATATTTCCAGTTCCTAACCAGTCACCCATGCTTGCCCAGTCTTCCTTGTAAACATTTCTAGGGTCAGCAGGAATATCATTCGGTCTGGCATTAGTTTTTGTCCAAGCAATCCATTCTGATTGCTTTTTCAATCCCAAACGATGAACATAATCTCGGGCATCAGTAAATGAATGATAACCACCTTTTTTGTTTCCTGTGCCTAACCAATCTCCCCATGATGTCCAACCTTCATCTTTATAAACCGCATACGGACCAGCAGGAATATCATTCGGTCGATTTGTAGTTTTAGCCCAAGCGCGCCATTCGGCATAATTTTTCAGTTTAAGTCTTCGCGCAAAATTACGGGCTTTTTCAAACGAACGCCAATTGGAATGTGGTTTTTTGTCAGTGGATTTCATAGGTCAGTTAAGTAGATGGGCGTGCTGAAAACAGACTTGTCGAAGCAGATGGACTTGAAGAAATCAAATCAATAAGTTCTTTGCATTCCTGATTGATTTTTATTGACAATCTATGGCTTGGAACAACGCTCAAGAATTGTTGTATAACTGGTAAAAGGCTTATTGCAATCTCGCCTATTTGCCATGCTTGTTCGCTTTTTAGCAATGAAGAATTAGTTGTTAGATGAACCAATTGGCTACCAATTCTTTTTGCTTGTTGTTTCAGAAATTCATTTTTCAATGGCAAGAAAACGGGTTGATTTTGAAAATAGCTAACAGCAAACACGTCTGTGTCGTTTTCTGATGATTCACGCTGAACAAAATGTATAAGAACTCGTGCGTGAATCAGGTGACTTTCAAGGACTGCATTTCTAACGGTATCCCAATCTGCTGGTCGAGGGTAATCTCGAAGCCAAAGAAATGTCTTAATATACATTTTGATGTGATAGATTAAGTGATTTGAAGAAAATTCCAATTGCTCATCGCTGTAAGTTGTCATTTTACACCTCAAGGTTAAGTATCCCCGCATAGTATAGACCCAATTCTGCAGGATAAATTCTGGTTGTTACAGTGCCATAAATATTTTCAACCGAGACAGTGTTTGAGTGGGAGTACAATTAACGCGCCTTTAAATTCTCAAGGAGCCACCCATGCCCATCACCCTCGATGGATCATCCCTCACGATTGAAAAACTCGTCGCGATTGCGCGAAATAACGAGAAACTAAAATTAGCCCCCGAAGCACTAGAACGAATCAAGGTCTGCCGCGCTATGCTGGAGGAGAAGCTCGCCAATAAAGAGATCATGTACGGCACGAACACTGGCATTGGCGAGTTTTCAGAGACTATGCTCAACGATGAGCAGGTAAAGGAATTCCAGAAATATCTGATCTATAACCACGCGGCGGGCATCGGCGAACCTGCACCGATCGCGGAGGTCCGTGCGGCGCTGGCAGGGCGGATCAACGTCCATGCGCACGGGAATTCTGGTTGCAGACCTGAGATCACCTTAACACTGGTGGAGATGCTGAACAAAGGCGTCACACCAGTTGTTTGTCAGAAGGGGTCAGTGGGCGCGAGCGGTGACCTCGCTCCGATGGCGCAAGCCGCGTTGCTGCTCATGGGCGAAGGCGAAGCGTTTTATATGGGCGAACGACTCGCCGGTCACGAGGCGATGGAGCGAGCTGGGATACCGGTCCCGGGTTTGCAGGCGCGCGATGGTCTGGCTGCGATCAACGGTTCCAATTTGCTAACCGCCATGTCCGCGCTTCACATCTACGATATGGAGCGCTTCCTCAAGCAGGCCGAGATCGCGGCGGCGATGTCCATTGAGGCGCTGCTCGGAAACCTCAAGCCATATAACACGAAGCTGCATGAGCTACGCGGTTTTAATGGCGCGATCACATCTGCGAAAAATATCATGAAGGTCGTCGATGGTTCTGATCTCGCAACAGGCAAGATGAAAACCAAAGTGCAGGATGCCTATTCGATGCGTTCAACGCCGCAGGTGATCGGAGCGGCGCGGGATGCGGTGGCATATGCGCGCTCACAGGTCGAGATCGAATTGAACGGCGTGGGCGATAACCCGATCTTTGTTCCTGAGTTGAAGTTGACGCTTACGGGCGCGAACTTTCAGGGGACTCCGGTTTCATTGCCGATGGATATGGCTGGCGTGGCGATCACGATGGTGTGTGTGCTATCAGAGCGACGCATGAACCGTTTGACGAACCCCGCTCTTTCTCAGGGACTGCCTGATTTCCTGGCGCATGAGCCCGGGTTCTACTCTGGGATGATGCTCAGCCAATACACCGCTGACCATTTGATCGTGGAGCAAAAAATTTTATCTGCGCCCGCAAGTATTCAATCCATCCCTGCCGCGGCGGACCAGGAGGACTTCGTCTCGATGGGCATGAATACCGCTCTCAAGAATGGACAGATCCTCGATAACGCGTATGGTGTCCTCGGCATCGAATTTATGGCTGCCGCGCAAGCACTGGACTTCCGCGAGTTCCAGCCCGGCAAAGGGACGCAATGCGCGCGTGAAGTCATTCGCAAGCATGTGGAGCATTTGCATGTAGATCGTCCGTTGTATAACGATCACAACAAGATGAAGGAGTTGGTGAAGTCTGGTGAGGTTTTAGAAGAGGTCGAGAAGGTGGTAGGAGAGTTGGGATAACGCGTCATTGCGAGCCGTAGGCGAAGCAATCTCATATCATCGAGGATATGTAGGTTAGCTGAGATTGCTTCGTCGGGCACGCCCTCCTCGCAATGACATTACATGTATTACTCGTCTATAAGTTTATATACCTTGTCATGGGGATGCACACGCTGAATCACTTTTAATCCCACATCGTCGCCGGGCTTCGCTTCCTCCACCGACTGATGCTCGATTTGTAATGATGTGACCTTCTGTTGGAAATCGGTCGCATGACCCAGGATGTGAATGGTATCGCCAACATGCAACGGTTCAGTTAATGTGAGCGCGGCTACGTTGAGGTGGTCGAAGTAGTGCGTGATTTCTCCAATTTGTGTACCAGACATTTTCTCATCTCCTTTCGATGAATGCCTGAATATCAAAGCGAATCAAAGTCCCTGCCATTTCGCTATGATTTTAGTATAGTGTGTGGTAAGAATTAGTCAAGAGCCACCCCGTTCCATTTCAATCTATAATTGGTTTTGTGCAGCGCTCTAACCATTTCCTGTTTATTTCATTATTTTTCATCTTATCAGCTTGCCTTTCCTCAACGTACACAGCCACTCCAACTTCTGTTCCTCCTCAACCAACAGAGACCTCCGTGCCGCCAACTTCTACCCCTGAACCAACTGCAACACCTATCCCATCTGTCACTTTGCATCGCGGTATTAATATGGGCAATATGCTGGAAGCGCCGAATGAAGGCGAGTGGGGACTCTCTGTACAGGAAGAATATTTTGACTTGATCAAAGAGGCAGGCTTTGACTTTGTTCGGTTGCTGGTGCGATGGAACACTCATGCGGACGAAGCCACTCCTTATAGGATCGATCCTACCTTTTTCTTCCGTATCGATCAAGTCGTGAAATGGGCTTTAGAACGCGATCTAGCCATCATTATCGACTTTCACCATTACGAAGAGATGATGACCAATCCCCAGGGAAATAAGGAACGTTATATTTTCATTTGGAAACAAGTCGCTGTACATTACCAGGACTATCCACCAACTGTTTTATTTGAACTGCTCAATGAACCCAACAGTCAAATGAATGCCGCGCTGTGGAATCAAGATCTAAGCGAAGCATTGGCAATCCTGCGCGAGAGCAACCCAACGCGGGATGTGATCATTGGACCCGTCAATTGGAACGCGTACGATTGGATTTCAACCCTCGATGTTCCAGAGGATGAGCATCTCATCGTCACATTCCATTATTATTTGCCATTTCAATTCACACATCAAGGCGCGGAGTGGGTGGAGGGAAGCTATCCCTGGCTTGGTACCACATGGGAAGCGACCGAGATGGAGAAAGCCGAAATCACGCGTCACTTTGACTTGGTTGCAGATTGGGCACAACGACACCATGTCCGCATTCTACTTGGAGAGTTCGGCGCGTACTCGAAAGCACCGCAAGACTCGCGCGTCCGTTGGACGGCATTTGTGCGCGAGCAAGCAGAAGTTCATGGTTTCGCCTGGTCATATTGGGAGTTTGCATCAGGCTTCGGGGTGTATGATCCGACTACGAAAGTTTGGAGAAAAGATTTACTGAAGGCGTTGATCCCCTAGTGAAAATAGCCTTGCGAAGGTTTTAAACCTTTGCAAGGCTGGCACTGAAAACTTTTTGAAAGAGTCATAATATGAATGAACAGATTCAAAAACTCAAAGGCGTAAACATGGATATTGATCTGGCAACTCTACCGGGAAGTATTACATGGGAACAAGACAATTGTCCATGGAATGAAGCCGAAGGTACGGATGCCCATAAATGTGCGGTGAAGAATATTTCAATTTGTCCTTATTTCTGTGGTGTAGAATATCTGGATACACTTTTATGCTGTTATCCAAATGAAAACCCGTTTATGAAAAATAACTAACCACCTGACAGTTTGTTTCAAAAGTGATCCGTTGGTCGAGTAGGCGGTGTTCTTCCGCAGTATCGAGACCAAAAAGCCAAAGAAATCCTTAAAATTGGTGGTCTCGATATACCCCTCGACGAATGCTCGGAGTTACTCGACCACCGAAAAATGGCTGAAATTTTAAAGTGTCAGGTGGCGAGAAAAATAATTGAACTTCTAGATCTATAGAATCAAAAGACTGGCTTATCACCAGTCCTATGATTTTTAAAATTTGATTACGCCACCCAGTAATTGAACGCGAACAGCATAGCTTCCAAGCCCATCAACAATAAGCTGAACATCGTCCAGGCGCGGTCGAAGACAGGATTTTTCCCCCAGCGTGCCAACATGATGAAAACCGCTGGTGCGCCGAGAACGTAACGCTGAATGCCTTGTGCGGGACCACTCGCCCAAGAAATGATGAATACCGCGATACTGAACCAAGCGATCTCAGGATAATATTTCAGGCAGGCGATGCAAGTGACGATGCCGATGGCGGTGCCGATGAATTCGGTCAGGAAGTAAGCCGTCCGCGCCGGGTTGCCAATGAACATGGACTTGAACGCTTCACTCCAGGCCAAAAATGCAAAACCAAGCTGGAGCGCGCCTCGTCCAAAATAGTTGGTTTCAATATAATCGAAAGCGAATCCCAGATAAGAAAACTTCCAAACGAGAAAAGCGACCAATGGGGCAAAAGCCAAGAGCGCCTTACCAAAGGTACGCCAGGGAATCCCTTGGAGGAGAATCTGCCGCCATTCAAGATCAAGCTCCATCCATTCACCGGTGCGGATCCATGTGATTGCCATAGGGATGACAAGTGTGATGCCCACGGCGCGCGTCAAAGTAGCGGCTGCACCCAGTAACGCAGCATAAATCCAATGACCGCGCTTGAGCATCGCGAGACAGCCAAACGCCAGCCCTACAAACAAGCCTTCGGTATAGACCTGCACGAGAAAGAAACCTGTGGGAAAGATAAGCAGATAGAAAACTGTTCGCATAGCTCCATCTTCGCCAAGCGAATCTTTGGTCAGATCATAAAGAGCCAGCATCGCGCCGAAGGTTCCGAGCGCGGAGACAATGACAGCTGCCAATGTGGAAGTGGCGATTGGATTCAATCCAAAGATTTTAAGCGGCCAGGCCACCAGCCAGATCATCCATGAATAAAGTGGAAAGAACGCATAACTCACAGAATAACTGTCTTTCAGGGGAGTAGACTCGTTAGCAGGAATCAACACTCCGTTTAATGTCAGATGTGGAATGCGCGGATCATCGAAACCGCCTGTGGCAGTGCCCAGGTAATATTCTGAGTCCCAAGCCACCTGGTCATTCATGAATGGATCCAGGAGATAGGCGTGGCCGAGCTGATATTTACTTTTGTCAGTAAAATCTTCAGTCCACTCCTGCGCCCGGTCGGGCCATTGCAGCTGGAGGCGAGCCGTCGCGAGCGCCTGGAAGCCAATCACGATCAATACCCAAGCCAGCCAAATGAGGAGGAGGTTGCGAAAGGCAATCTTATTCATAGAAGTCTATTTTTCCAGTCCGGTGATCACCATATCCTGCATAAAGAATCGCTGGGATAGCAGAAGCACAACGACAGGCACAACGAGTAGAAGCAGTGTGCTGGCTTGCAATAATTCCGGGGTAAACCCAACGGTTGGAGAGAATGTGGCAGTGAATGCCACGGTCTGCAAATCCTGGCGAATGCCAAGATACAAACTTGACACGCGCAGTTCATTCCACATATTGAAGAAATGCAATAACGTCACGGTCGTCACTGCTGGAATGGACTGCGGCAGGATGATCGAGATCAATATGCGTAAGGGACCCGCGCCATCTAACATGGCGGCTTCATCCAGATCACGCGGGATGCTTTTGAAGTTTTGTCTTAATAGAAAGATGTAAACCGCGCTCCCGAAAAATGGAGGAACGATCAGTGGCAGGTAACTTCCGTTCCATCCCAAGACGCGTGTGAAAATGACAAACGATGGAATCAGCAGAATGCTATCAGGGATCATGATCGTGGCGATCAGCAGGAAGAATAAATATTTTCCTCCCGGAATACGAAAACGCGAGAAGCCATAGGCGACTGCGATAGAGGCTAAGAGAACACCAATCCCACTGACAAGAACTACATACAACGTGTTGCTGATAATATGAGGATAGTCAACAACTTTCCACAGTTGAGTGAAATTCTCGAAGGTGATTTTTGGCGAGTAAGCCCTATGCAATCCGCGATAGAATCCTTCCACTCGGATCAAGCCCGCTTCGGTGTGAGCCGGGTCTATATACATACTATACTTCTGGTGAGGTTCCACAAGTGCCAAATTTTGAACGCCGTTTTCAGTGGGAACTTTATAAATGGGATATGTCTTTCCCTCATAAACAAACGTCTTCAATTCACCGGGCCAGAGGGGAGAAGTACCATCCTGTAGTTGAGTTCTGGTTTTAAGAGAGGTTACCGCCATGTAACTGAGCGGCGAGAGATAAACTATCAACAGGATGAAAATAAAAAGATTTAACAGTGCTGTGCCAGTGAATTCCCACAAGCGCAGAGTGAGAGTCGATGAGTCGCCGCGATAGGCCTGTTTAGAATTCTTCATTACTTGCCTCCTCGGGGAAATACACCCAGGAACGCGCTGAGCGGAAAAGGGCCAGTATGATAACGGTCACAAAAATAAACATCACCCATGCTAGCGCGCTGGCATACCCTAGATCAGTACGCGTGAACATTTGAAAGTTAATATAAGATTCCATGGGCGCCAGGCTTTGACTGTACGGCAAGCCGCGATCCAGCAGCACAACGCCTCCAAAGGCGTTCGTTATATTGATGATCAAGCTGAAGAAGATCGCCGGGGAAATCATCGGTATGGTGATAGCGAAAAAGCGCATGATTGGACCGGCTCCATCCACCCGTGCGGCTTCGTAGACTTCCTTTGGCACTCCCTGGATTGCGCCCAGCATAATGAGAAAACTTGGTCCGATGCTCCATAAAGACAGCAGAATCGGAAATATAAAGAAAAACTGTACAGGAGGGAGGTTCAATGGCGCAAGCAACCGATTAAGCCAGCCGCTTCCGGGATCCGTCAATCCACCGATAATGACAAAGATGCCCAGTGCAGGGATGATACTAGGCAGGAAGAACAGGGTTCTCAAAATTAGTTTGCCACGCAGTCGTTCACTTGCAAAAATTGACGCCAGCGCGAGAGCCGCGATCATTTGTACTGGCACGACAAAGAGGAAATTTCCTATCGAGGCAAAAAGGTTAGCGCCAGCCTGCTGATCGTGGAGGATATTTACGTAATTCGTCAAGCCGATAAAATGCGTTTGCTCAGGTTCCAGCATATGGAAATTAGTCAGTGAAAACCCAAGTGCGGCGAGGATCGGCACGAGTTTCAGCAGGATAAATCCAACCACCCAAGGCAAAATGAACAGGTAGCCTACGATGGCAGAATAACGGGCGAGCGAGCGGTGCCGTGGCTTTACGAGCTTTGATTCCGCTATATCGCGAGTTTGACTAATGTTCAAGATAAGCCTCCTGTACTCCAACTTCACGTGACCGTACAGTTGAAAAAACTGAAATAATGTTCTATTTTACCTGCAATATCGCGAATGGGACACTTTGTCTTTATACACCCTCCCCTCGATGGAGAGTCAAGCCTCTTGAGAACTTTCATCCCCGTAAAAGTTTTTGCACCATTTTCAATATCGGAAGTGATGAGATGGTGAAAATTTTGTCAATTTTATAAAGTAACTGTTAACTTTGCTACTCCTGATGATATAACCTTTGTCCGTGGGGCCCACCTTTGATTCTGCTCACTGAATTGCCCATTAAGTTAGTGATATAAAGTTCGTCCAGGTTTATCCCGCCAAATGCAGGGTTTGCTGGGGCAATCAATTTCTCCGCATTTTTATCTTCGAGAAAGACTTCAGTTCTGCTTGTGGGCGTCACACGATAAATGATCTCATGCAAGCCTGTCACGACCAATAAGTCACCATTCTCTGTAAATGCCATACCATCGGGAGAACCATCCAGGTTTCGGGCATAAACACTGACTTTGCCAAGTTTGCCATCTGGCTTGATTTCCAATCGCAATACGTTGTCAGCTGCCGTTTGGATCACATACAGCGCGGAGTCTCCTTGCCGCATTGCGAGTCCATTCGCTTGATAGAGTCCATCTGCAAATAGCTCACATTGACCCGTTGATGAAATGCGAAAAATCTTTCCATCAGGATTATAGATTTGAGCATTCCGGCGTGAGGTTCCAGTATCGGAGACATACAAAATTCCCTGGTTATCAAATACACAAAAGTTGGGGAATCCCATTTTGTGGATACCATCTGAATCTGCAAAAAGCGAGACCTCTTTATTTGCTGTCACCTTATAAACGCCATGTGCATCCCAATCACAAACGAATAAATTATTTTGCCTGTCGATCGCTATTCCAAGTGGACGCCCCAGCGTCTTTACAAATTGTGAGACTTCTCCATCTGGTGCAATCACATAGATCCAGCCATCCTCTGCGCCGACGAAGATACGACCATCATTTGCGATGGCAATCCCTTCGGCACCGGGGATATCTGAGGCAACGGTTTCAATATCTGAGACTCTAAAAGGCAGCATGTAATAATTATATTACGCTCGTGAAATGAATAAGTTCCGATGTCATTGTTAAAAAATTTGATCCCCTAATCAGACAAAGTCAAAATAATCCAACTTTATTCGATATATCAAAACTTGAGCGGACAGTTCAACTGTCCGCTCATCATTTACGGTTCTACGCTGACTACGCCTCCCAGTGCGTTCGTCTTCAACGTCCATGTACTGCCAATTGTGAACTGCTGGAATTCAGAGAGTGTACTCGGGGAATACGTTTTCTGTTCGCCATTCCCAGTAGAGAATGAAACCTTCAGGTCTTCAGATTTGTTTCCAAGCCGCTGATCGTTTGAGATGTTTGGAGTATCGTAAATTGGTTGCAAATTATTGCCATCAAGGGTGTATGTTTGGATAGTTTTCCATTCGTCAACTGTATACGAACAATACTGCTGGGTTTGTGTATGACATTCCTCTACAACTTCTGAATAGCCATTCCCTTTGTCAATGGTCTTTTGTTCACAAATATCTTTGCTTTCATTATGACAGGAAACATTATAAGCATCTGATGGCGGATTGCCAGACTCATTGGAATGATCTACTGCTCTGATCTCTCGCACAGGGACAGATGTCTGCCAATGCACCTCTACGACTGTCCCCTGGACGGATTTTGTGGGGAAGAAGAATAAAGCTCCAATCGCAACACAGCAGATTGCAAGCGCCGCGAGGATACCGCCAATCAAGAACCAGTTTGTCTTTTTCTTTGCAACTGGTTTGCCAATATTTGTTCCCAGCATAGGTTGAGGTGCCATTGCCGGGGCTGCGACAATTTTTGGTAAGGGTGATCCGCAATTTGAGCAGACGGAGTTGCTACTTGGGTTTTCAGTCCCGCAATTGTCGCACTTGATGACTTTTGGCTGTTGCGCAACAGGAGGCGCTTGCATCACGCGGCCTGCCTCACGGGCTTTGCCCTCTGCCAAATCTGCGCCACATTGCGAGCAAGTCTTAGCAGTAGCAGAGTTGCGTGTCCCACAGAATGGACAATGGATGTCTACTCCCGCTTGTGCTGCCTTGATGGAGGTTTCATCTGTTACAAATTTTTGTTCTGAGAGAAGTTCAAACTGCACATTTTCAGGTTGAGGTGCGCCACAATTCTCGCAAGTCTTTACACTGCCCTTATTGCGTGTGTTGCAGTTTGGACAGGTCCATTCATTTTGTATATAGCCAAGAGTTCGTCTGCTTGCCATGATATTTGCTCCTTGTTCTCAGCGAGCAATTATAAAAGATGACTCTTGAAAATTTTTTCAACTAACGTATTTGTAATTCTGCTCAATTCCGATTTAGAATCCATGCCACTTGCGAATCTCTTCTATGCGGGACTCACAATTGGGCTCTTGGTGTGGATTAGGGTCATTCGCTTCGGACTCCCCTTTGCCTGTTGTCGCGACAAAGACCGCTTCTGCCCCGTTCGCGACGTTCACAGGATCATAGCCCCCTTCGAGGACAAAGACGATCTTGCCATCACAATATTCTTCTGCCAGTGCAATCACTTTTTGCGCTAACATGAAATATCCTTTGGTTGACAACCCAAGCATTGTGATCGGATCGCTCCAATGCGCATCGAAGCCCACTGAAATAAAAATCATTTGCGGCTTGAACGATTTGACAAAAGGAACAAATAATTGATCTGAAATCTGCTCGTAGACTTTATCCCCAGCATAAGCTGGCAATGGAACATTTACGATTCGCTTCTTTGCGTGAGGGACATCTTCGATCCAGCCTGTCCCGGGGTAGAAGCCACTCTGATATTGATGCGTGGACAAAAATGCAACGCTCTCCTCGTTGAGGAAGGCTGCCTGTGTTCCGTTGCCATGATGAGCATCGTAATCAATGATGGCAACCCGTTCCATTCCTTGTGTGAGCGCGTCACTTGCCGCAATGGCGACGTTGTTGAAGATACAAAATCCCATGGTGCGTTCTGGCTCCGCGTGATGCCCCGGTGGGCGGACAATGGCGAACGCGTTCTTCGCATCACCATTTGTCACCGCTCGGGCACAAGTAATGACCCCGCCTGCTGCGAGCAAGGCATCCTCGAAAGTTGATCGAGTGACATAAGTGGGTGCGTAGTCAATAATGCCTGGAGCTTGTTCACGACAGACCTTTTCGAGTGCTGCAACCAACTTTGGGTTATGCACATAAGTAATTTCTTCCGGCGTTGCAGATTTCGCCTTGATCAATTCCGCATCGAATGACTTGAGTCGCGGCTCTAAAACATCCAATCGAGCCGGTCTTTCCGGATGATCTGGATAAACATGATTTGGTGAAGGGACAAACGTATAAACGGTTTTCATAATCTGATTATACGCGCTGAGCGGAACGAGCGTTCTTTGCGAGCGAAGTCGAAGTGTGGGGAGGAGATAAAAGAAACCGCCGCCTCGCTAGCATGGGGGGGACATGCTAACCGCAGGCGGCGGATAGACACCTAATACCAATAAAGGGAGGGCAGGTGTCGATGCATCCAATATACCCCGGAATAAAAATGATGACATTAAAAATTTATTAGAAATATCATAATATTTGTCTGTAATCATCCCCATAGTTCTTATACCATGTCATTACTATGATCTTGTTTATTTGTGGCTTCTCTGCTCAAATAACTTCAACCACTCTTCTACTTCTTGTTGGGAAATCTTTCGTTCATTGTTTGGTTTAGGAGCAGAGTTGCGTACATGTTCCAACATCCCGGCAAATGAATCAGATGAAACAACCTCTGCGTGTGCGGCATGTGCTTCTGCTTGGACTTGTTTGTCCGAAGAGACGACTGTCCAGTTTCTGGCGCTTTTTCCAAGAACTTTTAATCGGTTGCGGATGGCATCATCGGCGGTGGTTCCCAGCCGCACAAAATACGCGGTAACGTCGCCCAGCTTTCGGGTCCCAGCCTGAGGCGCTGGCGCTCCGTCAAAAAAGACTTCCACCTGCCTACGCTCCAATCTGCAAAACTCTTGCAAGATAGCGATCAATTCCATTTCATCATCAATGGAATCCAAACGCAAGCCTATTTTAGGAATCAAGTTGTGTCCATCAATGAGATAGGGCATGCTCAAATTTTACCCCTCTCCCTTGCCACTTCTGAACATTAATTTCGTATATGATATGAGCGTAACCATGCATATGTGTTTTATAATGTGTTAAATATTACATGGCTCACTCTATTGTTAAATTTACCTAAGTTGGATGGAGACAAGTATGCCTGATAAAAAATCTCGTAAAATTGTAGTGCCCCCACCGAGAGGCATGACACGTAACTTTGTCGACCGCTTGAAACTTATCTTGAAGCTCATGGGTGATCGACGAGTCAGTCCCTGGGTTAAACTCATTCCAATTGGGGCGCTGGCTTATCTCATCTCCCCAATTGACATTATCATGGGAATTCCAGGGATAGATGCATTGGATGACGCAGCGGTTCTTTGGGTAGGATCAACCCTCTTCGTTGAGCTTTGCCCACCAAATGTAGTACAAGAGCATATGCAGGAACTTGATAGCAACTTTGAGGATAGTTCAGGGGATATAGTAGACGCTGATGCTACTGATATGAGTGATAACAAGTAAATTATTATGAGGCGATTGATATTTTTATTGGTATTGTCCATTGTGGCGTGCAATGGACCAAGTACTTCGACTCCCTCCACGCCGACAGTTGACTCCGTTACACAAACTCCCATCTCACCGACAACAATTCCCGATACCCCTACGCCCGGTCCAATTCCTGCCACTGAAACACCAGCAAGTGCAAGGACATTCCCTGACCCCAATGCCTATCAATGGCAATCAATCGTTTCTGGTCTTCAGCGTCCGGATGACTTGCAGGCTGATGGATCAGGGCGTTTGTTCGTGATCGAAAAAATGGGACGTATCCGAATCATTCAGGATGGGCAATTGCTTGAGACTCCTTTCCTCGATATCTCAGATCATGTAGGAAGCTCTGGCAATGAACAAGGCTTGTTGGGCTTAGCCTTTCATCCACAGTATGCACAGAGCGGACGTTTCTTTGTTAATTACACAGACAAGAATGGAGATACTGTCATCGCACGCTTCCAGGTTTCGAGTGATCCAAATGTTGCAGACCCAAATAGTGAAGTGAAATTACTGGGCGTGGATCAACCATTCCCCAATCACAATGGTGGAGTGCTCACCTTTGGGCCAGATGGCTATCTTTACGCGGGACTTGGTGATGGCGGCTCACAGGGTGACCCAAATGGGAATGGTCAGAATACAAACGTCCTGCTTGGCAAAATACTGCGACTCGATGTGGACTCTGCTGATCCTTACGCAGTTCCAGCGGATAATCCATTTGGAAATGAAATTTGGGCTTATGGCTTGCGTAATCCCTGGCGGATTTCTTTTGATAAATTAACAGGTGATCTCTATATTGATGATGTCGGTCAGAACATGTGGGAGGAGATTGACTTTCTTCCCAAAGGTTCTCCAGGTGGCGCAAACTTTGGCTGGAGTTTCCGTGAAGGCGCACATGATTACAAAGGCGGCGGACCTCAGGATTTGATTGATCCCATTGCGGAATACAGTCACCCGGAAGGGGGTTGCTCCATCATTGGTGGATATGTTTATCGCGGTTCAATGCCTGAGTGGAATGGGATCTATCTTTATGGAGATTGGTGCACAGGGTTCATCTGGGGCTTGATCCATACGGATAGCGGTTGGCAGACTCAGAAGTTGTTTGATTTGGATGTTAATATTACATCCTTTGGTCAGGATCAATCCGGAGAACTTTATCTTGTAAGCGATAATGGCGGAGTTTTCCGTTTTGCCCACCAATAATTTGGAGGGATAGGTATTTATCCTCACAGTCAAAATTTAAATCGGGCAAGTTCTATCCACAATAGGCAGATTGTCACTTCAAATCGGGATGCCTGTCACTGGCAGGCGTCCTTTGCTTATCATACAATGACGAAGTAATCTGGAGGTGCCGTATGGCTCAGAAACAGTGGTATGTAAGCAAGATTCGTTATTGCGAGCATGTAGGACACGAAATTGCGCTGGAAACTGAAGTCGTTCTTCCTTCCGAGTATTTGCCTGAGCAGCTCCCACGCATCATTGCCCGCCGCTGTTCAAATGCGATTGAATGTAACGGCATAAACAAACCAGGCTGTGCGTGGTCTGGCACAAATCCTGATTACCGTCCTTTATAAACTTAGTTGGCGTTATAGAACCGCCACTTTGTTAAAAACTCTCTCCTCCCTCTGAGTTGGTCTTGGCTGCCCCGCGAGCGATCGCGGGGTATGCCGTTAATGGTATAACGGGGACATAATTTCTGTGCGACCCCTTCGTTTTTTCATATCAAGTTTGCTGGTGTTTCTTTTCGCAGCCTGCGGCCCTCAACCAGCTCAACTTCCCTTACAGATTACTCCCTCTCCGATATCAACAGATACCAGTCAGTCTGTAATCACTCCAACTGTTACGGAAGTTCCAATCGTGCCACAGGCGATATCCTGTGAGAATTGGCAGTCGCTGCCTGTGATTCCAGTTGTGAGTGATACGGCGCGTGAGTTATATCAACGCGGTCAGGCAAGCGGTAACAATCCGCGTGCATTTTCCAAGGTTGGCGATGGGGAAATATCGACCGAATGGTTTTTTACAGCTTTTGATCTCGGTGAAGATTATTATGACCTTGGTCCCTATCAAAACTTGCTTCCCGTCATTGATTATTTTGAGGGTTCGTTTAAGCGGATTGGAGTAGCTGCCCGGCGTGGTTTCAACACTGATCTGATTTTGGATTCATCTGCACACGATTCTGACCTTTGTGAATCGAGCGAATCCCCCTTGACCTGTGAGATGCGTCTACACCAACCCGCGTTTGCTATCCTTTCTCTGGGAACCAATCAAGTCTGGCAACCTGAGGAATTCGAGCGAGGAATGAGACAGATTCTGGACATTCTTTTATCGAAAAATGTCCTACCGATTCTATCCACCAAGGGTGATAATTTGGAAGGCGATCATCGCATCAACCAGATAGTCGCTTGCCTGGCTCAAGAGTACGACGTTCCGCTCTGGAATTTTTGGTCTGCCATTCAGCCACTTCCTCATTATGGGCTTCAATCTGATCTCGAACACTTGACTTATGGGATCGATGATTTTGATGACCCTCATGCTATGCAATCCGCATGGACTGTACGCAACCTGACCGCGCTTCAAGTTCTTGATGCAATCTGGAGAGGCGCAACAAGACAACCATGATTTGGTCTTGACATGCAAATAATTTCAGAGATAATTACGTTAATCAAATAAAGGCTGTGACAGAGGAAAGTAGACTGGCAGAAGCCGCCAGAGATGTGCGCGAAGTTGCTGAAAGCTGCACTCGACCGAAATCAGTTGAAGTTCCCTCTCGAGCCGTTCGTGTGAACACGTAGGTCGGGATGGCATCTCAACCCACAGTAGTGCGAACCGTAATCTCAATGTTACCAGAGAGGCTGATGTTGGTCAGCGAAAAGAGAGCGTCTGCTGGTTGGCAGTCTACTAGTCTTTGGTCAAATTTGATAAGGAGACTAGGAGACAAGAGACTAGCGACGAATATTGGGTGGTACCGCGGGATGCTTATAACGCCTCTCGTCCCATAGTGGATGAGAGGTTTTTTGTTTTGTAAACCTGTCATTGCGAGGGTGGCTCGCGCTGAGCGGAGTGCAACGAAGTCGAAGCGTCACCCGAAGCAATCTCCTCGTTTATTGGGAGATTGCTTCGTCGAGCTAAAGCTCTCCTCGCAATGACGAGACCAATGGAGGTACGAATGCTCGAAAAATTGGAAGAGATCGAAAAGACTGCCTTGGAAAGCTTGAACAATGTCCGCGATCAGGCCGCGCTGGAAGCTTGGCGCGTTGGAAACGTTGTGTAACGTTACCTGGGCGCGGGGTTCACCTTGGGCGATTACATCCATCCACGCAGCAATTGCATCGGGTGCTGGATATCCTCGCGGATATGGGCTTTCAGGTTTATACCTCGCGCGAAGTGGAAACAGACGAGATCAATTTTCAATTGCTCAACTTCCCACCCCATCATCCTGCTCGTGACATGCAGGATACGTTCTTTATCGAAGCAGGGGAGCGCGGCGATAACCCGATCTTGCTCCGCACGCATACATCTCCGGGGCAAATCCACGCGATGCGCGAGTTCGCGGCGATGAAGCCTGATAACCCGCCGCCGATCCGTATTGCATTGCCGGGGATGTGCTTTCGCTATGAACAGATCACGGCGCGTTCGGAAATTCAATTCAATCAAGTGGAAGGACTCGTTGTTGGTGAGAACATTACCTTCGCCGATTTGAAAGGCACATTGATTGACTTTGCTCGTCGCATGTTCGGGCAAAATGTGCGGACGCGTTTTCGCGCAGCCTACTTCCCATTCACGGAGCCGTCCGCTGAAATGGATGTGGAATGTTTTGTATGCGGTGGCAAAGGCTGCGCGGTTTGCAAGAACTCAGGCTGGCTTGAAATCCTTGGTTGTGGCATGGTCCATCCTATCGTGTTGCAAAACGGTGGATACGACCCCGCGCGCTATTCAGGCTATGCCTGGGGCATGGGACCTGAGCGCCAGTTGATGCTGCGCTACAGAATTGATGATATTCGATATTTCTGGGGCAATGACCTCAGATTCTTGGAGCAGTTCTAAAGTAGAGGTTAGAGACTGAAGATTGTCTGTCTCTTATGACA
>WNFZ01001851.1_pt1 | contig 20197 bp, 18 predicted proteins | sample 5400081 | NCBI WGS metagenome assembly WNFZ01 (sample SAMN13153365, study PRJNA577476) | soil metagenome | isolation source: 80 cm soil or saprolite under grassland replicate 1 | place: USA:California | collected 2016-06-15
CAGGATCCCCTCGAGTTCCGCCGCAAGCTGATGGCCAAATATCCCAAGCATCTCGCCGTGCTGAACGCCGTGGCGGAAAAAATCGGCTGGGGACAGCCGGCACCACAAGGCGTGTATCGCGGCCTGGCCCAGCAGATGGGCTACGGCAGCTACGTGGCGGCGGCGGTCGAGATCTCGGTCACGGGTGGCAATAAGATCAAAATCCACCGCATCGTGGGCGCCACGGATTGCGGACACGCGGTCAATCCGGCCCAGATCGAGCGGCAGGTTGCCGGCTCGTTCGTGTATGGCCTCAGCGCGCTGTTCACGGGCGAGTGTACGGTCAAGGACGGGCGGATCGAGCAGCAAAACTTCGACAGCTACGATGTGATGCGCATCGCCCAGATGCCGAAGGTCGAAGCGATCCTCATGCCATCCGGCGGTTTCTGGGGCGGCGTCGGCGAGCCGACGATCTTCGTAGCCGCGCCTGCCGTGCTCAACGCGTACTTTGCCGCGACCGGCAAGCGCATCCGCTCGATCCCGCTGAAGACCCACAACATCTCGTTCGCGTAACGATAGCGGAGCGGCGGCCCCAGCGGCCGCCGCTTTCACCCAGCAAGATGCGCAGCCGGCCGGCATCATAACCGGGGCTTATGGCGTTCGCGGGCGACTTTTGCGCGCGTTATTTTTTTGAATTAATGTCCGCAGGATCGAACCGCCGTTTTGAAGCTCCGTTGGGGGGGGGGAATGGCGCGTCTTACAGTGAACGGACGAGCCCACGACCTCGATGTGGATTGGACACGCGTGAGCGGGACGAGGCTGCCGTGAGTCACCTCGACCGCCGCTCGTTCCTCGCCAGCATCGCGGCCATCGGCGGCTCTTTGGTACTCGGCTTTGAAATTCCGTTCGGTACGCGGGCCACGCACGCCTCGGTCGGCCCCCGGGAGATCACCGCCTGGATCGTGATCGAGCCCGACGAGACCGTCATCATCCGGGTCGCCAAGTCGGAGATGGGCCAGGGCAGCTTTACCGCGCTGCCGATGCTGGTGGCGGAAGAGCTCGAGTGCGACTGGAGCAAGGTAAGGGCCGAGTTCGCGCCGCCGCACGAGAATCGCAAGCGCAACCGCGTCTGGGGCAACATGTCGACGGGCGCGAGTCGCTCCATCAGCGCTTCGCAGAACGATCTGCGCCGCGCCGGCGCCACGGCGCGCGCAATGCTCATTGCGGCTGCCGCCGCGCGCTGGAATGTGCCGATGACCGAATGCACGGCGGCGCAGGGTGTGATCAGCCACGGCCCGAGCGGGCGCAGCGTCCCCTTTGGCGCCATCGCGGCCGCGGCTGCCGACATGAAGCCACCTACGCAGGTCGCGTTGAAGGATCCGAAAGATTGGAAGCTGATCGGCACCCGGCAGCGACGCTTCGACGTTCCCGACAAGATCACAGGCAAGCCGATCTACGCCATCGACGTGCAACTGCCCAACATGCTGTGTGCGGCGATCGTCCAGTGTCCGGTGTTCAAGGGCACATTGAAAGCGGTCGACGAAACCAGGCTCGCCGGCATGAGAGGCATCCGCCAGGTGGTGAAGCTGCCGGATGCGGTCGCGGTCGTGGCCGACAGCTGGTGGCGCGCGAAAAAGGCGGCGGAGGCGCTGCCGGTGACTTGGGATTTCGGTGACAACTCCGAGGTTTCAAGCGGCACGATCCGTGCGCAGCTCAAGGCGGGGCTCGGCGCCAACGACGCCCGCATCGGCCGCGCCGACGGCGATGTCGAGCGCGCCCTCGGACAGGCGGTCAAGCGGATCGAAGCGGACTACGCGGTGCCCTTCCTCGGTCACGCGACCATGGAGCCGCAGAACTGCACAGCGCACGTGACGGCCGATCTCGTGGAGGTCTGGGCACCCACCCAGGACGGCGAGACCGCGCTCGCCATCGCGGCGGATGCCGCGGGGATGTCGCCGGACAAGGTGCTGATTCACAAAATGATGCTCGGCGGCGGCTTCGGCCGGCGCGGGATCTTTCAGGACTTCGTGCGCCAAGCGGTGCTGATCGCAAAAGCGGTCGGCCAGCCGGTCAAGCTCGTTTGGACCCGCGAAGAGGACATCCGTCACGATTTCTATCGCCCCGTGGCGATGGCGAGGATGATTGCCGGCCTGGATGCCAACGGCATGCCGATCGCTTGGAAAATCCGCACCTCAGGCCAATCCATCATCGCGGCGGTATCGCCGCGAGTGATGCAGTTCGGGGTCGACCGGAATTTCCTGCAAGGGCTGCTGGAAGACATGCCCTACGAGGTGCCGAACTATCTCGTCGATTTCGCGATGCGCAATAGCCATGTCCCGGTCGGGGTGTGGCGCAGCGTCAACCATTCGCAGAACGCATTTTTCAAAGAGAGCTTCATCGACGAGATGGCTTTTGCGGCGGGGCTCGATCCTTATCTGTTCAGACGCAGGCTCTTGGCGAAAAAGCCACGGGAGCTTGCGGTGCTCGAGGCCGCCGCCAAGCGGGCCGGATGGGGCGCATCGCTCCCGTCGGGAATCTTTCGCGGCATGGCGCTGCACAATTCGCAAAGCAGCATTTGTGCGCAGGTCGTCGACGCCTCGGTCGGCGCCGACGGCAAGGTGCGGGTGCACCGGGTGGTATCGGCGATCGATGCCGGCCATGTGGTCAACCCGCTGACCATCGAATTGCAGACCGAAAGCGCGGTCGTGTTCGGGCTTACCGCGGCGTTGTACGGCGAGATTACCATCAAGGACGGACGGGTGGAGCAGGCGAACTTCCACGACTATCCGATGCTGCGCCTTGCCGAGATGCCGCAGGTTGAGACGGTCATCGTCGCGGGCGATGGTTGGGGCGGAGTCGGGGAAACGGCCGTGCCTCCGCTTGCGCCCGCCTTGTGCAACGCGATTTTCGCGGGGACGGGCAAGCGCATCCGCTCCCTGCCGCTCAAAAACCACGCCTTGAGGAGCGCATAACCTAAAGCGAATGGCACCCCCTTCGCATTCGGGAGGCCCCAGATGAATGGCGCCTGCATCGCGACTGCTACTGCCTTGGTTTTCACGTTGATGGGTCATGCTTCGGCGGCCGGCCTGGCGGATGCTCCGCCCGGCGCCCTCTCCTGCTCCGGCTGCCATGCGCCAGCGCGCACGGCGGACGCGACGGTAGCGCCGCTCACCGGCCGCAATCCGGCCGACATCGTCGCCGCCATGCAGGCATTCAAGTCGGGACAGCGTCCAGCCACCGTGATGGACCGCATCGCCAAGGGTTTCTCGGAAGACGAGGTCAAAGCCATTGCCGCCTGGTATGGCGCGCAAAAGAACTGAGGAAGGAGGCCGATCATGACCGCAACGCGCACGAGCCGGCGTGATTTCCTCAAAGCCGCGGCCGCCGGGGCAACGCTGCTGCCGCTCCCCGCCCTCGCGCAAGGCGCAGCCGGGCGCGTGGTCGTGGTGGGGGGTGGATTTGGCGGAGTCACTTGCGCCCGTTTCATCAAGCGCATCGATCCGCGCATCACCGTGACGCTGGTCGAAGCGAACCGGACATTTGTCGCCTGCCCATTCAGCAATGGCGTCATCGCCGGGCTTCGCGAGATCAAGGCGCAAGAATTCGGTTACGACAAGCTCGCCGGTGATCAGGTGGTTCTCCAGCTCTCGCCCGGCACAGCGGTCGACCCACAGGGACGCATCGTGACCCTCGCAAATGGCGCGCAACTTTCCTACGACCGCCTGGTACTCTCGCCCGGCATCGATATCCGCTGGGACGGTTTGCCCGGCTACACGCAAGCCGCCGCCGAGCGCATGCCGCACGCCTGGAAGGCCGGCGAGCAGACCCTGCTGCTGCGCCGCCAACTCGAAGCGATGGATGACGGCGGCACGGTGGTGATGTCGGCGCCCGCCAATCCCTTCCGCTGTCCGCCCGGGCCATACGAACGGGCAAGCTTGATCGCCTACTATCTCAAGACCAAAAAACCGAAATCAAAGCTGATCATTCTTGACGCCAAGGATGCCTTCTCCAAGCAGCGCCTGTTCCAGAACGCATGGAAGGCGCTCTATCCAAATCTCGAATGGGTGTCGCTGTCGAGCGGCGGCAAGGTCACCTCGGTCGATGTGGGTGCGATGACGCTCGTCACCGATTTCGGCCGCCACAAGGCGGACGTCGCCAATGTCATTCCACCGCAGAAGGCGGGACAGATCGCCGAGCTTGCCGGGGTCGCGGACCGCACCGGTTGGTGCCCGATCGACCCCGCCACCTTCGAATCCAAGCTGCAGCCCAACATCCACATCATCGGCGACGCTTCGATTGCGGGCGCGATGCCGAAATCGTCGTTTTCGGCCAACGCTCAAGCGAAGGTCAGCGCGGCCGCGGTCGCCAAGCTCCTCGCCGGCGGCAAGCCCGACGAGCCCAAGCTCATCAACACCTGCTACAGCCTGGTGGCGCCCGACTATGGGATCTCGATCGTCGGCGTCTACCGGCCTGCAGACGGGCAGATCAAGGAGGTGGAAGGCTCGGCCGGCGTGAGCCCGCTCGATGCGCCGACCTCAACGCGCGCACTCGAAGCCACTTTCGCGAATGCCTGGTTCAACACGATCACCACCGAAGTCTTCGGCTGAACGTTGCCGCGCGCTGATCATTGTGTTCGCGGCTGCCGCGGCAATTGCGAGCTGTGTGGATGACGCGTGCAGCGAGGAGCAACTTCGTCCCTATACGGTCGTGGGAGATGCCATCCCCGAATCCCTGACCGGCGCCCAAGGAGACGCGGAACGCGGGCGCAGCATCGTCGTTAATCGACAGGTGGGCCTCTGTCTCCTCTGCCACACCGGGCCCTTCCCGGAGGAGAAGTTCCAGGGCACACTTGCGCCGGATCTGAAAGGAACCGGAGCGCGCTGGTCGGAGGGTCAGCTACGGCTGCGGATCGTGGATGCGAGCCATCTCAACCCGAACACGATCATGCCGCCGTATTATCGAATTGAGGGTCTCGCGCGCGTGGCCCCGACATTTGAAGGCAAGCCCGTGCTGAGCGCCGAGCAGATCGAAGATGTGGTCGCCTATCTCGCGACCCTGCGCGACGAGCGAACACCATGACGCGAGCCGACGGCACGTCGCAAAGGACCCGGCGCCGCTTCTTGGTCGAAACCGCAGCGCTCGCCGGTGCTGCCGGGCTGGGGCTCGATTCGGGTCCTGCGGGCGCGACGCCGGCATCCATGCAGGCCGCAATCAGAAATGTCACTGGCGAGGCCAAGCTCAACAAAGGCAGGGTGAAAATCGACGTCCCGGCGCTGATCGAGAACGGCAACGCGGTTCCGCTCACTGTGTCCTGCGAAAGCCCGATGACGCAAGAGGACCACGTCAAGGCCCTCCACGTGTTCACCGAGAAAAATCCGCAACCGAATGTGATCGGCGTCCACCTCGGTCCACGCGCCGGACGGACGAGCGTGTCGACCCGCATCCGTCTTGCCGATACGCAGAAGATCGTCGCAGTGGCGCAAATGAGCGACGGCTCGTTCTGGTCCGACGAGGTCGAAGTCATCGTGACGCTTGCCGCCTGTCTCGAGGGAGCCTGACCATGGCGCGCGCCCTCATCAATGCGCCGGCGAAGGCCAAGCGCGGCGAAGCGATCGAAATCAAGACCATGATCTCGCACATGATGGAGACCGGCTTTCGTCCCGACAGTACCGGCAGGCCGATAGCGCGCGACATCATCACCGAGCTCGTGTGCAAGTATAACGGTGAGGAGATCTTCCGCGCCGAGCTGTTCCCGGCGATTGCGGCCAATCCGTTCCTCGCCTTTTTCACCGTTGCCACCGAAAGCGGCACGCTGAGCTTCGAGTGGACGGGCGACAACGGTTTTAGCGCGACCGAATCCGTCAATATCACCGTCGAATGATCGCGGCGGCGGCTCTTTTCTTGATTGCGTTGTTGGGCGCCGGCGCGGCGAGCGCCGGCGAAATTCCGCTCGCCGAGCGAAAGTCGGGTTACGAGTTCATGGGCCGCGAGACGCGCGCCATGCAGGACGACGACACGGCCAATCCCGCCATGCTGTCGGTGCTCGACGGCGAAACGCTCTGGCAACGGAAGGATGGCTCCGCTGCCAAATCATGCGCCGATTGCCACGGCGACGCGCGCACGAGCATGAAAGGCGTGGCGGCGCGCTATCCGGCCTTCGATGCGGGGCGCGGACGACCCGTCGATCTCGAGGAGCGCGTCAATATCTGCCGCGCCGAGAAGCAGCAAGCAACGCCGCTTGCCTTCGAGAGCAAGGAACTGCTCGCGCTCGCAGCTTATGTCGGGCGGCAATCGCGCGGGATGCCGATCGACATCGCGGACGAGGCGCGGATAAAGCCTTTCCTGCAAGCCGGGCGCGACATGTTCACTGAGCGCCAAGGGCAGCTCAATCTCTCCTGCGCTCAGTGCCACGACGACAATTGGGGCCAAAAGCTTGCCGGCGCTCCGATCCCGCAGGGCCACCCCACCGGATATCCGATCTACCGCCTCGAGTGGCAAACACTCGGATCGCTGCAGCGGCGGCTACGCAATTGCCTGTTCGGCATGCGCGCCATTTCTTATCCATATGGCGCGGCCGAGATGGTCAATCTCGAACTCTATCTCATGTGGCGCGCCCGCGGCATGCCCATCGAGACACCAGCGGTGCGCCCATAGTCAAGTCTCGCTACGAGAGGCCTCATGCGTCGGTAAAGACGTCCGCAGTCATTGCCGGGCTTGACCCGGCAATCTATCTCCTTCCCAAGAAGATGGATGCGAGGGTCAAGCCCGCGCATGACATGTAGAGGACAACGGCCGCTTCCGTCACGACTGCGTCCGGTGAAAATCGTCCTCCGGCGTCGGTCCCCAAATGCTCGTCTTTCCCGGCGTCCATCGTTTGGGCCGCTGCGGCGTGTCGTGGTGCCACGGGCGCGGCTCGAAATAGCCGAGCTCCTCATCCTTCATCTGGTCGAGCTCGCAGAAGAACTCGACGACTTGCTCATCCTGGTTGCGATGGTAAGTGGCGACGTTGTGCCCGGGACCATGCCGCAACGGCCCCCAGATGATCGGGATCCGCTTTTGGCCCATGACCTCACACGAGTTCTGCAGATGCACGAAATCCTTGAGCTCGAACGCGATGTGGTGAAGCGTCACGTTGGGGCCGGTGAAGAAGTTCACGGTGTGATGGTCCGGATTGCAGCGCATGAAGCAGAAGAAATCGCCGATCCAGTCGGAGACGCGAAAGCCGAGCACCTGCTCGTAAAATGCGACGGTGCGCTGGATATCCGGCGTGTAGAAGGCGACGTGTCCGAGCTTGAGCGGCCCGATACCGGCGACCTGCGCGTGCTTGCCGAGATAGCCCCACTCCTTGAACAGGTCGATCGTCGTTCCCTTGTCGTCCTTGAATGACAGCACCTGGCCCATGCCGGGAACGGAATCGTTGCGCAACTCGCTGCGCACGCCATCCTTGGATAGCTCCCGCGCCAGCTCGCCGAAATCGGAATTGGGCGCGACCTCAAACGACAGCTTGCTGCAATGCGCGCGATCCGCACGGTTGAGCTCGATCACCAGCTGCCCGATCTTGCTGGCAAGAAAGGCGCGATCCTTTTCGCGTTCGGCCAGGATCAGTCCCATGAACTCGCCATAATAAGCGATGGCCTTCTCCAGATCCGGCGTCTCGAACGTAGCGTGACCGATGCGTCTCGGTCTGATCATAGCGTTTTCTCCTTTTAGCGATCCCGGCCTTCCGCGCCGGCCCCATTTACATCATGTCCTCTCCGATCTTAAGGCTCAACCCAGCTACGCCCTCGACAAGATCGACATATTAAGCAAAAGCTTTCGCGAGCGGCATGGCACGCAACGGAGCAAACGAACATGGCCGGCTACAAGCTCGCGACTTACCAGACCTCCGACGGCCCCCGGGCTGGGCTGGTCATCGACGGCACGCTGTTCGATGCCGCCAAGCTCACGGGCAAGGGCGCCTACGCGACGGTGCTCGGCATCCTCGAGGACTGGCGAACGGCGAAAGGGGCCCTGCGGAAAGCAGCCGCCGCGGCTGGAAAAAGCCGCGTCAAAGCCTTGCCGCTGGCGCGCACCAAACTTTTGGCGCCCGTGCGCTGGCCCTCCGCGATCTATTGCGCAGGCGCCAATTACGCCGACCACGCCGCCGAGATGGCCCGCCGCATGAACCGGCCGCTCGAACCCGATCCGCATACCCAAGGGCTTAAGGCGTGGCATTTCATCAAGGCATCACGAGTGCTCGCCGATCCCGGCGCCACGGTGAAGATTTCCGGGCTGTCGAACGAGATGGACTGGGAGGTCGAGTTGGCGGCGGTGATCGGCCGGCCGGCCAAGGACGTGTCGGAGGAGAAGGCGCTCGATTATGTTGCCGGCTACACTGCGGCCAATGATCTCTCCGCGCGCGATCGCGGGCGCCGTGCGAACATCAGCGACACTTCTCCGTTCAAATCCGATTGGACCAAGCACAAGACGTTCGACGGCTCCTGCCCGCTCGGCCCCTGGATCGTGCCGGCGAACGACGTCGGCGACCCGCAAAATCTCGGGCTCAAGCTGTGGGTCAACGACGTCCTCAAGCAGGACTCCCACACCAAGCATATGATCTTCAACCTGGCCGAGCAGATCGCGCAATTGTCGAGTGGCACGACCCTCCACCCGGGCGATCTCATTCTCACCGGCACGCCCGCCGGGGTCGGCGCAGCGCGCGGGGAATTCCTCAAGGCCGGCGACGTGGTCAAGATCTGGATCGAGAAAATCGGAACGCTGACCAATAAGATGGCGTGATTGCGCGCCGGCCCCCTGCGCGAAGGCATGTCGATTAAGGATGCCCGACCAACGCTTGCCGCTGGTTGTATCCAGCCAATTGTACTATACAAATGGCCGTGGATGGCGGACCCGCGGCAAGAAGATCGGCGGACATCCCAAAAGAAGACAATCGAGGAAACCGCACCTTCAAGGAGGCGTCGCAGCATGGCCGAGCAGTTTGTCGGAAAGATCGCCGAGTTCAAGGATGGCGACCGCCGCATCATCTTCGCCGGAGACAACGAGATCGGCATCTTCCGGCACGAGGGCCAGTTTTACGCCTACAGCAATTTCTGCCTGCACCAGGGCGGCCCCGCCTGTGAAGGCCTCACCATCGCCAAGGTCGAGGAACGGCTGTTGCCCGACAAGACCTCGCAAGGACTCTACTTTTCCGAGACCGAAATGCATTTCGTGTGCCCGTGGCATGGCTACGAATACGATATGAAGACTGGCGAATGCGTCTCGGACCGCAAGCTCAAGCTGCGCAAATACAAGGTCGTGGAGAAAGGGGACGAAGTTTATGTCCTCACCTAGGACGGCAAAGACCGCGCGGCGCGCAGCGATGACCGTGCCGCCGATGGGAAAGCGAGCCAGACACGCCAAACCGGCCGAGCGACAGGCGACGGCAAAGCGGGCGGGCGAGGCTCCGAACGGCGGTTCCGCGCAGGCGAAGCGGCTTGCGGCCGAGCTCGAGCGCGCGCTTGCCAACGGCCGGCGCGATCTCCTTAGCACCGAGGCGTTGCAGGCGCTGATGGCCGCCGTCTGCAAGACCTACGCGGCACAAATTGAAGCGGGCGAGCAGGTGCTGCCGCTTCCGCAGCGTGGCGGCGCCACCGCCACGGACGTGATGATCACGGCGAGCGGGCTGCTCAAGGCGGCCAACCTCGCCGTGTTCGAGCTCGGCATGTGGCAGAGCTGGACTGGCCGTTAAGTTTTCAAGCGCGGGCTCGCCCGCCGGAACGCAAGCAAGATTTGGAAACGTCAGGAGACAACCATGGACCTCCTCGCTGAACGCGGCCGACGCGTCTCTGTCGACGAGTTGAACACCACCAGGCTGCTCGCCCATGCCCGCAAGCAGGCGGTCCAGCGCAAGCTCGACGACATTCTCATCGTCGACGTCGACGCCCATCATTACGAGAACGAGCACTACAGTGACATCCTGCCGTACATGGAGAACGACGTCTTCCGGCAGTGGACCATGGGCGGTCGCGGGATGACCGATCGCGGCTCCGTCGTGCCGACCAATGCCGGCTTCATCCAGGACATGGGCGGGCGGGTGACGCGTTATCCGCTGCGGCGGTCCGAGAAGACCGAGCAGAACGGCAAGCATCGCGACGTGCAGCTCGGTGAGCGCTGGATGGATGCGATGAGCGTGGATTATTCCTGTCTGTTTCCGACCGGGATGCTCAATATCGGCATGCATCCGCAGAAGGAGATGGAGGTCGATCTCTGCTGGGCTTACAACCGCTGGGTCACCGAAAAGGTACTGCCGGAAGCAGGCGGCCGCATGTACTCCATGCTGTGCCTGCCGTTTTCCGATCCCGCCGCGTGCGTGCGCCAGGTCGAGACCTTCGGCAGCCGGCCGGGCGTAACCGGCTTCATGGTCACCACGGTGCGGCATCTGCAGGTGAACGACAACGCCTACATGCGGCTCTACCGCACGATGGAGGAGCGCGGGCTCGCGCTCGCGTTCCATTCCGGGCCGAACTGGAACGAGCCCGTGTTCCGGGCCTGCAACCGCTTCCTGTCGGTGCATGCGCTCGGCTTCACCTTCTACAACATCCTCCATCTGACCAATTGGGTGATAAACGGCATGGGCGAGCGTTTCCCCAAGCTGCCGGTGATCTGGATCGAGTCGGGGCTCGCTTGGGTTCCGTTCCTGATGCAGCGGCTCGACCACGAATTCATGATACGGCCGTCGGAAGCTCCGTTGCTGAAGAAGAAGCCGTCGGACTACATGCGCGACATGTACTACTCCTCGCAGCCCATGGAGATTCAGGACCGCCAGGCGTTGGAGTGCACTTTCCGCATGATCAACGCCGAGACACAGCTCCTCTACTCGTCGGATTATCCGCATTGGGATTTCGATCTGCCGGCGACGATCTACGACCTGCCCTTCCTCTCGGAGAAGGCCAAGCACAACATCCTCGGCGGCACCGCCGCGCGCCTGTTCAAGCTGCCGCCGCGCAACGAGAAGCAGCGCGACAACCTCAAGCGCTTCGGCAATCTCGCCGCCGCGGCGTAGAACCGCGGGCTTGCAAACGCAGCCGCCTCCCGGATCGCTCCGGGAGGCGACTTTATTTCGGCTGTTGGGTGGGCAAAGGCGCGGTGCGCTTAGTTTCGGCTTATGCAAGCGGCTGCGCCTTCGTCCACCCTACGCTCTTTGCTGTGAATTATTATCCGACCGCGGCGAGGCCTTGCGCGCGCCGCTGCATCCGCAGCTCGATCGACCGCAGTCCTGCGACAATGACGACGAGCGGAACGATCTGGATCACGCCGAGCGCCGCGACGGCGCCGTAGCTGCCGCCCTCCTCCCACATCGTGAGACTGATGGTGCCCAATACATGAGTGCCGGGACCGACGAGAAAGATCGACGCGCCAAGCTCGCGCACCGCCAGCACGAAGACGTAGATCCAGCCCGCCAGCAGCACCGGCGCCAAAAGCGGAAGCATGATGCGCAGAAAGATCTGGGCGAGCCCGGCGCCCGAGACCGCCGCCATCTCCTCGAGCTCGCGATGGATTTGGGCAATCCCGCTCGACGCAAAGCGCATGCCGTAGGGAAGATACAACGTCACATAGGCCACCAGCAGGATCCAAATTGTATTGTAGATCGGAATCGGCAGCATCAAGTAGGCGATGAGGATGCCGGCGCCGACGATCACCCCCGGTATGGCGATCGGCGCAAACGCGAGCGCGTCGAGCACGAAGCCGTAGCGCGGCAGCCAGCGCTGCGCGATCCACGCCATGACGAAGGTGAGGCCGGCGACGATCGTTGCAGCCATCGCGGCGAGCAACACGCTCGTTTTCACAGCGGCGAGAAAGATCGGATAGCTCAGGATGAACTCGTAGTTGTCGAGCGTCACCCGCGCACTCGTGAAGACGAACGGCTGCGCCAGGTTGCGGAAGAACGACTGCCAGATGAGCGTGACGAGCGGCAGGCCGAGCGCAAAGACGAACATGGCGCCAATCCCGACTGCAACCGGCCAGCGGGCGCGGCCGAGCTTGATGCGGGCGGGTCGATAGCCTTTGCCGGTCACGGTGGCGAAGGAGTCCGCGTGCTGCGTGGCGCGACGATAGAACAATACGGCAAGCACGCAGATCGCGAGCAGCGTCAGGCCGAGCGCGCTTGCCACTCCGAAAGCCGGCGGCGCCGCGATGATGGCGCCCTGAATATCGGTGGTAAACACGTCGATGCGCGCCGGCCGGCCGATCAGGCGCGGGACCTCGTAGGATGCCATGCCCATCACGAACAGCAGCAGTAGCGCCGACAGAATCGCGGGCCGCAACAACGGCAACGTCACTCTGGCGAAGACCTGCGGGTAGCTTCCGCCGGCCATCAGCGCGGCCTCTTCCATGCGCAGGTCGAGCGCCCGCAAAGCCGGCCCCAGTACCAGATAAGCGAGCGGAAAATAGTGGCTCGACAACGCCCAGGTCATTCCCACCATCGAATAGATATTGACGGGTGCCTCGCTGAGCCCGAATGCCGCTTTGAGCACCGCATTGCCCCAGCCGATGTTCGGGCTGAAGACAAAGATCCACGCCATGGCGATGAGCAATCCGGGCATGGCAAACGACAGCAGCGACAAGGTGTGAAAGAGGCTGCCGCCCGGCGCATCCGTGCGCTCGACAACCCAGGCGACGAGCGCGCCCATGACGAACGTCGTCAGCGCCGTGCCGACGGCGAAGATCACGGAATTGCGTAGCAATCCCAGAATGTGCCAGCTCGAATACGCCTCGACAAAATTGTCCAGCGAGAAGCCGCCTGGACCGAATCCGGTGTCTTCAGTGAAGGCATTGTAGAGGAGCGCCGAGAGCGGAACGAGAACGAGCCAGACCGCGACCGCAACGCAGACGGCAAGCGCAATGTTTGACAGGCTCACGAGAGCAGACAGCCGAACGGCGGCACTCACGCCGGGGAGCCCATCCAACCGGCTATTGGCAACGCTCACGCCCGATTCTCACCACGGACTAACGGACGCGGCGGCACACTCGAATACCCTCTTCCCTTGCGGGAGAGGGTGACCGAGCGCGCCGCTCGCGTGCAGGTCCGTTGCATTGATTCGTGATTCCGCGCACGAGCATTCTCCGAACATAGTCACCGTCCCTTGAACAGCTGGTCGAATTGGCGCTGCCACTTGCGCTCCTCGTCGGGGCTCATCAGCACGGTGACGACCTTCTTCTGCGTCAACATCTCGATCACGCCCGGCGGGTTCGACTGCACGTCCTTGCGCGTCGGCAGGCGTCCGAATCTGGCGAGAAACTCCTGGCACTCTCGGCTGAGCATGAAATTGGCGGCAAGGCGAGCCGCGCTCGGATGCGGCGCCTTCGCGTTCACGCCAACCTGGCCGAAGAACAGCGTCACCGGGTCGAGCGCCCAGATATCGATCGCCCCGCCGGCGAGTTTGACGTTCATCGAGAGGTTCACGTAGTTGTTCAGTGAGACCCAGTATTCGCCGGCGCCGGTTGCGCGCGCCATTGCCAGGTGCCCGTCGGTGACGACGGGCCGCAGCGTTGCCACGATTCGTTTGATGAGCTCGATCCCATCGCGCTCGCCGTAATACTGCACCATGCCCTTGAGCCATTCGTTATCGGTGCCATCGATCGCGACCTTGCCGGCCCATTCCTTGCGCTGGGCAAACTCCTCGTAGCTGCGCGGCAGCTCGGAGGCTTTAACCCGCTCGGTGTTGTAGGCAGGTGAATTGTAATTGGCGTAGACGCCATGCCAGCGCATGTTCGGATCGCGGGCGTCCGGAGAAATGTTGTTCGCCTCGGCCGGCTCGTATTCCGCCAACATTTGCGGCGGCATCTTGTTGATGGTCGCGGTCTGCACGATGTCGTAGGACCGCTGATCGGCGCGAAACTCGATCGCCATGCGCGAGAGCAGCACCGCATCGGATGCGCGCACGTAGTCGACCTTGATGCCCGTCGCCTCGGTGAACAATTTGAACAGCGGCAGCCCTTCCTGCTCGTTTGTCGACGAGTAGACGATGAGCGAGCCTTCCGCTTTCGCCGCGGGGAGCAACGCCGGATCGAGCCAGGGCCGCGATCGGAGAGAACCTTGCGCAGCGGCTGGCGCGGTTCCAAGAGCCGGAACAAACGAAAGAACGAGGCTCAGCAATCGCACGCACCGCCCGGTGCTTTTCGGATCGCCTCTCACCTCGTCCTCCCTTGGCGCCGCCCGAGCATGGCCACGCTTGGCCTCGGCGCGAGCGAAACTTGCTCGGTCGGCCGCCGCCGCGCCGACCCTCGCATGCAATTCGCTAGACTTTTCCGCCGGTTGGATTGCGCGCGAGTCAAGCATATCTCATGCCCGATAATTGACAAACGAGCTTCGGTGCCCGATGACGCTGGCGCTGCCGCAGGAGAACCATTGGTGAATACAGCGACGGCCGCACCGGCCGAGGCCATGGCGGCAAAGACGGCCGACCGGTTGATCGACGTGCGCGTGAGCGCGACCCGCTACGCGGCGCGCGACACAAACATCTATGAATTTGCGCCGCTCGACGGAAAGCCGTTACCCCCGTACGAACCCGGCGCTCACATCGACCTGCATTTGCCGAACGGCCTTATTCGCCAGTACTCGCTGATCAGGCCTGAGCCGGATCCCTCAAGCTATGCCGTCACAGTCAAGCGCGACCCTGCGAGCCGGGGCGGCTCGCGGTGCGTGCACGACGAGTTGCGCGTCGGCAGGACGCTCAAGATCAGCGCGCCGCGCAACAATTTCCCGTTGGTCGAGAACGCCAGCCACGTCGTGCTCCTGGCCGGCGGCATCGGCATCACCCCGATCTGGTGCATGGTGCAGCGGCTGCACAAGCTCGGCCGCTCCTGGAAACTCTACTATGCCTGCCGCTCGCGCGCCGACACGGCGTTTCTGCAACCGCTCGAAGCCATGGGCCACACGCATTTTCATTTCGATGACGAGAACGGCGACAAGGTCCTCGACATCAAGCCGATCATCACCGAGGCGCCGAGGGAGGCGCACCTCTATTGCTGCGGACCGACCCCGATGCTCAAAGCCTTCGAGGCCGCGACCGCCGATTGGCCGCGCGCGCAGATCCATGTCGAATATTTCACCCCCAAGCAGGAGGCCGACAGGAAGGGCGGCTTCGTGGTCGAACTCGCGCGTTCCGGGCAGGAATTCGTCATTCCCGAAGGCAAAACCATCCTGCAGGTGCTGCTCGATGCCGGGGTGGACGTCGACTATTCCTGCGAACTCGGCATCTGCGGCGCCTGCGAGCAGCGGGTGATTTCAGGCACGCCCGAGCACCACGACGCCATCTTGACCGAGGAGGAGCAGGCCTCGAACACCAAGGTCATGATCTGTTGCGCCGGCTGCAAAAGCGAGCGCCTGGTGCTCGATCTATGACGGAGCCGCGTCCCCGCTACTGGTTAAGCAGGGGGATATCCTTGTAATCCGCCGGCTTCGGGATCGTTTCGAGATAAGCGTGGATGTCGGCGAGGTCCTCGTTCGGCAGAACCGCCTCCGCGTAGGGTGGCATCGCGCGATTGGTGGTGCGCACGAACGCCGTGAACGTCTCGAGCGGCATGGGATCCGGCGCGAGCTTAGGGCCGGCGATGCCGCCTTGCGCTTGCATGCCGTGACATTGCCAGCAACCGTGCTGGATGTAGGCCGTCTTGCCCTTCTCGGCCGAGGCGGCAAACGCGCCGCCGCAGCTCAAGAGCAGGCCGGCAGCGAGCGCCACCGGCCCGAACCCACGAACCATACGCATTGACCGGCCTCCCTAGCGCGGCTGCGTCCACACATTGACCAGCGCGGGCTGGCCGGATTTCACCACGGCGACGGCTTCCTTGATCGCAGGTCCGAGCTGCGCCGGATCCTTGATCGGCCCCTTCGCCCACCAGCCCATGGATTCCGCGAGCTTGTGATACTCGATGTCGGGATTCTCGATGCTGGTCCCGATCGGGCCCATGTCGCCGCCAAGGCTCGCCACGCGATTGCGGAAGTTGGACAGGCGCTGCACGTGCATCACCTCCTGGTGATAGCCGCGATTGTTGTGCATCACCGCAAGCAGCGGGATCTTGTGATGGGTCGCGGTCCACAGCACGCCCGGCGCGTACATGAGGTCGCCGTCCGCCTGGATGCTCACCGAGAAGCGGCCGAGATCGCGATTGGCGAGCGCCGCGCCGATCGAGGCCGGCGCGCCGTAGCCGACGCCGTAACCGCCGGATGCACCGAGCCAATGGTAATATTTCTCCATCGGCCACAGCCGCTGGTGCCAGTTGCTCACGTTCCCGGAGGATGCAACCAGAGACCAGTCGAGGTCCTTGATCTGCGCCCAGGTCTCCATCACCAGGCGCGCGGTGCTGATCGGGCTCGCATCCCAGGCGAGCGCCGCCGCCTGCTTGGTGCGCACACGCGCTTCGGCATAGGCTTTCCTGGCGGCCTCGCCGCGCTTCTCGATCGCGGCTTTGCGGTCGGCGGGAATCGCCGCCTTCACCGCCTCGATCAGCGCCGGCAGCGTCGCTTCGGTGTCCGCGGCCATTGCGACGTCGACCGCCTGGAAGCGCTGGAAGTCCTGGTAGTTCGCCTTGGTCAGCAGCTCCGAGGCGTTGATGCTGATGAGCTTGGTCTCGGGTTTGACCCTGCTCGTATTGACGCCGATGCCGTGCTCGCCGTTGTCGATCCAGGCATTCACCGTCGCCCAGAAGTCGGTGAGCTCGAGGCCCAGGATGACATCGGCATTGTTCACCGCGGTTGGCGGGCGGCTGAGATAGTGGGTCTTGGGGAAGTTCATCCGCCCGCCCTGGTCGATGACTTGTGCCTGCAGGAGCTCCGCCAGCTCTACCAGCCATCGAACGCCGTTCTCGCTGCGAGCGGCACGATCGGCGACGATCACGGGGTTCTGTGCATTGGCAAGAAGCCGCGCCGCCTCTTTCACGGCGCCGGTATCGCCCTGCGGTGGCGAGGTCGGCACGTAGCGCGGGATATAGAGCTTCTCGCCATTGCGCATGGGCTCTTGCTGCAGGCCGGCGTCGAGCGAGATCGCGACCGGTCCGTAGGGCGGAGTCATCGCGATCTTGTACGCGCGCACGAACGACTGCGCGAAATGCTGGAGCGAGACTGGCGTATCGTCCCATTTGGTGAAGTCACGCACCAGCGCGTTGATGTCTTGCGCGGAGTGAACCGTCGGCACCCCCGGAGGCCGATGGGCGGCATCGAGATCGTTGCCGCCGACGATGATCACCGGCACGCGATCGCACCACGCATTGTAGACCGCCATCGCCGCATGCTGCAGGCCGACCGTGCCGTGGCACAGCGTCATCAGCGGCTTGCCCGTGACTTTGAAGTAGCCGTGCCCCATGCCGACCGCGGATTCCTCGTGCGCACAGGTGAGAAATTCCGGCATCTTGTTGCCGCCGTAGTTGAGCAGCGACTCGTGGATGCCGCGGAAGCTCGAAGCCGGGTTGGAGGGCAGATATTTGATATTGAGAGTCTTGATCACGTCGACCATGAAGTCGGAGCCGGGAACGCCGCCGATGCGCGAGGTGGACAACTCCTTCGGCGTCCCGCTCTCGGCCGCCGCCATCTGCATCGTGGGCGGCAGCGCGGAGGGCCGTCGTGGTACAGCGTCCGTCGGCGCCGTGGTTGCGGCCTGCGCCGGCGGCACGGCGGTGGCGGCACCTGCCACTGCGGCTCCCGCCAGGAACTTGCGCCGGCTCAGCTCGGGGTGCGGATGCTTTCGTGCCATGAGGCGTCTCCCTTTATTGTCGTGTGCGGCATTGTCGTGTGCGGCATTGTCGTGCGCGGCCTGCCGCCAGCGCCGGCTCAATCGAACTCGAGGCAATATTATCGCTGCAGCGAGACCCTGGGAAGGCTTTCGGCACCCTCTGTGCGTGTTTAACATTCGTGCGGGACTCTCAGAGTGACATGAGCAAATCGGTAAAGTCGGTGAACAGAGGCGAGCCGTGTCGCGTAAATCCGTCCTGCATCGCAGCTTAGTTCTCCTCCTTCTGCTGTTTTCGACCAACGCCGGCGGCGCCGAGCCGGCCGAGCAATTCTTTGCGCGCCGCACCGTCACGATCGTCATCGGCTACACCGCAGGCGGCAGCTACGATCTCTACGGCCGCATGGTCGCGCGCCACCTCGGCAAGCACATTCCCGGCCAGCCGACCGTCATCGCACAGAACATGCCGGGCGCGGGCAGCCTCAAGGCGGCGAACTATCTCTACGAGCTCGCGCCGAAGGATGGGACGGCGCTCGGCGTGATCGTCGAATCGGCGGCGCTCGAACAGGCCCTGGCCAATCCCGCCGTTCAGTACGACGCGGGAAAATTCACTTACCTGGGCCGCGTCGCCACCAGCAACAACATCTTCATGCAGTGGCACACCGCGAGAGTACAGTCGCTCGAGGACGCCAAGCGCATTGAGACCTCGCTCGCCGGCACCGGCCCAGGATCGATCGCCGAGACCGTGCCGCGGCTGCTCAACGCGGTCATCGGCACCAAGTTCAAGCTGATCAGCGGCTATCCGGCCTCGAGCGAGGCAATGCTCGCCATGGAGCGCGGGGAGGTTGACGGCGCGTCCTCGTCGTGGGCGGCGGTAAAGGTGGGAAAACAGGCCTGGCTGCGCCAGAATAAGATCAGGATCATCCTGCAGACGACGCCGGAACGGATCTCCGAATTACCGCACACGCCGAGCCTGGGCGAGATCGGCGATACGCCCGAGGACAAGCAGGTCTTCGCGCTCTACGCGAGCGGCAGCGCGATCGGGCGCTCCCTGCTTGCTCCGCCTGGAATTCCTGCTGAGCGCGCGCAAGCCCTGCGCACTGCGTTCCAAGCCATGGCGAAGGACCCGGACTTCGTTGCCGAGATCCAACGGCTGAGCGTGGAGCTCGATCCTGTGCCTGGCGAGCAGCTCGAGCGCCTCGTCGCGCAAACGCTGAACACTCCGGCAGCGGTGCGCGAACGCGCCAAGGCCGCATTCGGGCGGTAGACGCAGAATTCGTAGCCCGGATGAGCGGCAGCGAAATCCGGGGTCCCGCATATCGCCATAGCGCGTCGAAGACGCGCGTAAACGCGCTTATGGCTTATGCGGGCTACTCGCTGGATTCCCGCTTTCGCGGGAATGAGTGGAGTTAGATGCACCGCCCGTGCCCCAATGCTCAAGCATCGTAATCGGCTGGCAGCGGCGGCTTGTTGCGGATGAGGTCGGCGGCCTTCTCCGCGATCATCAGCACGCAAGCATTGATGTGCGCGGAAACCAGATCGGGCATGACGCAGGCGTCCACCACACGCAGATGCTCCACCCCATGCACCCGCAGCTGCGGGTCGGTGACCGTGTCGGGTCCCGTTCCCATGGCGCAGGTGCCGCAGGGATGATGCGCCGTAATCGCGGTGTTTCGGATCCACGCGTCAATCTCTGTGTCCGTCTCCACGCCTTCCCCGGGTGAGGTTTCCGGGCCGCGATAAGGCGCCATCGGCTTCTGATACGCTACGTCGCGGGCGCGCTTGAAGCCTTCGCGCAAGCGCGGGAGGTCGTCCGGCGCGGAAAAGAAGTTGTAGACGATGCGCGGCGCCGCGCGCGGATCGGCCGAGCGCAGCAGGATTTCGCCCCGGCTGTCCGGATGCAAGATCGTCGGGCGAATGCCGTAGCCGTCGACATAGGCCGCGCGGATGAGCGGAAACCACAGATGCGTTGCCGCCGGCGCGCCGCGGAACATGAACTCGATGTCGGGCACCGCAAGCTCGGGCCGCGTCTTGATGAAGGCGTGCAATCCGCCGGGCACCACGGTGCCGGGTCCGGTGCCGAAGAAATAGGCGCGGAGCATGGCAACCGCCATGCGGTCGAAACGCATCTGCTTGAGGAACGCGCTTTCGTCCAAGCGCCGGAAAAAGAGGATCACCGCGAGGTGATCCTGCAGATTCTTGCCGACCGGCAAATCGACGAGCGGCTCGATGCCGATCTCGCGCAGGTGCGCGCCCGGACCGATGCCTGAGAGCATGAGCAGCGTCGGGGTATTGAACGCGCCGCCCGAGAGGATCACTTCCCGCTCCGCCTCGACCCGCACCACGCGGCCGCTTCTGCTGTATTCGACGCCGGTCGCGCGCGTGCCCTGCATCAGCACGCGCGTTGCGTGGGCGCGGGTCGCAACGTGGAGATTTGCCCGCGCTCTCGCGGGCTTGAGATAGGCGCTGGCGGCCGAGGAGCGATAGCCGTCGCGGATGGTGTATTGGCCGCGGCC
>WNFZ01003711.1_pt1 | contig 20197 bp, 15 predicted proteins | sample 5400081 | NCBI WGS metagenome assembly WNFZ01 (sample SAMN13153365, study PRJNA577476) | soil metagenome | isolation source: 80 cm soil or saprolite under grassland replicate 1 | place: USA:California | collected 2016-06-15
TGCACCTTGCCCTTGAGGCCCTCTTTCTCGGCAAGGGAGGTCATCACTATCAATGAATCGCCCAAAATCATGCGGTTCGACCAGTGCTGCTCGTGATGGTAAAAGTCCACGCGGTCTTCGAAGGTCAAGCCGTTGAAATCACCGAACAACATCGGTTGCTGAGGTTCATCTTTCTTTGCTTCGCTCCGCACCAATTCGACAATATTTTGCGGCTTGATATGCTCCTGAATGTAGATTGGCACGGCAGGCACGGCTAAATCCTGCGCATCCTGTTCATCCTTGCCTTTCCATACCAATTGCGGGTCCAGCGATGGGTCACGCGGGTAAAGGACAGTCTTTGGTGCTTTCTCTTCATCTGCGATAAAGTCACGCAGTTCCTCAGTAGGAATGTTGGCGCGCTTGTCCTTGTGGTTGACGGAGTCCACGGGGGTGGGGAGTTTTGGGGCGGAAGGTTTCTTTTTAGGAGGCATAGAATTTCCTTGTTACCGTAGTAGCGACTTTAGTCGCTTTTTAGCGATTGAAATCGTTACTACAATTCGTTTTCATTATTGTGGACAATTGAAATCGTCACTACATCTCATCCCACCCAGCGCCAAAATCTTTTTCTGATGGGTAGGATTTCCATTTTTCACGCAGCCAATCGCGTCCATGATCTTCGTTATATAACGCTAAACTCGACCACTGCCAGGCGTACGCGTCTTTGTCATACCCATGCTTGACAGGGTTGTAATGGATGTAATTCAATGCTCCATAATAATGCGCGTCATCTCGGATCATTCGGTCTGCAAACTTGTACCAGACCTTTCGCTTCCCTTGCAAACCATCCACTTTATTCCACTCAAATGATGTTGCGCCGTGCAATTGTTTGAGTGCAGCAGAAACATCGCCCAACGATTGCACGCCAGCCAGAATGTGATAATGATTCGCCAGCACTACCCATGCAACAACTTCCGCTTTGATTTCCTGAAAGGCAACGAGCAGACGTTGTTGAAACTCTGTGCGTCGTTCAGGCGAGTTCATTACATGCGCATGTTCATAGTTCGCGGCAGTCAACATGTAATATCCTGCCTCGCGGAACGGGTGTGGCGGTGCATGAAGCGGATAGCCCAGCGCCTGTCTTTGCGCGACGACTTCCTCGCGTTGATTTAGGGTAAGTTTGCGATACTCGTAAGGCATAATGGTTTCATAACGTATTAACGACTTCAGTCGCTTATAACGACTAAAGTCGTTAATACGTAGTAATGACTTTAGTCATCATTTCTCAACATTGGCGTTACTCTATCCACTTTTTTGCCCTTCAAGAAAGCTCGAATCGTATTCTTCGCATCCCATGGATCAACAATTTCCAAAAATGCCCAACGTCCAAAACCACCATGATTATTGATCGCAGGTATCCAGAGATTGCGCGTCGTTTCGACTTTAGCAGCTTTATCCTTGCGGGCTTCGCCGCTTACTTCCAGGACAAGGTTCAAATAATCTTCCGATCCACGACCATCATCGATATGGATCAGATAATCAGCCAGATATGATTTCTCTTCACCGTTGAACGTGTACGGAATCGTAAAACCCAATTGGAAATTCTTGGCGTAATGGATCACTTCATCCATTTCATTGTCGAAAATTTCAGCGAGTTTAGCTTCCCAGCCGCTATCTAGCACCACATGCGAGACCTGAGATTTATCAGGTCGTGTGCGATATACATCGCGGGCTGTGTCAAAGTCTACATAACGGGTAGAGCCGATGGTGTCATACGGGCGCAGGATCGGTAACAAAGTCCGTGCGCCCTCGTTGGATGTGACAATTGCTTGATAAATTTTTTCCACAGCAGTATGAGCGAATGCAACCAGCAAGAGCATCTGCGGGAAGGCGTTATCCTTGCAGGTCAGATAATTCTCCCGCCACTCGCGTACGACTTGTAATAACTGTGGAAACAACCAGGGCTTCACATTGCCTTCATCTGTAAAATATTTGCTCATCATCAAACTGGCAAGATAAAAATCTATGGAATTCAGCCGTTTGTCTTTCAAGCCATATAAATCGTGAAAACTCGATTCACCGATGATGGATTGCATTTCGGTTTTAGTTGGCAAGTCTGCTGTGGAGATTGCCATCTTTGAATCGTTTGTAAACTCGGCAGTCAGCTTTTCACTTTCAAAACGATAGCGATATCCAATTACGCGTGGAAAGGTAATCTCACAGTCAATGCGGTCTTCCAGCGCTCGCACCCTGGTAGGTGTTGGTCCTGGCTTCGGGTCTTTTTCCGAACCCGCGCTTGGAATGAATGAGAATGGAACACCATATACTTCGGCATATTCCGCATCAAACATGCCTTCCTTATTGACCGCATAACTGCGTCTGCGCAAGCCTCGCCCGACAACTTGTTCACATAATAGTTGTGTGCCAAACGCTCGCACCCCAAGAATGTGAGTAACCGTATTCGCATCCCAACCTTCTGTCAACATCGAAACCGAAATTACGCAGCGAATGCTCTCACCAAGTTTGCCTGCCTTGCCAACCGTGTTCATCACTTCCCGTAAAATATCTTCATCTGCCAAATCTTCCGCATCACGCCCCGGAAAGCGCAGGCGATATTCCTGCTTGAACTCTTCGATCTCAATGGCAGCAATCTTCTTGAAATCGGCGCTCATCCCTTCGCCTGATTCCAATTGCTGGCTGTCAATTAGGATAGTATTTGGACGCGGCATCCAGCGTCCGCTTTCAATGTTGCTAAAGAGAGGGAGTTTGCCAGGAACCGGAACAGTCTCACCATTCTTGAGAGTCTTATCCCAACCTGCCACATAATCAAAGACCATTTTGGAGACATTGGTGTTATTGCAAACCACAATAAATACAGGTGGGGTCAATCCACGTTCCTGTGCTTCTTTGTTTTCCTGCCACTGCTTGAACTTCTGTTCGTAGTTGCTGTATAGACTTTGTAGCGCACCTTCCAATTCAACAGGCAGACTAGGAGCAGTCGAAAGCTGTTCAGTCTTGCGTCCCTTTTTCGGTAAGTGCTCGCGAATGCGAAGCCATAGATCACGATAAGTAGGTTGCTCTCCAATCATCGAATCATCGGCAACTGGAACACGCGGCACTTTGACAATGCCTGATTCAATCGCATCAATCAACGAGAAGTCCGAGACAACCCACGGGAACAATGTCCCTTCACTGAAACCTGATCCACGCAGAAAGAACGGCGTGGCAGATAAATCATAAACAACCTTTACCCCCAGCTTAGCTTTTACCGCCTCGATGCCAGAAATCCAGATCCGCGCTTCTTCTTCACGTTGTTCAGCATCGCGGCGCTCATCGCCCTTTAGTTCTTCTTCCTCAACGGCTTCGGGTTTGTGGCGATAACAGTGATGTGCTTCATCGTTAATGACGATGATGTTTTTCTTGCTGCCCAACTCGCGGCAAACACGCCGCACCATTTGGTCGGGTGTTTCGGTAAATGGATTATTTCCATTATTCTGCTTAAGTAATTGCTTGGTGAGCTTCCCTGCTGCAACGCGTTCTCGAAGCTTGAAAGCATGGAAGTTTGTAATGACAAACTTTGCTTTGTCCAACTCGGGCAATAAATCAGAAGGAACAATATCATGTTGCTTGTAATAGTTTTGTGGATCGTTGGGGAGCAACACACGCAGGCGATCTTTGATCGTGATGCCAGGAGTGACAATTAGAAATGTATCTGAAAAGCGAGCGTCCTGTAAACTAGCAATTTTATTCAATGCTTGCCATGCAATCAGCATTGCCATGACAACCGTCTTGCCAGAACCTGTTGCCATCTTGATGGCAATTCGATAGAGCAGGGGGTTGGATTGTAGGTTTTTCTCCCGTATTAAATTCTCCACCCACGCTTCGCCGTACTTTGGGGCAACTTCGGTAATCCAGATTGCGGTTTCTAATGCTTCGATCTGGCAGAAGAACAACCTGCGTTCGCGATCTTCCCGCTTCCAATATTCTAATAATCTTGATGTTGTTTTGGTGATGCCTACATATCCACCCTTGCGCCAAATCTCTACACGCTCTCGAATGCGATTGATATCTTTATTCTCTTCCACCCTATCAGCGGTCCATTCCGTTTCAAAAGATAATTGCTTGGGGCTTTTCTTCTTCGCACGTGGAATGGGCACGAAGTACTGGCTAATACGGCGTTCTTCGATGATCTCATCCGTAATGCCATCTTCCGTAAATTTGAAGTGCCGTCTGGGCTCTTCAAAAGGTGAATTGAGTACTGGGTTTTCGATAACGACTTGTTGCATTGTTCCCACAATCAATAATTTCTATTTGGCTGCCTGACAACATATCAAGCATACCCCAAAAACGCAAAATCGGACAAAGTTCGCTGTGAAAAATGACAGTCCTTTGCAAAGCATCTACCAGTGTTTACATGACGCCAAGGTTAGGGTCGGGAATACATGATTGGCTCATAAATTCATTGCAACTCATTTCCACCTATCGAGCTTATTAAAAGATAATGAAACTGGGTGAGTAGCTCCTTGGAAATTTCTGACAAATTTTTTATAACGGGCTTGTGTTCTTTTAACAGAAGCGTACTAGACTATTTAATGCCTCAACAGAGGCAAACCCGATGTGTAAAGCAAGGAGGTCGCTATGACTAACTTAACTCGTTGGGAACCTGCTCGTGAGATGATGACCCTGCGTGAGGCGATGGACCATTTGTTCGATGACGCGTTCACTCGCCCGTTCTTCTCCATCAGAGATGGTGGTTCTACAGGGTCTGTACCGGCGATTGACATGTACCAAACGGACAATGAAGTTGTCGTAAAAGCTGCCCTGCCGGGCATCAAAGCCGATCAAGTACAGCTAAATGTCTCGAATGACATTCTAACGATCAAAGGCGAAATGAAACACGAGGAAGAAAAGAAGGACAAAGCCTGGCACATCCGAGAACATCGCTGGGGCGCGTTTGAACGCTCCGTAATGCTTCCAACCGGTGTGATCTCTGATCGGGCGAAGGCTGATTTCGAGAATGGTATTCTGACAGTCACACTGCCGAAATCAGAAGAAGTCAAACCCAAGACGATCACGATCAAGGCAAAGTAAAAAGTAAGCAGTAAATAGGGCGGGGCCGCAAAGCCCCGCCCTATGCTATTAAAAAGTGATGAAAATACGCGAAATCGAATTTAGTGCTTGGTTCCAGAGGCAAGGTGTCGCGCAAACAACGCCGGATAGCCTGGGTCCGCAAGGGGTAATTGTATGGATTGTGCCAGCGAGAACCATCCGATCGCCTCGTGCTCCTCGGATTGGCGGTTGACGGGTGTGCCCGTCCATGCCGTAACGAGATTCAGGTGCATGGTCAACTCAACTGCGGGTTCAATGAGTTTTAAGAGCTTTTCTCAAACATCTCTGCGTGCTCTGTGGCTGATTGCATTTACTTATGCAAGAGGTCTAGTGTTTTGAAATTCCATTGAGCTCTCGTTGTTATGCTTACCTGGAAAAGATTCAGCCACGGATTGCACAGATTTACACAGAGTTTTTCCTTATTTTCGCAAGCCTTTGTGTCCCTGCGTGTCCTTCGTGGTAAATTATTAAACACTCTCTTCCCTATAAGAGTTTGCCTCAATTCTTCCCACACAAGAAAAATTTCCTTCCACGCAATCCATGTTTCTTGGGAGGCATTTCCTAACTCCCTTCCACGCACCGCTCTGCGCGTGGGAGGGATTGACTCAAGCGCTGGAAGAAAACGGAAAACGTATGGGAGGAAAATTGTTTCGTTTTGGGAGTTGATATTTTTATGCGTTCTAACAGGAATGAAAAGCAGCTCTCTCACAGAATCATTAAAAATAACAAGAACGCAAAACACAGCCTGTGAGTTGTTCACTATAATGCCGATGAATACGACCTACACCTGGGAGAGGGAAATTCAACCTAAAGGAGCCTCTTATGGCATACCGTATCAAGGCGATCAACGCCNNGTCCCCGCATCGAGCAGGGAAACACTGTTCAGAAGCCTGAATTGCTTCGCGCTGTCTCACGTTCCACAAGCCTGGTGGAAGGCACTGTAGATCAAACCATCAAGGAAGTCCGTGACCAGGTCATTGAGTATTGTCGCGCCGGCCGGGCTGTCAAGATCGAAGGGCTTGGCATTTGGACGCCCACTATTGCCCTGGATGGCACGCTCGATATTCAGTATCGCCCCGACCCTGTTTTCAGTTACCAGCTCAACATCCCAGGCATCTTCACCGGCACCATCTCCAACCGTGAGAATATCGGTAAGACAAGCGATGAGCTGATCCAAAGGTGGAACACAGATCATCCTGATGATCTTGTGACATTCTCAGAAAATTAAGGGTGCTGAGGGAGTGGTCCTGCTGAAAAACGCCCCGAAGGCTCTAAACCTTCGGGGCGTTTTATTGATTAACCTAACCCCGTCGCCATAGGCGACACCCCTTCCCTGAAGGGAACCCCAAAGGGGTGCTGCGCAAGGGGATGGGGGATAGGTTTTCGTTATCTATTTTCCTGAAAGTGGAACTCTGTTTTGCCCCGTAAAGATCGGAAAATCCGACATAAACCAGCCCAGCTCGTATGCTTTCGCGGCACCGCATTCGCCTTTCACGGGTTCGATCTGTCCGTTGTTATTTACATCAACTCCATTGAGTAAGGCATCTCCCAATTTTGACAATTGATCCACGATTGGCTTCATCTCTGGACCAAAGGCGGTGTCATTGAGTTTCAACGCCAGTGGCAGCATTTCATTTGTCCAACCCTGCATGTTCTGAATGCAGACCTGTATCGCCGCGCTCTGTTCGCGGATATTTAGTGTGGAATCCGGTGCATCTGCCGCAGCTTTCACATTGACTGCGGTTTCTTGAAGATAACCGGAGTGATCTCCATTGGGCAGGCTGCCATAGCCGTCGCTGGAATAGGTATCTACAGTGCCATCGCCGTCGTAATCCTTGTATTGATCGCTGGCATCGCCCACGATCTGGTTGATAAGCATCTCGGTATCTTTGCGGAGGGTCGCCTCATCATTGTTTTCGTGGGCTTTGACAATGCTGACAAATTCCGGATCGTTAACCGAATCACCGTTGATGGGTGTGGTGATATAGCTGCCGCTGTAATAATATAATCCCTGCATCAAGGCGAGGTTATTGGGGGTCTTATCATAAGCAACTTCTACATTGCGCACGTAAACCAAAGCCTGCGGTGGGAAGACCGACGAGTACATCACTTTCCCGGTTGGCTTCGTAACCACTACATTGTCTTGCTCTTTCGTGATCTGAAGCTGGTTGAACTTCAGTAGGTTATCTCCGCTATTATCTGTGAACACCAATTGGCCTGTGCCGCTTGCGTCCGCAGTAATCTTGCCGACATCATGCAGGGTTGTTCCATCCTCACTGAGAAGCCAAGCCTCAAGATGCGTATTTGCCTCCGGTAAAGGGATATTGGGGAGTGAAAAAGATATTCGATCGTTCGGGCTATTGAAATCAGAAAAACGCATTCTCCCAACCGGAATATTCGGGTTTGCAGTGGGGGGTATGGGAGTGGCAATCAGGGTCGTCCTGGTCGGACCAATGAATTGAATGATGACGAACGCCAATGCAACAGCAAAAAAGATCTCTATCCCTATCCGTATCCATTGAGCTGTGCGACGTACCGGTGTACGCGGCGCTGATTGTTTGCTTGCTTCTTCCGCTTCACGCGTAAGTTGAGCAATGTGAACTGTCCCGGGGGAGAGGGTTTGCCCGTTGAAGAGTCCAACGAATTCATCCGCAAGCTCGCCGGCAGTTTGATAGCGGAGCGTGACATCCTTGACGAGGGCACGATCAAGGATCATCTGCATTTCTTCCGAGAGCCCTTCGATGGGCGGCGGAGGCTCGTTGATGTGTTTCATCAACATCCCGAAGGTTGTATCTGCCTGAAATGGCACAGCACCCGCAAGCATCTCATAGAGCATGATACCTAATGAGTAGATATCGGTGCGCTTATCCACTTTTTCGCCGCGCGCCTGTTCAGGACTCATATAGGTCGGTGTGCCGGAAACGGAACCAGCCGTCGTGTGCATGGTGGAGTCCAAAAGGCGGACCAAGCCAAAGTCGGTGAGAACCGGTTCTACATCCCGTGGCAGAGGCTTGTTCAGTTCAACTTTGCCCGATCGTGATCGCAGTAATACATTTGCAGGTTTAATATCCCGATGGACGATGCCTTTCTCATGAGCATAATCCAATGCGTTTGCAATCGATTTTAGAATCTGCGCGACCATGGCGATAGGCAGACGCTGTTTATTATCATGTAAAGATTTAAGATAGGCAGCCAGAGATGGACCCGGAATATACTCCATGACGAGATACGGGCTATCCTCATTGACATTGTATTCAAACATTTGCACAATATTGGGATGCCGAAGCTCTTCGACGACCTCCGCCTCACGCTGGAAACGAGCGAGTTGTTCTGAGTCTCTATCGAGTATTCCCCTCATGACTTTCACGGCGACCGTACCGCTGGAGACATGTGTGCCCGTGTACACCTCAGCCATACCCCCGCGTGCTACAAGACTAAGGATGTGTACATTGCCGAGCGTTTTGCCTGCCCAGTCAGCCATATGTAAAAAATTATAACCGAGAATGAAACCCAGGCCGTGTATAATCTTCATAACAAAACAGTAGAGGTGACTGTGGCGAACTCATTGGAAATCGAAATCGGCAGACTCTTGCATGAACAAAAGCTAAAACTTGCTCTGGCGGAATCCTGTACCGGAGGCTTGATCGGAAATCGGATCACAGACGTTCCCGGATCATCGGAATTCTTTTGGGGCAGTGTGGTCGCTTATGCTTATGAAGCGAAGGTGGCGTTATTAGACGTTTCATGGGACACGCTGAACACGCGAGGCGCGGTCAGTCGCGAGACTGTTTTGGAAATGGCGCGCGGTACTCGCCGGGCATTGGCTACCGACATCGGAGTTTCTGTGAGCGGCATTGCGGGTCCAGGTGGTGGGATGATTGAAAAGCCGGTCGGCACGACCTGGGTCGCGTTGGTCGCGCAGGATGGGGAGTGGGCGAAACTGCACCATTTTTCCGGGGACCGTGCCCAGAACAAAAAAGCCGCCGCGGATGCAGCACTGCAATTGTTACTCGATTATCTCGAAGGAAGATTGCAAGGGCAAGTAACATAAATCTCAGAAGTTAAATCGAAAGCTTGAACAAATGCGCCCTCACCTATCCCCGGCCCTTGCCTCTCCCAAATTTGGGAGAGGCAAGGGAGAGACGCTGCAATATAGAGCATATTCCCTTCTCCTAGCGTAACTTTTGCACAATCAGCGAAGGAATCGTGAAAAGTGCCGGTTATCGTATTGGTCAAACTCTCGTTGCACACCTTTTGAACCACGGAGACACGAAGGCACTGAGAGAAAAAATTAGAAAACTCCGTGACTCAGTGTCTTCGTGGTGAAGTTTTGCTCTGTACGATGCTTGTGACCACCACCAACACGCTTTTTTTGCCGAGCTGACCGGAACAGGATTTGTGCTGCGCCCAGATACGGGTCACATCGGCTGAAGCAATCCTAGTTTTCAGTAGATAGCGATGATGTTTTTTGACCGTTTTTCACGTTTTTTGGGTTGCACAACCGTTACGCTAACTTTGGGAGAAGGGGCAGGGGATGAGGGCGTTAGACTCAAGTACAATTAATTTATTCTTACGCGTGATAGTTTATTATTGGTATGATGAGTATAGCGAAACTTGGCGAGATCTTAATTGAACTCTACGGCAACGATGCAGGTGCAGCTGCTTTTGAGAAGCTTCAACAAATTCTCCAAAAGTATAAAGATCATATTCCAAAACCCCGCGCCAGGGGAGTAAATCAACGCGACGCGATTCTGATCACGTATCCCGATCAGATTCAGCAGGTGGATAAACATTCATTAGCTATGCTGACAGAATTTTGCGAACGGTATCTGACAGATACGATCAGCGGAATCCATATCCTTCCATTTTACCCGTGGACTTCCGATGACGGATTTTCGGTGGTCGATTATCGGATGGTTGACCCGCGTTACGGCGATTGGGAGGATGTGGCGAAATTGGGTCATCATTTTCGCCTGATGTTTGATGCGGTAATCAATCACATTTCGATTCACAGCGACTGGTTTCAGAAGATGCTGGCAGGAGATTCACAGTGCCGTGATTATTTCATTGCTCCAGCAGAAACGGATGACTTGAGCCGTGTTGTTCGCCCGCGGGCGCTTCCGTTACTGACAGCTTATCAAACAGCAGAAGGTGAAAAGCGGATTTGGACAACCTTCAGCGCCGATCAAGCGGACTTGAATTATGCAAATCCGAAGGTGTTACTTGAAATTTTAGACGTACTGTTGTTTTATGCTGCGAAAGGCGCGGAATTGATCCGTCTGGACGCGATTGCCTATTTATGGAAGCAATCCGGGACGTCGTGTATCAACCTGCCGCAAACGCATAGAATCATTCAACTCTTCCGTCTCGCCCTGGACGAGGTTGCGCCAAACGTAATGTTGATTACAGAGACCAATGTTCCACATGTAGATAACATTTCCTATTTCGGTGATGGAACGAATGAAGCGCAGATGGTCTACAATTTTTCATTACCGCCCCTGGTCTTGCATGCCTTTCAAACCGGTTCTGCCGAAAATCTCTCGCGCTGGGCAGATCGTTTGGAACTACCGTCTGATCAAGTGACATTTTTCAATTTTCTTGCCTCCCACGATGGGATTGGATTGAATCCCTTGCGCGGCATTTTACCGGAAGCAGAGATTGAAAACATAGTCAATCATGTCCAATCCAATGGCGGATTGATCTCCTACAAAACCGATGTCGACGGAACCCGGCGTCCCTATGAGTTGAACATCAACTACTTCGATGCGCTCAACGATCCCAATGCGGATGAGCCGCTCGACCTTCAAGTAGATCGATTTGTTACCGCCCACGCGATACTGTTTGCTATGAAAGGTGTGCCCGGAATTTACTTCCACAGCTTGGTCGGGTCGCGAGGTTGGCTGGCGGGCGTTCAACGCAGCGGGCATAATCGCACGATCAACCGTAAGAAATTTCAGTGGGAGGAACTTATCCATACGATCTCGGACCCAAATACGCGAGAGGCGCGCGTGTTCTTCCGCCTTCGTCATTTGCTGAAAATCCGTGAGAGACGCGCTGCGTTTGATCCTCATAGTTTGCAGCGCGTCATAGAATACGCGCCCGACGTCTTCTGTCTTTTGCGATCATCGCTGGATGGAGAAGATCATGTCTTATGCCTGCAGAATATCAGCGGCGATCGAGTGTCGTTAAGCAATACGCAACTCCCTGTTGAAATACTGCCGCGCCCTCGAAATCTCATTAATGGCGAGTTTATAGAAGACAAAGGTGCGATTTCGATGGAACCCTATCAGACTTTGTGGCTGGCTAAAGCGTAGTCCGAATCAAAGTCAACACCAACAATAAGAAGAGGAAACGTGATTACAGATATAAACTCTCCCTATTTGGAAATGCTCAAGAACCGTATTAACCTGCGACAGATCCCATTTAGCGATCGTGGTTCACGTCTGCTGATATTTCGTTCTGACCATCACCTGCAGATCCGTCTGGCAGAGCGCTGGTTCAAGTTGGATCAGCAACTTGCCAGTTATCGCAATCGTCCGCCGCTGATCGACCGGTGGCAATTCACCGATGGACAGGGACAGCGTCTCGATTTCGAATTGGTCACGTATCCCCATCGTCTCGATTTTCATACCTCGGTTGGCACTTTTAGCCTGACATTTGTCGATACGGAAACACTCCTGTTTGTATTGCCTGCTGGTTCCTGTGGAATTGCTTTTACAGCAGCAATGGATCAAGCGCAGACCGATCGACGCGGCGGCATGCTGAGGTTGACCGGCAACATCCGCCGTAACATCGCCTACACTACAAACGCTCATGTGTTGCTCAATACCATGGAGCCGTTGGATGGAGGGCAAATTCAGCAGACCCGGCTTCAGATGGAATCGACCGGCGAATCGGTTTTGATGCTGAACATCACGCCGCGCCTGGGATTCAATCGTTACCTGCCGACACCAGAGGAAGCATTGGAAAAAGCCGCCCGTCGCTGGCATGATTGGTTTGCTGCTGCGCCTGAGGTCGCGGAACAACATCAGGCGCAATATTATTATGCCTGGTGGGTGATGCGCGCCGGATTGATCTCCACACGTTTCTTTACCACGCGCGAAGCAATGACTCCCTCGATGATTCATTATGTTGGTATTTGGCAGTGGGATGCCTACTTCCATGCACTGGCGTATCGGCATCTGGAGCCGCATCTCGCCCACGACCAATTGCGCATCCTGCTCGATCACCAACGCCCCGACGGGATGATCCCGGATGCCATTCATGATGAAGGTACAGTGACTCGTCTGGATTTCCCCATCGAGGCAGATGTCACCAAGCCGCCATTGATTGCCTGGGCAGCCTGGAAGTTGTATGAGGTAGATCATGATCGCGAGTTCCTCGACGAAGTCTATGAGCCAATCGTACGTTGGAACGATTGGTGGTTCGAAAAGAACGATACTGACGGAAATGGTTTGTGCGAATATCTCCACCCGTATTCTTCCGGCTTGGATGATAGTCCACTCTGGGATGATGGCATGCCGGTCGAATCGCCTGACCTGAATACATACTTATGTCTACAACAGGAGTCTCTTTCCAGGATTGCCAACGAACTTGGGCTCACCGCAGATGCAGAACTCTGGATGCGGCGTGCAGACGAACAGGCACAGCGCATGATCGAATTCCGCTGGGATGATCACGCTGGCTTATTCTGGGCTACTCAGAACGGAAGATCCGTTAATGTGCGTACGCCATTCAGCCTTTTTCCGTTAATCACTGGACGGATGCCAGCGAACATTGCGGACCGTCTCGTCGCCCACATGACGAATGAGCGCGAGTTCTGGACAAAGTACCCACTACCGACAGTTGCAATTGACGATCCCAAGTACAACCCTCTGGTCATGTGGCGCGGTCCAACATGGGTAAACGTGAACTACTTAATGATTGAAGGCTTACAGCGAAGTGGTTATACGGAATTAGCGCATGAACTGCGTAAACGTACACTGGACATGATTGAAAGTGCCGACGATATTTACGAATACTATCAACCGGAGACGGGTGAAATTCCACCGAAAGCTGCCTCTACGTTTGGGTGGTCATCGGCTATTTTCATTGACCTCGCGATTCAGGCGCGGAAAGAAGAAACGATCTAAATGAAAATTGTTTTATTGCATTATTCCGCGCCACCGGTAGTGGGTGGCGTGGAAAGCGTTATCGGGCATCACGCGCGCCTGATGGCGGATGCGGGACATAAGGTCCAGATCATAGCGGGACGCGGCGAACAGACCGATCAGGGCGTCGACTTTGTACAAATCCCTTTAGTCGATTCGCGCCATGCCACTGTTTTATCCGTCAAAGAAAAACTAGATCAGGGAATTATTCCCAATGAATTTCATGATTTTGTTGAAAAGCTGGCAAAGGAATTGAGTTCCGTTATTACGGATGTCGACTGTTTGATCGCCCACAATGTTTGCTCCCTGAACAAAAATTTGATTTTGACCGCCGCGTTGAAGAAAATCTCGGAAGAATCAAAAAAGAACCGTTTTATTCTCTGGCACCATGACCTGGCATGGACAACGCCGCGTTATCGCAGTGAATTACATGCTGGCTATCCCTGGGATCTGCTTTGCAAAGCCTGGGATGGTGTTCAACAGGTGACAATTTCTGAGTTTCGTCGCAATGAACTCGCCAATTTAATGGAGCTTCCCAAAGATAATATTAGGGTCATTTCCAACGGCTTGGATCTGCCGCGTTTTCTAAAGCTAGAAGAACAGACTTCAAAGTTTGTTGATCAATTGAATTTGTTAAATGCGAATCCAATCCTGCTGTTGCCCGTACGAATTACAGTCCGAAAGAATATTGAGCTGGCTTTACAGGTTATGGCGGAGCTTATCAAAGATGTTCCGCGAGCCAAGTTGATCATTACCGGCCCTCTCGGTCCGCATAACCCCGCCAATACACAGTACTTTGAAACGTTGATATCATTGCGAAATTCTCTTCAATTGGAGAATGTTGTGTATTTTCTTGCAGAACTTCGCAGTGAATTTTTACCCGATGAAGTGATCAGTGATTTTTACCGGCTTGCCGACGCGTTGTTTCTTCCCAGCCGCGAAGAGGGGTTTGGGATTCCTATTTTGGAAGCAGGACTCACGGGCATTCCTATTTTCTGCGCCGATATTCCTCCGCTGCGAGACCTAGGAATGTCATTCGTCAGTTATTTCTCTTTAGAGGATGAGCCTGCTCACATCGCCTCCTTGATTTCGCGCAGTCTTTCAACTAATATAGCATTAGAGTTTCGTGCGCATGTCCGCCAGCAATACGAATGGCGACAGATTTACCAACAACAGATCGAGCCGCTGTTGGAGAGGGTGAGTGAAAATGAGCAGGCATAGCCAAAGAAATATGTTCCGTAAGATTCTGGTCCCCGTCATTCACGGGTATGACTTCAAAGACTCCCTGCGGGTGGCAAATAGTATTGCCTCGCCCGAATCGATTCTACTGGTCGGTATTGTCGGCGTTGCAGATGAAAGCAGCCTGAGCGGGGGAGCACTCCCCGCTCAGGAATTACGAAAATCCTTGCGTCAGATCAAACGAGAGGGTGAGGTTAATTCCATCGAACCCATCCGAGTGACGGCAAACCCCTGGAATGAATTAACTAAGATTGTGCGCCAAGAAAAACCTGATTTATTGATTTTGGAATCCGAGCATTGTGAGGCGTTTGGTCGGTCCATTGGTGACGTGCTCAAGAATGCATCCTGCAATGTTGCGCTTGCCTGCGGTGTGATACCAAAAAAGATTCAGAAGGTATTTGTTCCGATACGTGGCGGACCCAATGCTGAGCTTGCCTTGCGGTTGGGTCTATCGCTTTCTCACCATGGCCAGGCTAGTCTTGATACGTTACACATCACGCCCGAAACTGCGAAGACCTCTCGGGATGTCGCTTTTCGTGGACTGGAGCGCGTGTTAAACAACCTGCCCGAGGTTCATCGTCAGAATTTGCAAACAAATAATCCAACGGCAGCGATCCTGCTTGCTTATAAAGCCTTTGATGTAATGATTCTTGGCGCGACCGCTTTTTCCGATCATCAAGCCGTTGGATTAGGCGAAGTGGCCGAAACGGTGTTGCGTGAACGATCAAAGGGTTTATTGATCGTCAAGGTTTATCATCCCCTTTCGACCAACATGGAAAGTGAATTGGTCGGGCAGACGGCGATCTCCGTTTTGGTGGATAAATGGTTCGCAGAGAACACTTACAACGCCAATGAGTTTGAAAATCTGAAGGAACTCCTCGCCCTGAAACAAAAACAAAATGTGACGGTAAGTCTGGCACTGCCGGCGCTCAATGAAGAGGAAACGGTCGGCAAGGTGATTACCACTGCCAGGCGTGAACTGATGGAGCGTATTCCACTGTTGGATGAGATTGTGCTCATCGATTCCAATTCCACTGACAAAACTCGCGATATTGCCAAAAAGCAAGGAATTCCCGTTTACATTCATCAGGAAACCCTACCTCAATATGGGGCAAGAAAAGGAAAAGGCGAAGCGCTCTGGAAGAGTTTGTATGTGACCCATGGCGACATCATCCTTTGGATCGATACGGACATTGTGAATATACATCCACGCTTCCTGTACGGGATCCTGGGTCCGCTCCTGCTCCGACCGGATATCGTCTTTGTCAAAGGATATTATCGCCGCCCGATCACATTGAACGGTAAGACAGAATCGAGTGGTGGAGGTCGGGTCACGGAGTTAACCGCCCGTCCGCTGTTGAATTTGTTTTATCCCGAATTATCGGGCGTTATTCAGCCGCTCTCCGGAGAATACGGCGGACGGCGAGCCGCGTTGGAGCAAATGCCTTTCTCTTCTGGTTATGGCGTCGAAACAGGATTGCTGATCGATATTCTTGAGAAATATGGTCTGAACGCTATCGGTCAGGTAGATCTCCTGGAACGTGTCCATCACAACCAAAAATTAGAGGCATTAAGCAAAATGGCATTTGCCATCATCCAAACCGTGGTGCGAAGACTTGAGCGGCGCTACGAACTAAACGTCCTCGAAGACGTTAACAAGACGATGAAGTTAATCCGTTATGACCAGGACGTTCTTTATCTGGATGTAAATGAAATCGCCGAACTCGAGCGTTCGGCGATGGTTGATATTCCGGAGTATTGTGAGCGAACGTAAGAGTAGGGGCAGATCGCGACGCAGAGCGGCCCCTACGTCGACCGTCAATTTTGTGCAAAGGTATCGATCAATAATTTAAAATTTCCGCCCACGGGGTAAAGAATCGGGCAGGTGCAGCCGCGCTTTTTATATTCTTCTACTTTGGCTTTCGCCTCTTCTGGTGTACCAGATGCGGTAATGTGATCCACTAACTCATCCGGGACAAGATATTTTGCTTTTTCGATCTGCTCTTTCGTGGCGGGCCATCCTAAGATAGATTGAATCTCATGAATTACATCTTCTGAGACGCGCGACGCTTTGGCAATGTGCGGCTGTTGGGCAAGATATTGACAGAGTAGTCCCTTGGTGGTTTCAATCGCCGTATCGTGATCTTCATCTACTGAACAGACGATCAATTGTGGACGATCGAAGTCCTCCATTTTGCGCCTGGACTTATCCAGTCCCTTTTGAAGAAGGTCTAAAGCGTTGTCATTGTAATCGGGTGGAACGCAATAATTCAATACGGCTCCATCCGCAATCTCACCTGTCAGCTCCATCATTTGATCGCCTGTCGCCCCGATCATGATCGGGATATTGCGCGGTTCGCGGCGTCCATGAACAACATCCAGTTCGATACCTTCCACGTGATGAAATTCGCCATGGAATGTCACGCGTTCCATATTGAGCAGGCGACGCATCACCTCAACCGTCTCACGCATCGCGGTCAATTGTTTGCGACGTTTGATTCCCACGTTGCTTGCCAGTGGGTCCCACCACGCGCCGATTCCGCAGATGACGCGGTTGGGCGCCAAATCATCCAGAGTAAGGAATGTCGCGGCGAGTAGACCGATGTTACGGGTCCAGTTGTTGATCACACCTGACCCCACTTTGAGTCGTTCGGTGACCGCCGCATAAGCTGCCATCGGGACAATGGCATCCCGTACCAAACGCGACTCCGCCTGCCAGACCGCTTCAAATCCCCGCGCCTCGGCGTAACGGACGTATTCCAATCCATCTCTTAGGTCATGCGAGTCTTGCAAATAAAGGGCTACTCTTTCCACGGCGATTCTCCTCTGGTGATGAAATGATGGCGAACTTGCTAAACTCTTGAAACGAATTGTAGCTGATTTTAGCTTTGTGAGCTTAGGTCATCATGTGACACTTTGTAATGCAGTTTTCGTGATTTGAGAAGTCTTTTTGTCTACATGATAATGAGCAAAATTTGATGGAAAAGGTCTCTATATTCCTGAGTGAAACTCTAATTTTAGGGAGGAGTATTATCCACAGCTATTGTGAAGTTAATCACTATAAATTAGGGAAAAGTCGTCCTATACTGTTCTTAACTTGCTTTGAAATGTTTCTCTTGTATGAAATCAGAATATGGAGATATGTCATGACTAAACAACAGACCAAGGCACAAAATAAACCTTTGGGTAAACTTGCGAATTGCCGTGTCATTGAAACTGGCATCGGAGACTTTGCCGAGTGTGCGCAGTGGGGACCGATTCCTTGTGATCATGCCTTGCCTTTTGGGTATTGCTTCTTGTGTATGCACCCACGTGTAGATGAACTGATTGAGAATACCAAAAAGCAGCAACCGTACCCACAAGTCACTCATTAGCTTTTGTAAGAGAAATCGCTGAAAAACATGACTCACCCCGAATTTAATCTTTCAAACTTTTAGCCACGAATTTCACTGATTTACACGAGAAAAGCCGACCCACGAAACCGGGTCGGCTTTTGATTCGGTTCGGTGCAAGGTATTGAATTCAAAATCCGTGTAATCTGTGGCTGAATTCTTAAGTTTGCGTGTATCACGTTTGGTTTTAAGAATGAATTATGCAAAAGCCTTGCGAAGAGTTCACAACCTTCGCAAGGCTGCTACTTTATAGCGCTTGCAGTCTTTGCCACATTTGAGGCGCTAACTCACGCGAACGCGCTGCGATTTGTTCCTCGTCCATGGATAGGATCTTTTTGTTCTGCATGAGGATTTGCCCGCGGCAGACAGTTGTATCAACGGTTGCATCCACGAGACCGAAGATCAAGTGCCCGAGGAAGTTTGCTTCGCTCAGTTGTGTGGGCGGCTCATAATCCATGATCGCCATATCCGCGGGGCGACCTTCGGCAAGCTCTCCCACACGGATACCGAATTGGCGCTCGACAATATCAGCATTGTTTTGGAGCAACAGTTGGGGAGCTTCCATGAATGCCACACGCGGATCGTGATTCGCCAGACGGTGCAGCAAATACGCACAGCGCATCTGGGAAAGCATATCCGATGACATGCCATCGCTTCCTAAGCCGACGAGAATATTTCTCTGCAAAAGCTGGAAGAGCGGTGTCACGCCAACTGCGTTGTTCATATTCGATTCGGGGTTGTGAACGACCGCAGTTTTGGTAGAAGCAATAATATCCATCTCCGATTCATCGATATGAACACAATGGATGAAAAGAGATTTCTCGCCGGATGCACCCATCTTGTCCAGGCGCTGAACCGTCGGCATTCCAAATTTCTTGAGCGAGTCTTCCCGATCGGCGAGGTCTTCCGCTACGTGGACATGGCATCCCACGCCGGCATCTTTTGCAATGCCAACGCATTGCTCCAGGGTTTCATCGGAAATCGTGAATGAAGCATGGAGACCCATCATCGCCGCAATCTGTCCATCGCCTTTGCCGATTTTCTTGATGAAGCGTTCATTCTCTGCCACACCGCCGCCCATGATATTGCGGTCGGAAACTTCGTAGCATAGCGATGCGCGAAGTCCAGCCTGGCGGACGGCACTTTCGATCAAGTCCAGCGATCCATCGCGGAAACCTGGGGAAGCATGATGATCGATGATGGTTGTTGTACCATTGCGAATGCACTCAATCAGAGGGATTTGCGCAGAAAGAGTAATATCTTCTTCACACAAAGCGCGGTCAACCTTCCACCATAAACGTTCTAGGACTTCTACGAAATTGGCAGCAGGTTCACCGGGAATTGACATACCGCGCGCCATCGTGGAATAGAAGTGATGATGAGTGCAGATAAAACCGGGTAGAACGATTTTGCCTGTGCAATCCACGGATTCAGCATTGGGAAAACCCTGTTTCATTTCTGGGGCGCTACCCACTGCCACAATCTTTTCGCCTTCTGTGACGACTGAACCGTTCCAAATCACGCGATTGTTCGGACCCAGGGTCGCGACAATTCCATTTTCAAATCTTGTTGTCATCGTTCAATCCTTTCAAGTCCCATGTCATTGCGAGGAGGGTGATTTCCCCGACGAAGCAATCTCATAATCGTGTAAGAACAAGAGACTGCTTCCTCGGTCGCAACAACAAAAATATTAATTCTCAACAAGCATCGCAAGTTCTTCAGCGGTGCGCTGTCGCAATGTGATCGCGCCGGTGAAGCACTTCTTAGCACAGATCGAGCAGCCGATGCAGCGCGCCGGGTCGGAATGTGGTCGCCCCTGCTCATCCAGTTCGATGGCAAGATATGGGCAGCGCGCGCAGTTTCCGCAGGACGTACAGAGATTGTAGTTAAAATCTGAAATCTTCTTTATGGGTGACAGATCCATGAAATCTGTGATGGCATTTGGCTGAGCAATTCCAATCAATTGCTTCATATCCTTGATGCCACGTTCCTGCATCAGAAAAGCCGTGCCTGACTCAAGGTCACGGATGATGCCGTAGCCAAATTTTGTGGCAATCGTGCAGAACTGAACAGTCTTGACACCCAGCGCCAGGAAGTCCATGGCGGCTTTGTAGGTCATAGGTCCACCGTTGCCGGAGATTTCAATGCCCTGCGGAACGGCGTTTGCCAGCGTGAGATAGGAAATCGGCGTAACGCCATCACCGCTCATGCCTGTGACGACGCCTTCTTCCCAAACGCGTCCGATAGCGGGGCGGAACCCCAGGCTGGGGAAGGAGTTGGCGAGTGTAATGCCAGCTTTCTTCTCAGGATATTTGTCCAATACTTTGCGAA
>WNFZ01002302.1_pt1 | contig 20181 bp, 9 predicted proteins | sample 5400081 | NCBI WGS metagenome assembly WNFZ01 (sample SAMN13153365, study PRJNA577476) | soil metagenome | isolation source: 80 cm soil or saprolite under grassland replicate 1 | place: USA:California | collected 2016-06-15
CTTCGTATTCTTGTACGAATTGTTTCGCTGCCATCCGATCAGTTACCCTGTCACAAGATTCTTCAATCTCGACCGACCGGTCAGTTTATACATTTAAGCATGGCGTCTTGTCAATGATTTTTTATCTATGACGCGTCGCGTAAAATTCAAAGAAAGGCTGGTTCGATGAGCCATTGTCCGCATGCTCGGTTATGGAATTGGGCATAGACGAGCCACGGTTTCCATGTGAACATCATGAGTTCAGCATCAATGGATCAAGAAGAGGGGGGAAATGCTATGAGCGGGAAGCCTAAGAGAGTAAGGACATCGGGCGCCTCCCTCTGGCTGACTGGTGGCGGTGAGATGGGTAAATTGATTCGTGAGATGAATTGGTCGAAGACCCCGCTCGGGCCGATTGAGTCATGGCCGCAAAGCCTGAAGACATCCATCCTCCTGACGCTCAACTCGCGCTACCCGATGTTCGTCTGGTGGGGGCAGGAATTAATCAATCTATACAATGACGCCTACATCCCGATACTAGGCGCGCGCCACCCCGGGGCTTTAGGCGAGCCGGCGGCGCGCGTCTGGGCCGAAATCTGGGACGTGATCGGCCCGCAGACTGAAATCGTGATGCGCGAGGGCCGAGCGACTTGGAACGAATCTCTCCTGCTGGTGGTGGAGCGGTATGGCTACACCGAGGAGACTTACTTTACCTTTTCTTACAGCCCGGCGATGGGCGACGACGGCAATGTGGGGGGCGTCTTTTGCGCCTGCACCGAGGACACCAGGCGCATTCTGGGCGAGCGACGGTTACGGACGCTGCGCGCGCTGGCCGAGCAGGCAACGCAGGCCAAGAGCGCTGAAGAAGCTTGCGCCGTCGCAGCCGCGACGATGCGCGAAAATCCTTACGACCTGCCATTCGCGATGGTCTACTTGCTCGACGAGAACGGCGCGACGGCGCGGCTGGCGGGCGCGACGATGACAGGCGTTCCGGCCGGCCCTGCCATGATCGAACTTCACGGCGAGGCGGACGACGTGTGGCCTCTCAGTCAGGTGGTTGAATCCGGCGAAAGCCAGGTAGTGAACGACCTCGAAGCGAAGTTCGGCAAAAGCGCGAGTCTGTGTGGCGCCCCATGGCCGGAGCCGGCGCGCCAAGCCGTCGTGGCGCCGATGGAGAGGCCGGGGCAGACTAAGCCGTCCGGTTTCCTGATCGCCGGCGTCAGTCCGCGTCTGCTGCTGGACGATGATTACCGAGGCTTTCTGGAACTGACGGCGGGCCACATCGCCACCGCCCTCGCTAATGTCAGGGCTTACGAGGAGGAGCGCCGACGCGCTGAGGCCCTGGCCGAAATTGACCGCGCCAAGACGGTTTTCTTCTCCAACATCTCGCACGAATTCCGCACGCCGCTCACCCTGATGCTCGGCCCGCTCGAAGACACATTGGCCGAAGATGGACTGCCGCCTCAAGCGCACGATCGGTTGGAAGTCGCCCGTCGCAATAGCCTGCGCCTGCTCAAGCTGGTCAACACGCTGCTCGATTTTTCGCGCATCGAGGCCGGGCGCATCCAGGCCGTCTACGAACCAGTCGACCTGGCCAAATTTACTACCGATCTGGCCAGCGTCTTCCGATCCACAGTCGAACGCGCGGGACTTGAACTCGTCGTTGACTGCCCGCCGCTCTCCGAACCGGTCTACGTTGACCGCGAGATGTGGGAGAAGATTGTTTTGAACCTGCTCTCGAACGCGTTCAAATTCACGTTCGAAGGCGAAATCGAAGTGCGATTGCGTATCGCGGATTGCGGATTGCGGATTGAAGAAGGACGTGAGAGCGGCGGACATGAGCATCCTCAATCCTCAATCCGCAGTCCGCGATACGCAATCCTCACGGTGCGCGATACTGGCACGGGCATTCCTGAAGCCGAGGCGCCGCGCCTGTTCGAGCGTTTCCACCGCGTCAAGGGCGCGCGTGGCCGCAGCTACGAAGGCTCCGGCATCGGCCTCGCGCTCGTGCAGGAACTGGTGAAGCTGCACTGCGGAGAGGTACGGGTCGAGAGCGAGGTTGACCGAGGCAGTGAGTTCACCGTGACCATCCCGCTGGGCAAGGCTCACCTGCCCGCCGAGCGTATCGGGGCCGCGCGCTCGCTCGCCCCGACGCCGCTGCGTGGCGAAGCTTACGTCGAAGAGGCGCTGAGGTGGCTCTCGGCGAATGCGGATTCGTTTGTGTCGGCGGATTATCAGTCAATGCGACGCGAGGAAAGGATTGCCAATCCGCAATCCGCAATCCGCAATCCGCAATCGAGGATTCTGCTGGCCGACGACAACGCCGACATGCGCGATTACGTGCGGCGGCTGCTCGGCGGGCAGTACGAAGTTGAAGCCGTCGCCGACGGAGAAGCGGCGCTGAATGCGGTTCGTGAGAGCGCGCCAGACCTCGTGTTGACCGACGTGATGATGCCGAATCTTGACGGCCTCGGGTTGCTGCGCGAACTGCGCGCCGACGAGCGGCTGAAGACCGTCCCCGTCATTTTGCTTTCGGCTCGCGCAGGCGAAGAGGCGCGCGTAGAGGGGATGGAAGCCGGGGCGGACGATTATCTGGTCAAACCGTTCAGCGCACGCGAACTGCTCGCCCGCGTGGAGGCGCATTTGAAGCTTCATCGCGTGCGCCGCGACGCGGAGGGGGCCGTGCGCGAAAGCGAGCGACGTTTCCGAGAAGTGATAGACGCGCTCCCGGCGGCGATCTACACGACCGACGCCGAAGGCCGCCTCACGCACTTCAACCCTGCCGCCGTCAAATTCTCCGGGCGCATTCCAGAGCTAGGAACCGACCAGTGGTGCGTTAGCTGGAAGCTCTACTATCCCGACGGCACGCCGATGCCGCACGACAAATGTCCGATGGCTGTCGCGCTAAAGGAGGGCCGGGTCGTCCGTGGGGAGGAAGCCATCGCCGAACGGCCGGAGGGCACGCGCATTTGGTTCGAACCTTATCCGACGCCGCTGCGCAATACCGAAGGCAGAATCGTTGGCGGCATTAACATGCTCCTCGACATCACCGAGCGGAAGCAGCGGGAGCAAGTGACCGCTTTGTTGGGCGCTATCGTAGATTCCTCTGACGACGCGATCCTGAGCAAAGACCTCAATGGCGTAATCACGAGTTGGAACAAGAGCGCGGAGCGGATGTTCGGCTACGCGGCTCAGGAAGCGATAGGCCAGTCCGGCGCCATTCTAATTCCGGCGGACCGGCTGCAAGAAGAGGCTCAAATTGTTGAGAAGATCAGGCGGGGTGAGGGGGTTGAGCATTTCGAAACCGCCCGCATGCGTAAAGACGGCTCCATACTGAACCTTTCCCTCACCCTTTCGCCGGTGAGAGACGCCGCGGGCCGCGTCGTTGGCGCATCGAAAATTGCGCGCGATATCACCGAACGCAAAAAGGCGGAGGAAAAACTCGCCGAGGCGTTGCAGCGGCTTCATGCCCACGTGAACAATTCACCGTTGGCCGCCGTCGAGTTCGATCCTGAGTTCCGCGTGACCGCATGGTCTGAGGGCGCCGAGCGCATGTTCGGCTGGAGCGCCGCGGAAACCCTGGGGAAGCGGGTCAAAGACCTGCGGTGGGTTCACGAGGCCGATGAAGAGGCCATCGACGCGCTCTGCGCTGGCATGCTCACTAGCCGGCGCTCGCGGTACAACCACGTCAATCGCAACTACCGCAAGGACGGATCGGTCATCGAATGCGAATGGTATAACTCGGTGCTTCGGGACGCGAATGGGAAGATGGTATCCCTCAACTCACAGGTCCTGGACATCACTGAACGCAAGCGGGCTGAGGAGGTGTTGAGAGAGAGCGAACAACGTTACCGCGCGCTCACGGAACTCTCTCCGCAGATCGTTTTCATGAGCCGCCCCGACGGCTACAACACCTACGTCAACCAGCACGGGCTGGAATTTACCGGTCGCACGCTCGCAGAAATGCAAGGCGACGGCTGGGCGGAGTGCATTCAGCCGGAGAGCCGCGAGCGCGTCTTCAACATCTGGCAAACGGCCCTTCGGCAAGTTTCCGAATACAGCGTTGAATTTCCGTTCCTCTACCACGACGGCACGTATCGCCGGCTCTACTCGCGCGCTTTGCCGGTTACGGACGACACGGGCGCCGTCATTTATTGGATCGGCACGGGCCTCGATGTCGAAGACCTCAAGCGAGCGGAGGATCAATTACGCATAAGCGAGGAACGCTTCCGCGCCATCGTCAGCCAGGCCACGGGGGGCATAGTGGAGACCGACCTGACGTGCCGGATCATCTTCGCCAACCAACGTTTTTGTGAGCTCGTCGGTTACAGCGAGGCCGAGTTGCGCGAGTTGCGGATGCGCGACATCACGCACCCCGACGACCTGCCGGAGAGCGTCGAACTGTTCAGCCGATTGGCCGAGGGCGGCCCCGACTTCGTCGTCGAGAAGCGGTACGTCCGCAAAGACGGCGGCGAGGTGTGGGTCAACAACAGCGTCAACGCGGTGCGCGACGCGGAGGGCCGGGTCAGGAGCATCGTGGCTGTGTCGCTGGATATAACTGAGCGCAGGCGAGCCGAAGCGGCGTTGGCGGAGGCGCTCGCCCTGAACCGCACGATCACCGATAACACGCAATCCTGCCTGTGGATGATGGATGCGCAGGGGCGCGGCACGTTTGCCAATCCCGCGAGCGAACGCGTCAGCGGCTTCAAGCCCGAAGAGTTAATTGGTCAGGTGCTGCACGAAAAAGTTCACCACACGCATCCGGACGGAACGCCTTTTCCGATTGAGGAGTGCCCGCTCGATAGAGCGCTGCCGCTTCAGGAAGTGGTAGTCGGATACGAAGACGTGTTCGTCCACAAGGACGGCCACTTCTATCCGGTACGCTGCGCCGGCCGCCCGATCATCGTGAACGGGGAGCCGATAGGCACCGTGATCGAGGTGCAAGACATCACCGAGGAGCGGCGCGCAGCCGCCGAGCGCGAGCGATTGCTCGAAGAAGAGCGACGGCACGGGCGGAATTTGCAGCGACTCAACGCCGCCTCGGTCGCCATTAACGCGGCGACATCGATTGAAGAAGTCGTCCGCCTGATCAACGAGAAGGCGCGGGAGTTGACCGGCGCGCGGATGGCCGTCGTCAACCTGGTTCACGACGGCGATTTGGAGCGGTCGCGGACGGCGCCGTCTTTGTCCGGCGAATACGCGGCGTGGGGCGATTACGACGCGCAAGTGACCGGCGAGCGCATTTACAGTCTGGTCGCCCGCGAGAAACGGACGATGCGGATGACACAGGCCGAGTTGGAATCGAATCCGGCGTGGCGCGGTTTCAGCGCCCAAACCGGCAAACACCCTCCGCTGCGCGGCTGGATGGCCGCGCCGCTTCTGGACGGCGGCGGCGAGTGCATAGGCGTCGTGCAACTTTCCGACAAATGGGTCGGCGGCGCCGCCGGTGAGTTCACTGAAGCCGACGAAGCGTTGCTGTGGCAACTTGCGCAGGTGGCCTCGGTCGCGCTCGAAAATCAGCGGCTTTACAATCAGGAGCAGGAGGCGCGCCGGATGGCCGAGCAGGCCACGCGCGCGAAGGATGAATTCCTCGCCATGGTTTCGCACGAATTGCGTTCGCCGCTCAACGCGATCCTCGGCTGGAACCGTTTGCTGCGCTCGCGGCGAGGCGACGACCCGCAAATCGCGCGGGTGACTGAGACCGTCGAGAGCAGCGGTAAAGCGCAACTGCGACTGATCGAAGACCTGCTCGACACGGCCCGCATCATCAGCGGCAAGATGAAGCTGGAGACCCGGCCGGTCGAACTCGTGGGGGTGATTTCGTCGGCGCTCGACGCCGTGCGCCCGGCGGCCGACAGCAAAGGCATCGTCATCGTCCCGGACTTTAGCCTTGAAGCCGGCCAAACGTCTTGTCAGATCACCGGCGACCCCGACCGATTGCAGCAGGTCGTCTGGAATCTAGTGTCGAACGCCATCAAGTTCACGCCCGACGGGGGGCGGGTATGGGTCGAACTCCGGCGCGGCGGCCCCGGCGTGCAGATAATCGTGCGAGATACCGGACAGGGCATCAGCCCTGACCTGCTGCCTTACGTCTTCGACCGGTTCAAACAGGGCGACTCTTCTGTCTCGCGGCGTTTCGGAGGGTTGGGGCTGGGCCTCGCGCTGGTCAAGCATTTGGCCGAACTTCACGGTGGCAGTGTGATAGTCGAGAGCCCGGGCGAAGGCCGGGGAGCGACCTTCACCGTCAGCCTGCCGGTTCGCGCCGTCAAAGGAGACGTGGATGCGGAGAGTCGCGGAGAATGGGAAACGGTCGTTGCTCGGCCGGCGCCCCGCGGTCCGCGCCCCACAACGCTTAGTGGCGTACGCACGCTGGTGGTAGAGGATGAGGCCGGCGCGCTCGAACTGATTACTCTCACGCTTGAACAACACGGGGCGCTGGTCACCGGCGTGGATTCAGCCGCCGCTGCGCTCGCCGCGCTCGAATCACGGCTTGAAGACAGGACGGCTCGAACGCCGTTCGACGTGCTGATCAGCGATATCGGGATGCCGGACGCGGATGGCTACGAATTGATTCGACGCGTGAGGGCTCACGCGGACGTGCGAGTGAGCCACATCCGGGCCGTCGCTCTCACGGCCTACGCCCGCACTGAAGATCGGCTGCGGGCTTTGCAGGCGGGCTTTCATATGCATGTTCCCAAGCCTGTTGACGAAGCAGAGCTGACGACGGTGATCGCCGCCCTGACCGGTCGCACATCGGGCCATGCATGAGAGTTAGAGCAGTTATCAAATGGATGTACGGGTTCATAGAACGCGGTTGACGCGGATAGAGCGGATTGACGCAGATCTTTTTAGGTTTTATCCGCTCGCCGCACTCCATACGCTACGCGATTTCGGTCATGGCCATGGCTGTTTTTGACGCGCCAGTTCGCAATTACGCGCCCCGCCACTCCCCGGCAATCCCGTACATCCAATTGATAACTTGATAACTGCTTTAAGCGATGAGAGGCGTCAGGCGCGAAATCTGAAACCGAGAGCTCCATCTACAGCGCGAGGACGCGCTGTAGATGGAGTGTGACTTCAGCGTGCGTAGAGCGCCACTCTCGGTCGCGCGCCCTGCCGCCATCTGGCTTTGCTGTAGAGGAATTCGACGCTACTGATCACCCGTTCATCGCCGCGCAGGTCGATGGGCCGCGTCTGGCCGCCGGCGGGGATGTAGTCGCGGAACTCGACCTCTTCACTGGTCCCGTTTCCGTAATGAACCACCACGCGCTGGAATTCGACCGGGGCGCCCGTGACGCGAAGCTGAATGCTTTGAAACCTCCCTTCAGACCGGCCTATCACGATTCTGTCACGATCCTTGAAGCCGTCCACCGTCGTCTGTCCGAGCAGGACCCAGGGGCCGGGCCTCGGATTGAATTTGTCTCCGTAGAGCGCCACTCTCGGTCGCGCGCCGTGGCGCCATCTCGCCTTACTGTAGAGGAATTCGACGCTGTTGATCACCCGGTCGTTACCGCGCAGGTCGATGGCGCGGGTCTGGCCGCCGGCGGGAATGTAATTGCGAAACTCGACCTCTTCACTTGCGCCGTTCGCGAAACGAACTACCACGCGCTGGAACTCGACCGGGGCGCCAAAGACGCGAAGCTGAATGCTGCGAAATGTGCCTTCGGACCGGCCTATCACGATTGTGTCACGATCCCTCTGGCCGTCCACCGTCGTCTCTCCGAGTAAGATCCAGCGTCTAGCCCCTTGAGCAAAGGCTGCTTGGCCGACGCTCATCAGCAACAAGAAAGCCCAAATGATTCGCGTAACTCTTGATGTTGACATAATTTTCTCCTTGAAAGAGCGATTCTCTCCTAAACTGTTCAACCTGCTTTTCAGCATAACTAAAATCGTTCGTCGACAATCGGTTGTGCATATCTTATGCCAATATATGGCGGCGCCTCTCTCTCATCACAAAACGCTGTGATTCAGCGGTTTCCGGCGCCGTTTGTCGATGGACGCAGATCGAGCGTAACATTCATGGACACGATGTGGTATAGAAGAAAGTCGAAATGGAAACATCACCCGGTTGGCAATTCTGGATCGACCGCGGCGGCACCTTCACCGACATCGTCGCGAAGCGCCCCGACGGCTCGATCGTCACTCACAAGCTGCTGTCGGAGTACCCCGAACAATACCGCGACGCGGCGGTAGCAGGCGTCCGCCGGCTGCTCGGCGTCGAGGACGGCGCGCCCATTCCGGTCGAGCTCATAGAAGCTGTGAAAATGGGAACCACGGTCGCCACCAACGCTTTGCTAGAGCGTAAGGGCGAGCCGACGGCGCTCTTCATCACGAAAGGCTTCGGCGACGCGCTGCGAATCGCCTATCAGAACCGCCCTCGCATTTTCGACCGCGAAGTTCGCCTGCCCGAGCTGCTGTATAAAAAAGTAGTCGAAGTGACCGAGCGCATCGGCGCGCATGGCGAGGTCGTGACCCCGCTCGACGAGCGAAGCGCGCAGGCGGATCTTGAAGCCGTATACGCCGAGGGCTTCCGCAGCGTCGCCATCGTCTTTATGCACGGCTATCGCTTTCCGGAACACGAGCGGCGCGTCGCCGAGATGGCGATCGAGACCGGATTCACGCAGGTGTCGGTCTCCCATCAGGTCAGCCCTCTGATGAAGTTCGTGTCGCGCGGCGACACTACGGTGGTCGACGCCTACCTGTCGCCGATTCTCCTGCGCTATGTCGATCAGGTCGCCGGCGAAATGCCCGGCTCGCGCCTGATGTTCATGCAGTCGAACGGCGGGCTTGCTGACGCGCGTCGCTTCCAGGGCAAGGACTCCATCCTGTCCGGCCCGGCGGGCGGCATCGTAGGCATGGCGCGGGTGTCGGAGATGGCCGGATTCACGAAGGTAATCGGCTTCGACATGGGCGGCACGTCCACCGATGTCTCACATTACGCCGGCGAACTCGAGCGCGAGTTCGAGACGCAGGTGGCCGGCGTGCGCATGCGCGCCCCAATGTTGTCTATCCACACCATCGCGGCCGGCGGCGGTTCGATCCTGCATTTCGACGGCCAACGCTATCGCGTCGGCCCGGATTCGGCCGGCGCCGATCCCGGCCCCGCCTGTTACCGACGCGGCGGGCCGCTGACGGTCACCGACTGCAACGTCATGCTGGGTAAGATTCAGCCCGAATATTTCCCAAAAGTGTTCGGGCCGAATGGAGACCAATCTCTTGACGTCGAGGTAGTACGCGAGAAGTTCGCTCAGCTTGCCGCCGAGATCGAGGCCGCGACCGGTAAAAAGCAAAAGCCGCCAACGCCGGAGGAAGTGGCCGAGGGCTTCATTCGGGTCGCCGTCGCCAACATGGCCAACGCCATCAAGCGCATCTCCGTGCAGCGCGGCCACGACGTGACCCAATACACGCTGGCCTGCTTCGGCGGCGCGGGCGGACAGCATGCCTGCCTGGTGGCCGACGAACTGGGGATGACCAGCGTTTATATCCATCCGTTCGCGGGCGTGTTGTCGGCCTACGGCATGGGGCTGGCCGACGTCACGGTGATGCGAGAGAAGGCGGTAGAGACGCGGATGGAGGAATCGACGCTTCACCGAATTCGCGCGGAGATGGCCGCGCTCACGCGAGCCGCCACGCGAGAAGTTCTGAGCCAGGGCGCGCCGCCAGAGCGCGTCGAACTACGCGAGCGCGCTCATCTGCGCTACGAAGGAACGGACACGGCGCTCATCACGCCGTTCGGCAAGATCGCCGACATGCGACGGGATTTCGAGGCGGCTTACAAGCGGCGCTTCAGCTTCTTGATGCCAAGCCGGGAGATCATCATCGAAGCGATCTCTGTCGAAGCCATCGGCAAGTCGGACGCCTTCGCCGAAACGCCCCCCGATAAAGAGGCGCCCGATAAAGAGGCGCCCGATAAAGAGGCGCCCGATAAAGAGGCGAAAGATGCGCGCCCGCCAGCCGTCGCGGTCGAATACGTGATAATGGGAGGGACGCGCGCTGCGCCGGTCTTTTTGCGCGAGGCGCTCGCCGTCGGCCAACAGATCGACGGCCCCACGATTATCGCCGAGAGGAACGCCACCACCGTCATCGAGCCCGGCTGGCGCGCCGAGGTAACGCCGCTCAATCATCTCTTGCTGAGGCGCGTCGCGCCGCGCGAAAACAGGGTCGCGGTAGGCGCAGCGGTCGATCCGGTGATGCTGGAGGTCTTCAACAACCTTTTCATGTCAATCGCCGAGCAGATGGGATTGAGTCTGGCTAACACCGCTTACTCGGTCAACATAAAGGAGCGACTCGATTTCTCCTGCGCCCTCTTTGACGTCGAAGGTAATCTCATCGCCAACGCGCCGCACATGCCCGTGCACCTGGGATCGATGGGAGAGAGCATCAAGACGGTGATCCGCAGGAACGCGGGCCGCATCAAGTCGGGCGACGTTTACGTGTTGAACGACCCGTACAACGGCGGCACGCATTTGCCTGACGTCACGGTGATCACGCCCGTGTTCGACGATCAGGGGGAGGAGATACTTTTCTATGTAGGCTCGCGCGGCCACCACGCCGACATCGGCGGCGTCACTCCTGGCTCCATGCCGCCTTTCTCCCGCACGGTGGAAGACGAGGGCGTGCTGATCGACAACCTGAAACTGGTCGAGGGCGGACGCCTGATGGAAGATCGGATGCGGCGTATCCTCGCGGAGGCCCGGCGCCCGGCGCGCAATATCGACCAGAACATGGCGGACCTCAGAGCCCAGGTCGCCGCGAACGAAAAGGGCGCGCAGGAATTGCGCAAGATGGTCGCGCATTACGGCCTGGACGTAGTGAGGGCTTACATGCGCCACGTTCAGGACAACGCGGAAGAGTCAGTGCGCCGCGTCCTGGGCGCGCTGAAGGACGGCGAATTCGGCTATGAGATGGACAACGGCGCGGTTATCCGCCTGAAGATCAAGACCGGCGCGGACCGGCGCAACGCCACGATCGATTTCACCGGGACCTCAGCCCAGCTCGACAACAATTTCAACGCGCCGACCGCCGTCGTGTACGCGGCCGCGCTATACGTCTTCCGCACGCTGGTCGACGCCGACATACCGCTCAACGCTGGGTGCCTGAAACCGCTCCATATCATCATCCCCGAGGGCTGCATGCTGAATCCGCGACCGCCCGCCGCGACCGTGGCCGGCAACGTGGAAACGTCGCAGTGCATCACCGACACTCTCTACGGCGCGCTGGGCGTAATGGCCGCCTCGTGCGGCACCATGAGCAATTTCACGTTCGGCAACGCGCAATATCAGTACTACGAGACGATCTCTGGTGGAACTGGCGCTGGGCCGGGCTTCGACGGCTGCGACACGGTGCAGGTTCATATGACCAACTCGCGCCTCACCGATCCCGAGGTGTTAGAGTGGCGCTTCCCGGCGCTGGTCGAGGAGCACTCCATCCGCAAAGGCAGCGGGGGACGTGGAAAGTGGAGCGGCGGCAATGGCGCGACACGGCGCATCCGGTTCCTCGAGCCGATGAAGGCGGCCATTCTGTCAGGACATCGTCGTGTGCCGCCCTACGGTATGGCAGGCGGAGATCCGGGCGGATTGGGTCGCAATTGGGTGGAGCGAGCGGGCTATCCGGAGAGTGGCGAACGTATTGAACTATCCTACGCGGATGAAATTGATATGAGGGCAGGTGATGTGTTTGTCATTGAAACGCCGGGCGGCGGTGGATATGGCGCTCCGGAGTAGGGCAGTATCCCTGACTCAGGGCTATTGCATAGTCTCTCAGATCGGCGGAGCCTTTGGAGTGCGGCGGTTCGGCGCCGCTTTGGTAGTCTATCCACAAGTTGAGAATTGACAGAACAAAGACCCATTGCGGGTCAGCCCTAATCACTGTGTGAGAGACGGGAAGGACTACCAAAGCGGCGCCGAACCGCCGCACTCCAAAGGCTCCGCATCTCCAAGATTACTTGATCATTATCAAGTGAAAGACCGCAACGATGACTTTGCGAAATCTCTGGCCCATTCACCCTTACGCGGCGGCCCTAGCCCTTCTCTTCGCGGCTTTGGCGCGGTTCTTTTGTTTGGGGTTCGGCCTGGTCTTGCCTGAAGTTCCCCGCGATATCTTTCCCCGTTTCGAGCGTTGATCGCCTCTACCCATTCAACACCTCCGTATTATTTCGACCTGTGCGGACAACCTCCGAATCAGTACCGTGAGCGGTAGCGAGCGAGTCTTTCGAAAAGGACTTATTGATGGAGCCTCGCTCGCTACCGCTCACGGTACTGACCCGGAGGCGCAGGTCGTATTATTTATCAGCCAATTCGAGAACGACGATCGTGTCGTTCTCGTCCGCAAATCCTTGCGGGTTCCTGATGAAGAGTCCGTATTTGTCGTGCTCCAGGAATTCGACCTTGGAGCCGTCCTTGAAAAACGTGGCCGATTTGACCTTCTTCGGCATCTTGGGCATCGCCAGCACCGGGTCCGGCCAGTTCAGAATGTGAAGATAGACCCTGTTCCCTTTGCGCGTCGTCACGCCCCACGGGCGCGGAGTGAGGGGGCCGCCGCGCGTGCCGTATATCGTTTCGCCGTTCTTTTCGAGCCACGCGCCGACCTGCTTCAACCGGTCCGCGAATTCGGGCTGGATTTTACCGTTCGGCATCGGGCCGATGTTGAGCAGGAAATTGGCGTTGTATCCCGCGGCCTTGACCAGATAGTGGATCAAATCTTTCGTACTTTTGAAACGCTTGTCGTTCGCGTTGTAGCCCCACGCGCCGTTGATCGTCTCGCAGGTTTCGAGGGGCAGGTCGCCGACCTCCGACTCCGCGTTGAAGCCGGCGGTCTTCTGTCCGGGCAGGTCCTTCTCGAACATCTGAAAATCTTCGCCGGGGAAGGGCTTCAGATGATGATTCGATCCGACCAGCGCGGAGGGCTGCAATGAATGAATCAACTTGTACGTCTGTTCGAATCGCCATTCGGCCTTCGGCCTGTCCCACATCCCGTCGAACCAGACGCCGCCGATCGGGCCGTAATTGGTCAGCAGCTCTTTCAACTGCCCGTCCATATAATCGATGTATTTGAACCACTCGCCGCTCTCGGGTCGGCCTGCGGTCGTTCCGGTTCGCCCGCGCGGGAAATAGTCGGGATGATGCCAATCGAGCTGCGAATAATAAAAGAAGAGCTTGATTCCCTGCTCATGGCATTCGTCGGCGAGCATCTTCAACACGTCTTTTTTGTATGGCGTGCGGTCGACTATGTCCCAGTCGCTGATCTTCGAATCGAACATCGCGAAGCCGTCGTGATGCTTGCTGGTGATCGTGATGTATTTCATGCCGGCGGCCTTGGCCAGCGCCACCCATTCCGCCGGGTCGAATTCGGTCGGGTTGAACTGCGCCGGGAGATTCTCGTATTCGCTGATCGGCATCTTCCTGTTGTTCATCACCCACTCGCCGTCGCCCAGCACGCTGTAGACGCCCCAGTGGACGAACAATCCGAACTTGGCGTCCTGAAACCACTTGCGCGCTTCCAGGTTCTCCGAGGTCGGCTGGTATTGCGACTGCGCGTTTGAACTTCCCGGAGCGCCCGCCGATAAGAAAGCGGCGGCGATGATCAGACAGACAAATAGCGCGCGAACCCGCGACCACGTAGCCATAAACGTCTCCCTTCTTGTCGAGCAAAAATCAGGTGTGAACAGAAGGCGCGTATTCTACGTTGGGCGATAGCGAAGCTCAAGGGCGCGACATCACAAGCCCGCCACCATTCGCTTTATGGCCTCCGCGAAATCGCTCTTGCCGTCGAGGTAAGGCTGCCAATGCTTCTCCATCAACTGCCGATACTCGCGAAACACTCCCTGCTTGTAAGCATACGGCTCGTAATCTTTCTGGCCGTCTTTGAACAAGGCGCGTTTAACGATCTCACCGGTCGTATGAAACAGCACGGCATGCCAGAGTCCACGCGGAGCCTGTTTGCTCTGAGCCGCGCACTCTTTTTCGATCCCTTTCCTCACTGCGTCAATCATCGCGTGGCTCGCTTCGTGAAACATGGCCTCCAACGCCGCCGTGCCCTGCTGCCTGGCGTCCGCGCTGGAAATCGTAATCAGCGTGGGATCGGTCGTCGTGTAAGCGCCTGCCCAATTCGCATAGATCGCCACTTCGGCGCGGATCGGACCTTTCGCCCACGGCTCGCGGTAAGTCGTGGCGAATTGTTCGCTCAAAATGCGGCCATGCTTTCGAATTAACGACGCGACCGCTCCGATCCAGGAGCGATTGATCCTGTCGTGCTCTTTCCACCAATGCGTCCGGTACAGAGGCGCGGCCCGATCGAGCGCGACGATCAATTCATCCGGCAAGCCAGACTGTTTGAGCGTAGTTTGATTTTCCAATTCGGCCAGGCGATAGTTGATGTTGATCAAGTCGCCATCAAACGCCAGATCGCGATTTACCCAATTCTTCTGATAGCTCTCCAGGACGGCCGCCCAGACACTCTTCTCTTCGTCATTGAGAGCCTCGACGCTTACAACCTCGCCTGCGCCTCTGATGGGGCGCCCCTCGCGACCAGCCTTTTGCGCCAGCGCCTGCTGATAGAGAAAATGATGCAGGTTCATCCAGAAGCCGCTATGAAAATCAAAAATATCCTGATCGGTCTTCACACGCGCTTCGACCTGCTGCGGCTCTCGATCGATTTCAACGGCGGTTCGGGCTTGTCCTGGAGCCTGCGCCGCGTATCCGCTGATCGCCATCAGCGCGCATAGCGACACCGACACACAGCAATTTTTGTGACTGCTCTTCGATCTCATAATATTCCCTCGGAAAAAGAACATGGGGTTCGGCCTTCAGGCCGCCAGGCTGATCGCAAAGGCTGATCGTCGAAGTCCGGCGGCCTGAAGGTTGAACTCCATGCCGCCTGTTTGTGTTTCAAATTAATCTGAAGCCATTCGCCGCCCGTGTCACGCGCCCTTCGCCCTCCAATTTTTCCAGGTGCGCCAGCACGGACAGTTCGGCCAGTTGATGCATGTCTTCGGGCACGTCGGTGTAGACGGCTTTGACTATCTGCGGGATCGCGCTCGCGCCGGCTTGCATTGCGCTGATGATCTGCTTTTCGCGGTCGTGGCGGTGGGCGATGTATTCTTCGATGCGGCCCCGCGCATCGGCTATCACAGGCCCGTGGCCCGGCATCAGCGCGGTCAATCGCGGCAGCGCTAGGTATCGCCGCAATGAAGCGAGGTAATCGTTCATATTGCCCTCGGGGGGCGCGATGACGACCGTGCCGAAGCCGACGACGCAATCTCCTGTGAGCAGGCTTCCCGTGCGTTCCTCGTAAAAACTGAGATGACCGCGCGCGTGGCCCGGCGTCCACATCGCCCGCAACCGCCAGGTCAATCCGGTCGAAGCTTCGGAGAGTTCGATCACTTCGCCGTCTTCGACGAAGCGGTCGACGCGGACTTCGCCGCCGACGGCTTCGGCGGTCAGCCGGTGCGCCGCGACCGGCAGGCTGAATTTTTCGGCCAGATGAGTAACCCCGCCGATGTGGTCGGGATGCAAGTGGGTGATAAAGATCTCGCGGAATCGCCTTCCCTGCTCAATGAATCTGGCGACCACGTAGTCGAGCGCGGCCTGTTGATCCTGGTAAGGCGAGCCGGGATCGATCACGACCATCTCGTCGCCGCCGACCAGGTAACAGTTGGTGTGAGTCGCGGGCGGAAGCGTGGGCGCGCGCAGCGGGCAGAGGAATACGCCGTAGCGGAACTGGACTCGACGTTCCAAATGATTGCGCTCCTCCTGCGAGACGCTTAGCATTCGCTCGGCGAAGTCCTCGACGCCTTCGGCCAGCGCCTGGATCGCGGAGAAGATCGGCGTGACGATCAAGCAATCGCCGTCGATCCATTTTCGCAACGCCTCCTTCGGACGCAGCCATTCGCCAGCCTCAAGCTCTCCCGGAATGACCTCGGTCTCCTGCCCCTCGGGCAGCCACGCCGCGAAGAACCGCGTGTTATAGCGCCGCGGAGAAGTCTCCGGAGTGACCCAGCGTGGAGCCTCGATCAGCAGGCTCGCGTCGAGCGCCAGACCTTCGCGTTCGAGCAATTCCTTGAACGAAGCCTGCCCCGCGTGTAGTTCATCACGCATCGAGGCGCGTCTCTCCGCCGAAAGACTCTCGACTCCGCGAGCTATCAGCACTCCTGTCTCCTCGAAAATCTCTCGGAGGGCAGTGACGCGCATCGCGGCGTCCGGAACGTTTTCGGCGTTGAGAATCGGGACTTCGGCGTCGTCGGCGTCGCGCTGCCCTCCGGGGAACGCGTGGTAATTGGCCATGAAGGCAAGCGTCTTCCCGCGCTTCACCCAGAAGACCTTCGGGTCGTCAGGGTCGCGCAGCAGGATCATCGCCGCCGCGTCTTTGGGAGTCACGGGCGGTTTCGCGGGTGAATTGATGGTTTGATTCATAATGGGCGCTTATTTCTGCCCGATAATTATGGTCGCCTTGATCGAAACGTCGAAATCCATCTCGTGGCGTTCCTCGTCGATGATCTCCGTCAACTGCTGTCGAACCCTCCGGCGAGTCTCCTCATCCGGAAGGATCGCCAGCCAGTCGTTGAGGAAGAACGCTTCGATCAGCGGCGATTCGAAGAACTCTTTTCCGTCTTTGTAATCGAACCGCTCTTTTCTCGTCACGCTGCGGACGTTTTCCAGGCCGGCGTCGAGCGCGAGTTGTTCGGCGTCGCTCACCGTCAACCGTTCGGTGATCAGGCCTTCGAGCTGCGGCGTGTAATCGAGTAATCCAAGGTTGTATAAAGATTCCCAGTAGATCGAAAAGAACTCGTCGAAGCTGCCGCGGGTCGTCAGCTTCAACACGACCTTCGCCCCTTTTTTCGCCACCCGTCCGAGTTCCGCGAGCGCGGGGCCGATTTCCGAAGGCGGCGCCATAGACGCGTCGCCGAGCACAAAATCGAACTCCTCGTCGGGGAATTCGAGCGAGCGCATCTGGCCCTGGCGAAATTCCACGCGGTCGAGTTTTTTCACTTCGGCTTTGACGCGCGCCAGAGACAGCTTTTCGGGACTCGGATCGACGCCGACGACTTCCGTCTTCGCGCCTCCCCTGATCGCCAGGTCAATCGCGTAGCCCCCTACGCCGCAGCCGGCGTCCAGGAACTTCCCTTCCTTCGGCAGTTCAACCTCGTCGTCGACTATCTGATCGAAGGCTTCGCGCCAGGTGGGCACGACGTACAGGTCGTAGAGATACGCCATTTCTTTAGCGTCTCTCATTGTTCGGTTATCGCTTAGCATGACAACACGATAGTAGCCAATCAAGCGCGCGGGCCGCAAGAGCCGCCGCCGCGGATTGCTCTTGTTGAAATCGTCGGCGGAGTCTATACTTTCGCCCTCCCTTTCCCCTTCGTCATCCAGTCCAAAGCAATTCCCAAGGTTACCCTGCGGCGACAGTATAAGGAGCCGAAGTCATGCAAGAACAGATATGCGCCCCGGTTGGAGCTGAGCGACTCCAACAGAAAGCGTCTTTCACCCCGTTGAAGAAAGAGACTTCCAAGGTCCTCGCCTTTGTCAACCAGAAGGGCGGCACTGGTAAAACCACCATCGCGCAAAACCTGGCCGTCTGTTTCGATCTCTATCATGACAAACGGGTGTTGTGCGTAGACCTCGACCCTCAGGGCAATCTCGGTCAAGGGTTGCTCCACAACCAGATCGATACTCCGAAAACGGCCGACCGCCTGCTCGTCGTTCCCAAGGCGAGCATCAACGAATACATCATCAAGGTTCGTCCCAACATTGACCTCATTCACAACAGGTTCCAGAAAGAGTTGCACGAGGCGGTTGATCGGTTGCCACTCCTTCCGGATTTGCTGAGAAGGCAGATCGGCCCGGCGTTGGCGCGCTACGACTACATCTTCATCGACACGCCGGCCGGGTTGTGCCGCTCGACTCAGATCGCGGTCGAGGCGGCCAATCAGGTCGTCCTCATCGTCTCCTGCGGGATGTATGGACTGAAGGACATGATCGCCGTGATCGACTGGATGTTGGAGAACTGCAACCGGCTTATCAAGCCGATGCCATCAATCAGGGTGGCTCTGAACAACTATGACAAACACCGGCGGTTCGACCGGGATTTCAAACTCGAACTACAGCGGATCTTCGGCGACGAGTTGCTCCAAACACACATTCGGCCCAGCGTGAGAATCATCGAAGCCGCGGCGCGGGGAGTCTCGGTAGTCGAGCGCAATAAATCCTCGGCCTGCCGTTGGAGGGGGAGCAGTCAGACGGGCCGGTCAATGGCAATAGGCTACATGAACATGAGGAAGATGTCGTTTTTGAGACGATGTTTACTAACTCGACTCTATACAATTAGACTCCAGCAGTCGAGCAGGATATCAAGCAATCGCCGCGCCGCAGCCGGCCAGGCGCTAACGATGTGGATTCAATAAGCTTTCGCAATCACGACCCGCTGACCAACTCTTTCGCCCGTCAGAATGCAGGCGCCGGAGCCATCGTATTCATCCTTGAGTGGGATGTTGCGAACACTGGCCTTGAATTCCTTGACGCGAGCGTCGTTCTGCGGGTCGTCTTTTAAATGCGCCATAACGAACTTTCCACCGCCCTTTTCAGCCGTGGCGTCTTTGAGAATCGCTTCGACCTCTTCAATGGAATCGGCTAAGACCGTGTTCTCTTTAAGTCGCTCCTTGGCTTTTCTGTAGAGGTCCTTTTGCATAACCTCTAGCGTAGTTGCAAACTTCGTGACGACTTCGGTTTGTGAAATGGTCTCCTTGGTTTCTGCGTCCCGACGCTTCATGACAATATTGCCACTTGCAACGTCTCGCGGACCAAGCTCGAAGAGAACAGGCACGCCACGACGCTCCCAGTGGAAGAACTTTGCCCCAGGGGTCTGGCCCTCTCGCGCATCCACATGGGCGCCAAGCCCTTCGGCGAGTTTGTACGCATGTTCCAATACCTCCGCGCGCTCTTCTTCTTTGCGGAAGATAGGTACAATGACAGCTTTTTGTGGAGCAAGTTTCGGCGGCAGCACGAGTCCCTTATCATCTGAATGCGTCATGATTAACCCGCCGATGAGGCGAGTGCTGACACCCCAACTGGTTTGCCAAACGTAGTCAAGCTTGCCCTCCTTGGTCTGGAACTTGACGTCGAAGGCTTTACCGAAATTCTGGCCCAGGTCATGGCTCGTTCCGGCTTGGAGCGCAAGCCCGTTTTGCATCATGGCTTCAATGGAATATGACTTCAGCGCGCCTGCGAATTTTTCGGCGCGCGTTTTTACCCCTTTAATTACGGGCATTGCCATAACGTCCTCCGCCACTTCAGCATAAATATCGAGAATGCGGATTACTTCTTCCATCGCTTCTTCATGTGTCGAATGCGCTGTGTGACCTTCTTGCCAAAGGAATTCAGTGGTGCGAAGAAACAAACGCGTGCGGAGTTCCCACCGCATCACATTCGCCCATTGATTAAACAGAATGGGCAAATCGCGATAACTTTGAATCCACTTCGAAAAGAAGTGCCCAACGATGGTTTCTGAAGTCGGGCGGATGACATAGGGTTCATCTAACTCCTTACCACCAGCAATTGTGACTACGGCCAATTCTGGGGAGAAACCTTCGACGTGTTCAGCCTCCTTTTTCATGAAGCTTTGCGGGATGAGAAGCGGGAGATAAATATTTTGATGGCCAGTCGCTTTAAAGCGATTGTCGAGTTCGCGTTGAAGAAGTTCCCAGACGGCATAGCCATTCGGCTTGATGACCATGCATCCTTTAACAATTTCAGCCGGCTCAGCCATATCCCCCAGCAAGACGACATCTTGATACCAGGAAGCAAAGTCCTTTTCACGTGGAGTAATTGGTGATTCCGCCATTAGTATTTTTCTCTGGATTGGAAATAGAGCCGCGCCCGCAAATGGTCGCGCTCGTGTTGCAACTGTGGCATGAAGTCTGAACCCATAAAATATCCGCGTAGCGAAAGCTGGAGACAGACCGGCTCATCCGCCTTTGATCTCGGCGACTAGCTTGCCCGCGCCGTAAAGCTTCTGCAGCGCTTCGATGACCGCCGCGCCATGCACTCCGACCGCCCGCGCGCCCTCGTTCTCGTCAATGTAGAGATAGCGATTCGGCAGCTTCTGAATGTTGCTGTCGAAATTTATGCCGACGATCTCGGCGTTGCGATTGATGACCGGACTGCCCGAATTGCCGCCGATGGTGTCGGCCGAGTAGACGAAGTTGAG